>Ga0209542_10008912_pt1 | contig 18586 bp, 10 predicted proteins | sample RifCSPhighO2_01_FD_184028 | JGI IMG/M metagenome (GOLD analysis project Ga0209542, IMG submission 184028) | Soil microbial communities from Rifle, Colorado - Rifle CSP2_plank highO2_0.1 (SPAdes) (version 2) | ecosystem: Environmental > Terrestrial > Deep subsurface > Rock core/Sediment ...
AATTGTCCAAAAAATGGTTCAATCTGAAGTTTCCGGCGTGATGTTTTCAATGGACCCTGTTACCAATGATAAAGATCGAATAATAATCGAAGCAGTCTGGGGGCTTGGAGAGCTTATCGTGCAGGGCTCCGTAGTGCCGGACAGATATGTAGTGCAGAAGGAAACTTTCGCGATTTTATCGAAGGAAATTTCAGACCAAGCTTTTTATCTAACTAAGATTGGGACAAAAACCATTGAGGGTACGGTGCCAATTAAAAAAAGGCTGTTACAAAAAATTACAGACGCGGAGATTATTAAGTTGGCGAAACTGGCTGATAATTTACAAAAGCATTACTTTTTCCCTCAAGATGTCGAGTGGGCCAAAGATGAAGGCAGTCTGTATATTGTTCAGACTAGACCTGTAACCACGATACGTCAGGCGCAGAATAAAATCTCACAGTCTGATTCTTACGGCATGCAAACCGCGCTAAGCCCGCTACTAAAGGGTTCAGCAGCCAGTCCGGGTATGGCCAGTGGATTAGTGAAAATAATAAAAAGTTCCAGTGAAATACACAAAATTAAAAAGGGAGATGTTTTAGTATCAATAATGACTTCTCCAGATTTTGTTCCGGCAATGAAAAAAGCTTCGGCTATTATAACCGACCAGGGAGGTGCCACATCGCACGCTGCAATAGTTTCAAGAGAGCTAGGAATCCCTTGCGTTGTGGGAACTCAGGAAGCTACTAAAAGGCTTAAAAACGATGTTGCCGTTACTGTTGACGGAACTAGGGGGCTTGTGTACCTTGGCGCAAATATAAAAGTAACTCAAACAGAGAAAAAAATTGAGAAAAAAAATAAGACACAGACCGCTACGAAAGTTTATGTTAATTTAGCGGAGCCCGACCGTGTGAAGGAAATTGCTAGAGAGAATGTTGACGGTGTTGGTTTATTGCGAGCCGAATTTATGATTGCAAATATAGGAATTCACCCCAAAGAAGCTATAAAGAAAAAAAAGCAGAATGTTTTTATTGATAAGCTTGCTAAAGATTTAGAAAACTTTTGCAAACATTTTAATCCTAGACCTGTTGTATATAGGGCAACGGATTTTAAGACAAACGAATATAGAGCTCTTCCTGGTGGTAAATTTTGGGAACCGGAAGAGCCGAATCCACTTTTAGGTTTTAGGGGTGCGTACAGATTTATTTCAAACCCTGAAGTATTTACGCTTGAGCTTAATGCGATAAAGAAAGTTAGAGAAAAGTATAAGAATCTTTGGCTTATGATTCCTTATGTACGCTCCCCCCAAGAGCTTGCAAGAGTCAGAAGAATCGTAGCTTCTGAAGGGCTTTTAGCTTCACCTTCCTTTCGATTTTGGATGATGGTAGAGTTGCCTATAAACGTTATCCTTATTGAAGAGTTTATAAAGGTTGGAATTCATGGTGTTTCTATTGGTTCAAACGACCTGACAATGCTTATTCTCGGAACAGACCGCGACAACGAAGATGTTAAGGAAGTCTTTGACGAACGTTCACCTGCGGTTTTGTGGTCACTGCGGCGTGTGATAAGAAAATGCAACAAACACGGCGTTTCTTCTTCTATCTGTGGCCAAGCGCCTTCTTCTTACGACGACTTAGTTGAAAAACTCGTTCGCTTAGGCATTACAAGCGTATCCGTAAACCCAGATTCAATAAATCGCGTAAGAGGAATTATTGCTGAAACTGAAAAATCTATAATAAAAGGTAACTAGATGGCAAAAATAACCAGAATTTGGGCAAGAGAAATATTGGATTCAAGAGGAATTCCAACAGTGGAAGTTGCTTGCCAAATAGATACTGGTCATTTTGGAGTATCTTCAGTACCCGGCGGGACCTCTACTGGAATCCATGAGGCACTAGAGCTACGTGACCAAGATGAAACGAGATATCGTGGGCTGGGAGTATTAAGGGCGGTAGAAAATGTTAATAATGTTTTTGCACCAGCAATTGTCGGTATGGATCCGGCACAACAAGAAGAGATAGATAGAAAATTAATTTCAATAGACGGAACAGAAAATAAATCGAAATATGGCGCAAACGCTATATTGGCTGTTTCAGAAGTCATTACAAAAGTGGCTGCAATATCTCAAGGTATAACTCTCTATTCTTGGATAAATAATTTAGCTCAAAGAAAACAAATTAAAGTAAAGATGCAAATTCCTACTCCCTTAATTGTTGTTATAGAAGGAGGTTTACACGGAGCAGGTAACTTAGATTTTCAGGAGTTTCATCTAATTCCAGCTTCGTCAAAAAAATTCAGTGAATCTTTGATGATGGGTGTAGAAATTTTTTTAATCATTGGAGATAACCTTAAAAGAAGAGGTGCAATACATTCATTCGGGCAAGAGGGGGGTTATGCACCTAACCTTTTTACTAACGCTGATGCTTTTGAAGTAATAGTTGATTCGATAAAACAAACTCATTATGACTTGGGAAGGGATATATTTTTAGGATTAGATGTAGCGGCAAGTGTCATTTTTAAAAATAGAGGTTATGTCATAAAGGATAAATCGGGCCCTTTGGATGATAATGCCCTATTGGAGTTTTATAAATCTCTAAATGACCAGTATCATCTTGAGCTAATCGAAGACGCTTTCGCAGAGGATGAATGGGGAAGCTGGAAAAAACTGTACAGCCTATTAAGCGACCAACTATTAATTGTCGGTGATGACCTTTTGGCAACAAACCCCAAAAGAATAGAAAGGGCTATTATGGAAAAGGCCTGTAATACCATTTTGGTAAAACCTAATCAAATTGGCACTGTATCGGAAACATTGGGGGTTATAAAACAATCCAGGGATGCAGGCTGGAAAGTAATAGTTTCTCACCGTTCTGGCGAGACAAACGATTGGTTTATTGCAGACTTTGCGGTAGGGGTTGGAGCCGATTTTGTTAAATTTGGTGCTCCAGCCAGGGGTGAAAGGGTGGCTAAATATAACAGATTGTCGGCTATTGAAATGGAGTTACTGCAGTAATCTATGAGTGCTTCTGAACCCGTCAAATTAGTACTTCTGGCTATCCTTGATGGCTGGGGTATTGCACCCGATGGGCCGGGAAATGCAATTTCTTTGTCAAATAAACCAAATATGAATCGTTTTTATGCTTCTTTCCCAAAAAGTCAACTGTTGGCTTCAGGAGAGTCGGTCGGACTTCCCCGAGAGGAAGCAGGAAATACCGAGACTGGGCATCTTAATTTGGGTTCGGGAAGAATTGTATATCAAGACCTAATGCGAATAAATATGTCTATAGCGGAAGGGTCTTTTTTCGAGAACCAAGCATTCATCGAAGCTTTTGAACATGCAAAAAAAAACAATTCCAATCTTCATTTAATAGGACTTATAGGGGCTGGTGGTGTACACTCTAACATCGAACATCTTTTTGCACTTCTTAATTTTGCAAAAAGACAGGGTTTTCCCAGAGTTTTTTTGCATATAATTACTGACGGCCGCGATTCGCCTCCTACTGCAGCGCTGACATATATTAAAAACGTTCGCAAGATAACTGAAAAGGAAGGGGTAGGCAAAATTGCATCCGTAATGGGTCGATACTGGGCAATGGATAGAGATTTTCGCTGGGAACGTACCGCAAAAGCCTATTTTACTTTGACGAAAGGAACGGGAATTTGCCATACATCTGCGGAGGAAGTTATTAGCGATTCATATAACTTAGGCAGGACTGATGAGTTTATAGAACCTTGCTCTCTCAATGGAGAGGACGGTAATCCCATTGCTCTGATAAAAGACCACGACTCTATAATTTTTTTCAATTTTAGGATAGATAGGCCAAGGCAATTGTCTGCGGCTTTTTTGATAGATAATTTAAATAAAACTTCCAAACCCTGGGGTATTGAAACTTACAGGATGCGTCATGGTGAAACTACCGTAGAAGAGCCGGAGCCGGAAAGTGGAGGCCAGCACGCTTTTGAAAGAGGTCCTACTTTAAAGAATTTATACTTCACGATGATGACAGATTACGGAAAGTTCTTAACAGAAGCAGGTGCTAAGGTAGCCTTTCCTAGAGAGCAGCTGACAAATACACTGGGGCAGGTGGTGTCCGAAGCTGGATTAAGACAGCTTCGCGTGGCGGAGTCAGAAAAAGAAAGATTCGTTACTTATTATTTTAATGGACAGAGAGAACTTGCCTATCAAAGCGAAGATAGGTTAATAATTCCCTCACCTAAGGTGCCTACATACGACCAAAAGCCTGAAATGTCAGCCAGAGAAATGACAGACGTACTTTTGTCCCGCCTACAAGATACGACCCCTTATTCATTCGTTCTTGTCAATTATGCCAATCCCGATATGGTAGGACATTCCGGCAATATTGGAGCAACAGTTAAGGCATGCGAGGTAGTAGACGAATGTTTAGGGAAATTAGCAAACTATGTTACTACTTTTAACGGTGTAATGTTGGTTACGGCAGACCACGGAAATGCGGAAGAGCTGATTAATTTAAAAACGAACGCTGTTGATACTGAACACAGCAACAACCCTGTTCCTTTCCTTGCACTATCAAAGCGTTTTATCGGTAACAATACAACTTTTCCTCAAGGTATACTTGCGGATATTGCTCCAACGGTATTATCTTTACTTAACCTTCCTATTCCATCCGCAATGACAGGCAGAAATTTATTAACAAGCTTATGGAGCAAATAACTCAGTTTGTTGTTATTAAATTAACTTTTTTAGTTGAGCACTACGGGCTTTTGGCGGTATTTTTTTTAATGACCGCGGAAAGCGCTCTAATTCCTATTCCTTCAGAAATAACTATGCCTTTTGCTGGATTTCTAGCCGGAAGGGGTCTCATGAACTTTTGGCTGGCCGTTAGCGTCGGAGCTTTTGCTAATTTAACCGGGTCTGCCTTAGCTTATTGGCTTGGTTATAAAAAAGGTGAAGAGTGGGTAAGAATAGCGATTAAAAAATGGGGAAAGTGGTTATTTATTAAGGAGGAGGAATTTGACAAGGCAAAAACGTGGTTTAGTAACTACGGCCAGTGGATTACTTTCGCATCAAGACTCCTACCTGTTGTTCGCACATTTATATCACTTCCAGCGGGTATTTCCAAAATGGACCTAAAGCTATTTTCAGCACTTACCCTTTTAGGTTCTTTTATCTGGTCAGCTTTCCTTGCATATTTGGGTCTGAAGCTTGGACAGAACTGGATATCTATTGAGCCCTACTTTAGAAAATTTCAGATTTTAATAGCAGTTCTGGGAATATCCGCTGTGATATTTTATATATGGAGTCACATCAGGAGGAATAAAAAGGGTTAAGATAAATACCTTTTCAATTCCTACCGTACTTTCTTATTAAACCAACTACTTTTCCCTGAATACGTACGTTTCTTACAAAAAGTGGGGCCATGCGTGCGTTTGCCGGTTCCAATCTGATTCTTGTAGCTTCCTTAAAAAATCTTTTTAGTGTTGCCATGCCGTTATCCAAAAGCGCAACCACGATATCCCCGTTTATGGCAGCATCTGTTTGTTCAATGACCACAAAATCTCCGTCTCTAATCTGCTCTTCAATCATCGAATCTCCCCTGACCTGGAGAACGTAAACGCGCTTTTTATTTGTTATAAAGGCGGGAGGGATCGAAAGCGACGCGCTGGGATCCGTATAAGGTTCTATGGGGGCTCCTGCGGCTACGAAACCCAGTATCGGGACTTCAACACCCTCACTGGAGAAGTTTATCTCTTCGTTAATAAGCTCTATCGACCTGGTTTTACCTATCTTTCGTTTAATCAGGCCTTTGTTTTCCAGAGTCTGCAAATGTTCATGTACTGTAGCGAGGGAAGAAACGCCTATTGCCTCAGCAATTTGTTTCAAAGTTGGAGCAGAACCGCTTGATTGGATGTGTTGTTTGATAAAGTCAAGTATTTGTCCTTGTCTTTTGTAGATAATCGGAGCCATAATATATTTTTTATACAAACAAAACCCGAAGATGTCAATAGGTAAATTGTGATAGAATTCTAAAATATGGGTAAATTTAGAGTAAAGTCTGACTATAAACCAACAATAGAACAAATAAGGGCTATAAACTCTCTTTCCAGAGGAGTGTTAAACGGTAAAAAGTATCAAACTCTATTGGGAGTAACAGGTTCGGGAAAAACTTTCACTGTCGCAAACGTTATAGAAAGGTTGCAACGACCTACCCTTATTATTTCTCACAATAAGACTTTGGCCGCACAGCTTTATCAAGAACTTAGGGATTTTTTCCCAAAAAACGCCGTAAGCTATTTCGTTTCATACTACGATTATTACCAACCCGAAGCTTATATACCTTCGACTGATACTTATATCGAGAAAGATTCCGATATTAATGAGCTTATTGACAAACTTCGCCTTGCAGCCACCACAAACCTACTAACTCGTCCCGATACCATTGTCGTAGCATCGGTCTCTTGTATTTATAATATAGGCTCTCCTCGTGAATACGGTCATTTTGTCTTTGAATTCAGAGAAGGACTGAAAGCTCAAAGGGAGCAAATAATCGATAGGTTTATTGATTTACAGTACGAAAGAAGTGAGTTTGGGTTTAATCGAGGAACCTTTAGAGTAAGGGGTGATACCCTAGATATTTATCCGGCCTATCAGGATGAAGCAATAAGAATTGAGATCGCTTCAGGTGTTATAAAAAAAGTAACGGTAATAAACCCAATTACAGGCTTGAAGGTCAAAAATAATCAAATTTCCACTAAAGCTCATGTGTTGTATCCCGCCAAGCACTTCATGACAGACCCAGTTAAGAACAAAAGTGTTTTTGGGCAAATAGACTCTGACCTAACAAAAAGAGTCGATTTTTTCAAAAAAAACGGCAAACTTTTAGAGGCTCAGAGAATTCAACAAAAAGTGACCTACGATTTGGAAATGATAAGTCAGTTCGGATACGTAAAAGGTATAGAGAATTATTCTAGGTATTTTGACGGACGGAGCCCCGGAGATGCCCCTTATACGCTACTTGACTACTTTGCTCAACCCTACAAAAAAAATTGGCTAGTAATTGTTGATGAAAGCCACATGACATTTCCACAAATAAGAGGAATGTTTAACGGTGATATGTCACGAAAAAAGACACTCATAGAATATGGATTCAGACTACCGGCTGCGATTGACAATAGACCTTTAACCTTCGAGGAGTTCATAAGAAGAATTCCAAATTTTATTGCAACCTCGGCGACACCTGCCGAATGGGAACTTTCCATGTCGCAGGGAAAAGCTACACAACAGCTTTTAAGACCTACAGGAATACCTGACCCGCAAGTGGAAATAAGACCTACTAAAAATCAAGTAGCGGATGCAATTGGGGAAATTAAAAAGCAGGTAAAAAAGAAACAAAGAACGTTGGTAACGACTTTAACAAAACGAACAGCCGAGGATTTGGCAGCCTACCTTTCCGAACAGGGCCTAAAAGTTCATTATCTGCACTCCGATGTCAAAACGCTGGATCGGGGCGACATTCTGGACGATTTAAGACGGGGTAATTATGATGTTTTAGTCGGAATTAATCTTTTACGGGAAGGCTTGGACCTGCCGGAAGTTTCTTTGGTCGCTATTCTGGATGCGGACAAAGAAGGATTCCTGCGTAGCGACGTGACCCTTATCCAAACAATGGGCAGGGCAGCCAGACACCTCGAAGGACACGTTATCATGTATGCCGACCGAGTCACAGGCTCGATGCAGAGAGCCTTGAGCGAAGTCGAGAGGCGTCGGAAATATCAGATAAAGATGAATAAAAAGCTCGGTATCACCCCTAAATCCATCGAAAAACCGATTCGCGAAAAGTTAATAGAAAAAGAAGAGGAGCCAGGAATAGAAAGGCTTTTCGGAAAGGAAGAATCAACCTTCCTTAAACTTCCCCACATTGATATGGAAGGACTTACCCCAATGGATAAAAGAAGACTTTTAAATAATCTTAAAAAAGAAATGCGTCTGGCTGCGCAAGACCTAAATTTCGAGCTAGCTGCAGAAATAAGGGACAAGATAAAGGATATCTCAACTCGTCTAATCATATAGAAGTCTATATAATAAGCTAATTCGCGTTATTCGAGGGGGATTTTGCATGGAAGAAGTAATTAAAATAAGAGGAGCCAAACAACATAACCTTAAATCAGTCGATTTGGATATTCCTAAAGAAAAACTCGTCGTATTTACCGGTGTTTCCGGCAGTGGTAAAAGTTCTTTAGCATTTGACACAATTTATGCAGAGGGCCAAAGAAGGTATGTTGAGTCGCTATCAACATATGCTAGGCAATTTCTGGGCATAATGGAAAAGCCGGACGTTGAACATATAGAAGGGCTTTCTCCTGCAATATCTATTGACCAAAAAACAACGTCCAGAAATCCCCGCTCTACAGTCGGAACTGTTACAGAAATCTATGATTATTTGAGACTTTTATTCGCTCGTATAGGTCACCCGCATTGTCCAATATGCGGAAGAGAGATTGCGCGACAGAGTATAGATCAAATCGTAGAATCTGTAGTTAACTTAATTCGCGAAGCATGTCGTAGAGATAAAAGAGCCAGGTTTTTGGTTATTTCACCCATTGTCCGAGACAGAAAAGGTGAATTCAGCTCACTTTTTGATAACTTAAGAGCCAAGGGTTTCAAACAAGTAAGAATTGACGGATTTATCAAGGACCTTTCGGAAGATCTGGTTTTGCTAAAAACAAATAAGCATACGATCGAGGCTGTTGTGGACAGAATTGCAGTCGGTGTTTCTAATCTAAAAGATAAGATTTTTACTGAAAATCTCCGGTCCCGTCTTTTCGATTCTTTACAGCAAGCTTTAAATCTTTCGGACGGTAATGTCATTATGACCAAGATTTTAGATAACTCTTTTGAAATCCCCGAATTACCTAAGAAATTTGAAGACCTTCTTTTTTCCGAGCGCTTTGCCTGTCCTGTAGACAATATTCAGATTGCCGAAATAGAACCCAGAACATTTTCTTTTAATTCTCCCCATGGAGCTTGCCCCGAGTGCACAGGATTGGGAAAAATATTAAAAGTGGATCCTAGTGTCGTTTTCGCTGACGCTATATCTATAAGAGAAGGAGGAATTTTACCTTTTTCATCAATGTTTGAACATGATACTTGGTACTCAAGAACAATACTTAAAGTATGTGAGGAGCTAAATATCGATACCAGAGTCGCTATCAGAAATCTTTCAAAGCTACAAATAAAGACTCTTCTTTACGGTACAGGCGAAAAAATCTACAAAGTCAAAGGTCCTAACCGTTTCGGTAGGCTAACTTATATTTGGGAAACGTTTAGTGGAATCGTTGGAGAGCTTGATAAGCGTTATAAAGAGAGCGAATCAGATTATGTAAGAGCGCAGATTGAAAAATATATGAGGCAAAAGGTCTGCACAAGCTGTAAGGGTACGAGACTAAAAAAAGAGGCATTGGGTATAACAATTGCAGGGCTTTCTATTTCGAATATCGGAGATTTTTCAATCGCAGATGCTCTTTTATGGATTGATAAGCTTGCGGAACAAAGCGCTTTCCTTTCAGAAAAAGAAAGGCAAATAGGAAATCTTATACTAAAAGAAATTTCTAAAAGACTGGGTTTTTTAATATCGGTCGGGCTGGATTATTTAACTTTAGGAAGAGAGGCCGGAAACCTCTCGGGCGGTGAAGCTCAAAGAATTCGCCTTGCTTCTCAGATCGGTTCGGGTTTAACAGGAGTCTTATACGTCTTGGATGAGCCAACTATCGGTCTTCACCAAAGAGACAATCAAAAGCTTATTGATACTCTGAGAAGGCTTAAAAATTTAGGCAATACTGTCGTAGTTGTTGAACACGATAGAGAAATGATATCCCAAGCCGATTGGGTTATTGATTTTGGACCCGGAGCAGGCAAAGATGGAGGAAAAGTTGTAGTTTCCTCAAAACCGAGCGATCTTGTAAAGGAAAAACTTTCGCTTACTGGCCAATATCTGTCTGGAAAAAGAAAAATTAACATAAAGAGTCAAATTGAATTTAGTAACGGTAAGGCCTTGAAAATTCAAGGATGCAAAAAGTTTAACTTAAAAAATTTAAGTGTAACCTTTCCACTAGGAAAATTGGTCTGTATAACCGGTGTTTCCGGAAGTGGGAAATCAACACTTCTGGTTGAAACTTTGTACCCCGCACTTTTGCAAAATTTAAATCCATATTTTAGAGGCGAAATTGGAGAATTCAAACGACTTGAAGGTATGGAAAATATCGATAAGGTAATTTTAATAGACCAATCCCCAATAGGCAGAACTCCCAGAAGTAATCCCGCAACCTATACGAAGGTTTTTGATTTGATAAGAGAGGTTTTTGCAAGTACAAGGGAAGCAAAAGTCTTGGGTTTTAGGAAAAGTAGATTCTCTTTTAACCTAAAAGGCGGAAGGTGCGATGCCTGCGAAGGTCAGGGTCAGCTAAAAATCGAGATGCAATTTATGAGCGATATTTGGGTGACTTGCGATGTTTGTAAAGGTAAAAGATACAATACTCAAACCATGGAAGTTAACTACCGTGGCAAAAATATTTCTGAAGTATTACAACTAACAGTTGCAGAAGCTAAGGAGTTTTTTCACTCTAACTATAAAATAATTAATAAGCTTGATACCTTAGATAAAGTAGGGCTTGGATATATAGAGCTGGGCCAACCTGCCACTACCCTTTCCGGGGGAGAAGCGCAAAGAGTCAAGCTGTCGGCGGAACTTTCCAAAAAAGATACGGGCAGGACTGTTTATATTCTTGATGAACCCACAACAGGTTTGCATTTTGCAGATCTTGAAAAACTTTTGCAGGTTTTGCGCATTCTTGTAGACAAGGGTAACTCGGTTTTGCTTATAGAGCATAATCTGGATGTAATTAAAAATGCAGATTGGATTATCGATCTTGGTCCCGAAGGTGGAGAAAGGGGTGGGGAAATTGTGGCAGAAGGCAGAGCGGAAGATATTAGAAAGTCAAAAAGTTCGTATACTGGTAAATTTTTAACAAAGTTCAATTGAAACACAAGATGAAAAAAACTGTATGGTTTTTTGGAGTATTACTTTACTTATTTTTTTTACCAGATAAGGCCTTTACCCAAGAAAACTTTTTGATAGACTCCTCCGTCGAATATAACATAAACGAATATGGGCTCACTACCGTTACGCACAATATATCTTTGGAAAACGCCATATCTACAATTTACGCTACTTCTTATTCTCTCAGTCTTTCCGGCATAGAACCACAAAACCCAAGGGCTTCTCAGGGTACGAAGGAGCTGGAGCTTATTGAAAAAAAATCCGACTCTGGAGTCGATTTAGAAGTAAAGCTAGATGATCCGGTAGTAGGAAAGGGTAAATCACAAACATTTACTTTGGTCTTTGAAGATAGTTCTTTTGCAAATAAAACAGGAGAAGTTTGGGAAGTCTCTGTGCCTAGATTACTTTCTCCGGAAAATTTCAGAACATATAAATTGAGCCTCTTAGTACCAAAATCTTTCGGCGAAATGGCTTTTATATCACCGGAGCCTATTTTGGAATCTACCGAAGAAGATAATAACGTCTATGTTTTCAATAAAGAAGACATTGCAGGTTCAGGCGTATCTGCAGGCTTTGGTAATTTTCAAGTATTTTCATTTTCTCTAAGTTATCATCTAGAAAATCCTTTAGGTAAACAAGCATACACACAAATTGCTATTCCTCCCGATACATCATTTCAGAAAGTATTTTACGACTCCATAGACCCACAGCCGGAAAATGTTTATGTCGATGACGACGGAAACTGGCTCGCAAGTTATAAATTAAAATCTAGAGAAAGATTAGACGTATCAGCAGCGGGTAGCGTCCAATTATTTGCCTCTCCAAGACCTTTTCCGGCGCCAAGCAAAGAGACTTTGGAAGTAAATAAAGTTCCTACTGAATATTGGCAAAGCAGTAACGAAAAAATAATATCTTTAGCAAAAACTTACGACACGCCAAGGAAAATCTACGATTTTGTGACAAATTATTTAACCTATGACTACGATCGAGTAAGACCTAACGTTGAAAGGCTCGGTGCTCTAAGGGCCATTGAAAATCCAAAAAATGCAATCTGTATGGAATTTACGGATCTTTTCATCGCCATTGCCCGCGCCGCAAACATACCGGCCCGAGAAGTCAACGGATACGCATACAGTGAAAATCCCGAACTTCAGCCCCTTTCTTTAGTTGCAGATGTTTTACATGCCTGGCCAGAATATTGGAACTTTGATAAAAATGTTTGGATTCCGGTTGACCCCACTTGGGGTTCAACCAGTGCAGGAGTTGACTACTTTTCTAAGCTGGATTTAAGACATTTTTCCTTTGTACACCACGGAGCAGACTCTTCTCAGCCTTATCCGCCAGGTTCATACAAATTAGGGCCTAACCCCCAAAAAGATGTCTTTGTAAATTTTGGAAAGCTGCCAGAACTAAAAGCTTCCAACGCGCAAATATTTGCAGAGTCGAATAAGGGACTAATCTTTACCGGAATGAATGTTGAAGTTTTGATCAAAAATCCAGGACCTGTAGCTCTATATGACTTTGAACCAATTGTTTTGTTTGACGATAAAAAAGTTTATAGCAGTCATATTGACATTCTTCCTCCATATTCTTCTTACGCACTTACAACTAAAGTTCCATTTAGCTTCTTGGGACGAAATACTCCTGCAGAAGTTTTGATTCTGGCTGGAAAAGAAAGGCTAACAATCCAGACATTCAAAACTCAAGTGCTCATATATAATCTGATAGCTATTTTTCTGGCATTTTTCATAATTGCTCTCATAACTTTCTTAAGAGTAAGACACACTAGTTTACGAAATTTATTAGCTAAAGTTTTAGTTAAAATTAAGAGTAAAAATAATAATGAACCTCAACAATCTTAATAAAAGGACTTTTAACAAAAGGGGTCTTCGTTATATTCCTCAACTGCCTGGGGTCTATTTATATTTTGACAATAAGGAGACCCCAATCTACATTGGTAAATCCAATAACCTTCGAAACCGAGTCTCCTCCTATTTTTCTGCAGATCTGATGGCTCAAACGGCAAAAATGATATCCGAAGTAAAAAAGTTTTCAGCAATTAACGTTGGTTCAGAGCTGGAAGCTCTTCTTCTGGAGGCAAGACTGATTAATAAATTCAAACCTAAATATAATGTTTCCTTAAAAGATGACAAGCATCCTTTATACATCAGAATTACACAAGAGATTTATCCACAGGTCTTAACTGCAAGACGTAAAGAAGTTGAAAAGGCAGGTATGTCATTTTTCGGGCCTTTCCCCTCAGCCGGAAACGTAAGGTGGGTGCTTAAATTCTTTCGAAGAATATTCCCATTCTCTCAACACAAGCTTGGCAAAAAACCCTGTTTATACAGCCAAATGGGTCTTTGTAATCCTTGCCCCAACGAGATAGTCAAAATACAAAATAATAAACGCAAACAAAACTTAACAAAGCAATATAGACAGAATGTGTTCTTCATAAAAGCAATACTTTCGGGAAGATTTTCTTTTGTAGAACGTGCACTTGAGAAAAAAATGAAACTGTTATCAAAGAATAAAAATTACGAGGAGGCAGCCAAAATTCGGGATCAATTAACTAAAATTAAATATATAACGCAGCCTATTACTCCAGTTTCTCATTTCTTAAAAAACCCTAATCTACTTGAGGATATAAGGCAAAATGAGCTAAATAAACTTTCGGTTTTTCTGAAGAATTTTATAGATCTGAAACCACAATTATCCAAGATCGAGGCTTTTGATGTCGCTCACCTTTCAGGAACAAAACCAACAGCATCGATGGTTACTTTTGTAGACGGAGAACCGGAAAAATCTTTGTACCGGCATTTCAGAATTACTCAAATAAAAGGGAGAAGCGATACAGATTCTATGGCTGAAGTGGCAAAAAGGAGACTTAAACATCTTAACGACTGGGGGAAACCTGACTTGATAATAGTCGACGGCGGGAAAGCTCAGGTCAACGTTTTTAAGAAAATCTTCAAAAAAACAAATATTCCAATTGTAGGACTTGCAAAGTCAAACGAAAGGCTTGTAATTCCTATAAGCAAGAACGCCCTTAACACAAATAACTTTGTTGAAAGAGTCTTACCGAAGGGGCCTGCGAGAAATTTGGTGCAAAGGCTCAGAAACGAAGCTCACCGTTTCGCTAGAAAATACCACCATAATCTTCTGCAAAAAATCCTCCTCCAAAATTTCTAATTAACTTCTTTGACTACTCAGGAATATCTTGGTATATACTTAAATTGCAGTGAAAAACTTACTCCGTCATTACCTTATAGATCTTGTGGCTTTATACTTCGTGTCCACATTTGCATCGGGAATGGTTTTCGCCAAGGGTGCTGAAACTTTACTTTTGGCCGCAGCTGGACTGACTGTTTTTTCAATTTTGGCAAAACCCGTAATTAATCTTCTTTTACTTCCACTCAACTTGATTACCTTTGGCCTTTTCAGATGGGCGTCCTCTGTTGTAGCCTTATATCTGGTTACTCTGGTTGTACCTGGATTTGCGATAAATAACTTCGCATTTTCAGGCTTTACGACAAACCTAATAATATTTCCCCCGCTGAATTTGCAGGGAGTTTTAGCAATTATCGCTTACTCTTTCATAATTTCCGTATTTACCTCTCTAATCCACTGGCTGATTAAATGAAATCCTATCCGCTCTAGAGAGCGGGTTTTCCCTTTAAAGGAGGATGACATATAAGCAAAGCTTGATTTTCGCTGTTGCTCAAATTCAGCGTTCAATTCATTTCCGCAATAAATTGCGGGGAGTTCCTGAATGCTGTTATAATACTAGATTATGAAAACTTTTTTGTATGTTGTACAAACCATATCTGCACTGCTTTTGATAGGTGCCATAATTATCCAAAGTAAAGGCACGGGATTCGGCCGGGCCTGGGGAGGGTCCACCTCCTTTACTAGAAGAGGTCTGGAAAAGCTTATCTTTAAAGCAACTTTCGTACTTGCTGCTATCTTCATTGTTTTTTCGACATTGCAACTTATTGTTTAGCGATTTTCCCATGAACTTTTTCCGTTATCTTGTCCGCCTTTCAATTGCCTATTTAAACAGGTTTAAAGGTCTAATTATAGCCGGCACAATTTTGGGGATTTTGGTATTTGTTTTCGTAAACTTTTTAAGACCCCTTATCTTTGGAAAAAGTATTGAGAAAATCGGCATCACCGGTAGACATCACACTGATAGCTTGCCAATTTGGATTCAAGAATTAATCGGCGACGGACTAACTAAGGTTAACGAAAACGGGAATGCAGAGCCTAATCTTGCCCAGTCTTGGGAGTCTCCAGATAAAGGAAAAACTTGGATTTTTAGATTAAAGGATGGACTTTTCTGGCAAGACGGGGAAAAAGTTACCAGCGACTCCGTTGTTTATCAATTTAGCGAGGTGGAAATTGAACGTCCGGATGAAAAGACAATTGTTTTTAAGCTCAAAGAGCCGTTCAGCCCCTTTCCGATGGCGGTATCAAGACCTACTTTTAAAAAGGGTCTGTTGGGTACAGGGGAATGGGAGGTAACTAAAGTATCTTTAGGTCAAGGAAATTTTGTCCAAAAATTGTCTCTTAAAAATAAAAGCGGTGATAAAAAAAACATAAATTTTTATCCTACGGAAGAAAGAACCAAATTGGCCTACAAATTGGGAGAGGTTGACATATTGTATGAACTTTTGGATCCTAAACCCTATGATTCTTGGTCCAACAACACTCAAGTTCTGGAAGATGTAGATATCGACAAAGTAGTAGTTATCTTTTTTAATACGAAAGATAAATTTTTATCTGATAAATCTCTAAGGCAATCCTTAATATATGGTCTCTCAAAAGAGCTTGGCGGCCCAAGAGCAATAAGTTCTATTTCTCCAAATTCTTGGGCTTATAACCCGCAGGTTAAAAAATATTCTTATGACGCTGAAAGAGCAAAAGAGCTTTTTGACGACGTGCCTGGGGAACTTAAAGAAAATCTTTCGATAGGTCTTGTAACAACTCCTGCCTTAATATCTATAGCAGAAGAGATTAGCCGCCAGTGGAAGGAAATCGGTATAAATACATTCGTACAAATCACAGCCGGTATCCCCCAGGAATTCCAAGCATATTTGGCAATTTTTGACATACCTACCGACCCTGACCAGTATTCTATCTGGCATTCAACTCAAACAACAACTAACATTTCCAGATATGAAAACCCCAGAATTGACAAACTCCTGGAAGACGGTAGGGTGGAACTTGATTTAGAAGAGAGGCGCAAAATTTATCTTGATTTTCAAAGATTTTTGATAGAAGACTCGCCGGCGGTTTTTCTCTATCACCCCGCTTCTTACACAATCCTAAGAAAATAATTAAGTTAGGGTTTGCGGCGATTCTATCTGACTTCCTTCCAGTAAATGATATATTGCATTAAATAACGGTTTCACCTCATCAGGAATATCTCGGGATGAATATTTTTGTCTTAAAAAGGCCGATATATCGTCAACTTTGTATGCAATAGAGACATCCGAAGCTACATTGCCGATGTTAAGTCGTACAAATACGTCTCTCATCAGAGAAGCTATCTGGTGTGTTGAGAGCATTCTCGCTATTCGGTAAGCCACCTCAAAATCTAGCGGTACTTCACTTACTTGATAAGCTTTACCGTTGCCATTGTGAGACTTTGCTAACCGTGCCACATCTTCTCCGATGTGATAAGGAAAATTCCTTCTAATTTCTGCAAGCACTTGTTGATTGGGCGAACCCCCATTCGCAGAAAAGACTAATTGGGTATATGCCTCTTGAGCCGATTTTTTCTCACTAACTTCAAATCCTTCATTTGCCAGCCAATCAACAGCGTTACCATGTTTGTAAGAGTCGTATTGTGCTAACAGATTAAGTGTTCTTGCAAGTTTTTGAGGGAAATCCTTATCATAAGTCATAAGAGCAAGATTCCCCGCAGTAGCGACTACTAGATTTTTCTCTTGAGGCGATAAATTCTTTGCAGCGGAAAAAGAATCTCTAATTCTTTCTTGCAAGGCTTTTTGGTCTTTAATTTTTCTGCGAAGCCTTAAACCCGAAGATAATGCACCAATTGAAGATCCACTTATTCCCAAAAGCATTGCGAGTCTGTATAAATCATCAACCTTATCGCTTGATTCCACTTCTTCGGCCTCTTCCACTTTTGGTCGACTTTCTAATTGAGCCTGAGACCTTTCTGATAATGCCTTAAACCTAGCAATCTCTTGCTGTTGCTCTCGTTCATCTAGTATTCGATCATTTATTCGATCATTCAAGACACGGTCGACAATGTCTGTGATTTCTTGCAACTTCGAGTACTGACTACTTAGTCTTACCAACTGTTGTTCTGGGGTCAGATTTGAAGCAGGATCTAGAGTATCTCGTAAATCGGCGACTACTTCGGAAAATGAGGCAACTTTTTGCTTATCCTCTTGTGTTAGACGACTTGTTATCCACGGTGTGTTATTAATATGTCTTTCTAGTTCAGTCGCACGAGGTACTATTGACGTAAGGGAAGCTCCTATGTCATTAAATATTTCGGCTATGCGGCCAATTGCCGTGACCTCAGTTGCCTCATCAGCAACAGCAGGTGAATAATCCGTATCTGTCTCGAGTCTGACCGTATCAAAAACTACATCGCGCTTTAGCTTGGCAACATCTCTCATGTCATAAATAAAATAAAGTTCCTGTCCTTCTACTTGTCTGCGAAGTTCCATTTCACGTTCAATTCTTAATTTTTCTATATCATTTCCATTATCTTTCGGCTGGGGTTTTGTATACCTTCGAAAACGTATTAGCTCCGCCTCTATACTCTGTATATAAGCCCTGTCTTGCCTTAATTGTTCAAGCATATTGCCGGCAATGGCTTCGTATGATTGTTTTAATCTAGCCGCTTCCGAGGCTACCTGACTTAACTCCTCTCTTTCATTTTGTTCTGAAGGAAGATTCGCGTCTAACGAATCTGCAAGAATACTGGAATCTTGAATTATCCTATCAAGAATATCTACACTATCCTCTATTTGTTCAGCACTAACCTCTCCTAAAACAATATTTTCTAAAGAGGGAGCGCTTTCAGAAAGTCTGTCAACACTGTTCTCAATACTCTTTAATGAATTTATTTCTTCTTTTCTTTCCTGATTGTTGATATTTGCTTGATTAGTAAAATCACTACCCAATCTATCTGCAATCATAGTAGTCGTTGCATCACTAATATTTTCTAGAATCTCATTTCTTTCTTGGGAAGAAATATAGTTAAGATTTAACCTTAGGGCTCTTGTTTTTTCCAAATCATCGTAGCTATTTACCGCAGTATTGCTAGGCACCTCTTCGCTAACTCCTTCGGCTATTCTTGATTGCTCTCGAATTAAATCATCAATGGCCTTTTCAATATCCTCCGGTGACACATATCTTCCTGCAAGAGCCTGCAAATCTTCAATCGGTGTGCGAGAAGTGACAGGAGGGGTCATATCTACCTCTAAAATCTCTCCGTTGGGAAGAAAAACCACACTATTTTGATGTCCCATTTTCCCCCAGAGAAAGTCTCTGTAATTAACCATTGGCATTCCTGGCTGATTACAGAGACTTTC
>Ga0209542_10008914_pt1 | contig 18585 bp, 24 predicted proteins | sample RifCSPhighO2_01_FD_184028 | JGI IMG/M metagenome (GOLD analysis project Ga0209542, IMG submission 184028) | Soil microbial communities from Rifle, Colorado - Rifle CSP2_plank highO2_0.1 (SPAdes) (version 2) | ecosystem: Environmental > Terrestrial > Deep subsurface > Rock core/Sediment ...
GGCCCCCGTTTTCGCCCCCGCTTATCCGGCCCGAACCCAACCGGCACCCGCACCGAAAGCCAATTTGGACGCGGATCGTAGAGACTTTCTCAAGCTGATTGGTACCGCCGGCATCTCCATCTTTCTTTATAATTTATTCTTAAGAAGGGACTCCAACCTCCTGTTTAGCGGCTCTCCCGCCCCCACTGCCCCCCTGGCCATCCAAAACGCCCAGGGCGAAGTCATCAACCCGGCGGAAAAATCCCCCACCCAAGGCTATTATATCTCCCAAATCGACGATTCTCCGGTTGCCTACTTCGGTTTTATCAATAACCTGGGTCAGTGGTTTATCATGCGCCAGGAAACGGACGACTCCTACCGCTATTCCAAAGGTGACAAAGACTTTATCGCAGCCTGGTCCAATCGCGCCAAACTCACCTACGACTATTTCGATAACGTTTTTTGATCCTGGCCCGGCACCGGCCTAAATCCAAAAGCCTCATCCAGCGGCGAACTCACCACTACGAGCCACCTCTGGTCATGCACTTTCGCCGGAGTATAAGCCCCCGACCGGAACTGCAAACTGCCGGACCGGGGAGAACGATAAACCAACCACAGTTTGCCCTCTTCACCCGATTCCAAAACTGCCTTTAGCCGCCGGCTTATATACTCACTTCCCAAAAACGGCCGCGCCCGCAACACCTCAAACACACTTTTACCCGTCAGATCGGCACCTGGCGCGTACAACAAATCCCCGTCTTGGCCGATCAGATACACTTCAGTGTAGCCGGAAATCTTCATTAAATCCATATAGCGCTCAGTCAACGGCGCCAGTTCTATTGCCGCCACTGCCACCCCCTTAAATTCCCCGCCCCGGTACACCGGCGAGGCCAAAGGCACGATCATTCTCCCCTTGCTTGCTCCCAATCGGCTAATTACCGGCTTACCGACAAAGTACTCACCTTCTTTTCCCGAAGTTTTTGCCCACCTGAAATAATCCCGATCCTCCACAGACATCCCGGTATCAGTAGTCCCCAAAACATTGACATTAAATCTGACTATCCCGTTTTCGTCAGTCAATATCACTCCCACAGTTATGCCCTTCTTAGCCCACTGGCTCAAAAAAATTTCCATATCGGCAGTTGTCCCCGACCTGGCCAGAGCTGCCAGCGAATTGCCCCTCGTCGCAAAGTACGCGACCAAGCCGCTCGCTTGGGATCTGGCCAACACTTGTTCCCGCAGCAGTGCCGGCTTGCTGGCAATCCACAACACCGCCCCCGCCGCCACCATTGCCACTATCAGCCAAAACGTCGATTTGAACATACCTAATAGTATTACATTTTGTGCTAATATAAACAAATAATGGCCGCTGTCGTAGAAATTGACGAACAAAACGGTAAGTCAGACTCCCCTGCCCTGACCCACAATATCGCCAATACCAATATGGGCAGCGCTGATGGTGCCAATCTGGACCCGGCGGCCTTTCCCCTTGTTCCCGGAGGCAATTCCTGTGACAAGTGGCAGCTGCTGCATGTCATTGACATGAGCACCTCCAGAAGAATCAGCAATTTGCGGGTGTGGCGCAGCGGGTCTTTGGGCGGGGGTGCCCTCCACATGACCAACGCCCGAACCTCCGACTATGCCGGGGCCCGGACCTACACCACTCCATCCACCAACACTTCGACGATGGCCAATCAAATCATGCCCACCGGCACCCCCGATTCAGCCAACCTGGGAATTGCAGGTAGTCTGACCGGTGTTCTAACCAGTAGCGGCTACTCTGACTTTCTCATCCACCAAATCCAAACCACCCCCCAGGCCACCACCGGCACCACTACCTCCATGAACTATCAGTACGATGAGGAGGCCTAACCATGCTTAAACACATTTGCGGCCAATGCCAAAAGTCCTTTAGCTCCCAACAGGCTTATCTGCTCCACGCTCCTGTCCACTCCCCTATTGCCTCGCCTGCCCCCAAAGCTAAGTTAACTGAAAAAGCTTTGCTCTCGGCGGTGCGCCTTGCCCGCCGGGCCCGCCGCAACCATGGCCGACTATAAATTCTTCCGCCGGGACCTAAACCAGTGGATTCTAGTCTCCGAAGAGGAATGGCAGTGGGAAGCCCACCTCGAAGACGGCACGGTACTTAAGCAGTTCGGCGACGACGGGTTATTCCACCAATTTACCGAAATAGACCAGGCCCGGCTGGCCATCTTCAAAATGGTTTCGCGCCGCCACCCCTACTCCTACACGCTGCTGTTTTCCGATCCGTCCATGAAACTTATTCACTTTTACCGCAATACCATTCTCAATGCCGGCACCTCCGCCGAACTCCGCACCCGGGTGTTCTGTTTTGGCTACGAAAAAAAGATCGGTTCCAAAACCCACAAAGTCATTATGGCAATTACTCCCCCAAACGGCCTGCTGATCACCGAAGATCCGGCTCTTGTGCTATAGTCAAATAACCCAGGTTTGCACCGCAAACCGGTTATTTGGATATATACCCATCGCGATTTGCGAATGCAAATCGCAGTAAGATGAGTATATACTCGTCCTAGACAGTGAACACTCTTAAATACATCATCAAAAAGTACGGACTCTCTGCCTCCGGCAAGTCGCCGGTGGACATCCCCCGGTTGGGCCGAACGGAGTTGGCCCGGCTGTTTGCCGAGCTGGGATTCACTAAAGGGGCTGAAGTAGGCGTCTGGCAAGGCGACTACACTCAAGTACTGTGCCGGGCCAATCCTAATTTGAGTCTATTTGGCATTGATCTGACATCCAAAACGGCCAGAAACGCCGTCCCTTCCCGGTGCAAGCTCATTCGGATGGCTAGCATGACTGCCGCCAAAAAATTCGTGAACGCGTCACTTGACTTTGTCTATCTCAACACCAATCACCAATTAGGAGATGCCATCCAGGATATTCGTGAGTGGTCCAAAAAGGTCCGCCCCGGAGGCATTGTAGCCGGTTACGACTACTTTCGCTATCGCTACCGGGCTCAAAGATACACTTACCAAGCCGTCACCGCATATACCGGCACCTATCGCGTCTCGCCTTGGTTCGTCGCCGGCCGGGAGGTCGACCGGATTAGATCGTGGTTTTGGGTCAAAGCATGAGCCTCCATGGCTAATCCCTTAGTTTCTATTATCATCCCCTCTCGTAACGAACCTTTTCTCCAACACACCATCGACGACATTTTGGCCAAAGCGGCAGGAGAAATTGAGGTCATAGTTGTTTTAGATGGTTATTGGCCCAATCCCCAATTAAGAGATGACAGCCGGGTAATTGTCCTGCACCGGGGACAAGCAATGGGTATGCGGGCCGCCGTAAACGCGGGAGCGGCCATTGCCAAAGGCAAATATTTAATGAAGTGCGACGCCCACTGCATGTTCGCTCCGGGGTTTGACCGGGTGCTGGCAGCTGATTGTGACGACAACTGGGTAGTCATCCCCCGGCGGTTTCGCCTTGACGCCCAAAACTGGGCGATCGAACAGCCGTCGGAGCGGGAACCGGCCATCGATTACCAATATATTATGTATCCCGGAAAGTTCCGTCCGCCGTCCTTACACGGCTTTAGGTGGGACGACCGGACCAAAGCCAGAAAAGACGTGTTAATCGATGATGTACTGTCTTTTCAGGGGTCCTGCTGGTTTATGCCGAAGGCCCACTTTGACCGCCGCCATTTTTTAACTATCGAGGGCTACAACGGCCTGCCCCAGCAGGAAGCCGAGGAGATCGGATTGACCACTTGGCTGTCCGGAGGCCGGGTGGTAGTCAACAAAAATACCTGGTACGCCCATCTGCACAAAGGAGGAAAGCAGGATCGGGGGTATTCCGTGGACCTCAAGGCATCCCGGGAGTGCTATGCGTTTTCGTTCCATCATTGGGTGGTTGAAAATAAAGAAGGTTTTGTTAAACTAATCGGAAAGTTCTGGCCCATTCCCGGTTGGCCGGACAACTGGCAGGAAAAATTGTACACATGATATCCGTATTAATCCCCTCCAGAAACGAATTATTTCTCAACAAAACGATTCAGGGTATCTTGGATCAGGCCGCCGGCGAGATCGAAGTCATCGCGGTCATCGACGAAACTTGGCCGGCAGAGATTATTCATGACCCGCGGGTCAGCTATATCCACCCGGATACTCCCAAGGGTATGCGCTGGGGCATCAATAGTGCCGTCAAAGCGGCACGGGGTGACTATTTATTGAAATCAGACGGCCACTGTCTGTACGCCCCCGGCTTTGACCAGGCCCTGCTGGCTGATATGCGGGCCAACTGGATTGTCATTCCCAGGCGGTTCAGCCTGGATGCCGAAAATTGGGCGATTGAGAAAAACGGCAAACCGCCCCGTGATTACCATTATCTGTGTTATCCCTATCTGAACAAAGACCACGACGATGGCATGCACGGGGTCGAATGGTGGGATCGGAGCAGGCAGCGGTCTGGTCCGGAATATGATATAGATGACACTATGAGCTTTCAGGGCAGTTGTTGGTTTATGAAAAAAACCTGGTTTACCGACTTTCTCCAAGGTATGGACGAAGAGCATTACGGCGTTTTTGCCCAGGAACCGCAGGAAATCGGGAATAAGACCTGGTTGGGCGGCGGGGAAATTAAAGTCAACAAAAAAACCTGGTACGCGCATTTGCACAAAGGCAAAAGATACGGCCGGATGTATCACATCGGCCAAAGTGAAATCATCAAAGGCCATAATTATTCGGCTACTTACTGGATGAGCAATGCCTGGCCTGACCGCATCCATGACCTGTCCTGGCTCATCGAAAAATTCTGGCCGGTCCCCACCTGGCCCGAAGACCGAAAGTTTTGGACCGAGGAAGGCAGAAGTCACATCACCCAGTCGGGAGAGAAAATATGAAAGTATCAATTATTATTCCCAGCAGAAATGAAGTGGCCGTGATAGACGGCGAAAATGTTCTGCGAAAAACGGTTAAGGACATTTATGAAAAAGCCACCGGTGATTTCGAGGTTATCGTTGGATTTGACGGCCCGCCCTATCAGGATTTCCCGGATTATCCGAATTTAAGGACTGTCAGATTGCCCGACGTCGTGGGCATAAAGACCCATATCAACATCCTGGCCATACTGGCCAAAGGTAAGTACCTTTTTAAATCGGACGCCCACTGCATGTTTGCCAAAGGCTTTGATGAGGTATTGCAGGCCGATATGCGGGACAACTGGGTCGTTACCCCCAGATTTTACGTATTAGCCAACAATAAGTGGGCATGGCAGGATGACAGGCACTACGATTACTTCTTTTTATGTTGTCCGTTTACCGACCCGAGAGGTTTCAGGTTTAAAGCCGGCGGGCACTGGCCTCAAAGAACTGCCGAAAGGGAAGGCAACCCCCGGTATGATCTTGACGAAACCCCGCAGTTTCATGGTTCCGGCTGGTTTATAGACCGGGATTTTTTTCTCAACAAGATCGGCGGCTATATGACCAAAGATCCCTTCGGTCACGCGCAGGAACCCCCCTATCTGGGACTCAAGACCTGGCTGGGTCCCTGGGACGGAAAAGTCATGGTCAACAAAAAGACCTGGTACGCGCATATGCACCAGGATAAGTACAAAAAAGGCTTTGCCCTTGGCAGCTCCAACGAAGAGGCAACGTACAAATTGTATGCCACTTACTGGATGGGCAATAAATGGGAAGAAAGGCAGCACGATATGGATTGGTTTGTTGACAAATTTATGCCCATGCCCACCTGGCCGGAAAATTACAAAGAATTGTGGGCCAAATGGTTGGAGGAACAAAAACATGGGAGCAAATAGATTTATCACCCCGGAGTTTGCCTTCGGCTCACATTTGCCGGTACTGATTAAAGCCTTATCTATAACCGATGGACCTGTTTTGGAGATGGGCATGGGCATGAGCAGTTCCATCACCATGCATTGGATGTGCGCTACCAGCAAACGCCAATTAGTCTCTTACGAGAATGACCACGAATTTTTTAGATTCGCCCGTAAATATAACTGCGATTTTCATCAGGTTATCTGTTTAGATGATTGGTCAAAAGCCGATATCGACAGGCCGTGGGACGTAGCTTTAATCGATCACAGTCCGGCCGAAAGACGTATCGTAGACATCAAAAGACTGGCTAATTTGGCAAAGTATCTGGTAGTTCACGACGTCGAAGGCAGACGTAACATGTTTTATCATTATGATCAGATTTGGCCACTTTTCAAATGGAAATATACTTACGATAATTATTTACCCAAGACCTCAGTTTTAAGCAATCTCGTCGACTTAACTGATTTTAGGGTAAATTTTCATGAATAGAGTCCCCAAAACTCCGATCGTCAAATTTGGATCCCACCTGCCGGTACTGATTAAGGTCATGTCGATTACAACCGGTCCTGCTTTAGAAATGGGTATGGGATTCAACAGTTCGCTGGTCATGCATTGGATGTGCTCCGTCAAGAAACGCTTGCTGGTCTCCTACGAAAACGACTTTGACTGTTTTGACTGGCCGCTCCGGGCAGGAAGGTTTGCGAATGAATTCCACCAGGTGATCTATATAGAAGATTGGGGTAAGGCTGATATTGAAAAACCATGGGACGTAGCCTTCATCGACCACGTGCCGGCATTAAGACGTAAAGAAGACGTCAAACGGTTAGCTAAACATGCAAAATATATCATATTACATGACACGGAAGGGCGGTTGGAGAAATATCATCATTATCAAGAAATTTATCCCCTCTTTAAGTGGAAATATGACTATCAAGACTACATTCCAAAAACGTCAGTTCTAAGCAATTTCGTTGACTTAACCAACTTTACCGTGGAACTATGAAGGTCGACGTCTATTCCAATATGTATAACGAGGAAGTCATCGTGCCATATTGGCTCCGGCACTACGAAACTATCGCCGATCGGATTTTTGTTTGGGAAGACGACTCTACCGACTCTACCAAAGAGCTCTTAAGCCGGCACCCCAAGGTCACTTTTCTGCCCATGGCCAAACACGGCGATGACGACGGTTATTGGACCACAGAACTATTTCCTCAATATGAAAAATATAGCCGTGGACAGGCTGATTGGGTCATCATCGCCGACGCCGACGAATTTATTTATCACCCTCATCTATTAGATGTTCTCCGGCAAGAAAAAGAGAAAGGAACGCAAATTATTCAATGCGCCGGCTACACCATGATTTCCGAAAAGTTACCTACTACTGCCGGACAAATTTACGATGAAATCAAACTCGGCTTACCGGATGGTATGGAAAGTAAATGGACCATTCACTCACCGGATATTACAATCCGCTTTGGCAGGGGCAGGCATGGCCCGGTACATAACCACGGAGCATATGTCCGCGATCGTCATACCGGCATCAAATTACTCCACTATCGTTACTTTGGCGACGAGAATTATGAAAACCATGATAAGAAAATTTTAGAACGGAATAGAATGGTCTTCCATTTTACCAAAGAATATTCCCGCCAGGAGCCGCGCACCCTTCCGGATAAGACGCGTGGTTCGGCGTTAGATTGGTTTGCTGCCCACAAAGCGGAAGCCACCAATGTGGTTGATCCTATATGAAAGTTGACGTTTATTCCATCATGCACAACGAGGAAGCTATCCTGCCGTATTGGCTGCGGCACTATGCCACCATAGCTGACCGCATCTTTGTCTGGGACGATGATTCAACCGACGGCACTCGAGCCATATTGAGCCGGCACCCCAAGGTCACAATCCTTCCCATCGGGAAGCACAATTCCAATGACGCCTACTGGGTCACTTCTGTTTTTCCTCAATACGAACACATCAGCCGTGGACTGGCCGACTGGGTAGTTATTGCCGACGCCGATGAGTTTATCTATCATCCTCGCCTGTTAGATGTTCTCAAACGAGAAAAAGACCAGGGCACACAGCTTATTCATTGTGCCGGTTACACAATGATTTCAGACGGTTTACCGGCTACCACCGGGCAGATTTATGACGAGATCAAACTCGGTTTACCGGATGGCATGGAGAGCAAATGGACCATCCACTCACCGGACATTCAGGTTCGCTACGCCAAAGGCAGGCATGGCCCGGTCCACAACCGTCTGGCCTTCGTCCGAAATCGTCATACTGGTATCAAACTACTTCACTATCGTTATTTGGGAGATAAGTATTTGGAAGATCACAACAAGAAACTTTTTACCCGCCACAAACTTATGGACAACATTGCCGGAGAGTATTCTAGTCAGGAAAGACATACTTGTCCCGACTTAAGTAAAGGTCCGTTATTGGATTGGTTTACGGCTCACAAAAAAGAAGCCGTTAATGTTGTCTTATGAATGACTTAGCCAAAAACGATTATTGGCGGGCCGTTATGTACACCAAGTTACAAGACTCTCTTGGCCATGAGTCCGTCAGTGGCCGGGGAGTAGAATTCGGTGGTTCCAACGGCATTATCCAAAACATGTTTCCCACAGTTGTCTGGGAAACTCGTCGATATCCTCAATATGATGTTACTAAAGAATCTAGTTACGAACAAAATTGGGATGTCATAGTCACCGATCAAGTTCTGGAACATGTCCTTCAACCATGGGAAGCTATCCGGCTGATCGGGAAACATACCCGACAAATGGCCGTCATTACAGTCCCCTTCTTAATTGGCATTCATAACTCCCCTCATGATTATTGGCGCATGACTCCTAAAGCAATCTATGAATTGGCCCAGCCCTATTTTCCGCATATTGATATCCAAACATGGGGAACCCCTAAGGCAAACAACTGGCACGCAATCTACAACCGCACCAGTAGATTGATTGCGGCTGTGCCTGAAGCGGAACTTGACGCTGAACTGAAGGCTAACAATACCGGAAAGCCCTTCGTTATCTGGGCCATATTAAAAAAGTGATATGAAAGATACAGGAGAACGCCAAATTCCAAAGCTTCCCGGCACCTTAGACGGTTTAGACATCAAGCATACCCAACGCTATGCCTGGGCTTCCGCCTTTACACACCACAAACGGATATATGACATAGCTTGCGGGGTAGGTTACGGCAGTCTGCTGCTGGAATCCTCCGAATATACCGGATTTGATAATTCTCCCGAAACTATCGACTACGCAAAAGAGTATTATGTGGCCAATCCATCCGTGAGGTTTTTTGTTGCTGACGCCTGTGCCCTGCCTACTGATCTGGCTGTGGCAGACGTAATCGTCTCTTTTGAAACCATCGAGCATCTCAAAGAACCGGAGGCGTTTTTAGTTTGGTGTTCCAAACATGGCCGGATGTTGCTAATCAGCTCCCCCATCCGGGGCTCGTTTGGCAGAAGTCATTTTCATTTATTTGAATACAGATTAGAGCAATTTGACCGGGTATTGCGTAAATATTTTTCTAAAGTAACATTATTTATCCAAAAACAAAATCAAGGCATTACTTACCCGTGTCTGCCGGAAGACAAAGGCGTAGCTATAGGCGTATGTCAACCCTAGAATACTTAGTCAAAAAATTTAATCTGGATATTAGCCCCAAGCCCCCCGTTGAAATTCACAATATCAACCGGACAATCATGGCCGAAACCCTGACCGAACTGAATTTTAAAGTCGGGGCTGAAATAGGCGTCGCCCAGGGATCTCATGCCTTAATGCTCTGCCAAAAAATTCCCGGGCTAAAACTGTATTGTGTGGACATTTGGGACAGATACGCCGGTTTTAACGAATATACCGACAGGATCGACAAATATTTCCTGGAAGCCAAAGAAAAATTGAAAACCTATAATGCCGTCATGGTCAAGAAATTTAGTATGGATGCCGTCAAAGATTTTGCGGACAATTCTTTGGATTTTGTCTACATTGATGCCGCCCATGATTTTAAAAATGTCACCGACGACGTCTGCGAATGGTCCAAGAAAGTCCGGGTGGGCGGCATCGTCTTCGGCCACGACTATAAAAGCCAATCAAAAGGGCGTTATGTCCGGGATGTCAAATATGTGATTCCTTCTTATTGCTACGCCAAAGGCATCAGGCCCTGGTTTGTGCTTACAAGCGACATTAAAGATCCCGTCTTTGGCTGGGATAATCCGGGTTGGCTGTTTGTGAGGCAGGAAACCGACAGACTATGACATACGATTTGTCCATCTTAATTCCGGCCCGCAATGAAATGTTCCTGGCCAAGACGGTTGAGGACATCCTGGCCACCATTGAAGGCAATACCGAAATAATCGCGGTTGAAGACGGCGGCTGGTCAAACCCGGGCGTCCCCCAGCATGACCGGGTCACTATTATTTACCACCCCGAAAGTATCGGCCAGCGGGCCGCCACCAATGAGGCGGCCAAACTAAGCCGTGCCAAATACCTGATGAAGTGTGATGCGCATTGTTCGTTTGATAAGGGGTTTGATATAAAAATGATGAGTGTGATGCAGGACGACTGGACCATGGCTCCCCTGATGAAAAATCTCCACGCTTTCGACTGGGTATGCGCAAACGGCCACCGCCGGTACCAGGGCCCCAGCGGCCCCTGCAAGGACTGTGGCGAAGATACTGCCAAGGAGGTGGTGTGGATAGCCAAGCCAAGTCCCAACAATGTTTCGTACTGCTTCGACTCCACTCCCCACTTCCAGTATTTCGGCGAATACTCCAAACGCCCCGAAGGCCAGGGTGATATCACGGAAACTATGTCTCTCCAGGGCTCCTGCTGGATGCTCACCCGGGACAAATACTGGAGCCTGGATGTCTGTGATGAAAACTTTGGCAGTTGGGGCAGCCAGGGTATCGAAGTCGCCGCCAAAACCTGGCTGTCGGGCGGCCGGGTCATGGTTAATAAAAAAACCTGGTACGCCCATATGTTTCGCACTCAGGGTGGAGACTTTGGTTTTCCATATCCTATGTCAGGCAAAGACCAGGACCGGGCCAAAACTTACGCCCGGGATCTGTTCTTCAACAACAATTGGCCCCGGCAGGTTCGCCCCCTCTCCTGGCTGGTCCAGAAATTTTGGCCGGTCAGAGGCTGGACCGAAGACGATCTGGCCAAACTCAAGGCCAAGACGTTTCAGTTTTCCAGTGCCGGATTGCTTACCCAACCCGCCGAAAGCGAGCCCCAGGAAGAAACTTTAACCCAGGGTGTGATTTATAATTCCAGCCATAGTTTGAGCGCCGAGGCCAAATTGACCAAAGGCATCATTTATTATTCCGACTGTCAGCTGGATGAAAAAATCGCCCAACCCGTCCGGAACCAGCTCTTAAAAATTAGTCAAGAAAAGAATATCCCGATTGTCAGCGCCACGCTCAAAAAAATGGACTTCGGCGTCAAAAATATCCACTTTCCGCACTTAAAAAGGGGCCATCTGGCTATGTTTAAGCAAATTGCCTCAGCTCTGGAACACAGCAAGGCCGATTTTGTCTTCTTCTGCGAACACGACGTCCTCTACCACCCCTCCCATTTTGACTTTACTCCCCCCGATAAAGACAAATTTTATTACAATGAAAATGTTTGGAAAGTTGACCCGACTACCGGCAAAGCCGTGCATTATGACTGCAGGCAGGTCAGCGGCATTTGTGTCGACCGCGAACTGGCCCTGGCCCATTACCGCAAACGGATTGAACTCGTGGAAAAAAACGGCTTCAGTATGGAGATGGGTTTTGAGCCCGGCACTCATCACCGGGCAGGCCGGGTCGATGATTTAACTTCGGCCGGTTGGAAGTCGCCTTCTCCCAACGTGGACATCCGCCACGGAGATAATTTGAGTCCCACCAAATGGACCAAAGACCAATTCCGCAATCAGAAATTTACCGCTGGCTGGCAGGAAGGTGATATTGACCATATCCCCGGCTGGGAAAATTTGAAAAAACTCTTTACAATCGTCTAATAATCGTCTAAAATTCGTCTCATGTTCACTCCTAAATACACCATCACCGAAAAACTTCTGGCGACTATTAAGCATGTTAATCGCTTAGTCATTGAACTTAACCACAGAAGATTCTCCCACCCCGTATTGGCCAGTTTAGAAAAATCCGCCCGGGATCTATCCGCATTTGCTTCAACTAGCATCGAGGGTAACCCCCTTCCCCTCACTGAAGTCAAAAAAATTCTTAAATCCTCTCCAGTCCATATTAGAGACAGTGAAAAAGAGGTCCTCAATTACAACTTAGCCCTTACCAGCTTGGACAAAAACCTGAAAAATGAAAAGCTGAAACTTTCCCTGAAATTGATATTGCGAATCCATCGCCAGGTAATGAAAGGGTTGTTGCCCAATAGCGAAACCGGCTTATTGCGGCAAAAACCGGTAGTTGTAAATAATCCCCGGACCGGCCAAGTCGTATATTTACCCCCGGACCACATTGATGTCCGGCCATTGGTAACGGACCTACTGGGGTTTATTTCAGGTAACCAAGACAAAATGGACCCTCTCATCTTAGCTGGAATATTTCACAGACAGATGGTCCTTATTCATCCTTTTATGGACGGAAATGGTAGGGTTACCAGGCTGGCAACCAAAGTACTACTGGCGCAAATGGGAGTCAATACTTTCAAACTTTTCAGTTTTGAAAACTATTACAACCAAAACGTCGCCCGCTATTTCCAACATGTAGGGGAACGGGGCAATTATTACGAATTGGTGGGAACTATTGACTTTACACCTTGGCTGGAATACTTTACCGAAGGGATCGTCGATGAACTGCTCAGGGTGCAAAAAATACTTCCCCCCATTATTACCACTCCCCAAACCGCCCTGCAACCGCATTTGACCAGCCTGCTTAAGTATCTACAAGCCAATGGATTTATTACTGACCGCGACTACGTCAAGTTGGTAACCCGGGCTAAATCTACCCGGGCTCTGGATTTCAAAAAGCTTATTAGACTCGAGCTGATTGAAAGAAAAGGGAAAGGAAAAGCCACTTATTATATTAAACGATATTGACCATATCCCCGGCTGGGAAAATTTGAGAGAATTAATTGCATAATATGGCAGTTGCTTACTATCTCGCCCCGTGGATATCCATGTATGCCGTCGGCCAGGGGCGTTTTTCGCTCACTAATCCAGGCGGGGGACGGCCGGTCAAAGCTTCCCGCTGCTTACTTTACGGGCAATGGAACCTTACCCCAAACTCGTCTGTTACAATTGGTGGAGCCAGAGGCGACGGCACCGGAAGGCCGATCTGTTTAACCCGGGTTGACCAAGCCAATACTACGCACAATCTAATTTCCGCCGATCCGGCCATCCGCCGCTTGCCGTTTCCCAATACTTCTACCCAGCTTCAGTCAGCCGTTTCTGCCGATCTGGAAGCGTTTGGCTTTGACTCGTCTTGGATTCAACCCGCGACTCCTGCTCGGGAGATTATGCGCTATCTGCTCCGCGTTATTATCGGGATAAAGGAAATGGGTGCCGATTATCCGGCAGGAAACTTGGCTAATCGGTGGGACACTCTCTCCGGTAGTCAAAGAAACCGCGTTGTTAGTTATCTAAGAAAGTGGCATGTCCCCACAAACGACATTGCCGGCACCACTCCCCTGCGGACCGTCATCACGAAAATAGGCCGCGTCAATCGGGGGGCCATCTTTCTTGGGCCGGATATTTTTTAATGCCATGGCCTCAATATCTGACAATTTTGACCGCACCGACAATACCGACCTGGGGGCAAATTGGACCGAAGACGCTGGTGCTTGGGAAATATCGGGTAATAACCTTAACCAGACTACCGGTGTTGCTGCTTATTATAAATGCCGCTGGGTAGGATCGGCTCTTGCCTCCGATGACTACGATGTCGAGGTTGACGGTCAATCATCTGGTGCCAGTGTAAGTTTTGGAGCATTTGGACGTGGTGCGGTTAGCGCTACGGTCACATATTACGCTCTTCAGGGATTTGGCGCTGATGCCTTTTATATAGTCGAAATCACCGCCGGGAGTGAGGCAATATTAGCCAGCGGGGGGACTTGTAATGCCAGTACCACCTACAACGTCCGTCTCAATTGCAATGGCGACAGCCTAACCGGTTTCGTCAATGATGTCAGCACTGTCGGGCCGTGGACAGATCCCGATTTGTCTACGGGGGCGGTGGGGGCCATGGCCTACAGTCTGCTAAACAATACAAATGAATTTATCGACAATTTTGCCGCCGCGGATTTAGCTACCGAATCAGCTTCAGTTTCTCCCTCGGTAAGTCCCAGTACGTCAGTCTCCCCCTCCCCCAGCCCCGGTTATACCGGATATTCCCGGGGCAACTATGCCGCCCTACCCTCGGACGACGCCGATTTGGAAACCACCTATTCCGCCCAGGACGTCACCGATGTGAGCTCTGCCAACGACACCCGGGTCAACCAAGCCGCTTCCGGCGAGTTCGCGGTCCACCAGTACAAAAACTTTGTGGGCAACAAGACTTCTGCTACTTTATCCTGGGAAGGCCAGACCGATTTCGCCCCCGGCTCCTCCACCGTCTTTCTGCAAATTTACAACCGCGTCTCTCCCGGTTGGGACACCGTGGATTCAGACAGTACTTCCGGCGCTAACACCGACTTTCCCCTCACGGCAGACGTCAATCTGGCCAACTATAAAGACGGAAGTTCCGTTATCTCCTGCCGTATCTACCAGCAGGCAGTCTAATGCAGTAGAGGAGCGCTTGCGAAGCTATAACAAATTTATTGGTTTTCGGTTTCGTTTTTCTCCCAATCAATCCTCAGATTGACAGCGCGTATTTCTCCTCCGCTTCGCCATACTCCATCCCATCAATACCGGAAAAACGGTCGTCGCTAGAATCTCTTCTTTCCTCCACAACCTCACCTAGATCAATCCCCTTAAGAATATATCCGTTACTAGTTTTTGTGACAGTAAGTTTGTAGTTCATCATCAATCACAATACTCCGAATTTTTCCCAAAGTCAAAACTACATGAACCCGCCTCCCTCAATACTTAAGGAATAAGACTTTTGGGCACAAAAAGCGATATTAACCATATACTTGGCTGGAAAAATTTGAGAGAATATAATTTTAATCAAGCCGTAATACCATACTGTCAAGTGCGATAGATGAAATACACAATTTTCATCGACGAATCCGGCACCCTACCCGATCCGTTAGACTCTGTCGTAGTCGTTGCCGCTGTCGGTACAGACCTCTCCCGAAAGCTGTCCCGAATAACCACCGCAGTTCGAAAGCAAATTCCCAAAAAGCAAAAATCGTTACCGGAAATCAAATTTTACCGCGCCGGGGAACAGACCAAAAAAAGATACCTCAAACTTCTTTCTAAACAAAACGTCCAGATATTTCTGCTCACCATAGAAAAGCACCATAAAACCATCCCCGACAACCCCACCAATTTTGCTCTCCTCTGCTGGCTTCTGCTTCAAGACTGTCTAAAACACTACCATCCGCAAGAAATCACCGAATTTGTATTCGACCGGCACTTTAGCCAAGATCAAGACCGGCTTGAATTCAATCACATTCTATCCGCCCTCCTCGAAAAACAATTCGTTTTCAGGCATGTCGACAGCCAAACCGAACCGGCGATAAACGCCGCGGACATGATTGCCGGAGCCTTCCTCTGGAAAACCACCGGCAAAGACATCCAATTTTTCAACATAATAGAGTCGAAAGTTGTCAGCTCCAAAAAATTGAATTGGCCGGAAGCAAAACGCAAATTATTCACCACAAAAAACCTCGCCGAACCGGCGCGAACGCCCATCCAACGAGATCAGTAAACAAAGTGTATCATTAAACCACCCAAAAGTCAATTAAAAAATATTCTCGTAATTAAGCCGTAATACAATACGGCCACAAGCAATACAAAACGCATCGCCAGCAATGTTATCTCCTGCCGCGTCTACCAGCAGGCAGTCTAACCAATCAGGCTACAATTTTCTCAAGGAGTTCAGGAGCAAAGTCCAACTTGGCCACATTCCTTTCATCGATCAGAAATGGTTTGAGTCTATTCTTGAAATTTTTTAACTTTTTAAACTCCGCCGCAAACTTTTTAATCGCCTGACCAACTATCGCCCCGGTAATATCATTGCTTCTGGCAAATTCCCAATCCGGTTTTGTATTCTGGGAAGCTAACCAGACAATATCGTAAATATCCCTAGCCTGTGTCTGGGCTCGTCTCATATACGCGGTCATTTTTTGAATCAGATGCTGGCCTAATGGGATAGTGATTACATTCACCAAATAACCATAACGATTTAGAAGAACCACTTCCTTCTTGTGGTTATGCCAAAAATTCTCAAAGTCAAATTTAATGGTTAACTTTTCTCCGGGATCTGTGCCTAACTTGAGATCGGAAAGCAAATCCTTAAACCTGAACTCATAATAAGCTCTTTTTTGCGTCTTGTTGCTATAGAGATCAAGGTCAATATTTTCATTTTTTAAATCTCTAAAAACTTTTCTCATTAACTCGTTCAAACTCTCTGGCTTAACATTTTGTAAATCAAAATCCAAATCTTCCGAGAAACGGTCCAGATTGCGCGTCAGTCTTAGCGAAGTTCCGCCCACGAAGATCAGGTTCAGCCCAAGTTTTTCTCTGTAAATAAGATCCAGAATCTTAACCTGCAAATATTCTCTGACAATTGCCCTTTTTTTATTGGCAGGAAGACCGTAAGAGGACGCAAATTCTATTATCTGGTCAAAATTGGCGACTATATTATTCATCAGTTAATTTTAATCCTTTGCACCCAATCGGGAAAGAACTTTGCATATTTCCTATAAATATCAAAATCAAAACCGCCAAGATCAAGCCTCAAATCTTCCAAGCTTCTGATTTTCCTTATGTAAAAAAAGTCCAGCAGAGCTTTTTGTCTGTCTGCTATTAAAAAATTGCCGCCCCCCCGGATCCCCGCCCGGCTTTGGTAACCCCAAAAAAGTTCCCTTTTTATTTTATTATAGTGAAAAGTTCCAAATTGATTGCTGATCTTTTTTGTGTTCGTCAAGCTGATGCAAGTAACTGACTGAGGAATATCCGGAATCCCACCGTAGTAATTTAGAGCGCTTTCAAGGCTAATATAAGAAGGCTTATAAAGTTCGCCGGCCAACTCAAACTCCTCAACTGTAGTAGCGTCAAAACAGTATAAACCTCTTTTAATCTTGACTATAAGTCCCTTTGCTCGGAAGCGCGAAAGCTGAGTCTTAAGCAAAACTTCACTTTCATCGTAAAAATGCTTCTTTATATCAAAAACGGTAAATAAATTTTCTTTTATCCGGTTTCTGAGCTCCAAGTACTTCATCAACAATAAGTATACAAAATAGTATACCTTTTGTCAAGTACAATCCCCGACAAAGTTCAAAGTCCCCGATTGATTAGGTCAACAACTTCGACTAAAGTAAAGCAAACATCTCATCGGTTCGTAATACAATACGGCCACAAGCAATACAATGCTGTCTAAAAAATACCACCGCATAACTACTTCTGGAGGAGGCCTCTAAATGGCCACTTGCACACACGAAATAGGCACAGCAGATACTGGAGCTACTCCAAATACAAGCGGAGCATTTACCCCTGCACTAGATGACCTTCTGGTAGTTTTTGTGGTTGCTACTGCTACGGCAGACACTACATTCACACTTACAAATTCAGCTGGTTTAACTTTTACACAGGTAGCAACTGCCACTTATGCCACCAGCGCACACCGAATTTTTGCTTTTGTTTCCGATGCTTTAGTCTCGTCAGCTACTTCACAAACGGTTGCTACCGATGACGCCGGAGATCCGGCTTCTGGAACGGTTATTTTTGTTAATGCTGTCGCCGGAATGACAAGAACAGGCACGGCTGCAGTTCGTCAATCCGCCATACAGAGTAATCAGGCAGCCGGTGGTACACCCGCTCCCGCCTTCGGTGCGGCAGCGCTGACAGCGAACCCGACGCTGGGAGTAATCGGCAATAACACAAGTCCTGCCGGATTGACGCCACCCACAAGTTGGACGGAGCCCGCCTCTACTGGAGATTTGGGATATTCCAATCCAACCACAGGTGCCGAGTATGTATTCCGCGATAGTGGCTTTACAGGAACCACTATTACCTGGGGAGGCACATCAGCTTCAGCTTTCGGCAGCCTTATTTTAGAGCTGAATACCCTGGCTCCTGGTTCGGCTTCAGTTTCACCTTCAGTATCTCCTTCGGAAAGTCCCAGTGTCAGTCCTTCTGCGTCTGTATCCCCAAGCGCATCGGTGAGCCCTTCTGCCTCCGCCAGCCCGTCTGCCACCGAGATTAATCTGCAAACAGACTACTGGAATGTAGCCGCGTCCGGTTCGGCCTCGGCCAGTATCTCACCGTCTGTCAGCCCCTCGGCATCCGTCAGCCCCAGCGTCAGTCCGTCAGTCTCCCCCAGCGCCTCTGTCTCACCTTCAGCCAGCGTCTCTCCCTCGGCCAGTATTTCCCCTAGCGCTTCAGTCTCGCCCTCAGTTTCACCGTCCATCAGTCCTTCGGAAAGTCCGTCCGTTTCTCCCTCGGTTTCTCCCAGCGCCTCGGTTTCACCTAGTGCTTCCGTCTCCCCCAGCGCGTCCGTCTCCCCTTCCATTTCACCGTCCGTCAGCCCCTCGGAAAGTCCCTCTGTTTCTCCCTCGGTCAGCCCCAGTGTCAGTCCGTCCGTCTCCCCTTCAGCCTCAGTTTCCCCAAGTGCATCTGTCTCTCCTAGTGCCTCTGTTTCCCCCTCGGTCTCTCCGTCTGTT
>Ga0209542_10008916_pt1 | contig 18581 bp, 15 predicted proteins | sample RifCSPhighO2_01_FD_184028 | JGI IMG/M metagenome (GOLD analysis project Ga0209542, IMG submission 184028) | Soil microbial communities from Rifle, Colorado - Rifle CSP2_plank highO2_0.1 (SPAdes) (version 2) | ecosystem: Environmental > Terrestrial > Deep subsurface > Rock core/Sediment ...
CGCGTACTCGCGCGCTGGTACAGAATCCAATCGTGCCACAGAGTACAAAATCACCACGCGCGCGGAGCGCGCGACATCAGTCGGAATGTTGGGTAAAATGGGTTCGAGCAGATTCGTAGATACTCACCAGACAAGAGACAAGGTCGGTTTCGGATTGGCGTTCGGTCGCGGCGGCGACCGAACGCCAAGGGTTTTCGGGCACGCCGCGCGCTTCGCGCGCGTGGAGGGTGAGGTTCGAGCCGAAGATTTTTTGGAGGGGTGGAGGGAAAGTCAAATGCAAAATTCAAATGCAGGGTGCCTAAATACATAGTGGAGTGCTTGTCCCGCCCGCCCATACGCGCACGATAGTCCATCCCCAGCCGTTTTTGAGGAACATTAAACGGCGGGGCTGGCTCCCCAAAATGCGATATATTACTGATATGGATAAGTATTTCCTCTACGCGCGGAAAAGTACAGATGTCGAGGACAAACAAGTGTTGTCTATCGAGGCGCAGTTAGTTGAACTGCGCGCACTTGCGCGAGAAAATAATTTGGAAATCGCCGCCGAATTTGTTGAAAAGCAATCCGCGAAAATGCCCGGCCGTCCCATTTTCAACGACATGATGCTCCGTATTCAGCGCGGAGACGCGCGCGGCGTGGTTTGTTGGAAATTAGACCGTCTCGCCCGCAATCCGGTGGACGGCGGGCAGATTAGCTGGTTTTTGCAAAACGGCACTATCGCACATATTCAAACGCACGACCGCGCGTATTATTCGGCCGACAACGTACTCATGATGTCGGTCGAGTTTGGTATGGCCAATCAGTATGTGCGCGATTTGAGCGTGAATACCGCGCGCGGCTTGCGACAGAAAGCGCGGCAGGGTATCTACCCAGGCCAAGCTCCGCTTGGCTACTTGAACGACCCGCGCACGAAGACAATAGTTGTGGACAGAAAGAAATCAACAATCGTTCGTGCAGCGTTTGAATTGTATGCAGAGAACAAATCGCGGCTTGAAGAAGTCTCACGTTTTCTGTTTGAAAACGGCATTGCCACCAAAGCAACAAAGCGGTGGAAAAATAGCGGCCTCCGGCCGCTCAAAAAAGACCAAGCAAAACTCATTCTCACGAATTCGTTTTACTACGGCCACTTTCGCTACGCGGGTGAAATGTATGAGGGGAAGCATACGCCGATTATCGCCAAAGAGCTTTTTGACCGAGTGCAAAAAGTTCTTGCCTTGCGCGGCAAAGTGCAGAAACCGACCAAACAACCACAGGCATTTTGCGGATTGTTGAAGTGTGGAGAGTGTGGTTGTGCAATCACTTGCGAGGAGAAATTTAAATATCAAAAAAATGGAAACGTCCACCGATACGTTTACTATCGGTGTACCAAAAAGCGCGGTCCGTGTGCGGGGGAATACATCCGCGAGGAAACGCTCGATACACAACTCTCCGAGTTGCTGTCTCGCTTCCACTTGCCGCGCCATTGGGCAGAAGAACTAGAGCGTATGGCTACGAAAGACGCGGCTGACGCCACTCAAAGCGCGGCGGCGTCCGTTCAAGTGATGCGGGCAAAGATTGCCGACTTGGACGGCAAAATTGCCCGCCTCACCGACCTCTTTGTGGAGCAAGATATTGAGCGCGAGGAGTATCTATCGCGTAAACGTGAGTTGATGTCCACAAAGAAGTCGGCGCAGGAGAATATCCTACGCTTAGAACGGAATTCCGCCGTGTGGCTCGAACCCATGCGAGCATGGCTAAAGGACGCTTCGTTATTGGACGAAGCGGCACAATCCAAAGACCTTCCCTCCAAAAAATCCTCCCTCCAAAAAATCTTCGGCTCGAACCTCACCCTCCACGCGCGCGAAGCGCGCGGCGTGCCCGAAAACCCTTGGCGTTCGGTCGCGGCGGCGACCGAACGCCAATCCGAAACCGACCTTGTCTCTTGTCTGGTGCCGGAGGAGGGACTCGAACCCTCATCCCTTTCGAGACACGATTTTGAGTCGTGCGCGTATACCATTCCGCCACTCCGGCCTAGGTTCCAAGTGTACGGCGTTTTCGCCTGGAAAACAAATTCAATCACGCGTGATATAATTTTCCGCATGGCACACAACGGTTACTACGGCGATTCGATATTTTGGGTTGAAATTGAACGCATCAAGCCGAATCCTTTCCAGCCGCGCCGCACGTTCGACGAAGCGGCGCTTGCGTCGCTCGCGGAATCCATCCGGCAATATGGAGTACTTCAGCCGCTTACGGTTACGCGCAAGGAAATCGAGCGTCCGGGCGAGGGGATTTTCGTCGAGTACGAACTCATCGCCGGTGAACGCAGATTGCGCGCGGCGAAGCTCGCCGGTCTCGTGCAGGTGCCAGTCGTCATAAGAAGCGGGGAAGACGATGACAGGATGAAGCTCGAGCTTGCCATCATCGAGAATCTCCAGCGCGAAGACTTGAGCGCGATAGACCGCGCGCGGGCGTTCCAGCGCCTTGTAACTGAATTCGGTCTGAAGCATACCGAGATCGGGAAGCGCGTAGGGAAAAGCCGCGAGTATGTCTCGAACACCCTTCGCATTCTTTCTTTGCCCCAGGATATGCAGGACGCTTTGGCGGCAGGGGAAATAAGTGAAGGTCATACACGCCCTCTTCTCATGCTTATCGATAGAAGCGAGATGCAGCGAACTGTTTTCCAAGAAATAATAACCAGGCGGCTCACTGTTCGCGATGCGGAACAGGTGGCAAGACGCATAGCCACCGAGCGCGTGAGAAAGTCCGACCTGACGCCGGAACTCTTGCTTCTTGAACGCGAGCTTACCGAAAAGCTCGGCACGCGCGTCCGCATCGAGAAGAAAGACCAGGGCGGCAAGGTGCTCATAGACTTCTTCTCCGTCGACGACCTCGCGCATATACGGGAGATCTTCAGTCGTCAAAATGAGCAAGGAGTCCCTGCGCGCGCCGATGCCGAGAACTCCAAAGATAAAGAAGATGTCCCGCGATTTTCGCCAAGCGGTCCCGCTCCTGCGCTTGCAGAAGAAAGTCCGGAAGGCACCGCCGCTATCCCGATAGATACGTCGCCAAAGAAGGAAGAGCAAGAGGACGATCTCTATTCGATAAGGAATTTTACGGTCTAACGCTTCTTTTGCGCCGCCGCAAGAGCCGCGCGAATATGCTTTTTGGCCATGTTAGTTTTTGCTATATCGTGCCATTTTTGCGACGGATGAGCGGAGGATTTCGTTATTATCTCTACCATGTCGCCGTTGTGCAGAGAGGTATCGATAGAAACCATTTTGCCGTTTACACGGGCGCCTGACATCTTATTTCCGAGATCAGAGTGAACGGCGTACGCGAAATCAATCGGCGTCGCGTCCAGTGGTAGATCAATGACGTCGCCTCGTGGGGTGAATACGAACACGCGATGACTGAAGAAATCGGTTTTCAAAGTGTCCATATACTCTTCCGATTTTTCGGCCTCATTGTGCGCATGCGCAAGTTCCTTTATCCATTTAGGCACACCGCCGGAATCTTTCCCCGTTTGCTCGGACGTATCTCCCTGCGAAGATGTAAGCGCTTTGCTTTTTAGAAGTCGCGGGAAAAATTGTTTTATCCATAGAAGCCCGCCGCCGGAGCTCTTTTCTTGGGAGGAGCCGTCTTGGAATTCCTTGTAGGTGAGGTGTGAGGCTATGCCATAAAGTGCCTCACGATGCATTGCCTCAGTACGCAGCTGTATCTCCAAAGCACCGCCGTCCCCTGTGTAAATAGTCGTGTGAATGCTCTGATATCCGTTCGGTTTTGGGAAAGCGATGTAATCCTTTATTTTGCCGGGTACCGGCCTCCACTGAGCGTGGACGATGCCAAGCGCCGTGTAGCAGTCCGCGACAGTGTCGAAGATCACGCGTAGAGCTCTGATGTCGTAGATCTTACCGATATCCCAGTCCTTGCGTTCAAGCTTGCGGAAGAGGCTGTAGATGCCTTTCTTACGTGACTCTATGCGGAATTTTCGGAGCCCCGACTCGGCAAGCGCACGCTTCAGGTCTTTCTCTGTCTTTTCCAAGCGCTTCTCGTTCTCCTGTCTGCGCTCTTTCAGGAGCTCTCTTGTCTTTTCGTATTCTTTCGGATATGCGAACCGGAATGCGGCATCTTCCAGCTCATTTTTCGCCACGCTCATACCGAGCCTGTCTGCTATGGGCGCGTATATCTCCAATGTCTCAAACGCGATGCGCTTGCGTTTTTCGTCTTTTGGCACGTGTTCGAGAGTGCGCGCATTGTGTAAGCGGTCCATAAGCTTGATGATGAGCACTCGTATGTCCTGCGCGGTCGCGGCGAAAAGTTTGCGCAGAGACTCCGTGTGGCGCTCCATTCCGCGATAGCGCAGAGTACCGAGCTTCGTGACGCCTTCAACGAGAGACAGCACTTCCGGCCCGAAAAGATCTTCTATCGTCTTGGGTTTTACCCCGGCGTCTTCGATTGTGTCGTGCAAAAAGCCTGCCGCTATCGCCTTGGGGTCTGTCCCCGCAGTCGCGAGAAGGAAGCCGACTTCGGCAGGGTGGATGAAATACGGTTCGCCAGAGTAGCGCTTTTGCTCCTTGTGGGCGGTTTGCGTAAATTCGTATGCCTTGGTCACCAACGCGATGCTTTCAGGGTCTTTGCTCGCCATTGCGTCCAGGATGTCTTTTAGCGGACGTGCCGATTCCATGTGTCGATGATACGCTCGGCTGGCGCGACACGCAACATTTCCTGTCGCCGTTATTTGGTCTTGCCGAGCTTGTGCGGGTTGTGATTCGGGCACGTCTTGTTGCTGCAACGTTCAGGAATCGTCTTCGTCCCTTCCATCATCAAAGAGCCGCAATCGGAGCAGATGCGCCCTGTGGGCCGTGCTTTGATGGCGTTTTTACATGCAGGGTAATTCGAACAAGAGAAAAAGACGCCGAATCGCCCGCGGCGTTCCACCATCTCGCCGTTCTTGCAGAGAGGACATGCGACGCCGGTTTTGCCACGCGCTTCTTCTGCCGCGTCTTTCCTAACGAATTTGCACTTCGGATAATTACTGCAAGCGATGAATCTACCGAAGCGCCCCTCGCGTTCCATGAGTTTGCCGCCCTTGCATTCCGGACACGCTTCGCCGATATCTTTGGGAGGCGCGATCTCGCTCCCGTCTTCTTTGCGTGCGCCGAGGCACTCTGGGAAACGCTCGCAACTCATGAAGCGCCCCGTTTTCGAGAGCTTGTAGACCATTTTGCCTGAGCATAAGGGGCAGGGGAATTCTTTGGGCACGTCGCCCATATTCGTTATCTTAGGTATTTTCTCCTTGCTTTTTACTGCCCTTTGGAACGGAGTATAGAAACTCTTAAGCGTTTTTGCGTACTCGCGCTTTCCATCGGCGATTTCATCAAGCTCGTCTTCCATTTCGGCAGTGAAAGTATCGCTTATGTATTCAGAAAAGTTCGTTTCGATGAACGAAGACACGACATCCCCCGTATATGTAGGCAACAATGTCCGTCCTTGTTTTTCTACATAGCCTCGGTCTTCGAGCGTCTTTATTATTGAAGCATATGTCGAAGGGCGGCCAATGCCGCGTTTTTCCAATTCTTTCACGAGCCCCGCTTCGGAGTAGCGGCTAGGCGGCTGCGTCTCTTTTCCTTCAGACTGTGCATTGACGAGCGTGAGCGTATCGGCCGCAGCAACCTTTGGAAGCTCGACATCCTCGCCGCGTGCGTCGGGGTCTGCGGCCAGCCAGCCGTCGAAAATTATCCGGGAGCCGTTTGCAGTAAAGTCAGAAATAGTTGGTCCCGAAATGTTCGCAACTATCTTTGTGCGCAGAATGCGTGCATCGGACATTTGACTTGCGAGAGCCCTGGCTCGAATAAGTTCATAGAGCTTCTTTTGCTCTTCATTCGCGCCTACACTCCTTTTGCTCGAATCTGTAGGCCGGACAGCTTCATGAGCTTCCTGCGCGCTCTTGGATTTAGTCTTGTAAACTCGCGGGGAGACATACTCTTTTCCGAATTCACTGAGTGCGACAGAGAGCAGATTTTCCTGCGCCTCTTTTGCAACATTCGTGCTGTCAGTGCGCATGTACGTGATATGCCCGGCCTCGTAAAGTTTCTGTGCGATTCCCATTGTCCGCGATGGAGAAAATCCAAGTCGCGTTGACGCCGCCTGTTGAAGCGTGGAGGTAGTGAATGGCGCGCGTGGAGAGCGGGATTGCTCGCTCTCTTCGACACTCTTTACGCTCCACGGGCTTTCTTTTACGGCCTTCAAGATTCTCTCGGCTTCTTTCTGGGCTTTAGGCTCTTCCGTGCAGATGGCGGTAAACTTGCCTCCTTTTTTCGTTTTCAACTCGGCGCTTACCACCCAGAATTTCTCGGGCACAAAAGCGCGTATCTCCCGCTCGCGTTCCATTAGGATGCGCAGGGCGGGGGATTGCACGCGTCCAGCCGAAAGACCATAGCGGACCTTTTTCCAAATTAATCCTGAAAGATCATAACCAAAAAGGCGGTCCAAAACGCGGCGCGCCTCCTGGGCGCGCCGCAGGTTGTCATCTATCAGCCGCGGATGCGCCAGGGCTTCCTGCACGGCCCGCTCGGTTATCTCATGAAAGACGATGCGCTTAGCTTTCTTGAGCCCTATCGTTTCAGCCAGATGCCACGCGATCGCCTCACCCTCGCGGTCCGGGTCTGTGGCCAGTATCACTTCATCAGCGTGTTTTGCTGCCGACTGCAACTCGTCAATGATCTTTTGTTTTTCTTTAACGACGACGTAGCGCGGCACATACCCGCCCTCGATGTCTACGGCGTCTTTGTTGCTTTTCGGCAGATCACGAATGTGTCCCACAGAGGCGCGCACGACGAACCCCTCGCCGAGATACTTCTCGATGGTCTTCGCTTTGGCCGGCGATTCAACAATGACAAGTTTCATATTTGTTGCGTAAGCACGCATTGATATCCCAACACACTAGCACATGTCAAGCTCGGCATGTTTTTCTATCTCACAGATTTATACTGACCTAGTTTTTCTATATGAGTAAATACGATATGCCACAATAAGTTCTTTCGGGCTCGAAATGTTCCGGCGCAGGCTAAAATGTAATAGCGAAACATTCTATAGAATCTATCCCCATATTCATCCTTAAATCTTGGCCACGTTTTATCAAAGTTCTTCCACCACAATAAAAGCGTTTTATCGTAATATGAACCAAAGTTGTGCAGGTCCTCCATAACAAACAAGTTCTCACTCGCCTTTGCAATCTGCTGAAGTGAAGGAATAGCAGAATTTGGAAAAACATACTTCTCCATCCACGGATCAAACCCAATTGTTTTAGATTCATTACGTCCAATAGTCTGCAGTAGGAAAAGCCCATTTGGTAATAGATGCTTTTTAACGACTTCCATTATTGTTCTGTAATTCTTGTGCCCTACATGTTCGATCATTCCACATATAAGAATCTTGTCGTATTGGCCTTTAAGTTCTCGGTAATCAGCTTTTACGATTTCAACTGGAAGACCTCCGGTAAATTCTTTTGCATAGGTTATCTGTTCATCGGAAATACTTATTCCTGTCACATGACATCCATAATGTGAGGCTGCCCATTTTGCAAACCCACCCCATCCGCAACCTATATCAAGCATCTTGTCAGCTGGTCTCAATTCTAATTTGCGACAAATAAGGTCGAGTTTTTGTTCCTGTGCCACATTTAAATCCTCTGTGTCTTTGAAATAACCGCACGTATATTGATTGTATGGATCGAGAAATGCCATATAAAGATCGTTGCCCAGATCATAATGTTCTCTCGCTACTTTTTTAGATCGTGGCTCTGTCTGGAGATTGAATAACTTTGCCTGGATAACACGCAAAGTACCAGAGAAGCTCAGAGCCATACGCTTATCTCCTCCAAATCTAATTGCTCTGCTTACTAGTTCATCAAGCTGTTCGCAATCCCACCACCCATCCACATATGATTCTCCGATACCAAGTGTTCCTTTTGCCAACACGCGATCGTAAAGACCCTTGTTATGTACTTGTATATCCCATGGACGACTACCGTTAATTATAATGTCAGCCGATCTAAATATTTGTTCAACTAAACCTTGGGATCCCATATCAATGTATTCGATGTGCGCATCATCGAACTCGGACTACGCCGAGTTCTTCCAAAATAAGACCCTTGATTTCCATTGTAGTGAGAAGAATGTTTGCATCTGAAATCGGCATTTTGAGAGTCTCTATCAACAAGTCGCGCGGAAGTGGGTCCGCGACTATTTCAAGCACGCGTAGTTCACTTGGAGACAGGTCTTTTTGCCTTACTTTCCCTTTCTCTTTTACAGATATTCCAAGCGCCACCAAAATATCCTCAGGCCCTGTCACAGGTGTTGCGCCGAGCTTCAAAAATTGATGCGTGCCGCGGCTCTCGGCGCTGAAGATAGAGCCGGGAACCACAAGAAGCTCGCGGTTGTAATCCGCCACGAGCCGCGCAGTTATAAGCGAACCGGATTTTTCTTTTGCTTCAATGACGAGAGTTGCCTGCGCAAGACCCGCCATTATCCTATTCCTCTGGGGGAATGTGTAATCGGTCGCCTTCATGCCGGGCTCGAATTCAGAAAGAAGAGCGCCGCCCGCTTTCAATATCTCGCGCGCGAGGCCTGTGTTCGCGCGCGGATATAAAACACTCCAATCAAGTCCCGAGCCGGGCACCGCAACGGTCGGCAATCCGGCTTCAAGGGCGGCTTTGTGCGCCGCCGCATCCACTCCGTATGCCAAGCCGGAAACGATGACTATTGGGTATCCGCGCAAACCGCCGATGAGGTACTCGCACGCTTGCCGCCCGTATGAACTCATCGCGCGCGAGCCAACCACTGCAAGCCAGTGCAAATCCGTGCTCGGTAGAGTGCCGCGCACATACAACTTCTTCGGAGGGTCTGGTATTTCGTTGAGAAGCGGGGGAAAATCTTTTTTTGGAAGTATGGAAATGTCGGACATTGGAGATAATTCTATCACGCCGCGCTTCGAGCGCAGCGCATGCCTACCCTGCTCGCTAGTCGACCAGGAAGTTATTGAACTGCCACGGATCCTTCAAGTCCAGCTTTTCAGGGAACAGTTCTCCGCGCCCGCTTAAAGGAGTCCAGTCCGTGTATTCCGCTAGCATTTTCCCCAAATACGGACGCGCGGCTTCCATCACGGTGCGGTGGTCTATCTCGTCCGCATCCAATATTCCCGCTGAAGGATTCCGTATCGCCCATATCATCGCGCCCAAGATGCCGGCGCAAACCTGCAGCCCTGTCGCGTTGTTGTGCGGAGCGAGTGTGCGTGCCTCATCAATCGAGAGACGCGAGCCGTACCACAAAGCGTTTTTCTTATGTCCCATGAGAAGCACTCCAAGCTCGTCGACGCCGCCGGTCAGTATCTCTCCGCTTATAAGCCGTGAGATGTTTTGCAAGGTACCGCCGCGCTCGGCGGTCTCGATAAGAGACAAGACGGCGCCGTCGCAGGGGTGATACGCGTAGTGGACCGTTGGCCGGTACGCAACGCGGTTACCCCCGTTTCTCACAGTAAGATAATCGGCGATCGAGATAGATTCATTGTGCGTGATGACCCAGCCGTATTGCGGGCCGGAAATCGGGGTCCAGCTGCGCACCTGGGTCGCGAGTCCGGGCTGTTCCAGATAAATCGCCGCTCCGCACCCGAAATCATGCTTGCGCCCCTTTTCCGGCATGTGCTTTTCATGCGTGCCCCAACCCATCTCGGACGGCTGGCAACCCTCCGAATAAAAGCCGTCCACGGACCATGTGTTCACGAACTCGTCCATCATCTTGGGTTTCTTAGGCGCCTGCGTATCGCGCTCCGCGATATGAATGACTTTCACGCCGAGTTTCTGTGAAAGTTGCGCCCACTCCTCGCGGGTCTTCGGCTCGGTTATCTTTTCCCCGGTGTCTTTTGCAATAAGCAAAAGTGCTTCTTTTACGAAATGGGATACGAGGCCCGGGTTTGCGCCGTGCGCGACAACGGCTGTCGGACGCGGGCCGGAAATCGGAAGCGTGCGCAGAGCGAGAGCTTTCTCGCGTAGCGCGTAATTGGAGCGCTCGGACATCGAAAGCGAGGAATCGGTGTAGTATCCCGCCCATGGCTCTACCACCGTGTCCAGATACAATATTCCGTTCTCCTGGCAGAGCTTGATGAGGTCGGTCGAAGAAACCGCGACGGAGACGTTGAGCAGAAAATCTCCGCGACCGATGTGCGACAAGACGATCTTTTCGTAGTTGTCCGGCGTAAGCGGCTCAAGGATGAAGCGTACCCCGAATTCTTTCGCCACCGCTCTGCCGCGTTTGTCGGCGGTAACGATAGTTATATCCGTTGCCGGCACTGTGAGATGCCGAAGAAGAAGCGGGAGGACTCCTTGTCCAATGCTTCCGAATCCTACGATTAAAATTTTTCCTGCAAATTTTTGCTGTTTCACTTTTGATGTCTTTTCGCTTCCGTTTTTATCCGCAAGTAGTACTGGTATACAGCAAATAATCTTGGTGTCAACCCGGAAATTCTGAAAGAAGGTGTGGATATCACATTTGTGGCCGGAGGACATTCTGCGATTATCAATTAACTTAATACAAGTAACTAAAGAAACGACTTCATTTTCTATTCTAGCATTTTGCAAAATACTAGAATGAAAATCGAAACAGGGAGTGCTGTAGCAGAGCGAATGGGCGGGATAACAACGTGGTAAAATCAAAACTATGGATAGCAAAAAAGCAATGTATATCAGAAATATCATTTTCGGCGTGGAAGACAGCTTGGTTTCGACCGTCGGCCTGCTCGCGGGCATTTCCATTCACACGCCGCGCAGCATAATTCTGCTCACCGGCATCGTCTATATCTTCGTAGAAGGATTCTCTATGGCCGTTGGCAGTTTTCTTTCGGAGGAGGGCGTACAGGAATATGTCTCGCACAAAATGCTCGGTTTCAAACAATCCATAATGGGCAGTATCGTGATGTTTTTCTCCTTCATTCTCGCCGGTCTCATCCCGATCGCGCCTTACATATTTATTGAGAGCGAAAATGCCGTAGTGGTTTCCATTGTCGTTTCAATTCTCGCACTCTTTATTCTCGGCTCAGCAAGCGGCAAGATGTCGCGTACCGGAATACTGAGCCGAGGCCTAAGAATGGCTTTTCTCGCGGGTATCGCCATTTTCATAGGTATTATGGTGGGGAAGATAGTGAGTATATAAGACTAGTAAGTAGTTAGTAGTGCGTAGTCTGTAGGAAAAGACGCTTAAAGCTGGGCCAGAAATCTGACCTTGACAGGATGGCTCTTTGGTGCTACACTGTAAATTGGCTTAGATTGGGGCATGGTACCCAGGCAGTTCGGGATTTGGGCATTTCGCCCGTTCCTTTGACTCACAAACAAAATCGGAGGTGTGCGATGTTGAACGAGTTTCTCGCGGTACTCGGAGCGGTGTTTCTGGGTGAGATTGGCGACAAGACAATGTTGGTGTGCCTCTGGCTCACCACTGTCTATGCGGTAAGGCCCGTTCTTATTGGTGTGATACCGGCTTGCTTCGCGGTGCCACTTATAGGAATCATCATCGGCGTTGCCGCTAAGACGTGGCTACCTGAATGGGCGATAAAGCTCATCGGTGCGGCACTCTTTTTCTGGCTTGTATGGTGGTCCATCAAGGAGGCACGTGAAGAAGACGACTTCGAAAAGAAACCGAGTCGATTTGGCATTATTGTCGACTCGTTCGTCGTTTTCTTTATTGCGGAGATGGCCGACCGCACGCAGTTCATCACTGTTGCAGCAACCACGCAGGGCGGTAGCTGGGTCATCGACTGGCTTGGGTCTGCCCTCGGTCTCGTTCTCGCAAATCTGGTCGCTGTCGGATTATTCAAACTCGCGGGCAAGAACGTGCCGCGTCGTCAAGTCATGTACATAGCCGCAGTACTTTTTTTGATTTTCGGCGCATGGCTGATTCTCGAAGCTGTAGGCCTACCATCGACAGTCGTTGCCGTGATCATCTGCATCCTCGGTATGAATCCTTGGGCATACCGGTGGGCAGCAAAGTTCTTCAAATTCGCCAAGTAGAGCGGAAAAACAACCATGATCTTTTCCCAAAAAACTCTAGAAAGCCACTTCCGTATAGGACCGGAACGTGGCTTTCTTCTTTTTTAGTGTGCTAATATTATTCTGTGCTCGACTTTGCGTTCCCTATTGCCTTTTATCTATAACCTAAAACCTAGCACCTATAATCTGTTTATATGTTGGACATAAAATTCATCAGGGAGAACAAGGACATCGTCGTCGCGGGCGCCGCGAAGAAACGCGTCAAAGTCGACATCGAGAGGCTTCTCGAACTCGACGCGAAGCGCCGCGAACTCCAGGCCTCGATCGACGCGAAGCGCGCCGAACAGAATATCGCTTCGGACGCGATCGCAAGCGCGAAAAGCGACACGGAGCGGCAAGAAGTTATCGCGCGCATGCAGACGCTGAAGGAGACGCTCAAACTCGAAGAGGAATCGCTCCAAGACATCCTCAAGGATTGGCGCGCGCTCATGGTCGCCGTGCCCAACGTCCCCGATATCTCGGTGCCTGATGGCGAATCGGATGCGGACAACAGGGAAGTGCGGACGTGGCCTGCCCGTGGCGACGGCCGAGGGGGCGAGAAGCCCGCGTTCGACTTCGAGCCGAAGAGCCATGTCGAACTCATGCTCATGCACGACATGGCGGATTACGAGAGGGGTGCCAAGGTCGCGGGCTTCCGCGGCTACTTCTTGAAGAACGACGGCGCGCGCCTCGTGTGGGCGCTCGAACGATTCGTCCAAGATCGATTCGTGGACCGCGGATTCACTCCGATGATAGTGCCGTCGCTCGTACGCCGCGAGCCATTCGTCGGCACGGGGTATCTCCCGCAGAGCGAGGACGACCTCTACAAGACGCAGGACGGCGATTACCTCGCGGGCACGGCGGAAGTCGCGACGATGGGATACTACATGGACGAGATCCTGGAGAAGAAAGATCTTCCGATAAAGTTCTTCGCATTCAGCCCGTGCTTCCGGCGCGAAGCGGGAAGCCACGGCAGGGATACGAAAGGCATCTTCCGCATCCACGAATTCGTGAAATACGAACAAGTAGTTCTGTGCGAGGCGAATCATGAGGAATCCGTAAAACATCACGAAGAACTTACGAAAAATGCAGAGGCGCTCTTGCAGGAGTTGAAACTTCCATATCGCGTCGTCATAAATTGCGGAGCGGATCTTGGGTTGGGGCAAGTGAAGAAGTATGACATTGAGGCCTGGATGCCCACTGAAAAGAATTATCGCGAGACCCACTCGTCTTCATATTTCCACGACTTCCAGACGCGACGGCTCAATATCCGCTACCGTGATCCGGAGGGGGTAGTGCGTTATGCGCATTCGCTCAACAACACCGCGCTCGCGATGCCGCGCATTCTGACGCAGATAGTCGAAAATTATCAGAGGGAGGATGGTTCGATTGCAATCCCGGAGGTGCTCCGGGGGTATATGGGAAAAGATGTCATATCCCGTAACTAATTTTGGCATTCAGATGCTGAGAGGGGTTTTCGCGATACGCCGCAACTCGTGCGGGAGATATGCATCACGGACATTCGAGCTGTTGATGTAGAAGCTATGGCAAAATTTAGTACGGGACGATCGGGAAAAGTCATTGACCTGCGGAGGTGGCGTGCAAGGGACGCCGCGCGCGTGCACGCGCGCGTCTCGCGCACGGTATTATCGCAGAACCGCAAATCTCCGCTTCGCGCCCGCCGCCGCAAATTACAAGCCCTCGCCGTATTCATACTTGCCGTCTTGGTCGTTGGGGCCGTGAAGGGACTAAGCTCGCTCTCATATTTGCCGCAATTCACGATTAACAGCATTTCAATAACCGGGACGAATGATGTTCCGCAAAAGCTCGTGCGCGCATACGTAGAGGCCAAACTCTACGACGGGTCGTATCCGTTACTTTCGCGCGACAACATCTTCCTGTATCCGCGCGACGACATATCGAAGAGCGTCACGAGTTATTTCCCGCGCATTCGTTCTGCGGACATTTCGCGCAGCTCGCTTCTCGCCCAAGCGATCAGAATTACGATCGTGGAGCGGCAGCCTTTTGCACGGTGGTGCTCTCTTGAAGAAGAGTGCTACCTTATGGATGATAGCGGCTTCATTTTCGCTCCGTCTTCAACTACGACACCAGGCGCATCAATGGTATTCCGGGGAGGTTTGCAGTTGGACGGATCGGACGGCACTGCAAAGTCGCCGGTAGGGCAAACATTCTTGCCAGGCCATCTAAGCGATATTTTGGAGTTATTCAAGCGCCTGCGGCAGGCGGGTTATGCGCCAAACGGAGTGTCGGTTATCGATGAACAAGATTTTTCAGTTTCATTCTCCGAAGGGTTCGCGCTCCGCGCATCTCTCGAAAACGATGCGGGCGCGCTCGTGCGAAATCTGCAGCTCGCCCTGTCGGCGGACCCTATTCTGGGGAAAGTCGATGAACTCGATTATATTGATATGCGCTTCGGGAATCGCGTGTACTATAAATTCAAAAAGTAATGGTACTGTGCTCGACATGAGTAGTTTTTGGACAAAACTGCCGCGGCCGTTTTTCGCTCTGGCGCCCATGGAAGACGTCACAGATGCTGCATTTCGGCGGTTGATTGCGAAATACTCGAAATATGGGGGACGCGATATAGGAGTGGGTTCTAAGGGAAGTTTACCCGCCGAAGCGTTCCGCGCAGGCGGGCCGGACGTTATGTTCACTGAATTCACTTCGGCGGACGGACTGGTATTCGCCAATGAAGCAGGGCAGAAGCGTTTGCGCGCGAAACTCGCGTTCTCGGAAACAGAACGTCCCATCGTCGTTCAACTTTTTACTGCCGCGCCCGAGCGCATGGAAAAGGCCGCACGCATGATGAGAGAACTCGGGTTCGACGGCATTGATATAAACATGGGTTGTCCGGACAGGGCAGTCGAGAAATCAGGATGCGGCGCGGCGCTTATCAAGAACCCCAAACTTGCACGTGAGCTTATACGCGCGGCGCAGAGCGCCGGTCTCCCGGTCTCCGTGAAGACCCGCACCGGCTACACGGAGGACGAGCTCGATACCTGGCTCCTCGAACTCTTGGCGGAACAGCCGGCCGCCATCACCGTCCACGCGCGCACGCGCAAAGAGATGTCCGACGTGCCGGCGCGCTGGGACACCGTCGCGCGCGCCGTGCTTATCCGCGATGCGGCCAAGTCGGAGACGCTCATCGTGGGGAACGGCGACGTCAGCAATCTCTCCGATGCGCGCGCGAAAGCCGCCGTCGCGGGCTGCGACGGCGTCATGCTCGGCCGCGCCATCTACGGCAACCCCTGGCTTTTCAATGGCATCAGGAGAGGGCATCCAGAGTCTGAATATACCGATATATCGGTATATCGGCCAACTCCGCATGAAAAACTCTCCGCATTGCTCGAACATCTCAAGTTGTTCGAAGAACTCCTCGGCGAGGTCGTGAACTATGCCAGCATGAAAAAGCACTTCAAAGCATACGTGAGCGGCTGGCACGATGCGAAAGAGTTGCGGATGCGGCTCATGGGGACCGAAACGGCCAAGGAAGCGCAGGCGATAATCGCTGATGCTATAATGCAAGTATGAGTCCCGTTAGAAATCGCGGACGCGCGAAATTGATATATGCTGCGAGGGTCGTGTTTATAAGCAATAGCCAAGTAGGGTGGCGGGACTTGACCGTCCGCGTCCTATTTCTAACGGGATGACCAAGGACACCCGCCACGCGACGCTCTATCGCGCTTATAGGCCGCAGACATTCGGAGAGGTCCGCGGGCAGGAGCATGTCGTGCGCGTTCTAACGGGTGCCATAAAAAACAAGAAAATCGCACACGCGTATCTTTTTTCCGGCAGTAGAGGGACGGGAAAGACATCAGTAGCACGCATACTTGCGCGCGAGATAGGCGTATCTAATAAGGATCTCTACGAGATGGACGCCGCGTCGAATCGCGGAATTGACGAGATACGAGAATTACGCGAGGGCGTATATGCGATGCCGTTCGAGTCTCCCTACAAGTTTTACATCATTGACGAGGCGCACATGCTCACGAAAGACGCATGGAATGCTTTCCTGAAGACGCTTGAAGAGCCGCCCGCGCACTGCATCTTCGTCCTCGCGACGACCGAGCGCGACAAAATCCCGGAGACGATACAATCGCGCTGCGAAATATACAGTTTCAAACAACCTACGCGTGAGGTTCTCGCGCAAATCGTGTCCGACGTGGCGAAGAAGGAAGGGTATTCGCTCGAACGCTCCGCCGCCGAGCTCATGGCGCTCCTCGCCGAAGGGTCGTTCCGTGATGCACTGGGAATCCTCCAGAAAGTGCTCGCGGTCTCGGAGAACAAGAAAATAGAGGTGAAGGAAGTGGAAGATGTATCCGGCGCACCGCGCGCCGAGCTCGTGCGTCAGCTTCTCATGGCAATCGCAAAAAAGGATCCCTCGACTGCACTCGGGACAATACGGCAAGCTGTGTCGGAGAACATGGAGCCGCGCGTGCTCACGAAACTTCTCATACATCGCATGCGCGTCGTGCTCCTTCTACGCTTCGCGCCGGAAATCGTCGAATCGCTCGCGCGTGAGCTCACCGAATCCGACCTAGCGCTCGCAAAAGAGCTTTCAAAGGATCCCGGCGTTACTTCCGACACGCTGCGCTGTCTTTTGGATGCCTACGCTCAAATGGCCTACGCCGCCGTGCCGCATCTGCCGCTTGAACTTGCCGTCATAGACATGGGTGAGAAAACTGCGAAAATCGCCTAGACCTTGTCTTTATGGAGACTTTTTCAAAGATACAGAGAAAAGAACTCGCTGAACTCCATTTTCATCTTGGTCAGTCAGTCAGGCCGGACATACTTTGGAGCATTGCGCACGAACAGGGCATACGGCTCCCATCAAAAGATTATTGGGAATTTTACGAGCTCATTACGCTTGGAAAGAAGACAGAGGTTTCGTGGGAAGATTATCATGAGCTTTTCAAATGGACGGAACTCATACAGTCCTCGCCTATCGCGATGGAGCGCGCTGTCTATGAAGTATTGGGCGGGGCATATCGAGCGAATAACATCACGCTTCTTGAGCCGTCGTTCAATCCTATGTTCCGCAACAGGGGCGGGGAGCGCGACCTAGACCAGATAATCCTTGCGACTTTGCGCGGAATGGAAAAAGGGCTGGCGGAATTCCCGAATGTGCGTGCCGGCATTATTCTTCTGCTCGACCGCCGTTTGCCGTTCGCGACGAACGAGATAATAGTCAAGAAAGCCATCAAGTATAAAAACCGCGGCATCGTGGGCATCGACATCGCAGGTCCGAACTCCGCCGACTTCCGCTATGAAGATTACTTCGCGCTTTATAAAACGGCGCGCGAGGCAGGATTAAAAACGACAGTGCACACGGGAGAAGATGGAAGCGCGGAAGAAATGGAGCACGTGCTTAAAGCCCTGCCGCTTGATCGCGTTAATCACGGCTTCCGCGCGTACACATCGCCCAGTCTCTTGAAAACAGTCCGGGAAAAGAATCTCACGCTCTGCCTTTGTCCCACATCCAACATGCGCGTCGGATTTATAAAAGATGCGGCGCATCTGAAAGAGGTAATCCGTACGCTGTATGATTCCGGAGTAAAGTTCTGTATCAATACCGATAATCCGTCGATGCTTAAGACCACTTTGATCAAGGAACTCGAATTTCTGCGCAAGCACGAGATACTTTCTGAGGAAGAAATCGACCAAACGGTGAGGTGGGCCTTTGAAGCGACATTCATTCCGACCGAACCCGGAAAGAATTTGTATTTGTAAAAGCTGTCGCTTGACGTCATATATACGCGGTATATACTGCATGCATATGACAACGAAAGTAATATTCAATACGGACAAGAAGCTGAAAGCGGCAGCGATGAAAAAGGCGCGCGGGCAAGGCATGACGTTGAGCGCGGTCTTGAATCTTGCCTTGAGAGCGTACGTGGATAACCGCATGGAAATCGACGTGCTCGGCCAGATGATTGAGCGCGGGCACGAGGACATTCGTCGGGGCAGGACTATTCCGGCTGAGGAAGTGTATCGCAGACTCGGACTTAAGATCCGCTAGATCATGGAGTTGCATTACACGCAGGCGGCGTTTGAGCAACTCTCGGAATTGCCAGCGAAGACGCGTGAGCGTATAGCCGCGAAAGTCGATTTCTATGCGGCCCAAACAGATCCATTGGAATTCGCCCAGCCGCTTTCCGGGTATGCAGGGTATCGGTTCCGGGTCGGTGATTTCAGGATTATCTTTGAAATCGTTGCCGATAAAATTGTTATCGTAGCAATTACTAAGCGCGATAAGGCGTATCGCGATCTCTAGCGGCACGGCCTAAGAAAGCTATAATGTAAATATTGGGGGATCGTCTAACGGTAGGACAGCAGCCTTTGAAGCTGTGAATCTTGGTTCGATTCCAAGTCCCCCAGCCAACACATGCTAAGTCAGGTGACTGACAGGCATCAGCATCTATTCCGAAAATAGCATGCCTGCTGAGAGCAGTATTCAAGACAAGAAATCGCCGGTACAACTCGGTGATTTTTTGTTACAATC
>Ga0209542_10008918_pt1 | contig 18580 bp, 27 predicted proteins | sample RifCSPhighO2_01_FD_184028 | JGI IMG/M metagenome (GOLD analysis project Ga0209542, IMG submission 184028) | Soil microbial communities from Rifle, Colorado - Rifle CSP2_plank highO2_0.1 (SPAdes) (version 2) | ecosystem: Environmental > Terrestrial > Deep subsurface > Rock core/Sediment ...
CTATAATGTTAAGGCATTTATTTAAGATATTAAAATCAAATCCAGAGCATTCAATGAAGACTTCTGTTGTTTCATCTGTAATCCTTCCAACAGTTTCTGAGTTTATAATTGGGGGCATACTTAGAATATTGTTGTTAGCATCTATGAATATTGGATATTGATCTTGTTTATTTAATAAATGAGCATATTCTTTACCTGTAGGATGTTTTTCCAATATTTCTTTTCCATTCATTTCCTCTAAAGATTCTAGAGGTATGAATTTTATCTCTTCTGGAGGGAGAGCTATGAATTTTACAGGGAATTTTATTTTCTCTAGAGGATAGATGCCAATAGCAGCTTTTCTTCTATTTCTTCCAAAGCCTATATGTAACTTCTCCTGAATCTGGATTATACTTTTTATATTCTCCTCATCAAATTTTAAATTTTTAACAATTGCACAGGCTGTAAAAGGTCTTACTTCTTTTACAGAGTTCTCTATAATCACTTTATCATTTGATTTTTTTACTTTATAATCTCTTAAACCCGGTTTTATACCAATAAAAGAAGATAAAGCTCTTGAGAAACCTTGTTCTGAAAGCATGTCTGGCCTATTAGGAAAAATTTCTACTATTATTTCATCATCTGTTATGTCATCTAAGTCTGTTCCCAACATTGAAATTCTATCTTTTAATTTAGCTAAATCTAGCTTCTTTCCTACTAAATTCTCTACTTCTTTTCTGTTTAGGTTTACTGTTGGCATAGTTCTAAAATTATTGGCAGTTCTTTTACTTTGTCCTCCTCTGTAAAATGTCCTTTTTCATGCTGAATAATAATTTCTGCATTTAATTCTTTTTTGAATATTTTTTGATTAGATAACGGGACATAGTAATCATTATCTGAAAATATACAAACAAATTTATCTGAATGTTTCTTTACCTTTTTCCAATTAATTGGTGTTTCAACCCAAGGTTTTGCTATTTCTTTAACTTCTTCTCCTTCTTCTTCAATTGTTTTTTCATCCAAGTACAGCCATGGAGCGATTAGTATAACTTTTTTAACAACTTCTTTATTAAGGGTTTCTAGATATCTAAGAATTGCCTGACATCCGATACTGTGCCCTATTAGTATAATATTCTTATCTGGAATTGTGATTATCTCATTTATTTTATTTATCCAAGCATTTATTTCAGGGCTATCAGCATTCGGCATTTCAGGTATTGTAACTTCAAATCTTTCATCTTCTAGTTTTTTCTTTATCCATTTATACATTGGCTCTTCTGGTGAACCTCCCCACTTGTGAATTAAATATACTTTTTTCATTTTAATTTATCCAATAGCATAAATGCTTCTTTGTCAAACTTAGAAAAAGCAAACCACTTTTTGCCTAAATCTTTTAGTGATGCTCCTAAGTGGTAAACCTCTTTATTGTCTATAATAATAAACCTATCGTGGGATTGTTTAAATTCCTTGACTTCTATGGATGAGTATTGTAAATTATACTTTTTTAAATCCAATAATAATTGCTTTGATACTTCCTTAGTGAAGATTATAACCTTTACATTTTTCTTTTTTTTATTAAATAATGTTAAAACAGAGTCATCTATGTAATTATCAATTAAAACAATTGAGGTATTAGCAGTTCTTATTACATCTGAAAAAAACTTATATGCATCAAAAATTTGTCCATCAAAGAATATTCCCTTTTCAGGTTTGATCCCTTTAGTTTCTATTAAATTAAAAACTTGTTCAAATTTATTATCATGCTCTAAAAGTTTTTGTTCAGATCTGTCCATTCTTTGGAATAATTGTGCATTAGTTAGCAGGAATTTTCTCATAGCAACGAATGCTTCAATAATCTTGATACTGACTTTGACCGCAGTCTCACTCTTAAGAACTGCTGAAAGCATTGCTATCCCTTGTTCTGTGAATACATAAGGAAGTTTTCTCCTACCTCCCCATTTTGAACTTGAAGTCACAGATTGTGATATCAAGTTTTTATATTCCATTTCATTTAACTGGATCATAAAATTTTGAGGAAATCTTTCAGGATTCCTCTTGACAGCTTGGTTTAATACCCTTGTCTCAACATTATAAAGCCTTGCTAAATCTTCATCTAGCATTACTTGAGTATCACGAATTGTGTAAATTTTGCTTCTTATTTCCTGTTCACTCAATATGACGTTCTTTTTCATCTTGACATCACCTTAATTGTGTTTAATACACTTGGAAGTTTATCAACACTATCATTTAAACAGAAATGTCCTTTTTCTTTTTCTAAAACTTTTTTAGCTTTTATTAAATTAGCAAAGCTTTCAGATTGTTCTATCGATATATCTTCATCGTTATCCGAGTAAATATTAACAAAGTTTTTACAATGTCTTTTTATTTTATTAATATCTGGATTTTTTTCATAAAACTCTTTTATTTCTTTATAATTTAAGAAACTAAATCCAGCAACAAAAATACATCCTTTAATTTTAACATTTTCTGGAAGGGATTCTAAATATCTTACTATAGTTATACAGCCAAGGCTATGCCCCACGAGATAAGTGTCTTTGTTTGGCTCTATGGATTTATTTAAATGATTTAACCATTCTTTCAATTTTGGATGTTTAGAATTAGGCATTTCTAAGGATTCAACTTTAAAATTTAACTTTTCTAATTCTTTTTTTAACCAAGGGAACCAATGGTTATTAGGAAATCCATTCCATCCGTGAATTAAATATACTTTTTTCATTTCCACTTTTTTCTCCTTACCATTAATCCAATTATGCCATAACCAATTATATCTTTCCAAGTATCTTCAATAGTTTCTTCTGGTGGATTTATGTTTTTTTCTAATAAATTTTTTAACCTTATAATTTTGTCATTTAATCTAAACATAATTCCCTCTTCTCCCATTTGGTCTATGTTTCCATCTCCGTACATTTCATTTTTCTTTTCTAACAAAATCCTTGTTTCATCTAATATCTTTTGCATTTCTTTAAAATTCATTTTTTATACCCCCTATTTTAGCCATACTTTCATCTCTCTTAACACTTTTAGATCGTTTTTATAAAGTTCCCTAATGTCATTAATTTTGTAATAATCCATTATTATTCTATCAAATCCGGGACCCCATGCAAGAACAGGAATATCTTCTCCTAGTAATGGAATAACAACTTCTGGTCTGAAAATCCCTGCTCCTCCTAGTTCAATCCATTTTTTATGGATAGGATGATAAACATCCATTTCACAAGAAATTTCGGTGTATGGAAAATAGGCGGGGCGAAACCTAATTTCTGGAAATCCCATCTTTTTAAAGAATTCTTTCAGATATCCAAGTAAATGCCTGAAGTTTGCATTTGGATCTATAACAATGCCTTCTGTCTGGTTGAATTCAAAGCCATGAGACCAGTCAACAGTTTCATTTCTGAAATTTTTACCAATTGCAAAGAATTTAGCAGGCAAATCTGTTTTTTTTAGTTCAGATAAAGTTAAAGCAGATAATACAGTAGTATGAGTTCTCATTACTAATTTTTTAGCAGTTTCTTCATCCCAGGAATACTGCCAGCCCTTGCTTTTTTCATAGCCAAGTTCATGCATATCTTTTACTTTATCTTTGAAAAATTTTGGAAGTTCTCCTTTCTCGTTTAGGAAAATACTATCCTGCAAATCACGAGCAGGATGATCCTGAGGTTGAAAAAGAGCATCAAAGTTCCAGAATGATGTATTTATTATAGGGCCAGACATTTCTTTAAAACCGAGATCAGTCCAGACTCTTCTTGCATAATCTATGGCCTGGTTAACAAAATGCCTTCTCCCATTATATATTCTTGGAACGTTTATTTTGATATCATATCTTCTGAATTTTTTCCCTGCAAAAGATTTTTCTCTCAACATTTCAGGAGTTAATGATTCAAGCAAATTAATTTTTAGATTTTCTTTTAATAATTCCTTACCTAGAGATGTTAATGAAACTTCTCTTTCTTTTTCTATGTCTTCTTTTATTATTTCTTTTCTGGATTTTAATTCAGTTATTATTCCCCAGTCTAAATCTTTTAAAGGAGATGGTAATGATTTAAGAAATTCTTCTTTTTTTCTTATTGAAGAATCTTCTTTTAATTTTTTAATTTCTTTTCCAATCTCAATTAAATTTTTTCTTTTTAATATTCCTAAAGAAACAGTTAACTCATTTTTGTCAAGATTAGCAATGTCCATTATTTCCTGCATTGTTCTTGGTTTATCTAATGCAGAGAGAAATCTTTTTTCTGGAAGGCCTTTCTTTAAATATAATTCTCCGTTTTTATCCAGTTTAACAACTTCTCTTGTTATTTTTTTTATTTTTATAATTTCTTTATTTGAAAGCCACTGCAATGACCTCATAACTTCAATCTCTTTTAATCCTGTTTCTTTTACTAATGAAGATAGTTTAGTATGTTTAGATAATAATGGAAGGACTTTTCTTTCTAAAGGCGTTAAAGATTCAATTAATTTAGAATGTTTTGAAGAAGGTTCTCTTATTCCAGTTAAGAATTCTTTCTTTATTTCTTCTATGTTTTTAGGTAATTCTTTCCCTAAGTATTTTGATTTTTTTAAGTATTTGTTTCCTTCTCTTACTGTATGGAATAAATACCAGTACTCTTTACCCTTTATTTTGACCTTTTTCACATAAGGCATGGAAATTGTTAATTACCACATATTTATAAATGTTTCTATTATTACCACATATGTTAATTACCACTTTTAAGAATTATTGATAGTTAATTACCACTATCTTGGGTTTCCTTACAGGTTCTTGATCTTGTGGTTTGGTTTATTAATCTGATTGCTCTATCTAAGAAATCTGTAGATTCTGTTAACTTTTTTGGTATGTAGTGTCTTTCAGTAGATTCTCTAAGGTTTCTTACCACTTCTACAAGCAATTGAAGGTTAAATTCTGGGCTTTCTAGAAGTCTATATGCTCCACCAATATTAATCCTTTCCTGGGGTCTCAACCCTGTTATTCCTTTGGATTCTTCAACTAATTGTCTTAGGTCTCTGAGGCATGGTTCATATTGTGCTGCAAGCCTGTCTATTGTTTCTTGAAATCTTTGACTGTTTCTGTATCTCATTATTTAAACTCCATGCTTTTCATTTAAAAGAGTTATGCTTTCTTCATTGAATTCCAGCTTAAGTTAAACATGTTTTCTAGAGCTGAAGTGAAGAAAGGTGAGTCAACCCAGATTGCAGTATCATTGCTTTCATGAACTTCATTATCATTCATAACCATGAATAATGCTTCTTTTCCGTCTATTAAACAGAATCTTGCATTTATGTTTTCTACATTTCTAATATCTGCAACAGATTTAAGCTCTTGAGCAATTTTCCTACCTGCTTCTGATTTTATAGGCGCTGCAATTTTTACTTTTATTTTTTTAGCTTTTAATTTTCTTTCTGCATTTTTTAGGATGTCTCTTTTTCTTATAAGACCTTTTTCACTTGTCATTATAACTACTGAGCTCTTTGCTTTTCCAAGCATTGCAGATAATTGTGAGTAAACTGATTGTCTGTCTCTCATTGCTCCAGAGAGTTCAGTAATGTCTACATTAGCTATTCCTTGAGTATATAATTGAGTTAATTCTTCATAAGTCTCTGTAGCTCTTACCTTATCAATCATCCCTAATCTTTCTTCTGTTTTCTCATTTATCCTGTCTTTAACTCTTTTGATTATTTCTTCAGGTTTTATAGCCATATATCTTATTGGCTTTCCTATTTTAACCATAATGAATCCTTTCTTCTCTAAAGATTCAAGAACATCATAAGACCTTGATCTTGGGACATTAGACATATCTGACAATTCTCCAGCAGTTGCTACTCCTTTGGATAATAAAGCTGCCCAAATTTTTACTTCGTATATATTTAAATCAAATGCTGATCTTAATTTCTTTATGAATTCTTCTTTAATTATCATTTTATTGTGCTCCTTCTTGTGGAAGTTTTATTCTTTGTGGAGTTTCTTTTAATGCTTCTACTAAATTAGAAACTTGCCTTCTTACTTTTCTTTTTGTAATATTTACCATTTCAAAGTCTAGTATACTCTTTATCCCTACTCCAATAGCAGCTCCTGAAATACCATAAAATAAACTCTGAATATCAGTAACTTCATTGGTTGCTATGTAATCTATAACTTTTTCTATCTCGAATATAGAATAACCTGCAAACACACCTAAACCTGTTGTAATGAAGCTAACCACTCTTGGCCTCCATAAAGGATTTACTCTTAGATCAGAAGCTGATGGTGCAACTTGAGCCATTAACTCTAATTGTCTATTATAAGCATATCTTTTTTTCTTATCAAATCTTAAACCAACCATTCTTTCTGATAGGGCTTCTTCAACTCTGTCACTTACATCACCAGGTTTTGTTCCTTTAACAAACCAATTGTCACTATAATCTGGGGTTATATCCCTTAATCCTGCTGCTTGTTCCCTTACAGAAGGTAATCCATGTCTAGGTTCTTCAACTTTAAATCCTTGCATTATTAAATATTCTCTAGATCTGTCTATTTCATCTTTACTTGCTTTGAGTGCCATAACATCATTATAAAAATTTACCATTTTATTTTCCTCTAGCCTCTATCATTCTTCTAGCTAGGTCTATACCTTCATCTCTTGTTAATGTTCTACGAAAAACTCCAGTAAATGTTTCATTAGCCCTAACTGTTAAACTACCTCTGTCTACAGGACTAACTTTTCCAGCTTCACAGTTTATACTTCTTACAATAGAGTCATTTGGACTTTTAGCACTTTTAACAATAACTCCTGCAACTTCTTCTAAACTATCATAACTGACTCTGTTGCCGGGAAGGTTTTCCCATGCGGAATTATTTAAACCATACACATAGTAAGTAATTTCTACTCTTCTAACAACAATACCATGATCTTGAACTTGGTCTTGTGCATTTACGTTAAATTCTGTGTATTTTGCCATTACATTAAAGACTAAAAATATTAGATTTATAAATCTTTCTATTTTGTTATTACTTTGTAATGGTTAAAAGATAAGGGTTATAAATAACAAATTTAGGGTTTTGCGAATGAATGGATTAACTGAATATTCTAAGAGACAAGAACAAGCTTCTGAATTATTTAATTTGATTTCGGGTTCTTCCTATACTAATGCTGCAGAATGGGCCAGTCCTCCTTTGGTTTGCTATTATAATAAAAGAGGAAGACCTGTTTTATTAGTTTACCAAGAGAAAGGAGATGTAAGAAGATTTAAGGTTGAAGATGATATAACAAGAAGGACCGTAGAAAGATTAGTAAGAGAAAAAAGAATAAGAAGGATTGGAACTCATAGTTTTGTAGACCTTGAAGGTGCAATTCCTATCTAGATTAATCCAATGTCTTCATCTAATGAATCTATGTCAGATAAGCCTAAGTCATTAACCTCATCTGTTGCAGACTCAAGAGTTTCATCTGTCTTTTCTATAGTATCTCCAGAATCTTCTATAGTTTCAGATTTTGCGCATCCTGCAACTAAAAGCAAAGAAGCTGCAAGGAAAATAAACAATATTTTCTTGTACATTTTAATTATCCTCCTCTATTGTTATTTCAGTTACTTCCTGTTCGTCTAAGTTAATGCTTAACTTGCCGACGATTTCTCTTATTTCTTTTACTACAGAACCAGCTTCTTTTACTGTCTCATAGGCCTGCTTTGTTGATTCTATAAACTTCTTTGTAAGCTCTTTCTTTTCTTCAATGTTGTCTATGTTTTTAGCAGAATCAAACGCAGATTTCGCATCTGAGCATTTAGACCTAGCTGTTTCCAATAAGGCGTTTAATTTTTCAATTCTTGAATCAAGCTCTGTTGTATCTGCTCCTGATTCTTCAGCTTTTGACAGCGCTAATTCTGCTTTTCTTTCCAGTAATTCAGACCTTAATAATACTCCATGGCAGATATTTGCTGCTACTGCTCTTGTCTTGAAAATGTGCTTTACCAATGCGTATTTCTTTATTTCATTACCGAGGCTTCTTAATTGCTCTACTGAAGTTGCATCTGCTATTTTTGTTTTTAATAACTCTAATGAGGCTATTGCGTTATCAACTCTTTCTGTTGAGTCTGAAGATTCTTCTGAATTTATATCCTGGTTATTCTGGATCCTTTCCTTTAATGCATTTAATTCTGCTAGTTCAGAATCTATAATCTTTGTAAGGTGCTCTTTTCCGGTTGCAAGTTTTTCTTCATTTGTCTGAGCTTTCTTTAATTCTTCTCTTGTACCATTTAATTCATTTCTTATCTCTTCTCTTTTTTCTCTAACCTCTTTAAAGTTTTCAACAGCATTTTTTACTCTTTCTTTTGTTATCTCTCTAGCCTTGAACTCTCCATCTTTTACTTCCATTACTTTTGCCATCTCTAATCTTCTACGTGATTTTTCCTTAACAATTTCTATCTGTTTAGTCCTTGTCAATAATGCAAACTTCTTTGCTTCTTCAGGCGATAAACCACCAACAAATGATTCAACACCTTCTACTTTTTCATTTATTTTTAGAATTCTGTTTCTTTCTTCTGCAGGTGTATCTTTTAATTTTTCTTCAATTAATATTCTTAATTTTTCTCTATCTCCTTTTATTTCTCTTTTAATTTCTGTCCTTACTTCATTTCCTAAATTGTCCCGAACTCTTTCTTTTCTCTCTTCTCTTGCTAAAGTAGGGGGTATTTCTTTTTCCATGCTATCAGAGGAACCACTGCTTCCACTTTCTGTGCTTGAACCACTTTTTGAACTGTCTGATGAACCAGATCCACTAGAATCACTTCCAGATTTATCATCTTCTGCAATCACATTTAATGCTCCAAAGACAAATAAAATTATAACAATTGTAAAAAATGTTTTTTTCATTTAATTCACCTCTTAAAATGCTAAAAACCAGTTGCTATATAAACATTTCTAAATCATACCCAAAACGTTTATAAAGAGAACTTTTTTAGTCTCTCTTGGAGGATAATCAAAATGGCTGAAGTCTCAAAAGAAATACAAGATAAGGCTTATGAAGCTGTGGAAATAGCTAGAAAGTCTGGTAAATTAAAGAAAGGAACTAATGAAGTTACTAAAGTAATAGAAAAAGGAACTGCAAAATTAGTTCTGATTGCAAGTGATGTTAACCCTATTGAGGTTATAATGCATATTCCTGTATTATGCGAGGAAAAGAAAGTTCCTTGTGTAAGTGTTGGAAGCAGAAGTGATTTAGGTGCAGCAGCAGGATTACAAGTTCCAACTGCAAGCGTTGCAATTGTGCAGGAAGGAGATTCTGCAGAATTAATAAAAGAGATTGCAAACAAACTAAAATCTTCTTAAAATGGCTGATAAAAACTTTAACAAGAATAAAGGGAATAGACCTAGTACTACAGAGGAAAAGAGAAGAGAAGAGAAGGCTGCTGGTCTGTTTTCAACTGCTTCTCCTGCAACAGTAGAAGAGATAGTTGGGAAAACAGGGACAAGAGGAGAGGTTACCCAAGTTAGAGTTAATGTGCAAGAAGGAAAGGATAAAGGAAAAATTTTAAGAAGAAATGTTAAAGGTCCTGTAAGGATTGGGGATGTTTTAATGCTCAGAGAAACTGAAATTGAAGCAAGAAAATTAAATCAAGGAAGAAAATAAAATGCCTACATGTTCATTTTGCGGAAATAATTATGGTGTGGGGAGTGGAATGACTTTTGTGCAAAAGTCTGGAAAGATTTTAAGATTTTGCAGTGCTAAATGCGAAAAAAATATGCTTAAACTTGGTAGAAAGGCAAGAAACCTTAAATGGACAAAGCATTATGCTAAAGGTGAGTAGTTCTAATGATTGAAAAAACTTTTGTAGCAATAAAACCTGATGGAGTGCAGAGAGGCTTAGTTGGAGAGGTTATTAAAAGATTTGAGAATTCTGGATTGAAATTAATTGCAATGAAGATGCAATGGCTTGATAAAGATTTTGCATTGAAACATTATACAGAAGATATTTCCAAAAGAAGAGGAGAGAAAGTAAGAGAATTGCTTGTTGACTATATTGCAGAAGGGCCGATAGTTGCTATGGTGTTGGAGGGAATACATTCTATTGAAATTGTAAGGAAAATAGTTGGACCTACTGAGCCAAGAACTGCGCCTCCTGGAACTATAAGGGGAGATTTTTGCCATGTAAGCTATGATCATGCTGATAAAGTTGAGAAAGCTATTAGGAATATTATTCATGCTTCTGGAAATAAAGAAGATGCTGAATATGAGATTAAGTTATGGTTTAAAGATAAAGAGTTACATTCTTATGAAACTTCTAATGAACAGTATATAAGGTAAAATTTTAAAGTGTTTTCGTAACTAACGCAACAAATGACAGATTATCCTTTTTTGAAATTAGCAGGAGTTAATGTAAATGGTTCTGAAAGAAGTATGATTCCAGGAAATGTTTTAACTGTTTTACGGTCTCATTATGCGTCAAATTTAAGACATTATCTTAGCAATAATGTTTGTGGGATAAATGGTTCACTTTTGCTTAGACAAGAAGATCCGAATATTCAGTTAAGCCCAAATGAGAGAGAATGTATTGATGATTTAACTGACTTGTTTGATTATGTAAAGAGATTATCTGAAAAAACTACAGGAGCTGCTAAAAGACCCTATAGGATATTTGATTTAAACAATACTTCAGTGGAGCAGATACTTGCTAAGGGGTATAGAACATTTGTAAAAAAGCATAGTCTTTTTGAGGCTGCTGAGCAAATTAGTTTGAGGCTAGGAAGAGTTTATAGATTAAATTTAGGAGATTCAGACCTTAAGAGTGCTGTTAGAAATTTTGAGATAATGCTGCATAACATTAGGTATTTAGAGACTCTTGTAGATTTTGAATTTGAGGAAGGCTCTTTAGCCCCCAGTGGAAATCCTGTACCTCATATAAAAATTCCAAGGTTACAAGTTTAGATCTTTATCAATATCTTTAGCTGTTTTCTTAATCTCTTTCATTACAGAATTAATTTCTGCTTCTAAATTTGAAATTAAGGATTCAACGTTTTTAGAATTTAATGCATATCTTTGCTTATATGAAATAACAAACCCTTTTTCTGTCAAATTGGTTAAATGATGGATTACTGTTCCTCTGGAGAGATGAGAATTAAATGCTATTTCATCTGAGGAAATTAATTTATCTTCTTTTTTAGCTTTAATTAATTCTAAAAAGATTCTAAAACACGACTTTTCTTTATCCCTTAAATTAAACAAACCTAAAGAATCAGACAACCATTGAATATCTTTGTTAAAGTCATTATTTTCTTTTTTTTCAATATTTTTTATATTTATCTCTTTAAACATTTTAACGAAACCTTTAAATATATGTTATTTGTTTACTTTAAATCAACAAAGTTTAAGTATATAAACTTTTTGTAAAGGGGGATAAAAATATGGCTGAAAAACAAAATATAAATTTGAATTTAGATCATTCCAATGCGGCATTTTTCTCAGATGGAATGTCTTTGTTTAATAGGAAAGATAAATTTTTCATAGATTTCAGGCAGACAAGTCCTAGAATAGACATGGTTGGGGAGAAGCAGCACTATAGCCATGCTGTAAAACACAGCACTATCGTTATTGACCCAATAATGGCAAAGGCCTTGTTTCAGCTATTAAAAGATAGTATTTCAAAATATGAAAAACAATTTGGGAAAATAAACCTGCCTAAAGAAAAGAAAACAAAAGTACAGGAAGTAGAGCAGGTCACAACAGACAGAAATTATATTGGGTAAGATGAAAAACGAATTGAAGAAAACAGGACAGGAGCTAGAAAAAGAAAAACAGCTTTCGAGAGAATATTTAGAAACATTGCAGAGAGTCCAGGCAGAATTTGAGAATTACATGAAAAGGGCTGAGAAAGAGAAAGAGGAATTCAAAAAATATGCCAAGCATGATTTGATATTGAGGATATTAAACATAATTGATGACTTTGAAAGAGCATTGAAAGCAGAAGGGAACAAAGAAGAGATTACAAAAGGAGTTGAAATGATATTCAAGGAACTGAATAAAGTGATAACAGAAGAGGGAGTTAGAGAGATAAAAGCTATCGGAGAAAAATTTGATGCTTACATACATGATATTGTCGGGAAAGTAGATGGAGAGAAAGATAATGTTGTTGTTGAGGAAGTAAGGAAAGGATATATGTTGAAAGATAAAGTTTTGAGACCTAGCATGGTTAAAGTCAGCAAGGTCAAGGAGGTTAGAGAAAATGAGTAAAATATTAGGAATAGATTTAGGAACTTCAAATAGTGCAGCTTCTGTACTACAGGGAGGAAGACCAAGTATAGTGCCAAGCTCAGAAGGCGCTTCATTATATGGAAAAGCTTTCCCATCTGTAGTTGCATTTACAAAAGATGGAGAAGTATTTGTTGGTGAGCCAGCAAGAAGACAAGCAGTCAGCAATCCAAGTGGAACAGTTATGGCTGCTAAGAGAAAGATGGGCAAGAATTTCAAATATGAAATTTACAACAAAAGTTATACGCCGCAGCAAATTTCTGCTTTTATATTACAGAAAATAAAGAAGGATGCGGAGACATTTTTAGGGGAGAAAGTTGAGAAAGCAGTTATCACAGTTCCAGCTTATTTTGATGATGATCAGAGACAGGCTACAAAAGATGCAGGAACTATTGCAGGATTGGAAGTCGTAAGAATTGTCAATGAGCCAACTGCAGCATCATTAGCTTACGGTCTGGATAAAAAAGACAAAGAAGCTAAAGTTCTAGTATTTGATTTGGGTGGGGGGACTTTAGATGTTACAATAATGGAATTTGGAGATGGAGTTTTTGAAGTTAAATCCACATCAGGAGATACTGCACTTGGCGGGACTGATATGGATGAAATTTTAATGAATTTTGTAATAAAGGAATTTGAAAAACAAACTGGTGTTGATCTAAGTGATGATTTAACTGCATTGCAGAGAGTAAGAGAAGCAGCAGAGAAAGCAAAAATAGAATTGTCAACAACAATTGAAACAGAGATTAATTTGCCTTTTGTAACAGCAACAGATAAGGGACCTAAACACCTTAATTTAAAAATATCAAGGAGTCAATTGGAAAAATTAATTGATCCTTTAGTGCAAAGATGCAAGAAACCTGTTGAGCAGGCATTGAAAGATGCTAAGATAACTAAAGATAATATAGATAAAGTTATTTTAGTTGGTGGACCAACAAGAATGCCAGCAGTGAAGAAATTTATTGAATCTTTGTTGGGAAAGAAAGCTGAAGGTGGAATTGACCCTATGGAATGTGTTGCTATGGGAGCAGCAATCCAAGCTGGTGTTTTATCAGGTGATGTTAAGGATGTTTTGTTACTAGATGTTACGCCTTTAACATTAGGTATTGAAACTTTAGGGGGGGTTAGAACTCCTTTGATAACTAGAAACACTACAATTCCAAGCAAGAAGACACAGATATTTTCAACTGCAGCAGATAACCAGCCAAGTGTGGATATTAATATTTTGCAAGGAGAGAGAGAAATGGCTGCTGATAATAAGTCTTTAGGTAAATTTTTGCTTGATGGGATTCCACCAGCACCTAGAGGAATTCCTCAAATTGAAGTTGCATTTGATATTGATGCAAATGGAATATTAAGTGTAAGCGCTAAAGACCTGGGAACTGGAAAACAGCAGAGTATAAAGATTACTGCAACCCAGAAATTAAGCGATAAAGAAGTAGAGAAGATGAGAAAAGAAGCTGAGGAATATGCAGAGCAGGACAAAAAAAGAAAAGAATTAGTTGAACTGAAAAATCAGGCAGACTCTGTAGTATATTCTACTGAGAAGATGTTAAGTGAGTATGGAGACAAGGTAGATAAAGATACTAAAGAGAAAGTGCAGAAAGAAGTGAATGAGATAAAAGAAATTATGAAAGAAGAAGATGCAGGAAAAATAAAAAGTAAATTAGAAGAGGCTAATAAAGTAATCCAGGAAATTGGGATGAAGATGTATCAGGAAGCTGCTAAAAAACAAACTGAAAATAAAGAAGATAGCAATACAGTTGATGCAGAGGTTGTGGAAGAGGAGAAGAATGAGAAAAAGTGATATGATGAGAGAACTACAAAATGAAGTAGTTTTCACTGGGACTTATCCTGCAAGAACTGATGACAATGGGAGATTATGGATACCCAAATCAATGAGTTGTAATCCAGGAGATTTAGAAGTTCAAGTAGATTTGGTGGTTGGCAGAATTATTTATTTAAGAAAAGAAGATTATGGATTATATGCAACTCTTGTAACTCCAGGATTATATCAATATTTTTTTGAAAAAGAGGATAATGACGGGGAGAGAGCAGATTTTTTTGGGAATGGAAAATTTGCTACGATTAGAAATAGTGGAGGGGATATAGACAATGGTGGTAGGAGAATTACGCTAGGTAAATTTTTAGCTAACCTTGATATGAGAGTTGTAGGGCAAGCCCACTTCTTTAAATTAATTCCAGATGAAGAAGGTCTTAAAGATAAAGGACTAGTTTGGAGAGATTTTGAACTTTTTAGTAGATCTTATAAAGAGCATGAAGAATGACAAAAAGAGATTATTATGAAATTTTAAATGTAAACAAGAATGATTCTAAAGAAGAGATTAAGAAAGCATATAAGAAATTAGCTTTACAACATCATCCAGATAAAGGAGGGGATGCTGAAAAATTCAAGGAGATTTCTGAAGCTTATGCTGTTTTAACAGATGATACAAAGAGACAGCAATATGACCAATTTGGACATGCAGGTTTTGATCAAAGATACAGTCAGGAAGATATTTTTAAAAATGTCAACTTTGATGATATTTTTTCAGAAGTTTTTGGGAGATCTGGGAATAATATTTTCGATATGTTTTTTGGAGGAGGAAGAAGGGAAAGAAGGGGCAATGATTTAAGATATGATTTAGAAATCAGTTTTGAAGAAGCTGCTTTTGGAACTGAGAAAAAAATTAAGATTCCAAGATTAATTGAATGTGATGAATGTGGTGGAACAGGAGCTGAGAATAAAAAAACAGTAAAATGCAGTAGTTGCAATGGAACTGGGCAGATTAGGAAGACAACAAGAACTCCTTTTGGAATGTTTTCACAAGTTGGAGTTTGCAAGGAATGCGAGGGGTCTGGAGAAACAGCTAAAGCAAACTGCAAATCGTGCAGAGGGACTGGCTTAAGAGAAGACGCGAAAGAAGTTAATATTAAAATTCCAGCTGGTGTGGATAATGATAATAGATTAAGGATTAATGGAAAAGGCGAGGCTATAAAAAACGGGGAATCAGGAGATCTCTATATTTTTTTAACAGTAAGACCTCATGAGATTTTTGAAAGAGAAGGAAATAATATCCATCTTAATATTCCTATAAGCTTTAGCCAGGCTGCATTAGGAGATGAAATTACTATTCCAACTTTAAAAGAGAAAATAAAAATAAAAATTTCAGCAGGCATTCAGAGCGGAACAATACTTAGACTAAAAGACAAAGGTATAGAAAACTCCTATAACAATGGAGATCAATATATACATGTTATTGTAAAAACTCCAAGTAAATTAAGTTCTAAACAAAAAAAGCTATTAACTGAACTTGCAAAAGAAAATAAAGAAAAATTAAGAATAGAGAAGGGCTTTTTTGACAAGATTAAGGATATTGGGTTTTAGTTTTCTTCATAACCCTCCATAAATCCAGCTTCCCAGTCATTAATTTCATCATCTTCTAACTGGGCTTCTCTTCCTTCATCTGTATAGATGTCTTCTTCTTCTAATAACTTTTCTTCCTCATAAGATTTTTTTCTTTTCATAATTTTCCCTCTCTGAATTTACTATTTATAGTTAATCTATATAATGTATATATTGTATATGTTTACATAAAAAATAGAGGAAGGATCATTCTTCTCTTCCTTCATAACCTTCCATGAAAGCTTCTTCCCAGTCGTTGATCTCATCACTTTCTAATTGAGCTTCTCTGCCCTCATTAGTGTATATATCTTCTAATTCCAGATCTTTCTTCTTTCTTGACATTTACATCACCCCAATACATAAAAGAAACTTTTAAATATATATAACTAGTCTATATATTTTATATTTAGTATATTCCATATATGGGGGGGTTAGACATGGAAGAAAATAATTTAGATGTAAGGAAACTAATAAAATTTGGAAATTCCTCTTTTGTTGTATCTCTACCTTCTGGCTGGATAAAATTTCATGAATTAAAAAAAGGAGATAGTCTTTATTTAGGGGAAAATGGAGATCGAGAGTTAATGATTAGTGTTTCTAATCAAAAAAAGTCAAAAGAGATTAAGAAAACTACGATAGATGTCAATAATAAGCCTATTGATAGAATAAAAAGAGAAATAATATCTGCTTATATTTCCGGTCATGGTCACTTTGTCTTAAATGGAAATCTTAAGGATCATACAGAAGAAATTGAAAAAACATTGCATAATCTCATGGGGTTAGAGATTGTTGAACAAACTTCAAATAAAACTGTTGTAAGAGATTTTCTAAATACTGAGGAAGTTTTAGTTGGAGACATATTTAGGAGAATTGACTTGATTATAAGGTCCATGATTGAAGATTCTAAAAATTGCTTCAGCAACCAGCTTTACAGACAAATAAACCATAGGGATATTACGGTTAATAAGCTTAGGTTTTTACTATTAAAAATGATAAATGAATCAAGGTATTCTCCTAATGTGATGAATACAATTGAGAAGTCAGGAATGAATGCTTATGAATCATGGCTTTTCTTAATTAATTTGGAGGATATTGCTGATTCATCAAGAAGGATCGCGCGTTTGCTTAAAGATAAGAAGTTTGATAAGAAGGAATTAGATGAAATGATTGCTATTTATAACAGAATTGAAAGTTCTTATCTCCAGGTTATGAAGGCTTTATACAAGAAAGATAAAGAACTTGCGCATAGTATAGCAGATAGTAAATTTTCTATTATTGAGGATTGTGACAGTTTGTTTAAAAAAACAAAAAACAAATGGGTTGTGGCTATAATTGAGAAACTTAAAGGTATGGAAAGCTATGTTAGAAATATCGCAAGAATTGTAATAAACCAAGAGCCAGCATTTGATAATAAGACTTAAATAACTTGTTATTTTGGTATTCCTATGCCTTATAGACCCCCTGAAAGTGAGAAAGTTGAATTAGAATCATATCTCTCTAGTAATCTTTCTAGAATGTTAACTGCTCATTTAGGTAGGGATGTTAGATTTGATCATTTTGAAATTAGTTCTCCACCTCAAACAAGTCTTAACTCACATTTATTTTTGATAGATGTAGGTTATACTGAAACAGTTGCTCAGACTCAGGGGGACATGCGTATTTTTTTAAAACAACCTAGAGCTTCTGGGGAAGCTACTGGTCTAGATAGGGTAAGAGATAAAAGAAGAGATTTATTATCTTATGAGACATCAAGGTTAAGACACTCTTATGAGTTGGGATGCAATACCCCTCTTGTCATAGTTAGAGATGGAGGAAGAATATTTATGGAGTTTGTTGCAGGGAGAAAACTCCAAACTTTGCTTTATGACGATATTGATTCTGGAGTAGATCAGGTGATTCTTTTAGACAAGGTTATGGCCCAGCTTGCAGGTACTCACAATAGATGGAAACAAAATTTTGCTTTATTTAGTGATTTTATATCTTCTGGAAGAAGAAGGGATTATGCCAGACAATTCACTGCTTCTTTTAACCGCTGCTTTAGAGTAAGGAATGGGGGGGAGGATCCTTTATCTAATGCTGAAGTAAATGCTGTTATAGGGGTTTTTAACGAATCTGGTCTTTCTAGAGTGATAGATGGTTATGATGAAAATCTAATTCATGGAGATTTACATCCCGGGCAGGTAATAATCGATGAAGAAGGCAATTCCTACTTTATTGATCTTGGAAGATTTGGTCAAGGTTCTGCTTTGCTTGATGTATCTTCAATACTTTTTTCTCCTTTTGTGAATTTAGATAGAAGGGGTAAACTTCATGTTGCTGAAAGTTATAAAGATAAAAGAATTTTAGCTAAGGATAAAGAGAAATTTTCTGATTCTCTTTTTACAATGGAGATATTGTGGAGTATGATTGCAGCGTCTCATACTTATTCTTTGGTGCATGATCCAAGAAATCACCAAGTTTCTGAGGCTTATAGGGAGGAACACAGACTAGAATTAAGCGAGTTGTTTAGAAGTAGGGGAGGAGATGTTTCTAATAATGAGGAAGATTTTGGTTCTACTAAATTACTTGAAACGTTCCCTGATTGGTATATGTGGAATGCTTTTATGGCTGTAGATTATGTTGTAACTAATGAAATTGGTCCTTCAGAGACTTCAGTTTTAGGAGATATTTTATCAAGGTATGTTGATGATAGAAATCCTTTTCAGGACCTTGTAGATTTTAGGTTAGATCAAACAAACGATAGTAATGTGGGGGGAAATGGTCATGATAGTGAGGGACCTAAAAAAAAAGTTAAATTAGAACCCTCTGGGGCATTAGTGTAAGCTTAATTTTACTACTTATAAATAGTTACTTTTATATATTACAAATTCTTTAGTTTTTTAGAGGAATCCTTAAAAATAAAGAAAATGGAAGTCTATGAATATGGCACAAACAAGAGCTCTAATCTGTCTGTTAACGGGGCATG
>Ga0209542_10008921_pt1 | contig 18579 bp, 17 predicted proteins | sample RifCSPhighO2_01_FD_184028 | JGI IMG/M metagenome (GOLD analysis project Ga0209542, IMG submission 184028) | Soil microbial communities from Rifle, Colorado - Rifle CSP2_plank highO2_0.1 (SPAdes) (version 2) | ecosystem: Environmental > Terrestrial > Deep subsurface > Rock core/Sediment ...
TCTCCAAACCATTGCGAGGGAGAAACGTCTATCGTCCTTTCAAAAATATACTTTTCATACATATGAAGTTTATATTCATCGTAATCGCGGAATTGATTTTGTATTTGACTAGGAAGTCTTTTAAAAGCGTCTTTATCGTCTGCGAAAGCTTGAATTGCTTTAGGTCCAGATTGCTTCAGATTGTGTAAGGTTGCTTCAAAATCTATTTCTGCGGTTTCTGTATCAAGTGTCTGTCCCGGAGTTGGCTCCGCATATTTGATATCCGCTTTATACTCATACAGTCTCCATCCTCCACGCTGTGGAAGACCTACGGAGTTGGTTCGCAAGGCGTCCATGAGAAATTCATTATCCTCATCAAACTCTGCAAGAAAATCACTTCTTCCCGAAAAAGCTGCATCTTCAGCTGCCAATTTGAGATCGTGAACGTCAGCGTGATCGTAAAAACCGTTAAACCGGTCTCGACTATATGCTCCTTTAAATTTTTTCAGATCGCGGGGGACATATGCAAAACGGATCGCATGATAAATATCAGGGACGCCAAATCTCTCAAGAGTTATGTCAAGATCGAGCTGACCGATCATTCGTTCAAATCCGCTCGCAGAAGCACTATTAAACGTAGGTTTATATTTAAAATATTCTTCCATTTTGGGTTGTCTTTGTCCTTGAGGATCCGTATCCCAAAGTAGATTTCCTTTATTATCTTTTGCCTGTCTTGACGCTCTCTCACGCGTTCCCGGCATTCGTTGAGATATTACAACGCTCCAATAATCACCGGTTATTCCTTTGGAGATAGCACTCGCCATTCTTACAATACGTTTCATCTTTTGGGTAGTCGCGTGACTCGGTTCAGTTTGTCCAGGATCAAGATGCTCCATTGCTAAAAGCTGTTCGTAAGTAAGTCGTTGTGCGTGGTCAAAAAAATCGTTTTTATCTTTTTTACCAAACTCTCCGGTAGCTATATGTCTGTTAGTAGCAAATTCATTTTTTAAGTTTGTCAGATAGAGATTGTATGCCTGATTTAAAACTTTATCGTTATGCATAAGCCAAAAAATATCTGCGTATGCTATGCGCTCTGCCTGTTGTGCAAGTGTCTCCCATCCCATTCCATTTTCCACAATTGCTTCTGTATTGTGGAGAAACTCGATATCATTCTTAAACGTGGTCATTTGATTGCGGAGACTAACACCCATTGCCTCCCAGAGAAATTGCTCACCTTCCCCCAAATAGGATAGAGGTTCCTTACCGGGTGCCCATCCGGGTTGTCCCACATTCTCCATCATTATGGTCTCTTCGAGCTTTACTGGTTTGTTTTTCAGTTCTGAATCTTCAGAAATGTGTCTTCCTATCGTATCTAAGCGCAATAATAAAACTCGGTAGAAATGTCCCTCGTAAAATTCGTTGAATGCTTCATTAAAGAAATCATTGGGTCTGGCGCCTGCAACATTTAATATCTCCTCGAAGATTGCCCGTATTTCTTCTGAAAGCTCCGGCCACTTGATCTCAAGTTCTCCTGTTGCGGCATCGTGATAAAGATATCTTTCACTTCTTAAGAACTGCTTAAATGTACTGTAATCTCCTCCCATCGCAGCCACAAGTTTTTTCTGCTTTTCGGAAAATCCGCTGAAACCCGCCCGCGCGGCTTCACCAAGGAGCACGTTGCGCTCTCCATCTTCACCAGTAAGACTATCGAGGACCTCGAACATAGTCTCGGTTTGGTTCTGTACTTCAAGCAACTTATCTTGTTCTATATATTTTTCGTTTTCCAGATTTCCTAATAGCTCCGAATACTCATCCTGTGCTCTATCGCGGTCTTCCGGGGTTATTGCCCGAAGTACTTTCTGATATGCGTCTATGATTCTTCCCCGTATTGCCTGTTGGGCATTTTTAATTCGCTCGCTTCGAATTTGTCCGGGTATGTCTTCATCCAAAAAACCTTCGGTTACCAACTTCTGTATCGCTGCTTGATCTCCTTGCGCGGCCCGCTCGATTGCAGCTCCGTGGACAGGTAAATTTTTTAAAAGCCTCATCGTCCTTTTTTGTTTTTGTCCAAATTCGGTTCTGGAGTTTATCAGTTGATCCATTACGTCTTTTTTTTGTGAGGACTCAATATATCCTCCCACCTCGTCAACCAAACTCTGTTCAGCTCCTACAGCATCTCCTTTTTCTGTGAGAGGTTCCAGAATCGATCGTACCAAACGCTCATCGAGCGCCCGCATGCCATAGAGGTCAGCTAACAGGAACTCCACTACCGTATGATCATTAAGATCCTGCTCCATCGATCCTTTTAATAATTCAAAGAGAAGCGGTGAATTTACTTTAGTAATTTTGCCCGGATCAAGCGTCCGCAATAAATCCTGTACTTCTTGTGGAAGAAAATCAAACTGATCTCTGGTTTCTTTGCTTCGCGCTGCTTTTAAAAGTTTTTTTAGTCTTTCTCGTAGGAATTCCGCTTTTCTATTCGTGCTACTATCTTCAATTTCCTCGTTTCCGTCAACTAATATTTCTTCTATGGTTGCATCAACCGTATTTTGATATTCTGTGAGTATTTCCTCTACCTGTTCCTTGGGAGTTGGCGGCGGAGCACCTGTCCCTTCATCAGGGGGTAGAGGTGGTGGATTGTCCGGACTTCTTGGCAATTCTCCCTCGGGTGGTTCAGGCATAATAGTGCGCAATCATTACTAAAATCAGCTTAGCCGAAACGGACTGGCAAATCAAGTTGAAGTAGAACAAACTGTGTCTTTTTTTGGAGTTTGAGAATAGGAGAAAGAAATTATTCTTCTTTGGCGTTTTCCTTAAGATCGATGACCAAGCGCCTGTCTTTTCCCTCACCTGTTGAGTATGAGGCTAAATCAGGATGCTGTTCGGTCACATGTTCATGAATAAGCTTTCTTTCGTATGAAGAAAGGCCGCGGATATAAGAAGCTGATCTGAGATCCTTTGTTTTTTGTACATACCGCTCTGCAAGCTCTTCTAGCCGTTCTTTTTGTTTTTCACGATAATCGTTTACATTTACAAGAATCTCGACAGATTCTCCGACTTTTTTGTATAAAATAACTTCGAGAAGTTTTTGTATCGCTTTTATAGTCTCCCCGTGTCTGCCGATTACCACAGGTGTTTCTTCGTCTGTTTTTATCGTGACGTGGAATGCTCCCTCATCATCGCTGACGTCAAGTTCATATTTATCTACGATTTTATCAAGAAGTTCTTTTGTTTCTGATTTTATGAGTTTTACTTTATCCATATTAATTAGTTCTTAGTTTTTAGTTCCTAGTTCTTAAAGGTTTAAAAATTAAGAAATAAGAATTAGAAACTATTTATGCATATTCTTGTACTGCATTATACTGAAGATCGAAAATATGTTCCAATAGAGCGACAATCCGACCGGAAACTGAAATGAAAACCATCCGATAAGTATTGGAAATATGTATTTCATTTGTGTATTCATTGCTTTTTGAAAATCTTCTCCGGTGGTGCTTTTTTGCGATTCATCTTTTTTAACTAATCCTTCCTGCTGCTTTGGAACCGACACCGCAACCTGATAATATTGTAAAAATCCCGTGATAACCGGAATCAAATAGTAATACCATTGTCCGGCTTGCGCAGGAGTGAGGGCTAGATTAAATCCAAAAAATTGGGGATCTATCGAGGCGATCTTAAGAAAAGGAAAATACAACATTTTATTGAAACTCGTAATTGCCAGTTTCATATTTTCTCCTGTTAAGAAAAACTGCAGTGCCCGGTAGAGCGCTATAAAAATTGGGATCTGAATGATAAGAAAAACGCAACCTGACGCCGGGTTGATCCCTGCCTCCTGATAGAGTTTTAGTTGTTGCTGCTGCAGCGTTTTTGGATCCTGTTTGTGCTTTGTTGAAAGCCGATCCAGATGAGGCTTCAATTCTTGCATTTTTTTTGCCGTATGAAGTTGTTTTTGAAAAAGAGGATGCAATATCAGTCTCACGAGTACGGTCAATGCAATGATTGCAAAACCAAATGCTCCGGGGAGTTTGATAGCTAAAAAAATCGTGTAAAAAAATACCAAAAGATTGAGGATTGGCACTATGAAAATCGCGTCAAACGGATGTGAAGGGTCGATCATATGTTACACAGCAATTTTTTTGCGTCCTTTTGCTCTTCTTCTTTTAATAACTTTTATTCCTCCCGCGCTGCGTCTTCTTTTCAGAAAACCATGCTTTCTTTTTCTCTTTTTTTTCTTTGGTTGATATGTACGTTTAGGCATGTCGATTTAGAATTGATTTATTCTGTCCGTAAAATGTCTGGTAAAGTGCCTCGGTGATAAACGGCATAAACGGATGAAGCATCTTCAAATTCTCGATGTATGAGTTTGTCAAGGTAGACAGTGCCTCCATATTACCATTTTTAAGCTCATCTTTCAACTTTTCTACATATACATCGGCCAACCGATGCCATAAAAATTCATGTACCAAATTCAGCGCTTTTGAAAACTCATACTTATCCATATGCTTCTGGTACTGCTTTTTCATTTGTTCGAGTTCTTTATTTAAATCATCGGTTGCTTTAATTTTTTTTGATTTAGATTTCTTTTCTTCGTTTTTATTCATATGAAGAAACCTTCCGACATTCCAGACTTTATTGGCAAAGTTTCTCATGCCGACAATTCTTTCTTCGGAAAACGATATATCGTTTCCTTCTTTTACACCGAAAAGGAGTGCGGCACGAAATGCATCCGCTCCAAACTTTTGGACCATATCCATCGGGTCGAGTACGTTTCCTTTGCTTTTACTCATTTTTTGTCCGTGTTTGTCGCGAACCATGCCGTGTAAAAAAACATTTTGAAACGGCTCTTTTTTTGTGACAAAGTATCCAACCATAATCATCCGCGAAACCCATGCGCGCAAAATATCGTATCCTGTTTCCATAACGGTCGTTGGATAAAAATAGTCAAAGTGATCTTTACCAGTACTTTGAAGCGTTACAAAAGGCCATTGAGCAGAAGAAAACCACGTGTCAAAGGTGTCTTCATCCTGTATGAGTTTGCCGGAGCTGCAATTGGGACACTTTTGAGGTTTCTTTTTCGAGACGATCCATCTTCCACATCCGCTGCGTGATTTGGTTATCTCCTCAAATGTATATTCGTAAAGAAAAGCTTTTGTTTGTTTGTTAATTTCTTTTTCCGGATTATGGCGTTTAAATGCTTTAATGAGATCTTCATAAGTACTGTGAACCGCGTAGTGAGATTTATCTTGTAAGTCAATACTCCCAACAGAGGTTTTTTGAATCTTCGTAATAACAGCGTATCCGAAAAGTTCTTTTTTTTGACTATTTTCTAACGCAATCCTGTCGCCAACTTTAAATCCATGATCACGAAGTCTGTAAGTTTTAGTTTTGCCTTTTATTACTTGGGAGACAACGCTTTCATGAAAACCCATAATTTTAACTTTTTCAGGTCGAACGCAACGCCATGCAGGAATGCGTATTCCCCAGACGATTTGACGTGAAATATTCCAATCTATAAATTCATCCAGTATTCGTGTCAGTTGTTTTTTAAATCTTTTGGGATATATTTCTACCTTGTTTTTTACAACGAGCTTTTTTGCTTCATCAACAAGAGGTTTTACTTTTATGTACCACTGATCTTTGGGAAGAGGCTCAAGTGTCCGTCCGCACCGGTAACAGGTTGCAACGCGGTGCGAATAATCTGTTTTTATTTTGACCATAAGTCCTTTTTTTTCAAGGTCCGCGACTACTTTTTCACGGGCTTGTTTTACCGTCAGCCCTTCATATTTTCCGGTCAGATTATTAAGCCGCCCATCAAATCCGATGACTTGCTTCAAGGGAATATTGTGGCGTTTTGCAATTTCATAATCATTGAAATCATGTGCAGGCGTTACCTTTACTACACCTGTCCCAAATTTGGGGTCAACCACATCATCACCGACAACTTTCAGTTTAAACTTGCCGATCAAACCCTCTACCTCGACTATTTTCCCAATCCATTTTTTATAGCGTTTGTCCTTTGGATTTACAGCAACCGCAGTATCTCCGAATTTTGTTTCCGGCCTCACAGTTGCCAGCGTAAACGGCCCGTATTTCATGTAGTACAACGGATCGGTTTGCTCCTTGTGAACAACTTCAAGATCGGAAAAGGAAGTTCCACAGGAAGTACAGTAATTTACCAAGCGCTCGGCTCGGTATATCAGACCGTCTTTAAATAATTTTTCAAATGTATCATATACAATGTCGACAATGTCCGGATCCATCGTGTATTTTTCTTTTGTCCAGTCCAGGGCAAATCCTAGACTTTTGAGCTGTTTTTCCATTGTTCCTCTATTTTCTTGAACGAAGTCCCAGATCATCTGGAAAAGTATTGGTCTTTCAAAATCGAACCGGCTCTTTCCCTGCTTCTTAAGATGTTTCTCAAAAACAAACTGCGTCTCAATACCCGCATGATCTGCACCGGGAAACCACAATGTTTCAAACCCCATTAGTTTGTGATAGCGGATCATGACATCTTCATACACGTACATTGCATGTCCCCAGTGCAGCGCAGCATTTGCATTTGGCGGAGGAAGAATTATAGTAAATGGTTTTTTCTTTTTGTCTACCTTTGCTACAAAAAGTTTATTTTTCTCCCAAAAAGCATAAATATCTTTTTCGAATTTTGAAGGCTGAAACGTTTTATCCATAAGTGTTTTAAGCGAAGATGTTCATTTCGTACGATTTGAGAGGTGCTTAAGGTACGAGCACGCTCACGGAGTAAAGAAATGAACATCGAGCGACATTCTTGGAATTATAGCAAAAATGACTATATAATGTACGGGTATGCCCCGTAATACAACTTCCCAAATGTTCTTTTACATCTATGTATTAGAAAGTCTGAAAGACGGTAACCGTTATATTGGATATACAGCTGATTTTAAAAAGAGAGTAAAAGAACATGAAGATGGTAAAAATTTTTCTACTAAATTTAGGGTGCCTTTTAGACTTATCTATTTTGAAGGTTGTTTGGATCAATCAGACGCGAAACGTCGAGAACGCTATCTTAAAACAACACAGGGTCGCAGATTTTTAGGTTTACGATTAATAAATTACAGACGTCGATCAGCGTCTGTGGAAAGTTGATATACGGGGTATGGATTGGTTTATCGCGGCAGTTGGATGGTATATCACACTGTTTGTTTTGGGTTTCGGTTTCCTTCCACTGACGAGGACTTTTTTTTCTTCGTGGCATGATCAAGGGTATCCATTTGCAAAAACAATCGCAATTCTTGTCATAAGCTATGCGCTTTTTATTTTCGGGAGTCTACATGTCCTTCCATTTGCATGGCCAAGTATAGCGGTCGTTACGATAGCGCTTTTTGGCTTGAATTTTTTTTTATTCCGGAAAAAGAAAGGGGGATTAAATCTTCGTCTGCTTCTTTTTGAAGAGTTTTTGTTTCTTATCTCCTTTTTCTTTCTTGTCTATACTCGCGGACAGGAGCCCTCAGTCAGGGGTCTGGAAAAATTTATGGATTTTGGTTTTATGAATTCTATACTCCGGAGCAAATTCTTTCCGCCAATTGACATGTGGCTTTCCGGGACAGCAGTACAACCCCAAGGGTTTCCGATCAATTACTATTATTTTGGCCACCTCACCGGAGCTTTTTTGATTAAGTTAAATGCCGTCCCTCCTGCTATTGGATACAACCTTATTCTTGCGACAATTTTTGCGCAAGGGATAACTCTTGCATTTTCTCTCTGCTCGAATTTAATTTATCTTTTTGAAAAATTCGTTCATAAAGCTAGGAAGATTAATATGTGGCTTGTGTCCTTATTTGGACTGATAGGAAGCTATATTATTAATCTCGGCGGAAATCTGCATACGGTATATCTTTTTAGTAAAGGGTATCTCAATGAGAAACCAGTTCCGTTTTGGGAAATACTTTCCATGTACAACCCCGCTAAATATTGGTATCCAAATGCAACCCGTTTTATTCCTTTTACGATTCACGAATTTCCTTCTTATTCATATGTGGTTGCCGATCTTCATGGTCATGTATTTGATATTCCCTTCGTGCTTCTTACTATCAGCTTGCTCGTAGTTTTTTTATTGCGGAAAGATGTGAAACGGGAAGCTGTGAAAAAAATTACTGCAAAGTCTTCGTGGTGGGAAAAATACCGGGCGCTTGACGCAACGTACTACATTTCTTTTGCAATACTCTTTGGATTCCTTACTGCGATTCATTATATGACCAATGCATTTGACGGACCAATTTATCTACTCCTTGTCGCGCTTGTTTTTTTAATCTACCATGGACTTTCGCTTACCTTCCTTATCGGAATTCTCATGGTACTTCTCTTTTCCCTTATATTCTCTCTCCCCTTTTCTCTGAATTTTGCGCCGTTTGCCTCAGGAATAGGAGTAAATTGCAGCCCGGATGCTCTGGTCAATATGAAACGACTGGGACCGTTTCTTTTTGAAAAAGGAAACTGTCAGATTTCCCCAATCTATATGCTTTTTATTCTGTGGGGCTTTTTTGCCATAAACTTCGTTCTTTTTCTTTTTCTTGCTCTTCGTCAACACAAGACAAAAAAGAAGAAGTCTTACAATTTCGTATCTGTTTTTGTCTTTTGCCTCTTTGTTCTCGGGTTTTTTCTTATTTTGATTCCTGAATTCTTTTACATAAAAGATATTTATCCTGCTCATTTCCGTGCAAATACCATGTTCAAGCTGGGATATCAAGCATTTATTATGATGGGGGTTGCCTCTACCTTTGTCTTTTACCTTATATGGAGCTCGAAAGGTGTTACCCGTTATATTTTAAAGGCGTTTTTTCTCATTCCGTTCTTTCTGGTGTTTTTATATCCGTTTTTCTCGTTTCCTTCCTATTATGGCAAATATGATAAAAAACCAAACTTACAGGGTGATACGTGGCTCGCGCTGGATTTTCCTGAGGATCGTGAGATTGTCGACTACTTAAATACCCACATACAAGGCCAACCCGTTACCCTTGAAGCTCATGGAGACTCTTATACTGATTATGCGCGTGTTTCTGCCTATACAGGGCTTCCGACGATTGCCGGATGGTGGGTACATGAATGGCTATGGAGAGGATCTCCTCGGGTAGTAGGTGAACGTATTCCCGACATAACCAATATCTATGAATCCTCTGATCTCAAGGCTACGAAAATGCTTCTTGAGAAGTATAACGTCACTTATGTAGTCATCTCTCACTTTGAAAAAGAGCGCTTTAAATCACTTAATAAGGAGAAATTTGAGCAAATTGGTACGAAAATCTTCGAAAGTAAAAATAAAAACGGAGCTATCTATCAAGTAAAACTTGACTAGATCTTGACAACAAATTTTACGTGTGATATTGTTTCATTTGAGCATTACTACTCGTCGTCACCCTTATACGAGCGGTAGTGATGCTCTTTTTTTTATAGGTGAAAAAGTTTCACCGGTATGCTAAGTTTTCTTCTCTTAAGTTGTTGGAATTCCGAGGCTGCAAATGCCGCAGCTTCATCAGTTTTTAGCTCTTTTGAACCAATCATGACTTTAGCTTTTTGTAATGGCTTATTTAGCTTCATACCATTACTGTAGAGTATAAAAATTAATTTGTCAAGTCCTATAGAAAAACCGATCCGTTCTATAAGATATCCCATAGAATATATAGTAGAATATATCTTGTCCTGTCAATCTAAAGTGTTTAGTAACAAATTTGTGGACAGTTTGTGTATGGAAAAGATGTCATATCTCAACTATAATGAGATTTACTCTGCCCTATGAAATTTTCCGTTTTAACCTACAATCTTCTCGTAAACCACGCACTGGACGAATTACAGCACGTTTTAGCTAATTCAAAGCCGGATATTCTTTGCTTTCAAGAAATAAATACTGACGAGCAAAACCTCAAGAAGATCGAGAAGTTGGGATACCGTCTTGCCGATTTTTCCAATAGTTTCCTTCGGTTTGGCAGAGCATATGGAGTTGCAACGTTCTACAATCCCCAAGTTTTCAACCTTTCCCGTTCTCAAAGCCTCAATCTTCCCAGTAGTGTCTATCAGATCATTACCTTTATTATCAAAGGTAAAAAAAATCCCCGTACAGTGCTCCGCAATGAATTCACTTCTAAAGATAAGGGTGCAAAAATTACCACATACAATATCCATTTAACCCCTCTTTATGCCACGAACATTCTCCGCATAAAGCAGATTAAAAATACATTTGCAGACCTTCATATAGCTCAAAAAAATCATCTTGTCATCGCGGGAGATTTTAATTTTCCGTACGGAAGGAAAAAATTTGAAGAGTTAATAGGAGTTTACGGACTCAAGGAAGCGACTAATAACATCATGTATACTCTGGAAAAACGGATTTTAGGATTGTTCCGGATAAAACTTAAGCTTGATTACGTTCTTTATAAAAATCTCGAAGTCGTGTCAAACGATATGATTCAATTCAAACATTCGGATCATTACCCTATTCTCACGGTATTTAAGACACCTGCTTAAGGAAGAAAATAAGCTTTGATTTTTTTGAAATAGTCCTCAACGTAGTCCTTTTTCTTATCCTTTTCCAGATGGTATTGACCGCCCATCTCATACTCAAATATCTTGTCTTTCAACTTTCCGGTGAAAAGTATATGAGAAGTAGAAAGAGCAAATTTATAAAATGTCCTCAGTCTTCCTTCTTTTTTTGCTCTCCGAAGCGAAAACCGTACTTTTATTGTGGGAAGAAATTTCGCACGCACTCCCCAATCTTGTGCACGTTTAAGAATTTCTTGATCTTCACCAAGCGACATTTTCTCATCATAACCACCTATTTTTACAAAAATGCCTTTTTCCATGATTAAGGCGCCTGGTGACGGAATCGGTCGGCCGATATTTTGAGATGCCTCGATTATCATGTTGCTTATTTGAAAAACTGCTTTTGTCTCTGGTTTACGCTCATCTGGCATCATGGTAGGAAGAAGGATGAGGCCTTTCTTTTTTTCTATAAACGCTTCAAGTTTCTCGGTAAAAGAAGGTCCGATGCCAAGGTCGGCATCTAGAAAAATCAAATACTGGCCGCTTGCTTTATGCGCTCCGTTATTTCTCTGCCGTGATACATTTCTTTCTTCTGCTTCAAGAAACGTCAGAGGAATCTTTTTTTTAAACTCTTCTGCTATCTGTTTTGTCCTATCATCTGATATGCCGTCGACAATGATCACCTCAAAATTTGACTTTTTTTGTTTTGAAAGATTGGTGAGAAGCTTGGGCAAAAATTTCTCCTCATTAAGAGTCGGGGTTATGATAGAAAAAAATGGTTTCATAGGGAAAAGCAGGTATAATTATACCATTACGCATGAAAGTATCTGTTGTTATACCGGTCTTTAACGAAGAACGCTTTATTCGAACTTGTTTGGTCAGCCTTAAAAATCAGATTGAGGAGCCGGATGAAATAATCATCGTTGATAATAATTCTTCGGATCGCACTATCGCAATAGCGAAGAATTTTGCAGTACGGATTGTCCGTGAAAAAACTCAGGGTATTACGCACGCACGTAATCATGGTTTTGATACCGCAAAATACGAGATTATTGCCCGTTGCGATGCCGATTCCATCCTCCCGAAAGATTGGATCCAAAAAATTAAAAGACAGTTTGAGTTTTACCCGATTGACGGATTGGTCGGACCAATCAATTATTACGATGTTCCGGTAAGAACCGCGCTTGGCATGCGCTTCTATATCACTGCCACAAAAAAGGTTCTCGGGCATTATCCTTTAAACGGGCCCAGTATGGCAATCACAAAGCAGATATGGAAAAGGGTAAAAAAATACATATGTCCGGACGACTCAAAGGTCCACGAGGACATCGATCTTTCCATTCATATTCATAAGGCAGGTGGAAAAATTAAATACGACAGAACATTACTTGTGCAGGTTTCCGGACGCCGTGCAAAACATAATCCCCGCTCTTTTTTCTTGGAATACCCCGTACGGTTTTTTAAGATGATACGGGAACACGAACAGACTCACCCTTTTTGAGCTTGAAACATATTTTTTAATTCTTGCAGTGTAGTCGCGTCATTCGGTTTCTTGTCTTCACGGAAGCGCACCAGTCTCGGAAACCGCAGAGCATACCCTGAAGTATCAACCTCAAAAGCGCTTCCGCTTTTTGAAGCCTTGAGCGTACGTCCCGCTGTATGAACTGATGAACGGGTTATCTCATCTGCCTGTATTTCAACAACGATCGAGGGATTTACCCAGACATCAACCTCCATTTGTTTATCCACTTCATAGGCTGTGGGTTTTTTATTTGATTTGAATTTATCACACCGTTTACGGAGCTCACGCCACTCCTCATCGGTAAGTCCGGTTCCAATCTTTGCAATAGTTGCATACTTGTCTCTTTTATCATCAAAAAGTCCGACTAAAAAGGCTCCGATGCCAAAACCGGTACGTTTTCCCTTTCCGAAATCGTAGCCAAACACCACGCAGTCGATTGTATCTTCTATTTTTGATGAGTAGCTTTTTTTAAGCTTTATCCAGTTAGAAGCCCGCGCCCCCGGCTGATAGACCCCGTCAAGTCTTTTTGCGATTATTCCTTCCAGCCCTTCGGCCAATGCATCTGCAAAAATCTTTTCAATTTCCTGCGGGTTATCTGTAATGGTTTCGTTGGCAACAAAAACCGTGTCTTTGGCAATATCGTTCTTGGTACGGATACTTTTGGCTAGTTTTTTTCTTCTTTCTGAAAAAGGTTTGTTAATATAATCACTTCCGTCTTTGTATAAAAGTTCAAACACAAAAAACTTTAACGGTATTTCTTTTGCTTTTGCCTCTATCTCATATTTTCTTTTTCGTTGTACGGTCTGCTGGAAAGGAAGAAGCCGGTCTCTTTTTATGTCGTACCCTATAGCCTCACCTTCTATGATAATTTCTCGTGCTTTAATGTTTTTCTTTATTCCCTCAACAACATCAGGATACATAAAAGAAACCTCTTCCAAATTTCTGGAATACAGGCGTGCTGGTTCTCCTTTTTTATAATGCACCTGAAGACGGAATCCATCGTACTTTGGCTCAATTGCGGATGCTCCAATCTTTTCTACGATTTCGGCTCCTGAAGAAAGTCGTTCAGCGCGCATCATAAGAATTGGTGTAAAAACAGTGGGGTGAATGTTAGAAAGTCCTTTTTCGCCTTTTTCCCGCAGGACAGCACCTATAAATCCAAGGTCGGGCCGCACATGATAGGCTTTTTCAATAAGAGGTCTCAGGCTTTTATCTTTTTTAAGCATCCACGAATATGCATCAAGAACAGTCATGTCAGAAAAGCCCAATCGTAATACTCCTAAGATAATCCGCACAAGATATCTGCTAGATAATGGATCCAGTTGTCTCAAAAGGTGAGCAAGTATATTGGTTTTGGACTCTTGCGAACCGGTTCCCTGTTTTTTCGCAAGATCAACGAGATCTTTATAAACTTCCTGTATAGAAAGATCTTTTTCTTCAAATGAGGAAAACTGTTTTTTGAAATGTTCAACGGTTAATCCAAGGTCTCCTATTTTTTTGTATTCTTGTTCGAAAAACTTTCTTTCAAGATGAAGAGCGACAACAACTCCACGAATTACATTTTTTTCTCCCATCCCAAATTCGGTTGGCTCAAATAATGGTGTTACCCTTCCTTGAAGGAGATAGATCGTCTTATCAAATTCACCAGTAGATAGTTTCTGAAAAAGTTCTGCAAGTAAATGAGTGATCGAAAGACGCGAGCTGGTTTGTTCAATCTTCTCGATAAAGACTGCAAGTTTTGAGAATTTCATTTTGGCATGATAACTGCGTAAAATATTCCGAGTCCTATTAAAAATAGCGTACCGAGTATAAGAGTTACGACTCCATTTTCATGCTTGTGGATTTTATATATTCCTTCGATAAAAAACGTGAGAGAAAAAAGACCAGGGAGAAAAAATCCCATGTAGAGAATCTCCCATGAATAGTTTTTCATATTATTCTTTCACGTAGCGGGCGGCTTTCGTGCTTCCAATTTTTTTAATCAGATTCTTTTGGATAAGGTCTTGAATATCGCGAAGTACAGTGTCTTCGGAAATATCTGCAAAAAGCGTGGAAAAGCTTTGATTCTGTAGATATCCTATCTCTTCGATGTACTCGATTATTTTTACCTGTCTCTCGGAGAGAAAAATTTGTTTTCCACCAAAACGTTCTTTCAGTTTTGCGTCACGGGAAAGCCGCAGTACTTTTTCCTTGACCTTGTCAAACTCGACTGCTGCTCCACTCGTAAAATACTCGAGCCACGACGTAAGATCTCCTGCTGATGCTTTTTGTAGATTTTCATAATAGGCGAGGGCGTCTTTATCATAATATTCTTCAAGGGAGAAAAATCTACGGATGTCGTATCCTCCCAAAAGAAGGATCAACATCGCAAGAACCCGCGCGACCCTTCCGTTTCCGTCAAGATATGGATGAATCCGTACCATTTCGTGATGGGCAATGCCCGCTTTTAAAACCGGATGTAGTTCATCGCTATGATCCTTGTTGATCCAGTAAATAAACTCTCTCATGAGAAACGATATCTCAACCGGCGGAGGAGGACGAAATGTAATTTCCCCTGTTTGGGAGTTTTTAATAACCACCTGAGTTTTTCTATACTCGCCAGCCTGTTCATCCGGCAAAATATTCTTTACGATCAACCTGTGAAGCTTGGCGACAAGGGAAGCAGTTATCTTATCTATCTTTTTTTTTGCCTCGTCGTCTATAAACTCGATAACTTTCCTGTAGTTGATAACTTCCTGGACATCTCGTGGTCTTGCAACCACATCCTTTCCCAAAAGAATGTTCATCGCTTCTTCTTGCCGCAACTGATTTCCTTCTATATGAGTGCCGTGATATACTGCACGGACCACTGCGTCATCCTTGAATTGTTTTTCCCAGAGAGGCAAGAGGGGTGCGTGTTTTATAACTTCTTCTGCAGCTTCTATATGGGAGATGTTGATGAGTATCTTATTACTGATTGAGATTGAAGGCTCAAACATGAAGATATTATACAATCTTTTCCCGCTTATTTCCCGAATCCTTCAGGCAAATCACCGCTTATTTTAAAGTGAGCCCCCAATTTTTCTTTTAAAACTGTCTGTTTGTACTCCTCAGACCCTTCCACGGTTATATCTCCTCTATCTATAAGGCTAGAACTTGAACCGAATATTTCTCTTTCCGGATAACGATCTCCTCCCCAACTCCCCTTACGAAAATCTACGTTAATGTGACCACCGCACATTATTATTCCGTTAAAATCTAAGTCTCGAAATAGCGCGAGTATCAGATTGACACCGTCCACGTGTTCTTCTATTGCGGAAAAGACAACCATTTTATCTCCTATAACAACGAGCTTTGCCATGACCTTTGCTCCCCCATGTCCATCATACAAACTTGTACGAACTCCTACTTTCTTTATTTCTTGATCGAATAATAAAGGCTTAAAGGAAGCTTTAGAAGATAAGTCTACAATAAACCCACCTTTTGTAACTACTCCCTCTTTAATGGTACGGGATGGTTCGATCTCTAGCATACGCCATTATAACAGTCCAAAGTAGATACGAGAAACAAATGACTAGGGCTATTCAAAAGTAATGAGTAATTCGCTTATTTTCCAAATCTGCGTTTCCGTGTTGCAAACTCTTCAAAGCAACGCTCTAAATCATTTGGTTTAAAATCCGGAAGATGCTTTTGGACAAAAATAAATTCCGAATAGGCTGTCTGCCATGACATGAATCCGGATGTTCGTTGTTCTCCGCTTGTACGAATTACAAGGTCGGGATACGGATAGGGCAGGTTTTTTGTATCGAGCAATCCGGCAACGTCCTCCTCGCTTCTGATATTTTTTTTTGAATTTTTAGCTTTCTGAAAAGCTCGAAGAATTTCATCCCTCCCCCCATAATCCAGTGCCAGCACTAAAAAATTCTTGTTGAATTTTTGAGTTTTTTTTTCTGCATTTTCCAAGGCCCGTCTCAAGGCTTGCGGAATTCTGTCTTTTCTTCCCAGGTGAATCAATCTCACTCTATCTTTTATTGCTTTGTCGGTATTTTTTCGCACCCATTCTTCATAAATTTTCATGAGATGTGAGACTTCTTCTTTTGTGCGGTTCCAGTTTTCGGTTGAAAACGCCCATACGGTAAAAACCTTAACTCCGAGATCACGGGCTCTCTTTGCAATCTGTGAAACAGCTTCAAACCCTTTTCTGTGTCCTTCAAATGTAGGAAGTCCTTTGGATTTCGCCCATCTTCTGTTACCATCAGGAATGATTGCAAGATGAACAGGAATATTTTTCATAAACTGCATTATACCTCTTCTTGACAATAAAATCCGTTTCACATAGACTTTCCCTATGGTCCCGCCCGCATATGCTGTTGATTTTTCGAAGGCCGAAAACAATCCCCTTGCCAAATTTGGAAATCTTGCCGAAATCGTTAATCTGGTAGTTCCAATTCTCTTTATCGGCGCCGCACTGATCTTTCTTGCGTCATTTTTTTATGGAGGATATACGATCATCGTAGCAGGCGGCGAACCCAAACTTATTCAAAAAGCCCAATCGATTATCAAGTATGCGGTTATCGGTCTACTGATAGTACTCGTGAGCTTTCTCACTTTAAAAGTAATAGAAATTGTGTTAAATATTAACTTGCCGTTATGAAACTCGCAGCAGTGGATACAAAAAAAATATTTGGCACAATTGATCCTCCTCCGGGGTCGGAATTTGCAAAAGGTTCAAATCCCCTTGGAGTCCTGCTTGGAACAGGTATAAGCCTTTTTCTCGTCGTTGCAGGAATTGTCGCATTGATTTATCTTTTATGGGGTGCTTTTGACTGGATAACGTCTGCAGGAGATAAGGAAAAACTTATGAAAGCGCGACATAAAATACAAAACGCTTTGATCGGACTTATTGTGATTTTCGCAGCTCTGGTTATATTTAATGTTATTGTCGGTCTCGTGCTTGGAGGAAGAATTATCCAACCAACTCCCGGTGGATTTCAGTTTAATCTTCCATCTGTAGGTCGCTAATCCGGCGGAAAATAACAATTTTATGGACTATTACAAAAAACTTATTTATATTCCTCACGTGGATAGAAAAGACCGTGTCCTGGGACCGGTAGAACGTTGGAAAGCTCATCGGGAAGGAATCCTGCATCGTGGATTTACCATTGGCTTACTGTACAAAGATTTTTTTATTTGTCAGCACCGAAAACACCCTGTTTTTGGAGGATTTTTTGATCTTACCGCTTCTTCACATCCACAGTATAAAAACAAAACATTACAAACCCATGAAAACGCTGTTTTCCAGACACTAAGCCGTGAGTGGAATTTGTCACAAGAAGATCTTGACGGAGAAATTAAAGAAAAGGGAAAGGTATATTACCGCTCCTCCTTTGGCAAATATATCGAACACGAGATCTGTTATTTTTTTACGGCAAGGGTTAAAAAAGTACCGCAAGTAAATTATGAGTTTACTTATGGCTTTTCTCTTCTGACTCTTTCTGATCTGCAAGATAAAAAGTCTCCGTATATAAATACGATTGCTCCGTGGGTAAAGCAAGCCTTAAAAGAAAATTTATTTATGTAATCAGAGTTCCGGGATTTTTTCCCTGCAGTATTTTTGCCAAAACATTTTTTCGTCCGTTTGCAATATAAATCTGAATTCCTGATTTTGAGAGCTTGAGCGCCTTCTCTACTTTATGCAGCATGCCACCGGTCACATCATACCCTTCTGTTTTATATAAATGTTTCTTAAATTTGGAGTATGTTTTTTGTGTAATAGTGGGAATAACCTTTTTTTCTGCATTAAGAACTCCGTCAACTATGGATAAATAAATAACTTTATCTACGGAGAATGATTTTTTATACAGTTTTGAGACAAGAATTTCAAAAAGATTTTCCGTAGAAAAGATATGAGAACCTTTTTTGTCGTCAAAAACAATGTCTCCGTATACAACAGGGGTCATCCCGAGAGATAATATTCCTTTTATAGAATCGAGAAAAATTTTATTTGCTTTTCCTTTTGATGCGGTTACTACGGATGAGGGATGAATTGAAATGGAGTTTACTCCGGTTTTTAAAAGCTCGTCGACTACGATTTTATTAAGTTCTTTTACTTTACTTTGAACGAGTGCGAATCCATATTTCTGTTTTTTACTTTTCATTCCGTCCGCTACATTAAGTTCGGTTGCCGCATAGTGACCAAAGGATCCTGCTCCATTTCCCAATATAAACGCGTGGTCCGAATAAATTTGCTGAAGTTTTTTTATTTCTTTTGAGAGCTCTCGTATGATATCTCTCCGTGGAGTATACGGTTTATCTTTATAAGTGATGAGGCTTCCCCCAAATTTTATGAAGATAAGCTTTTTCATTTTGATCTAAACTTGGTAAGATCTGCGCTCCGCGAATCCTTATAGCCATTCACTTGAAATTCAGGAGGGATTACAACTGCACTGGTTGGAAAACGGGCGGGGTGAAAAACTCCTTTTTCAGCTAACTGCTGGAATCCAGACACTGTAAATTCTCTTACAGGATTCGATTCGTCTACCTGCCCGGCAATTAAGGGTTCGAGAGGAAACCAACCTAATTCTTCTATT
>Ga0209542_10008925_pt1 | contig 18577 bp, 16 predicted proteins | sample RifCSPhighO2_01_FD_184028 | JGI IMG/M metagenome (GOLD analysis project Ga0209542, IMG submission 184028) | Soil microbial communities from Rifle, Colorado - Rifle CSP2_plank highO2_0.1 (SPAdes) (version 2) | ecosystem: Environmental > Terrestrial > Deep subsurface > Rock core/Sediment ...
AGAAGAAGTTTTGACGTTATCCCTGAAATGGCCAAGCTCGTGGTGGTGGCATTGGTCGTGGTACTGTTCTGCGCGGTGAAGTTTTGGAGAGTAGTGGAACCCACCACAAATAGATTGCCTGCTCCGTTAAATGAAGAAGTGGCGGTGGTGCCGAAGTAAGCATTGCCGATGTCTAAAACAGTGGTCGAACCCACGCCGAAATTAAATGAATTGGGAATGGAGAGAGTCCAGGTGCGGTTGGTGGAAAGGTCTTGAGCGCCGGCGGAAGAAGCGATTTGTCCAGCCGTGCCGGCGATAGTTAAAGTAGTGGCTTGAAGCGCATAAGAACCTGCCGCTTGATAATCGGTGCCAGCCGTAGCTGTTATTAAAGAACCGCCAGTAAGAGCTTTCACTAGACCAGCCGAAAGACTGGAAATCGCTTGATTGGTGGTGGTGGCGGTGGTGCCGGTGGCGTTCACGAAGGTGAAATTCTGGAGAGTGGAAGAACCGTTGGCAAGCAGGGTGCCGAAGGTGCCGAGACCGGTGGAAGTGAGATTGCCTCCATTGGCCGAGCTGAAGAAAAGATTAGTGGAAGAAGCGGTGGTCGAGAAGAAGTTAGTGGTGGTGGCGGAGGTGGTGGTGCTTTGGTTAGCAAAGAAACCGCCGGTGAAAGTGGAAGAAGCTGTCGAAAGAAAACCATTGAGAAAACCGAGCGTGGTGGAAGTGGAAACGCCCCAAGTAGTGGGAGTCCAGGCGAAGGCGCTACTGCCGGCGCCAGGCCAAGCGGTTTCGCAGGTGTCTGCTGAAAAACAAATGGTGTCAAAAGTGCCATTGGCGGAGAAAAGAGAAGTAGTGGTGGCACTAGTGCCGGTGGCGATATCAAAAAAGAGAGAGCTCGCGCCCACCAAAGAACCGGAGAAGGTGGAGTTGGAGATAGAGGCGTTGGTGAAAGTTCCTCCATTGCCAAAAGTATTGATACGAGAGGCAAGCATGTCCACATCGCTATTAGACTGGTTAGTGACCGCATAGTATATGGCAGGAACCACTTCATTAGTCTTGAAGGATGCAAAATCGGCTGTGGCTAGTTGCAGGTTTACCCCGCCAGAGCGGGGTGAAGATGAATAGACTACGACTGGAGAACGTAGGGCATCAATGCGAAGACGGATATAACTTTCCAGTTCTGTTTTCAGCTCACTCTTCAGAGGACCAAGGTCCAAAGGTTTCGTGACTTCCGTTACTGCTATTGGCGGGGATTGTCGTTCTGTAGGAATACTTGCCCCGTAGTCAACCGAAGGCGGCACCGCGGGAAAGAAAAATTTATTCAAAGCTATTTCTTTCAAATGTTGAAAACCACTAACAATGCTATCGAATAATGTGCCAACGCCGCTAAAGAAAGAGACAGCCCCGACGAGCTGTGCTGTCGGGGAGCCGACTGCAACGTCGGCTTGGAATGCTGCAGATAAAGTGGCTACGAAATTTTTGGGAGCTTCGGAAATATTCTCTATTCTCTGTCGCACTTCGCTTGCGACTCTAGGATTGGTGTGCTCAAGAGTGGAAAAGCCAGCACCTGTAGCAATGATGAGAGCCAAAGAGAGCGCGGCCACTTGTCCGGCAAGGGCGAAAGTCCAAACAGGTTCAACGTAACGACCTTTTTTCGATAACTCGGGTAGCCGAGGTCTATCATCTTTTTCATAAGTAAATATAACATTCTTAGAAGATTCCTGCGCAATTATCTCGGCTGATTTTTCCAGAGAAAATAGAAGAGGCGAGGTAACAATTTTTTTTTCCAGAGCTAACGGGGCAAGATACTCTCGAACAACGAGCTTTTTCATTTTTCCAAATTGCCGATTTTTCTTGTGTTCTGTCAGAGAAGCGAAATCAACATACCAAGTTCTGCCTATCAACTGTCCTGGGACTTTTTTGGCACGACAAAGCTGACCAATGTAGTCACTTGCGTAACCAATTTTTTTTGCTGCTCGGCTAGCCGAGATATATTCTTTACCGTCTGAAAAAATAGGGCTTATCATCAACACAAATTATAAATCTCGGCAGTGGAAAACCCTAGGGATAAACTGTGAGCAACTGGGGATAAGGAACCCCTTGAGAATTTTTAATTTTCAGAAAGCTCGGTTGTAAATTGATAATTATATATTGAAATCAAATATTATCCCCATCTAAACCTTGTTAGATAATATAAACCATTATAATATTAATAATGAGTGATTAGTAATGTTTATGTAAGATACGTATATGAAAGAAATATATTTTTCCATTAAAGAAGCGGCAGGGATTCTGGGCGTATCTCCTTTAACTCTTCGTAACTGGGACAAGTCCGGCAAATTTCCTGCTCAAAGGCATCCCATGAACAATTATCGAGTTTACAAGCTTTCAGCATTGGAACATATTATTGAGGACATTGAAGGGGGTACCAACAAAAGTAATGCCGAGGAACGCATCAAGAAATTAACGATTAAGCATCTCGAGGAGTAACTCTTGAAGCATCACCGGATTAGCTCTTCCTTCTGATTTCTTCATCGCTTGCCCAACTAAGAACTGAATCGGCGCGTTGGTATTTTCTTTTAAGACTTCTTCGACAAATTGTTTTAAAACTTTTTTATCGCTAATTTGTATCAAATTTTTTTCTTCTGCAAATTTTCTTGAATCTGTTTCTTGTTTGGGTATCAATCTAAAAATTTCTTTTGCCCCCTTTGATGACAATGATCCTTCTTCGACCATCTCTACTACTCCTAACACACTAGAGGCTTGCATGGGCCTTTTAATTTCATTGATGATGTAATTTGAACCGGCTTGTATAAATTTGGGGTTATTAGAAAGTGATGAGAAGAAATGAAATTCTTTGTCTTTTTTCGGATTAGTTACATAGATTTCAGCATGTTCAGGTGTTATACCAAGTTTAATAAGTCTTTCTCTTTTTTGCCAAGGTAATTCTGGCAAAGACGCTCTTAATATATTTTCATCAAACTCTGGAATTTCTTTTATAAAAAGTTTTGGCAAATCAGGGTCCGGGAAATAGCGATAGTCATGGGCCGATTCCTTCAATCTTTGCGAGAAGGTGACCTCTTTGTCTTCATCCCACCCTCTCGTTTCCTGGACCACTCTTTCCCCTTGCTCAAGTATTTCAATCTGGCGTTCCGTTTCAAATTTAATTGCTTTTTCGACGATTTTGAAAGAATTGAGGTTTTTAATTTCGACTTTGGTCCCCTTTTTGTCGTCTTTACTTACGGAGACATTGGCCTCGACCCGCATCTCTCCTTTCTCCATATTGGCTCCGCCCACATTCAAATACTTTAGGAGAAGTTGCAATTCACGAGCGAAGCTGGATGCTTCTGTGGCAGTCTTAATGACCGGCTCTGTCACAAGTTCCATAAGAGGAATCCCCGCTCTATTGAAATCCAATAGACTCTCCCCTCTGTCATTATGAATCGATTTGGCCGTGTCTTCTTCAAGATGAATGCGGGTAAGTTTGACGCTGACAAGCTTTCCTCCTTTAATCAACGGGTGCTTGTACTGGCTAATCTGGTATCCCTTCGGGATATCCGGATAGAAATAATTTTTGCGGTCAAACTCCGTATAATCGGCAACTTCCCCGCCAACAGCGACTCCGAAACGGAGCACTGACCGTACCGCCTCTTGATTAATCGCTGGCAGAGTACCCGGATACCCTAAACAAACCGGGCAGACGTTGGTATTCGGACGCAACTCATTAGTATCATTTCTGGAATTACAGAACATCTTTGTCTTCGTCGTGAGCTCTGCGTGCACTTCAAGCCCGATAGTTAGAGTATAATCCTTCTTCATTTAAAAGTTTTGGTGAGAGCATTACTAAATTCTTTGACCAACTTGTCGTCTAATATAGAAATGGGAAATACGTTATCGGTGATTTTTTTCAAAAGCTTAAGCCTCCCATCCCGTTCTTTTTCGGTAATGGTGTCCACTTTCGTCAAGGCAATCATTTCCGGCTTCTTGAGCATGTCTTTATTATAGAGCTCAAGTTCATTTCGAACCACTCTGTAGGCTTCAAGCGGGTCATCAATTTCAGAGGAGACGCAATGAACAAGCGCTCTAGTGCGCTCAATGTGACGCAGAAATTTGTGACCAAGACCCTTACCTTCCGCCGCCCCCTCTAAGAGTCCGGGGATATCGGCCAGAATAAGCCCATAAAAGTTCCCTAAAGCCGGTTCAAGTGTGGTAAAGGGAAAGTCGCCTACTTTAGAGCGAGCGCTGGTGAGAGTGTTTAAGAGGCTTGATTTGCCAGCATTCGGTAGACCTATAATTCCGACATCGACGACTAAGAGAAGCTCGATATGAAAATCCGCTTCTTCTCCGGAAACGCCCGGGGTAGACTCTTTCGGGCGGATATTGGTTGAGTTCTTAAAATGTTCATTCCCCAAACCTCCCCTGCCTCCCCGAAGAAGCAAAACCCTTTCAGCGTCTTTAAGGAGATCTATGGCATACCCAGTGGTAAGATTAGTTAGACGCGAGCCGATAGGCAGCTTTATCTCGACGTCTCTTCCAACTCCACCTTGTTTGAGGTCTTTGGCACCGTCTTTACCGCACTCGGCTTCAAACCCCCCCACATTGCGATAGGCAGAGAGAATACCGATATCCCGGACGGCGAGAGCATAGACGTCTCCGCCCTTGCCACCGTTACCGCCCGAAGGTCCGCCATGGTCTTTGCCCTTCTCGTGCCGCCAACGTACCACACCATCACCGCCACGACCTGCCTTGAAGTGGAGAGTTAGTTCATCTATAAACATTTATATACCTTATGCATTTAGAGCCAACTTCGCAAGTGCGGTTGCGCCCTCTTTAGTTTTGGCTACTGCGAAAAAAAGGGCTCTGTGACAAAATACGGCGTCAGAGACCCCCGTAATTTCTTCTAAATCTTTATCAGTCTTGCCTCCCCAGGCGACAGGAAAGGGCTGACGTGAAATGAAACCAGTATCTTGAGCCGCGCTGACGCTCCATTTACCGTCGTTCCTGGGATAAATGACAAACATGACATCCGATTTCTCTAACAAAACACGTCTCCACGGTAATTCTTCTGACAAAACAATAATTCTTTTGTCGAGACTCGCCTCATAAGCCTCCCTGAACTTGGCCTCACCTTCGATAACATTCTTTGCTTTGCCAATTTCACGTAGCAAAAGCTCCTTGGCCACTCCAACCAGATACATAAAAATTCTGTAAAGGCTTTCTTCATTCTCATGAAGACTCGGCAGGAATGAGTAGAAAAAATCCCCAATACTGTATTCTCTGACATTTTTAAAACGGTAATCGGCGGTGGCTACTCCATTGTCGTGGGCATCCAAAGGTTGCATAAGTTTTGCGTCTATCAAAGCCGCCTCTTCTTTACCTCCGGCCAGCGCTTCTCCAAACTCTTTCCAAACAAGCCCGCAAGAAGCATAGGGAATACCGTTCGGCCTCTCGCCGGCGCCACCGGGCTGATGATGGTCGAAGCGATTTTTTGCCGGATCGTAAATCATTCCGACATCCACCACATAGTCGGCCGCGATGATCTGGTCTTGGTCGCGAGTACGAACCACTTGGGACTCGCCGATTGCGAGGATTAGAATTGCCACGGCAAAGATGTCGTCAGCCTGAAAAGAGCCGCTATGCGTTATAATTTTCATCCTTGTATATTTTATTGGCCCAAGCGAGAAACAAAATATAGAGTGATATAGTCAACGACATCAGAGGGATGGTGATGTAGCCAAATGCCATCACGTAAATTTTAGAGCAGACACCATCCAAAGTAGTACAGGACAGGAGTGAAGCCCCGCCGAGATAGACGTATGACTGGTAAGCGGCGAAGAGAGCGGCGGCCGATGCGAAAGGAACGGCGTAGAGAAAGGCCGATGCGGGTTTCTTCCAAATAGCCGCCACCCCAAAGATAATCACTAAAGGATAAAGGAACACTCTCTGCCACCAACACAACACGCAAGGCTCGAAGCCTACAATTTCAGAGTAGAAGAGACTGCCGATTATCGCGGTAAGTGCCACAAAAAAAGCAAGGACGGCAGCGTGTCTGCCAAGCCAACGAACAATTTCCTCTCCCCAAGAATTCCTAAAAACCAAAGACGAAAGCAAAATGACAAGAACAATATGGGAGACTAGCACTAAATACGGTAATAGAAAAGTGACATTCTCAACCATCGTTTTCTGATAATCCTGCCTGCGCAGGCAGGGGACAACCAGTTGCTTCACTCAAGTATTCCAGGGAAAGCGTCCCGCTCTCTCGCGTCCCGTCGGCAAATTCCCAGGTCGGATACGCTTTGATGCCGGCGTCCTGACAGACTTGAAGCTGTCCTCTGCCGTCCGGTGTCGAACACTCGACACGCGGCAGAAGGCCGGCGGAACGGCCAAATAGAGCCTCTTGGTTCTTGCAGTTAGGGCACCAGAATGCGCCGTAATAGGTCGCCCCGCTTTCCTTAATGCAAGAAGCGAACACATCCAGCTTGCCCGACCTGCCAGGCGTCTTGATAAGCCAAACTAGGCCGACGACAACTAGCACAATTATAAGGACCCAAATTCCAAGCTTGTTCATTCCGTCATTATATGCTATTTACCTATTCCAGCAACAATTCCTCCACATTCCGTCTCTCCTTAATTTCTCTGACAGTCTCCAAAGCCATCTTCTGATAATTCTTCACGTCACGAAGTTGCTCTTTGACTAAGGACTTATTACAAAACTTAACTTTCGGCATACTGGTGTACTCCCCCCAACTCGACTTGGACACGCCGTGTCCAAGTCCGTGGACTAAGTAGTTCAAATTCACATAAGCACTCAAGTAAAGAAGCTGTTCATTAGAACCTACATGAACACTTCTAAATGGCCCCTGAAAGAGAACCCCATTTCTTTTATATTTCTCATTAAAATACTTTGCATAGCCCATATTTAATCTATGTATAAACTTTTCAATACCGTTCGCAATAACTGGGCATAATATAAAATGATAGTGATTCGGATTTAGGCAATAAGCAATAAATTCGACCAATGGCTTGTCGCTTCCTTTGGAATTTTTGGATTTCCTAAAAGAATTTTCATAAATACTTCCTATGGGTTTAACTACATTGAATTCCTTCATTGATTTTAAAAATCGCTGGAAATCACTCTCATCAGAAAAGATCGTCCGTTTATCTACTCCTCTATTAAATACATGATAGTATTCCCCTTCTACAAGAGGTGTCTTTCTCATACTTATATTCTACCACTTGGACACGCCGTGTCCAAGTGATTAGTAGTTCGCAAGAGACAAGGAACTAGGGTTTCTTGGCGGCCCCATGACACTTTTTATATTTTTTACCGCTACCGCAGGGGCAGGGGTCGTTACGACCAACTGCCGGTTTGCTAGAAACTGGTTTTACCTCCACTTCTCCGCCCGTTTCAACAAGCGAAGCGTGTCGAGCAGGAATTGGAGTAGTTTTAAGTGAAGAAATGGCTTCCAAATTCAGAGTGATGACAAATTCGGTAATTTTCCTGGCAATGGATACCTCCATGTCTCTGAAGAATCTCAGGCCGTCTTTCTTGTACTCGACCAGAGGATCGCGCTGACCATAAGCACGCAAGTTTACGCTTCCCCGCAAATACTCCATCATCTCCAAGTGGTCGACCCAGAACAAGTCTATAATCTGGAGAATAATTCTACGCAGCACTTCAAGTATCCCCTGCTCGCCGGCAGACAGGTCGGGAGTGTCAAAGACCGTCTTTGACATTTTATCATCCACTTTTTCTTTTACTTCCTGGTTTAAGCGCTCCGCCATCTCGGCCAGATATTCTTTGACTGCAGATTGGTCGCCGACCAAAACTTTGCGGCGGCGACTATAGATTATGGCCCGTTGGAAATTAAGCACATCGTCGAACTCGAGTACGTGTTTGCGGGCATCAAAATTGAAGCCCTCTATTTTCTCCTGAGCTTTCTCGAGAGAATTAGTGATGAGCTTGTTTTCTATCGGCTCGTCTTCGGGAATATTGAAGCGTCCCATCATTTTCTTGATAGTGTCCACGGCAAAAATGCGCATTAAAGAATCTTCGAGAGAAACGAGGAACTGCGTCTCGCCCGGGTCTCCCTGCCTACCAGAACGTCCGCGCAACTGATTGTCTATGCGCCGAGCATCGTGTCGCTCGGTGCCTAATACAAAGAGTCCGCCCAATTTTTTTACTTCTTCATATTCTTCTTTGGTACCGGGCGTTCCTCCGAGTTTTATATCGATACCTCTCCCAGCCATATTAGTAGCGACAGTAACGGCGCCCTTCCGTCCGGCTTGGGCGATTTGTTCGCCTTCCCGTTCATGGTTTTTGGCATTAAGAACTTCGTGTTTAATGCCTTCATTTCGGAGATAAGCCGAAAGGAGTTCGTTATGTTCAATGGAAACGGTGCCGATGAGCACCGGCTGACCTTTTTTGTTTAACTCTCCGACTTTTTTAGCTACTGCTTTCATCTTGCCGGCTTGTGTTTGGAAAATCTGGTCGCCATGGTCCACTCGGGCTATCGGCATATGAGTCGGGATAACGAACGTTTCCAAGCCATAGACTTTATAAAATTCTTCCTTGGAGGTGGCGGCGGTACCGGTCATACCGGAGAGTTTCTGGTACATGCGAAAATAGTTCTGAAAAGTGATAGAGGCGTATGTACGGCTCTCTTCCTTGATACCCACACCTTCCTTGGCCTCTATAGCTTGATGCAATCCTTCCGACCAACGCCGGCCCGGCTGAAGCCGGCCGGTAAACGCGTCCACAATGACTACTTCGTTATCTTTAACCACGTACTCTTTGTCTTTATGGTATAGAGCTTTGGCCTTCACAGCTGTCTCAAGATGGTGCACGTATTTAACACCGCCTTCGGTATAAATATTTTCAATACCCAAGAGTTTCTCGGCTTTATTAATACCCTCATCTGTCAAAGAAATAGTGTGCAACTTCTCATCCACCGTAAAATCGGACCCCTCGACGAGTCCCCGGGCAATTTTGGCAAACTGCTCGTAGAGTTCGCCGGCGGCGCCGGTGTTGCCGGAGATAATGAGCGGCGTTCGCGCCTCGTCAATAAGAATGGAGTCAATCTCATCGACGATAGCATAATGATAATCCCGTTGGGAAAGGTCTTCCTTATTGTAGAGCAAATTGTCTCGAAGATAATCGAAGCCGAATTCGTTATTGGTGCCATAAGTGATATTTGCTTGATAGGCCTCCTTTTTAGTCGCCGGCCTTAAAAATTCGTGAACAACATGGAAAGAGCCGAGCTCATCACGTTCTTTGTCTTTATCCGTATGCGTCCTGTCATATATAAAAGATTCGGCGTGATTGAGTACTCCAATGGATAATCCGAGATAAGCAAAAATTTGTCCCATCCAAACAGCATCACGACGGGAGAGATAGTCGTTGACTGTCACCACATGCACTCCTTGGCCCATGAGAGCAACCAGATACGCCGGCAGTGTCGCTACGAGAGTCTTGCCCTCTCCCGTTTTCATTTCTGCGATACCACCCTTGTAAAGAGCGACTCCGCCGAGAAGCTGAACATCAAAGTGTCTTTGGCCAAGGGTGCGCTTCGCCGCCTCTCGTACGACAGCAAAAGCTTCCGGCAGAATATCATCAAGAGTCTCCCCTTTCTTCAGACGCTCTTTAAATTCAGTTGTCTTCCCATAGAGTTCTTCAGGTGAAAGATTCTCTAACGAAGACTCGAGCGCATTTATGCGCTCGACAATTGGTTTCCAGGACTTAAGTAATTTCTCCTCGGGAGTGCCGAAGAGGCGCTTTAAAAAGGCCATGAGGCGCTTATTTTAGCACATTTAAACAAAGAAAAAACACCCTTGCGGGGGTGTTTTTTCTAAGATTATCTTTTCTTTGAAGATTTTCTCTTCTTAGAAGTAGCTTTTTTCTTTGCCATTGTGTTGTCTCCCGCCGCGGCGGAAATTATTATTAACGTCTGTCGCAAATAAATATTTTAAGAAATATTTTTCTGCCTGCGACTTACTTCAATTATCTTACCAAAGGCGCGTATATACAATAGAGAAAATAAAAAAGTGGGGATAACTAAGTTTGGGAAAATTTAATTTAAAAAAATATTTCCGTCGGTGCGCGGAGAGCGGGGCTAGCTCCAAACGAATATCTTTGTGAGTGCGGCCGCTCTCCACGCACAGAAAGAAACCAAAGCTATTATACCTCCAAAACGCAAATCCCGCCGAGTGGGCGGGACTTGCGCAGACATTCGTTCGTTTGGTGCTAGTTTCTAGCACCCACCTTTCAATCTTAGCATAATACTCCTCAAAATGCAAGGATTGGGCGGGGTTTATCTGCTTTGTATTTGTCTGATGTATTCTTCCATTTGTCCTTTGTGATCCGGAGAGATTTCTCCGACATATTTCAGAACGTCAATCGCTTTCCGGTCATCCTTCTTGTTCAGGAAAGTGTTAGCTATCTCGAGATAAATCGTTTGTTTACCCGGCATTAATCGACTCGCATGTTCAAGATACACCAAAGCCTCATCCCAAGAGCCGGTAGACGAAAGGAATGAGCCGGTAATAAGCTGATAACGAGCATCTTCGGAGAAATCTTCAGCTTGTTTAAGCACAGCGTCTTTCGCGAAACTGAAAAACGCGTTCTTCTCTTCTACGGATATATCGCTCGTCAAGACGGCGACAGAGTTGGTGGCGATTTGCTCTACCATTTCCGGCCGACCGAGGCGTGAGGTGCCGCGAGCCCTTTGGAAATATTGAATGGCCGTTATAGTTTCTCCCGGCGTTTGGAGAGATTTAAGAGCTTTAATCAAAAAAGCGTTGGCCATGATCGGTTTGACATTGGCGAAATAAAGAGAAAAGACAAGCAAAATGGAGACTGCTGGTATGGCAACGGCAGGAAGATTTCCCAGAGCGAAGGGAGGTGCTGTTGGTCGCGAATTTCCCGATGCCTGTCTGTGAGCAGACAACGGTGCCTCGCTTCGCGAGTGTAGATAAGCGAGAAGCGAGAAGAAAAGAATATAACTTATAAGATGGTCGAAGACGAAGAAGTTGTGAAAAAAGTATGCGGCTATCAAACCTGTCAGGATGGATTTCTCGGTGCGAGAAAAATGTGTGTCTTGACGCCAAATTGAAAAGAGGAGCGCGACATAGAGGGCAAGATAGGACAAGAGGCCCAAGATGCCCCCAGCAATCGCCCAGTCAAGGAAGATATTGTGGGCCCTATCGAACCACGGCTCCAGCCGATACATCTCCGGGACATAGTTTTTGTTGAAGACATAGTTGAAATTCTCCTGCCCCCAACCAAGAAGCGGTCTCTCTTTTACACCCTCAAGCGCCATAGGCCAGACGAAATATCTGCCTTGCGTCTTCAATTCTTCCGTAGTGAGAGAAGAGAAACGCGAAAGCACCGGGCTCTTTTGTATAAACTCTGCATCTTTAATCGCCACAAAGCCTCCTATTAAAATTATTAATCCAACCAAAGTGGCAATGCTTCCCTTTCTGACAAAAGTGGACTCCATGTTTCTGATATTCAAAACAGCCACCACGAGAAGCCCCCCGAGTAAACCCAGAATGGCTCCGCGTGTGGCGGTGTAGTAGAGGATGAACGCTTGCGCGAGAATAAGCAGTCCATAAACCCATCTCAAGGCGACGTTCTTCCATTCTCGCCACATGAAGAGAGACGCGATAAAAATATGGAAGAGCATATAGACTGCCAGGTAGATAGCGTTGCCGAGCGTGCCATCCACCCGCACTCCGCCTTGGTTTATCGTCTTCAGTCCGATAATTTGCAAAACAGAATACAAAACCATTAAAAACGATGCTACGAGTGAAACATTCCACCACCTCTTCCAATCAACTTCTTTAAAAACCGAGGAGATAACTAAGAAGAACATTCCCAAGTGGAGAAGAGTAATGTAACCCTCCATTCGTTCGAAATTCGACCAGAAGCTCTTGACTGGCGCAACGCCAAAGAAGTCGGCCAGACCGATGATGACCAAGAAGCCAAAGACCGCATATAAAATAACAGATTTCTTCGGGCGATAATTGGCATCAAGAAGAGCTAACAATATCCAGGCGGCGAAAACAATTTCTATAATAATCCTCCAGGTAAAAGCCTTACTCGTAATGAATGGAAAGAAAAACGAACTGTATACAAGAAAAGGTATAAAAGGAACAATGAAGAGACCGGCGAATATAATCCATTTCAACCAACTTTTTATCATCTCTTTATCTTACCATACGGACTACTTTGCGTATTAAATTCCATAATTTCCATCCCAACTTTCCAATTTTAATTATTATTTTAGCTACGAATGTTATCTTCTTCCCGGATATCTGCAAGCGAAAATGAAAGTAGCGTTCCCAGTCCGTGCAGACGAGACCCGGAAGATTATATTTTCTTGGTCTAGAATCTTTCACTTCAACGAGCCCTGATACATGGTCCTCGTCATAATAAACGCCCCTCCAGAGAGTGGACCTGAACACCTCCGGGTCAAGGGCAAAAAAGACATTATCGAACATGTACTCAAATATTTTCCTCGTCGCGGCGCTTATCCCATCAGGTGGCCACATCGGGAAATAGGCCCAGTCCGGGACATTGATGGCACCCTTGTATAGCACGTGAGCGGGCTTTAAGACAATTTCGCGATGTACAGAAGGCATGAATTCAAATTTGTCGTAAGCCAAAATAGCTTCGCAGAATTCTTTTAAGGCCCTGAGATGCGCGGCAAAATATATATCATGAAGAAGGAAAGTCGGACGATGAATAACGGTTGCGTATATAATATTTGGTTTTTTATTTGACTCGATGCCGGCAAAGAATGATTCAGTTAATTTCTTCAGATCGAGATACATATCGGTCCTCATTTTAACCGCATAATCAATCCCGTTTTTTTCAAGCTCATTTAGTCCATTAAGAGTGCTGATAAACTGCCGGTGTTTATTGTTGTCCTTATAACTATTAGGTTGCTTAATGCCTCCCGGGTCAGGCACGGAGATAAGCTTCACACCTTGCCAACCATCTCCAGGTTTAAGCTCATTGTCCCAAGTAGAAACTACAATCTCGTCAAACAAGGAGCCAAAATCGGTGATTAATCTCTCTATGTTTGGCCTGCAGTCGTAGTGAACCAATCCCCCTTCACGCAATAGTTTCTCGGGCGACTCATGTAATTTGTTACCAGCCCTACCGATTGAAAGAAGCGGCCCCTGTATCACTAGCCCGATTTTTTTCTTCATTAGATAAAGCATACCATCAACTCTTTTATGTTGACAAATTAATATTATATGATAGACTGATAGCAGATGTACAAAATCCACACCTAAAGGGGGCCACCATAATGTTCAAGGGATTCACCTTGGAGCAACAGAGGGAGATCGAGGTGCAACGTGGGTGGAAGCCGAGTTACTCGGCTCTGACCTACTGCACCGCGGAGGCGGTGATCTTCCGCAAACCGCCCAACAACAGCCTGTACCGGAACGTTCTCGGTTATGAAATCCTGGACGCCGAACGTACAGGCGGTGCACCCGACTGCCTCGGCAAACGCCAAGGCAAGTGGGGCGCCTATGTGTACCCCACTGACCCCACGGCACGAGACGCTTTCAAGCGCGGGCTGAAGGAGCAGTTCGGCTGGGATGTGCCACTTGAGCGTTTGCGTTTCGCGGGCGTCGTTGGACCGTGGCTTCACAAGGCAACGGCCCGCCTTGGGGGAAGTTTCCTGGTCCTGTCGGTTAAGGAGGAGCAGGCGGAGCAGACGCCCTTCGAGGCGAAGCTCTTCTCGGTAAATGCCACGGGTTTCGACATCGGCCCTCAGGGAAATTACCTGAAGGCCACCAGGGACATGCGATGGATCAGTCTCCGCGATCTCATCGCAGAACAGGGCCAGAATCAGGACTATCTGTACTGGCTCATGATCGCCCGGTGCATGGAGGTCGAGTACGACAGCATGACCACACTGGGGAACCCCTTCAAGTATTTTGCCCCAGGGGAGTACAAGTTCCGCGTCGACGCCCCGCCCGCTGATCTTTCATTCCCATGGTAGATTAACGGACGCTTCTACAGAACACCGACAGTCGGAGGGCTCACCCTCTCCGGCTGTTTTACTTTTTCAAATTTTGCAGGAATGCTTCCGTCTTTTGGAGAGCTGGGATATTGCCAGTATCAAGCCAGACTTTATAAGGAATCCACTGGAAATCAATTCCTTTTTTAATCATGATATCGAGTACTGGCACATCCCCGATCGATGTATCATTTGGGTCTTGGTTATAAATATCCTCAAGAATTTGCCACCAGGTTTTAAAATCGTTAATCCCGTCGAGACCAATATGAATAGAATCGAATCCGGATATTCCCTTATCATTGAGTTGGAGGATTTTCCCATCCTTCATTGTGTGTGTTCTGTATTGTTCTAAAGAGAGCTCTGACTTCTCCCAATCTTCAACAAATCCGCCAATCCAGTTTTTACTCGGCTCGGGAATTTTCTCAATAAATATTCCATCACAAGCATGAAAAATAAAGGGGCACTGCAAATTGTCCTTGGCCCTAAGCATGGAATAGCCAAGACTCGACCCAGAACCCTCATATTTATCCACCCACACAAACTCAAAAATTCTATCTTTGTGATTTTCTTCCAAGTAATCCTTCACACTCTGTCCCAGATAACCCAAAGTAACAACAATCGGCACTTCCTTGGGGTATAAATCAAGAATATATTCTATGGCGGGTCGACCAGCTACAGAAACTAGAACCTTGTTCGTATTCTTAGCTATTTCACCAAGTCTAGACCCAGTCCCAGAAGTAGGTAACAGAACTTTATATTTCATTTTGACAAATAATCTCTAGAAGGACGGAAATCTTCTATAGGACTCAGTGGTAAATTCTTAACATCTGTGTCTGAGACTTTTTTATTATTCTTATTTTTCTTTATCTCTTCCTCATACCAAGCCAACTCCTTTCTCTCTATTTCACCCGCCGAAGAAGGTGAGCCGCACAATTGATTGATAGGAATTTTCAATACGGGAAATTGTCGTTTTACTAGAAACGAAATCCCCATATGGCGAGCTTTGTACCCACCAAACAAATCGAAGACGTCATATGTACCATCGAAATATTTGGTTCTCAAATCATACACAAACTCACGACAACCATCAATCCTCTGGGTATCATGAAAGACCACAATCCCAATGGGACTCAACAACGGATAAACTACCTTGAAATCGTTTAAACAACCTTTATAGGAATGATCTCCATCAATAAAGGCTATATCAATTTTTTCTCCCACTTTCTGCTTTAGATAATCAGAGAAATCTTCGTCAAATGCATTTTTCTGCAACAAAGTAAAATTATTAAATCCGGCATTCTTTAATCGAGTGTTTGTCGCCTCATAGTCACCACTCTTTTTAAACTGGTTATACAATCCGTGTACACTCCACATATCTACACCATAAACATGGCCTTGGGTTTCCTTGGCCGCCTCGCATAAAGCCAGTGTGGTGTCTCCCTTATTCACCCCTATCTCTAAAATTGTTTTGGAGTCATTTAAACGTATAAACTCCGCGATCAGACCCGAATAGTCGTTATACCTTTGACTTAATACCATAATTTTCGAGCTATATCATTCTGCCTAAGGGCTTGCCATAAATGCAGTTTCCCGAAGTAGTAAAGAAAAAGATTGAATGGATGGTGGTGCAAGGGCGCCATATTAAGCCAAATTAGTGCCGTCAAAAACCGTACTTTTCTCGTATCATACTTATGGCCACGAAGAAAATCGAAAAGGGTGACTTGACACTCCACCAAAGTGCCAGAGCGCATAATTTCTACGCGCACATTTTTTCCATCACATTCGATGGTGAATAAATTTTTATTTATTACATTATGATTCACTGTAAGATTGTGATTGAGTTTGGCGAAATCATAATAGCGATCACCTCCATAGAGTAATCCTCCGAAGTCTTGACGCCAGTCCAGTAGACAGTAACCGTCTTTAGTTTTCAGAATATTGTCAAGAATAAAATCGCCATGAAAGCGCGACTGCCAACCCTTCGACAATCTATCGAAATCCACCATCTTGAATACCTCCTTAAGCGATGGAACACGTTCGCCATTGATTACGTGGTCAGTGTCCTCCAGATTATTGGCTTTGAAAAATTGATCGATGCGCCTTTCTGTCTTGTCCAGGTAGAATGAACGGCAGACTTTCACAAACGTAGCATCATCGACTTCTCTCTCATCTCTCCAAAAACTATTCTGCGCCCATATAAGAAACTGTTTAAAGTCATTCAATTGAACCACATGAGAATATAGTTCTCCCGGAACAAATCGATACCGAAAGAAATTACCTCTAACTCCTTCCACATGAGGCACAAAGCCATCCAGAACTCTGCCTCGCTCAGCGCGATTTTTTACCACCACCTCATCCGCGAAGAATTTAATTACGAATTTATCAAATATAAAGACCGCTTCTCCCAGCTTATGGAGTTCGTCTTCAGAACTTCCAGCTTCGTGTCTAGCTTTCTCTAGAATTTTTTTTACTTCCGGCAACTGTGCATCAGATTCGTGATGCCTCCCTTCTTCTATGTACTCAAAATTACAATCTGGATAAGTAAGGAGTAGAAAGTCGCGTACATGATTTCCGTAATGTCCGAGAGCCACAATAAAGTTAGTGTCTTTTGGATAAAATTCAATAATATGCGAAATGACAGGTTTTTTGCCTATACGGGCTAGTAAGCCATTAGTATATGTAGGAAGATTGCCAAGCGATGGTATCGACTCGTCAGTATTGATTAGTATTTTTATACTCATACAGTTTTGGCAAGTTCTCTATCTACGTGATTTCTAAATTTACGCACACTCTCTGCCAAATCTTCCCCTTTTTTGAAAATAGAAGACGTGCCACACACCAACAAATCCGCGCCGGCCTCCACCATTTTTGATGCACTCTCGGGAGTTACCCCTCCGTCTATTTCAATTGTCATCCGAGGATAACCCAACAATTTTTCTCGCAGATCAGCAATTTTTTGCATCATTAAAGAGATTAATTCGTGTCCCACGATGCCGGGATTAATAGTCATGAGCATAACAAGCTCAATATCCTCCAACACATAATCAAGAACCGAAAGTGGCGTCGCCGGATTAAGCGCCACTCCCGCACGACCACCCAAATCACGAATGGTGCGAATAGCACGATGAAGATGCTTGGTCGATTCAGCATGCACCACTACGATATCGGCACCCGCATCAATGAAACTCTTTACGAATTGTTCCGGGTTATCGATCATTAAGTGTACATCTACCGGTAGCTTGCTTATTTCTTTCACCGATTTAAGAAGTTCCGGATAAAGACCGAGACGCGGCACGAATACCCCATCCATTGCGTCGAAGTGGAGTGTGTCTATGCCTCCTTTCTCAAGGACTTTGATATCCTCTCCAAGAGAGGTGGGGGAACCACAGATCAGGGATGCTGAAAGTTTATAGGATCTTTTCATAATTATTCAAGATTAGAGTGACGAGACCACATAGTCTCATGTGACTCACCTAATTCCTCCATTAAACTCAATACTATCATATCAAAAAGGATTCCCAGACTTTGCTCATTAAGCGTTGTCATGGGTTGAACTGATTTGAATCCATCTATTTCCCTGACCTTGGAAGGCGCCTCGATTTTCACGATAATATTTGCAAGTTTTCCCATACGCGACTCTGGGTTTCCAGTTATAAGCGCGATTTCCGCTCTGTGTTCCTTAGCAATTTTAACCAGCTGGTATATGGTCTCCGTTTCTCCCGAACCCGATGCCACAAGCAAGAGGTCCCCGTCCGCAATGGAAGGCACAGTAGCATCTCCTATCACATGCGAGGTCAGGCCCAAATGCCCTAATCGCATGGCAAACCCGCGTATCGCCATGCCCACTCGCCCCGCCCCAACCGATACTATTTTCTGTGCATTCAAAATGGCGGCTACCAGTCTATCAAGTTCATCATCATCGAGTTTAGACAATACTGTCCTTATTTCATTGAGAATTACCTCTATATGTTTTTTAGACATGTATCTTAAAAAACTTTTCCATTATATGAATACACGCTTCAGCCACGGCTCCTTCTCCGGCCCGATGGCTGGTGACAAAGTCTGCTTTATCGCGAGCAAGATAAAAGGCACTCGCCGGAGCAATACTGTAGGCCATGAGACCAAAAATACGAGCATCATACATACTGTCTCCTATATAAATAGATTCATTAAGATTAAAGTTTTTTTGAAGCCAATCAAGCCGGCTCTCTTCACTAACCAGTTCGAGCTTAAGATGCATGTCCTCGGCAATGCGTTTTTTAGTGATTTTAAGGCCTCTTTTATCCGCGGTGATAACTTGAATATTTATCAACTTACTTAGCAGTTTGATGCCATCGCTATCATGGGGTCCAAAAATTTTGGCAAACTTACCTTGTTCAGTGTACAAAAACTGCCCAGTCGTGAAAACCCCGTCAACGTCAATAATGAGATTCTTTATGGCTCGTTTTGGCCTACTCATGTGTGCTATCCTAACATGATACCAGCATATGCAAAGTCTAAAAGAGAAGGTGTCCCAAGTATTGCGCTCAAGCGAACCTCTGTTTAAGCTCGACATGGTCTAT
>Ga0209542_10008927_pt1 | contig 18571 bp, 17 predicted proteins | sample RifCSPhighO2_01_FD_184028 | JGI IMG/M metagenome (GOLD analysis project Ga0209542, IMG submission 184028) | Soil microbial communities from Rifle, Colorado - Rifle CSP2_plank highO2_0.1 (SPAdes) (version 2) | ecosystem: Environmental > Terrestrial > Deep subsurface > Rock core/Sediment ...
AAATCACGGCCGGGACGGTTGAGATAAAAGCGGTTTCGCGGGAAGCCGGCTCCCGCTCCAAAATAGCCGTTACTACCACTCAGGAAGGCGTGGACCCGATCGGCTCATGCGTTGGCCAGAAAGGCACGAGAGTCGGCGCGGTCATTTCAGAGATTAACGGCGAGAAAATTGACATTATTGAATGGTCGGCCGACGCCGCTAAATTCATCGCCAACGCTATTTCGCCGGCCAAAGCGCTGGGTGTGGAAGTGAGTGAAGAAACACGCGAATCGCGGGTAATGGTGGCGCCCGATCAGCTTTCTTTGGCGATCGGCAAGGGCGGGCAGAACGTACGCCTGGCCGCTCATCTGACCGGCTGGAAGATAGACGTGAAGCCGGCGGCGGAAGTTAAGGCGGAAGAAGAGGCGGATGGAGAAGATGGAGAAGCGGCGGAAACGGAAGCAAAGACAAAAGTTAAACCGGATGAAACTAATAATTAACAATAAGATGAAATTCCTAAATCCTAATTTCTAATAAAAATCCAAATATCCAATGCCCAAGGTCAAAAATAATCAGTCATTGGAAATTTAATCATTGGATATTTTATTAGAAATTAGAGCTTAGAAATTAGGAATTCCTTTGAATTACGAAATAGACCATGTAATGTCATTCTGAGGGAGTCAGCGACCGAAGAATCCCTGAAAATCAAGCAAAATACCAGATTCTTCGCAAGCTCAGAATGACAGAAAGATGTATTTCGTAATTCAAAGGAATTATTAAAATAAATATGTCACCACTAATTTTTATTCCGGCCGTCGCGGCCATCGCCTATAGTTTTTATATCGTTCTCTGGCTGAACCGTCAGCCGGATGGCAGTGAACCGATGAAAGAAATTTCCGCGGCGATTGCCGCCGGCGCCAAAGCTTATCTGAACCGGCAGTCGCGATCCGTCGCGGCGGTAGCCGTTATTTTATCGGTCATTCTTTATTTCGCGTTCGGCGGACTTTCGGTGATCGGGTTTTTGGTCGGGGCTATCGCTTCGGCTCTCGCGGGTTACATCGGAATGCACATTGCCGTCAAGGCCAATGTGAAAACAACCGAAGCCGCGAAAAAAGGTTTGGCACCAGCGCTCTCTCTGGCTTTCAAAGCCGGTTCGGTGACCGGTTTTTTGGTGGCGGCGCTCGGTCTTTTAAGCGTCGGCGTTTTTTATTTTTTAACCGACGACATCCGTCTTTTAATATCTTTGAGTTTCGGCGCGAGCTTGATTTCGATTTTCGCCCGCTTGGGCGGCGGCATTTACACCAAGGCGGCGGATGTGGGCGCGGATTTGGTCGGTAAAGTTGAGGCGGGCATTCCGGAAGATGATCCGCGCAACCCGGCGGTGATCGCCGACAATGTCGGTGATAATGTCGGAGACTGCGCCGGTATGGCCGCGGACCTTTTTGAAACTTATGTGGTCACTCTGACCGCCGCTTTGCTTTTGGGATTTTTGGCGATCGGGTCCGGCGCCATCGCTTTTTCGTTTTCTTTGGCCTCGGCGGCGATTTTGGCTTCTGTTGCCGCCAGTTTTTTCGTGCGGCTGAATCCTAAGGAAGGCCCGGAACGGATTATGAGAGCGCTTTACAAAGGATTAATCAGCGCCATCGTCATTTCAGCCGTTCTTTTTTATCCTCTGGCGAAATTTTACTTCGCCCAGAATTATCTGGGAGTGTATCTGAGCGCTTTGATCGGTCTGGCGGTGACATTGCTGATGGTGTTTATCACCGACTATTACACGGCTAAGCATTTCCGGCCGGTTCGCGCCATTGCCGAGGCGTCCGCTTCGGGCCACGGCACGAATATTATCATGGGGTTGGCGGTCGGCATGGAATCAACTTTTCTGCCGATTATCGTGATCACGGCCGGTATTTTGTTGAGCTTCTGGCTGGCCGGACTTTTCGGCATCGCCGTGGCGGCTTTAAGTATGTTGTCGGTAGCGGGCGTGGTGGTGGCGATTGATTCATTCGGTCCCATCACCGATAACGCCGGCGGGATCGCGGAGATGACCAGCCAGCCGAAAGAAGTGCGGGAAATCACCGACGCGCTTGACGCCGTGGGCAATACCACCAAGGCGGTGACCAAGGGTTACGCGATTGCTTCCGCCGGTCTGGCCGCGCTGGTTTTATTCGCCAGCTACACCGAAGAACTGTCGGCGGTTATCAAAGATGTAAAATTTGATCTGCAGGATCCTTACGTCATCGCCGGTTTGCTTTTGGGCGCGGCGGTGCCGTATCTTTTCAGTTCAATGGCGATGCGGGCGGTCGGTGAAACCGCCGGCGCGGTGGTGGATGAAGTCAGGCGGCAGTTTCGCGAGATCAAAGGCATTATGGAAGGGCAGGCCAAGCCGGACTACAGCCGGGCGGTTGATATCGTGACGAAGGCCGCGTTGAAGCAGATGATTGTTCCTTCGTTGGTTCCCATTGCCGCGGTTTTGGCGGTTGGATTTTTGCTGGGAGCCAAATCGTTGGGCGGTTTTCTGATCGGCTCAATCATCTCCGGATTGTTTATCGCAATCAAGATGACTTCCGGCGGGGCGGCCTGGGATAACGCTAAAAAACACATTGAAGCCGGCAATCACGGCGGCAAGGGTTCGGATGCCCATAAAGCGGCGGTGACCGGCGACATGGTCGGCGACCCGTACAAAGACACGGCCGGCCCCGCCATCAACCCGTTGATCAAAGTTATGAATATCGTGGCTTTGCTGATCGTGAGGTTTTTGAGATAACCCGGAGACCCGACCTCCGCCCGCTGATTCTCGTTTAACATCAGGGCTGTTTGTCTTTGAGATAACGAATGGAGTTAAATCAGTTTTAAGTTGTCGGAGATCGGGTCTCGCCATATTGGGTTTTGTGTTTAACTCGGAAATTCCAATATGGCGAGGTCGGGTTTCCAACAACGGGAATATTTAATAATTTTCTAACTTCATCTCATAGACAAATAGCTATGGATGCGGTTGGGAATCAGCGGGCGGAAGCCCGACCTCATGAACGATATCGTTTTCACAAAACTCCCAAAATCTCAAGTGAAGTTTGAGGTGACCGTGCCGGCCGAGGAAGTTCTTTCTTTTAAAGAAGGAGCGGCGCGGGCGCTCGCGGAGCGGTTGGAAATAGACGGCTTCAGAAAAGGCAAGGCGCCGTATGATATTATTAAGCAATACGTCGGCTCGGCGCGGGTGTTTGAGGAAGCGGCTTACATCGCGATGGACAAAAAATATCAGGCGATAGTCGCGGAGCATAAATTGCGCGCTTTGGGCCAGCCTAAAGTTGAGATTTTAAAAATCGCCGAAGGAAATCCTCTGGTTTTTGCCGTTACCGCGGCCGTTTATCCGGAAGTAAAATTGCCCGACTATAAAGAAATCGCCAAGCAATGCGAAAAAGAGCGCGTTCCGATTGAAATTAAAGACGAGGAAGTAGAGAAGGCGGTTGATTTTCTGCGCCATTCTCGACGGAAAGAAGCGTTGGTCAGCCGGCCGGCTCAAAAGGGCGACCTCACCGAAGTTGATTTTGAAATTCGTTCCGCCGGCGTGAAGATTGAAGGCGGAGAATCAAAAAATCACCCAATTATTCTGGGCGAAGGGAAATTTATCCCCGGTTTTGAAGACGGTATCTTGGGCGCGCGCGCCGGCGAGGAAAAAGAATTTTCCATTTCCGTGCCGGAAGATTACGCGAAAGAAAGTCTGCGCGGAAAAAAACTGGACGTAAAGGCGAAAATCAACGCTGTTTATGAACTGACGACTCCGGAGCTGACGGATGAGTTCGCCAAAACAATCGGCAATTTTGACACGGCTCAAGCGATGAGAGATAATATTCGCGACGGCTTAAAAGCGGAAAAAGAAGCGGAGGAAAAAGAGCGGATGAGAAATTTTACGGTCGGCAAAATCGCCGACGCGGCCGAAATGGAAGCGGCTGATATTTTGATTGCTCAAGAGATTAATAAAATAATTTCCGAGTTGGCTCAGAGCGTCCAGGCGCATGGCGCCGACTTTGAATCTTATCTCGCGCATATCAAAAAAACCAAGGATGATTTGAAAAAAGATTTCGCGAAGCAAGCTGAAAAAAGAGTAAGAATTTCGCTTGTGCTGTCTGAAATAGCGGAGAAAGAGAAGATTGAGTTGGACGGAGAAGAGGTGAAAAAAAAGATGGAAGAAACAGTCGCGCGTTTGCGCGCGGAAGACGCTGGTAAAATAGACGCCGACTTGCTCCGCGACTACGTTTCTGGTATTATGCGCAACGAGAAAGTGTTTAAGAAACTGGAATTATGAATTAGGAATTATGAATTATGGAGATGCAAGTAATAATGTTTTGCATCATTCATAATTCTTAATTCATTATTCTTTATTCCCTATTTAACTTCATGACTTATTTAATCCCGACGGTAATAGAAAAAACCAATTACGGCGAACGGGCCTATGATATTTACTCGCGTCTTTTAAAGGAGCGGATCATATTTTTGGGCGGGCCGATCAACGACGCGGTGGCCAACACCGTGATCGCGCAGATGCTTTTTTTGGAGTCGGAAGACCCCGGCAAAGACATAAATTTTTACATCAATTCGCCGGGCGGTTCGGTTTCGGCCGGACTGGCTATTTACGACACGATGCAGCTTCTCAAATGCGATGTGTCCACCATTTGCGTCGGCATGGCGGCATCCATGGGCGCGTTTCTCGTGGCGGCGGGCAAGAAGGGTAAGCGCTTGTCTCTTCCCAATTCCGAAATAATGATCCATCAGATTATGGGCGGAGCGGAAGGGCAGGCAACCGAGATTGAAATTTCGGCGCGGCATATTTTAAAGCTGAAGGAGCGGTTGAATAAAATTTTGGCTGCTCACACCGGCCAGCCTTACGCTAAGATTGAAAAAGACACCGATCGCGATTTCTTTATGTCGGCCGAAGAAGCCAAAGAATACGGCATCATAGACAAAATCATCCAGTCGCAAAAGAAGAAGTAGTGAAGTTAAAGCGCGATAATTAAGATGCCCTGCTTCCTATAGGAAGCAGGGCATTATTATTTCAGTTGATCAGGAGGCGAGCACTTTACCTCCTTTCCTAAAGAAAAAACTCTCTGATTGCCGGGGCCATAGTCGTAAGCCTCGTAGCATGAACCTGAGATCGGAGATCGCACAATCCTCCATCCGCCCATCAATCCATCACTCCGATCGGAGACTTTTTCACTACATCCTGCCGCCATCACAGCGGCAGTAGCGATGATAATAAAAAAGTATTTTTTCATTTTCTCCTCCTTCTGTTCGTGTATTATATCCCCTCGAACAGGGTTATTTTGTTTATAAAGACCTATTCCTCCTTTGAGAATTCAAACCATTTTGAATTCTCAAGTAAAGAGGGAAGTTGTTTTTTTAAACTTCCCGTTGTTGACCCCCCTGAAAGGGGTGCAAGGTTGCGGTTAGCAGAGCCTCGGGATCTTGATCGGCTTATAGGACGCCGTCTCACCTAAGGTTGCGTCGCCTTCTTTTGCCATAGTTCCCTTGCTCTATGACAAAGCGGTTTATAGTCATCGCCGCCAACTTCCAGGCATTATAGCCTATTAAATGCTGTCCCTCATCTGTATCACTATTGGGTCGGGACATACCCGATAGGCGGAACACCTCCCGCAATCCCCATGGGATGGAGAGAGGACTATTTGTCCATTCTCCCAATACTCACGGAGACAGTGGAAGGTTTTTCTTTTCTCTGCCTCAGCCTCTTCTTTTGATGGATTTCTTATTGGATCCATTTACATCACCTCCTTTTCTTATCCAATCATGTTTCAATGATCTGCTTATAGTGTAAATCATATTATTGTTCTTGTCAAGAGCTACATTTTTGACAAAAATTCACGAGTTTGATAACATATAAACATCATTAATTAAACATAACTTTGGTATAAGTTATTTCGGTTGCTAGTTTTTAATGTATGTTCAATCGTTATTATATTGAATTTTCACGTGAAAAAATGGTGAAAAACTCTCTTTTCCCGCTCATTAGCCGAGCGTTTTAGAAACTATCTCAACTGGACGAAAAAACCAAAGCTTTAAAATATGGTCAATTTAACCGGCACCGCTCTCGGCCTTATCTTTCTGATAGGCAGTTTCGGTGTTCTGTTCGGCGCCGCGCTCGGGTATTTTTTGCGCAAAAAAATAGCCAAAATCCAGGCGGGCACGCTGGAAAACGAACTCAACAGAAAAATAGAACAGTCTAAAACGCAGGCGAAAGAAATTTTAATCACCGCCAAAGAAGAATCGGTCAGGATTTTTGAAGAAGCCAAGAAGCAAGAAAAGGAAAGAGAAGAAAAACTTATGAAGCTGGAAGAGCGCTTGGCGCATCGGGAGGATCTTTTGGACAAGAAGATGGACAGCAATGAAAAGACGGAGAAAGAGCTGGCGCTCAAGGCGGAAAAAATCAAAGCGATCCGCGAGGAAGTGGAGCGCATAAAAAGCGAACAGGTCGCGGCGCTTGAAAAGATCTCGGGCTACAACAAAGATCAGGCCAAAGAAGAGCTTTTCCATTCTACGGAGAAGCTTTATGCCGACGAGATTTTGGCCAAGATAAAAAAACTGGAAAAAGACGGAATGCAGGAAATGGAAAATAAAGCCAACGCGCTTTTGGCGACGGTTATTCAAAGATGCGCCTCATCGGCGGTATCGGAAGTGACCACCACGACCGTCAACATTCCTTCTGATGAAATGAAAGGCAAGATTATCGGCAAGGAAGGACGCAATATCCGGACGCTGGAGCGCTTAACCGGCGTTGAAATTATCGTTGACGACACTCCCGGCACCATTATCATATCTTGTTTTGACCCTTTGCGGCGGCAGGTTTGCAAGCTGGCGCTTGATAAGCTGATGTCGGATGGGCGCATTCAGCCGGCACGCATTGAGGAGGCGGTGGAGAAGGCGAAGGAGGAAATAACCAAGAAAGTGAAAGAAGCGGGCGAGGCGGCCGTGCAGGAAGCCGGGCTGGTGGGTGTGGATCCGCGGCTCGCGACACTGCTCGGGCGGTTGCATTACCGGACGAGTTTCGGGCAGAATGTTCTGCTTCATTCTCTGGAGGCGGCGCATATTTCCGCGATGCTGGCCGAGGAACTGGGCGCTGATGTGCAGGTGGCGAAAATGGGCGCGCTGTTTCACGACATAGGCAAAGCGGTGGACCACGAAGTGCAGGGTACGCATGTGGAAATAGGCCGGAAAATACTGGAAAAATTCGGTTTCAACAAAAAAGTGATTCAGGCGATGCAGTCGCATCATGAGGAATATCCGTACGAAACTTTGGAATCAATCATCGTGCAGGTGGCGGAAGGGATTTCCGCTTCCCGCCCGGGCGCCCGCCGCGGCACGCTAGAAACATATATCAAGCGTCTGGAAGAGCTGGAAGCGATCGCTACTTCGTTTGAAGGCGTGGAAAAAGCGTACGCTCTTTCGGCTGGTCGCGAAGTACGCATATTCGTAACGCCGGAAAAGATTGACGACCTGGAAGCGCGCAAGCTGGCGCGGGCAATCGCCGACCGCATTGAGCAGGAATTAAAATTCCCGGGTGAAATAAAGGTGAATGTGATCCGTGAAACGAGAACATTGGAATACGCGAGATAGGCCCAAAGTTCATACGCATGTTTAGAGTCCCGGTCTCTAAACATTGATGTTTAGAGACCGGGACTCTAAACATGCAAATCTTATTTATTGGCGACATAATGGGTCGGCCGGGGAGGGAGGCGGTGGCGAAGATTTTGCCGGAATGGCGGGAAAAATATCGTCCGGACTTGGTGGTGGCCAACGGAGAAAATCTGGCGCACGGTTCAGGCGTGACTAAAAAGACGGCGGAGGAAATGTTTAGCGCCGGAGTTGACGTGATTACCTCCGGCAATCATTTTCTTGATAGGCGGGAAGTTTTTGAGTATATCAAAGAAGAGAAGCCGCCGATCATCAGGCCAATGAATTTTGAAGACGGCGATGCGCCGGAAACCGATGGTTTTGTCGCGGTGGAAAGAAGCGGGCGGAAGATTATGATTTTGAATCTGATCGGGACGATGCATATGAAGCGCGCTTACCAGAATCCGTTTTTGCTGGTTGACGAATTTTTGAAGGCAGTCAAGCCGGAAATCAACATAATCATCGTTGATTTTCACGCTGAAACGACCTCGGAAAAGAAGGCGATGGGTCTTTTCCTTGACGGGCGGGTGTCGGCGGTCGTCGGCACGCACACGCATATCGCCACGGCCGACGAGCAAGTTTCGCCAAAAGGCACGGCTTATATCACCGATGTCGGCATGGTCGGCGTGAAAAACTCCGTGATTGGAATGGATGCCGAGATAATTATCAAAGAATTCAAAGGAGAGAAGGTTAAAAAGGAAATCGCCTCGGCCGGGGAGGTTGAAGCCAATGCCGTGCTTTTGGAAATTGACGAGTCAACCGGACGGGCGTTGAAAATTGAACGAATTCGTTCAGATGTTGCATAGTTAAGCGGTTTTTGTTATACTATCCGTGTTAATTGAAATTTACCAAAGGTCGCTCGCCCCGTTAGAAGTTTGGCGATTGGCTTTTTATTAATACGACCAAAGCTGCAAAGGCGGCTTCGCCTTACTGCCAATATGATAAAAAGGCTTTTGATGAACTTCTAACGGGGTAAATTATAATTTTTTTAATTTTTATACTATGAACCCCCACACTCATAAAGCTTATTTTGGGCGTTGGGGGTTAGCGTAATTTTAATCAAATCACAAGTGAATGCTTTAATCGGCTTCTGTGACGGTTTAAGCAAAGCTTTGTGAGTGTGGGGATGAACAAAGACGCATTAGTGGAAATGGTGCTCTCAAAAGCGAGCCTTCCGACGAAAAAGGCGGCGCAAGACGCGGTAGAAGCGATGTTTGAAACCATTCAAACCGCTCTTTCCAAGGGCGAAGAAGTGGCGATTTCCGGATTCGGCACTTTCAGCGCCAAGAAGCGCGCGGCGCGCCAAGGGGTGAACCCGAAAACCGGTGAGAGAATCCAAATCGCGGCGACGACCGTACCGAAATTCAAGGCTGGCAAAGGCCTAAAAGACGCGGTGAAGGCCTAAAAGACGCGGTGAAGGCCTAAAAGACGCGGTAAAGCAGGGGTTTTTTAAAACTCTCATTAAAACAACACCGTTTTTAGAACGGTGTTGTTTTTTACTAATTTTGCGCAATTTTTTGCGCAATTCTTGCGCGATTATTCAAGAAGCGGTATAATAAATAATGGAAGTTTTAGCGCTATTTATCGCGTCAAACCTTTCTCCTCGCCAGATTGAATTTCAGAATGTGGCGAGGCTCGGTCTCCAACAACAATAATTAGCATCAATTCAAATCTCCGCCTCAAAGACAAATAGCGTAAATCGTAATTGTGAGTCAGCGGGCGGAGACCAAGCCTCAAATGTTCCACCCCAAATACAAATTAACCGACCGGATTCTTTCGCAGTTGATTGCCGTCGCGGAGGCCAAAGCGGTGATTGAGCGCGCCAAGCTTTTACCCAAGCAGGAACTGCGTTTGCGCCGCTCAGCGCTCGTGCGGATGACGCACGCTTCCACGAAGATAGAAGGCAACGCCTTGAATATCCGCCAGGTGGAAGCGGTCGCGGAGCGCAAAAAAGTGGCAGCACCGGCGCGCGACATTTATGAAGTGGAAAACTATCTCAAGGCCTGGCGCTTCATTACGAAGCTTGTGGAGCAAAAAAAGCCCATTTCCGAGAAAGTCATTTTGAAAATTCACGAGCTGGTTACCGAAAAGACTTTGCCCGCCAGTCAGTCCGGGCGCTATCGCTTAAGCTTGGTTTACGTGGTGCGCCGCCGGGTTAGCGCGGCCAAACAGGAAGTCATTTACACCGCTCCGCCAGCCAATACCGTGCCGCTTTTGGTGAAAAACTTGGTAAAATGGCTGGAAGCGAGCGAGAAAGAAGGCATTCATCCGGTTGTCGCCGCCGGTGCCGCGCACGCCGAGATCGCCGCCATTCATCCTTTCATAGACGGCAACGGCCGGACGGCGCGCGCCGTGGCCACATTGGTTTTATACAAGCGCGGGTATGATTTTAGACGTCTTTTCGCGCTGGAAGATTATTACAACCGCGAGCGCTCGAAATATTATGAAGCGATTCACTTGGGCAAAAACTACGACGAGCGGCGCAACGCCGATCTGACCGGGTGGCTGGAATATTTCGTCAAAGGATTCAAAGAAGAAATTGACGATGTGAAAGCGAAAGTCATCGCGCTCTCGGCCAGCAAAGCCAGCGATAAACTTCAGAATCAAGTTTACTTGGATAAAGAACAGATACAGATTTTGGATCTTCTGGACAAAGAGGGGAGAATCACCGTGCGCGATGTCTTAGAAACTCTGGAATGTCCTCGGCGCACCGCTCAATACCACCTTCAGCAACTCAAAAAAGCCGGTGTCATCAAGCAGACCGGCCAAGGCCCCGCGGCGGCTTACATCCTTGTCTGAATATCACTATCCAGTCGGACAGCCGTCCGACTGGATAGTAGCCGTGCAATAATCGCGCAAACCCCCGCACTCAGTCAGCACTTTACCGCGAATAATAATTGATTGTCATATCTTCTTGCTATATGCACCTGTACAATTTTTTGTATCGGTAATAAAAAATTATTGGATAAAATGCCCGTGAGCAGTCTCACTGATTTTATTTAATTCAGAAAACACAAAGTCCGGCCTAGGCCGGACTTTGTATCAGCGCGTTTTTTTACAAAGGTTTTTGCTGTTAGGCGCCAAACGCGGCTTTCAAATCAGCGCGCGCTTTTTCCATCGCCGCTCTAAATTCTTGATGGGATTTATCAAAAGCCTGTCTGCGAACATCAATTAGCGGCTGAATAGAAGCGTAGAATTTTTCAATCGCCTGCCTATCGCTTATAAACTTTTCTCGCGCTGTTTTCATATCTGCGCGGAATGTCTCCCTGACGGTTTCAGAGTTAATACCGCTCGCGCAATCTGTTTCAACCTTATCCACTGCCGCCTGTCTCGCGTTCTTGAACGCGTTTATGGCCGTGTCAACGGCGGTTTTTCTTTGAGCGATTGTTTGATCAACTCCGTCGCGAAATGTCTTGACAGCTGCGTTCAGGGCTGTTTTACGAACAGCGATTGCAGTCTCAACTGCCGCTCTGAAATTCACTACCGCTTGTTTTTGGGCATCAGTAGCGGCTCGTGCCTCTAATTTTGCGATATGCTCGGCAAAATTTTCTTGTCTTCTTTCTTGAGCTTCGGTTCGTCTCGTATCGCGCGCGTTTCTCCGATTTTCAAGATTTTGTAAACGTTCTGTTCTTCTTGTCTCAATTCTTGCTTGGCGATCAGCGATACGTTGGTCAAGCCTTTGTACAAACTCCGGAAAGCGCGAACAGAATCCTTTTTGAGCCGGTGTCTGCTCCTGCGCGAATACCGTAACGGGTAAAATTGCATTTGCCGCCATAACCGCGCCAAGAACCAAAGAATAAGCTGTTTTTCTAGAATTCATTTTCATTGTAGGATTGGCCAAAATCGCTAATCGCTTGACTGTCGGCCATGACTAAGGCGGCATCGCTCTCGTCTTCATCCAAGATTGATTGCTCGTTTTCTATCATCGCCAGTACCGCATCCACTGCATCTTCAACATTGCCGGTTGCCGGTGGCAATACGGCTTGTTTTTCTTCAGCGACGCCAGGTAAAGACTCTTCAACAATTGAGTTTGGTTTCGGCTTTTCTGTGACCCCCGGCGCTTTAGTTCCAATCTGGGAATATGAGATAACCGCGACAAGAACCGCAACAACGCCAATTGGCATGGCTACTTTCCAATTCCAAGTCATAAAATTAGATATTTGGTGTTTAATTATATCAACAAATGGTCGACCTTTTGCCTCTTTATGTAAATAACGGTTTTTTTCAGTATTTGTGACACTCTCAACAATCTTTACTAAAAGTTTTTTCGGAGGAACTAGGCCGGTTTTTGCGGCCGCGAGCGTTTGAATTGATTGAAACATTCCATCCAACTCTTTTCTATAATAGTTCGGGTATAAATTCAAAATTTCGGTGACGGGCTTTCCTTGTTCGTAAAACTCAAAAGCTTCAGTTAAAACTTTTTCCAATTTTTCATTAATAATGCCGGCATTCATATAATTTACTGGTTCTTATAAAATTCTCGCAGGGCCTTTAAGGCTCGGCATTGAAGTTGTCTGATCGCTCCCTCTGTTTTCCCGAGGAGCTCGGCGATTTCTTTGTTTGGCAAATCATTGATAAACTTCAGAATAATTACATCCTGTTGTTCGCCGATTAAACTTTGTATGGCGCGCCGCACGATTTTTGCCGCGTCGGCTTTTTCCAGCAACTCTTGCGGTGTGGCGGCATCATCTGGTATCTGATTGAAAATTTTCTCCGGATCATCTATTTTGATCTCCTTTTTCTTTCTCCAGTAGTCTATAACGGTATTTCTTGCTATCGTAAAAAAGTAAGCAAGCGGAGGTTTTTTTTCTTGCCAGCGGCCGATGGACTGAAATACTTTCAAAAAAACCGTTTGGATCAAATCGTCGGTTTCATCCTTGTTTCTTACCCGAAGGTAAATGTAACGGAAAACGGGCGTAAAGTAGAGTTCATAAAGACGGCTAAAAGCATCAGCATCGCCGTCTTTGGCTTGACGCATCAAGACCACGGGGTCTTTTTTGGAACTGTCATCATCCATTATAATAACGATTAATGATGAAATTTGTGATGCCTCATCTTAAACATAGAGCAAAACCACTTCTTTAAAAATATTTTCTCGCAAACAAAATAGACTGGCCTTGGACACATTGCCGGAGCGGGTAGGGAGAATCGAACTCCCAGCATCAGCTTGGAAAGCTGAGGTATTGCCACTATACGATACCCGCGTAAAAAATTTAAAATTAAAAAATCAAAATGCAAAATTTTAGTAGTCGCCTGTAGCGACTGATTCTCATCCGTCTATTCTAGTAGGATTCTCGTTTTTTTGCAATTCCGGAGCCACTTCTTTTTTGAAGAACCATCTAATCGTAAAGATAATGCCGAATGCTATCGCGCTGAAAAGAATTATATGTTCTATCCGCGTGATCATTTTCAGACTGCTTTCCACGAAATAGCCCAGAAAGAAAAAACCAAAGGCCCAGAGGATCGCGCTCGCGATGTTGTAATACATAAAATCAGCGAAAGGCATATGTCCGATGCCGGCGATGAAGGCGACGAACGGGCGCAGGGGGCCGATAAACCGCCCGAAAAATACGCTTTTACCGCCGTGTTTTTGGCAAAACCGCTCGGTTTTTTCCAGATATTTTCTTTTTAGCGGGTACTCGTCTTTGTTTTCAATGTCAATCAACTTTTGCTTGCTGTTGTATTTAATCCCGAGATAATAAGCGAACATATCGCCCAGTATCGCCCCTATGACGGCCAAGGCTAACAGAGGCGTTGCTTCCAAATATCTTTCGTAAGCGAGTATGCCGGCGATCGCGAGCATTATATTTCCGGGCACAAGCAGGCCGGAAAACGGTATCGCCTCGGCGAATGATCCCAAGGCGACAATCCAATAACCCAAAAAGCGGTATTCTTCAATATATTGCGTGATCAGCGCGAAAATATGATATGCGTCCATCACAGCATAATATCATAAAGTCGCGCGCATTTGTATATACTTTTGATATGTTTTATAATGTAATCAAGTTATTATTAATAAACCTTGAATTACGAAATAGAATTTTTTGTTCGCCTCTATCTTAGAACTTCCCCCGTCCGCCTTTCAAATGCATCCGGGCTGGCAGTGGGATCCTTAGGCTACAAATATAATAAAGGCGAGCATTTGAAAGGCGGCTGGGGGAAGTTCAGCCCAGGGATCCCACCGCCAACCCGATACAAAAAATTCTATTTCGTAATTCAAGGTAAATAAATAAAATAATATGAACAAAGGGATTTTTATAGTGATCGGTTTGGCAGTCGGTTTGGTTGTGGGCGGAATAAGCGGGTATTATTACGGCAACGGCCAAGGCGTTATCGCCGGCAAAGCGGCCGGTGAGCAGGTCGGTTTCAGCAATGGCAAGGCGGCGGGTCTCGCGGAAGCGGCGGCGAAAGTTAAAGCGGAAGCGGAAGCGCAAAAGAAGGCAGCGGAAGAAGCGGCGGCGAAAGAGGTCAATCCGTTTGCTGGGGCGTCCGCCAATCCGTTTGCCGAAACGGTTAACCCGTTTGAAGGCGTGAATGTTAATCCGTTTGCGCAGTAGCACAAAATCATGTAACTTGAAACATAAAACATGAAACAGAAGAATAAAAATAAAACTATTCCGATTTCTGATGTTTCAAGTTTCATGCTTCATGTTTCAAGAACTGTAAGTCAATAACAATTATGAAAAAATATTTTTATTTATTCGCGGCACTGAGTATTTTTCTTGGATTTTCTGCTTTTGTCTCCGCCGCTTCTATTTTTGATATCACTTATCCGATTGATGAGCTGGGCGGTTGCGCCAGTCAGCAGGAATGTAAAACCTATTGCGATGATTTAGCCAATAAAGACTCTTGCTTAGCGTTCGCCGAGAAAAACGGTTTTATCTCTAAAGAAAAAGTGGAACAAGCGAAAAAAATGCCGGCTTCCGGTCCGGGCGGGTGTAAAAGCGCGGATGAATGCCGGGCTTATTGCGATAATCCCGACAATGGAGACGAGTGTCTGGCGTTCGCGGAAAAATACGGCCTGAAAGCGCAAACTCCGCGCGGGGAAGAGGTGAGCGCGCGAGCCCGCTTAATTAAAGAACAAGGCGGCCCGGGGAATTGCCAGTCGCAAAAAGAGTGTCGGGCTTACTGCGAGAATTCTTCCAACCAAAATGAGTGTCTGGATTTCGCTGAGAAAAATAATTTAATAGACAAAAAAGAAATAAAAGCGGCCAGGAAAGTGCTGGCAGAGGGCGGCCCGGGCGGATGCAAAACGGAAAAAGAATGCAAAGCGTTTTGCGATCAGCCCGACAATCTGGAAGTATGTCTCGCTTTTGCCGAAGAGCATGATTTGATCGGCAAAGACGAAGCGTCCCGCGCGCGCCAGATGGCCGGCCAGCCGGGTCCGGGCGGGTGTATCGGAGCGGCTTGCAAAGAATATTGCGACGGTCCGGATCATTTTGAAGAGTGCATAAAGTTCGCGGAAGAAAACAACTTGATGCCGAAAGAAGAGCTGGAAAAAGCCAAGCGATTGGGCAACAAGCCCGGTCCGGGCGGATGCCGGGGCAGACAGCAATGCGACGCATTTTGCGGTCGGCTGGAGAATCAGGATGCCTGTTTTCAATTCGCGGTGGAAAACAATCTTATTCCTCCGGAAAAAATAGAGCGCGCCAAGAAAATGAAATCGGTGATGGAGCAGGGCGGTCCGGGCGGGTGCAAGAACGAACGCGAATGCCGGGCTTATTGCGAAAATCCGGAAAATTTTGAAACTTGCGGAGAGTTCGCGAGAAAAAACAATTTGATGGGCGAGCAAGAAATAAAGATGATGGAGCGCGGGCGGGAGATGGCGAAAAAAGCGCGCGAAGCGGGCGGTCCGGGCGGGTGTAAAGGAGATAACGAATGCCGTGATTATTGCGGAAATCCGGAGCACGTGGAAGAGTGTCTCGCGTTTGCCGTTGAGCAGGGTGGGGTGAATTTGGATGAGGCGAAAGGAATGCTGGAAAAATTCGCGCGGGCGGGCATGGAAGGATTCGATGACACGGATCATTCCGGCGCGCGACCGATGATGCGTCCGATGCCGCCCGCCGGTTCCCAGTTCGGCGGTATTCCAGATGAACGCATAGATGATGAGAACGAGTTTTTTCAAAAGCAATTTGAGAATCGTTTTCAAAAGTTTGAACAATTCAGGGAGCTTGAAGGGCAATTCCGGAAACCGCCGGAAATGATGCAAAATTTCCAAGGCCCGGGCGGTTGTCAGACGCCGGAGCAGTGCATCAAATACTGTTCTGATCCGGCGAATCGAGTCGAATGCGCGCGCAATAATCCATCAACAGGCGCTTTGCCACCGGGCGAGATATTTCGCCAAGTTGAACCGGGCACGGAACGCGATTTCAGAAGCGGTAGCGGCGGGACGACCACGCCTTTCGGCGTTAATCGCCAACTACCGATAACGAGCGTTTTTCCGGCGACCGGTTCCGATAGTTCTGTTTGTCCGAGAGAATTTCACCCGGTTTGCGGGACCAACAACCGGACTTACCCCAATGAGTGTTTCGCTAAAAAAGATAATGTGTCTATCGCGAAAGAAGGTCCTTGCGGTGATGGTTTGAGTAAAGAGTTTCGTCCCGAGGGCATAGCGCCGCCCGAAGGATTTAAGCCGACGCAAGAAGGGGTGATGCCTCCGCCGGACGGTTTTCGGCCGATGGATAGCGGAATAATGCCTCCGCCTGAAGGATTCAGACCTATGGAAGGTGTGCCACGACAACCCCCGCAATACATTCCTCAGTACACGCAACCGCCGGTTCAGCCGGAACAGCCAACCGCGCCTCAAAGCCGACGCATCGGCAGATCTCTTTTGTCCAATTTGCTCCAAGCGTTTTCTAACGCTTTAAGAATGAGATAATGAGAAAGTTTGTTGTTTTTAGCGTTGCCGTTGTTTTGATTTCGGCTGTGGTTTTCTTTGTCGCGCGGCGCCAAGAGTCTAAAGTGCCGCCGGAATTAAAGATCAAAGTAGCGGCGAGTTTTTATATTCCGGCGGAATTTGCCCGGCAGATCGGCGGCGAGAAAGTTAACGTAATTTCCATTACGCCGTCCGGTGTTGAGCCGCACGAATACGAGCCGACGCCCGGAGAAATAGCGGATGTCTACTCGGCTAAATTATTTATCTATCAGGGTGGCGTGTTTGACGCTTGGGCGGGGCGGTTAAGAGATGATTTAGTTACGCGTGGTGTAAAAGTTGTTTCTGTTATGGATAGTTTTGGGCTAAAAAACGCCGATCCGCACATTTGGCTTGATCCGGATTTAGCGCGAAGAGAAGCGGAAATCATCCGCGGCGCGCTTATTGAGATTGATCCGGTTAATGCCTTTCTTTATCAAAAAAACAGCGTTGACTATTTAAACGTGATTTCACTTCTTGATGAAGAATATAAAAAAGGGTTGGCGCAATGCGCCAAAAAAGATTTTGTCGTTTCGCACTCGGCTTTCGGGCGTTTGGCCGGGCGCTACGGACTTTTTCCGCATTCAATAGTCGGCGCGTCTTCGGAGGAAGAACCGTCGCCCGGCCGGATAGCGGAAATCATCAAGCTTGCGCGCGCGAAAGGCATAAAACATATTTTTACGGAACCGCTTGTTTCTTCGCGGGCCGTGGAAACTATCGCGCGGGAAACCGGGGCGGAAATTTTGACTCTTAATCCGATTGAAGGTTTAACCGAAAAAGACGCGGCGGAGGGAAAAAATTATATTTCTTTAATGAGAGAGAATCTTGGCAACTTACGTTTAGCGCTCGGATGCAATTAGTTTAGATAGCTAAATTGAAATTTTTTGTATCCAACGCCAATGGCGCGAAACGCGAAACAATAAATTTCCATTAATTTCCACAAGTTTCCATATGTTTCCGAAATCAATTGAAATTAGTGGAAATTGATAGAAATTAGTTGTATTTTGATTTGTGATCTATGGATACAGGAAATATCATTGAGTTGAAAGGCGTTTCATTTCGCTACAACTCCAGCGTGGTTTTGGAGCGCGTTTCTTTTTCGATTAAAGAGGGAGAGTATCTGGGCATTATCGGCCCCAACGGAGGAGGGAAGACCACTTTGCTCAAAATCATTCTCGGTCTTTTGCGGCCGGCTGAGGGAGAAGTATCGGTCAATCTGGAAAAAAGCGAGATTGGGTATGTGCCGCAGAGAGCCTCGCAGTATCACCTGCGCTTTCCGGCGACGGTGGAGGAGATAGTCAGAAGCGGGCGCGTCGCGCGGCTCGGGCTTTTCGGCTGGTTCGGGAAAAAAGACGCGGAAGCGGTGGATAAGGCGCTTGAAATGATCGGTCTTTCACCTTTGCGACGGCGCCTAATAGGCAATCTTTCTGGCGGAGAAATTCAGAAAGTTTTTTTGGCCCGGGCGTTCGCGGGCGAGCCCAAGGCGTTGATTCTTGACGAGCCGGAAGTGGGCATAGACATCGCGGGGCAGGAGGAGTTTTACACATTTTTGGACGGTTTGAATCAAAAGCTCGGCTTAACCGTTATTTTCGTATCGCACGATATTGAACTGATCAGTCATTCGGTCAAGTCGGTGCTTTGTCTGAACCGGCGTCTTTTATGCCACGGCTCGCCTAGAGAGTTTATCAAGGAGGAATACATAGACCAGCTTTACGGCAAAAAGGTCAAATTTATTTTTCACGAACATAGAGACCCGGCCTCACAGCACCCGACGGCACCCTCGACAGGGTGACGAGGCGTCAGATGAAGCATCGCCCGCTGAATTAAGGCAATCGCCGGAACTATTTGTTTTTAAGACGAGAAGTCTGCTAAACTAAATTCTAGTTGTTGGAGGCCGGATCTCTCCGAGGTCGGGCTTCCGCCTGCTGATTCGCGATTATCACCGGAGCTATTTGTCTTTGAAATAAACATAAGAACTTGGTATGATTCCCGTTGTTGGAAACC
>Ga0209542_10008928_pt1 | contig 18570 bp, 22 predicted proteins | sample RifCSPhighO2_01_FD_184028 | JGI IMG/M metagenome (GOLD analysis project Ga0209542, IMG submission 184028) | Soil microbial communities from Rifle, Colorado - Rifle CSP2_plank highO2_0.1 (SPAdes) (version 2) | ecosystem: Environmental > Terrestrial > Deep subsurface > Rock core/Sediment ...
AAACCGCAAAGATTAAATCCTTGAAAATCCAATAGTTCTCTAAGCGCGAAATTGGGCTTTTGGGGTTCCATAACCCCAATTGTACCCTTTTTAATATTTCAGCTTATCCTAAATCGGGAGAAGAAGCATAATATATTTTGTTAACATCTTGATAATTTGCATAAAAAAGTGGTAACACTTTTTAATTTATTAATATCATCAAGTTTTTGTATTTTACCTGCACTTAAAAGTGTGGGTTTTTTTAAACTTGATGAAACATAGTAAAAAAACAAAGCAGAAACTTTGTCCTTTGTTTGAAAGCAGAGGTTTATTTTTTGCTCTGTATTATACAGAATAAGGAGAGTAAGGGTTATGTTAAATTAATAAAAAATAATTTAAGGTATTATCTCAGGCCCGAAATATTTTTCATATTCAAAATCTTTTTCAGAAATATTTTTATTTCTTATTAATTCTTTTATTTCAGGAATATTGATTTTCAATTCATCAATTAAATGTTTTATTGTTTTGCATATTAATTCATCCCCTTTTTCAAGCCATAATTCTGATTTGTTCCAATACAAACATCTTCCTCCACATAAATCTTTATAATCACATTCCAAGCATCTTCCACTAACCTCAAATTTCTTTAATTCAGAAGGTTTACTATTCAAATCACCTGCTTCAAAATCTTTTATGCAGTTCATTATAGGGCATGCAATTATTTTTCCATCAGTTGCAATTGCATAACCAGAATGCCCTGCACCGCATCGCAACAAAGTCTTTTCATTTTTTAGCAAAGAATCAATAATTGCAATAAATGGATAAATCTTTAGAACATTGCCTTTTTTAATTTCATTTGTCCAATAATCAATTAATTTTGTAACTGATTGATTATATTTCTCAACAAATTTTTCATAATCATCATTGAAATCATACTGATAAAAACCAGCATCTAATTGCCAGTGCACACTATCAAATCCATTCTCAATTAATTCTAAAACCTGCTCATATAAATCAGGAAATTCAGAAGAAATAGTCATCCTAGCAATCAATTCTCCTTTATATCCATTTTTCCTTAATAATTCAATATTTTTAATCACTTTATTATAAGTTCCCTTTCCTCTGTTAAAATCAGTTCTTTCTTTTCCTCCATCAAGAGAAATAAGCATTTTATCAATTTTATTTGCATATTTAGAAGGAAGCTGATCAAGAAGTTTTCCATTTGTCTGAATTCTAAATGGAACATTTATATTATCCATAATTTCTTTTATTTTTTCAATCTCTAAAAGAGGCTCTCCCCCATAAAAAATTAAAAAAGCTTTCTTATCTTTTTCAAGAAATTTCTTTAATTTTTCAACAGGAGCAGAAAACTCAGCAGGTGCTGAAAAATCAAATTTAAACTTCTCATTTAAAAGATTTTTCTCATCATCTAATTTTTCCATAGACTTTCCATAGCAATATCTACATTCAGAATTGCAAAGTTCTGCCAAAATGATATGATAGTGCATAAAATTAAATAAAAGAATGAATTTTTTAAATGATGTGGTTAGTCATAAATGTTTCTTCTATGCCCAACTTTTAATATTTGGATTATGGTATTTTCAATTGAAAAAATAATTCTATAATCTCCAACCCTTAATCTAAAATCATTGCATCCTTTTAATTTTTTAATATCTTTAGAAAAAGGATTTTCTGTTAATTCATCAACCTTTTTAACAATTCTTCTGGCAATAGAATTTTCAAGTTTTTCAACTTCGCGCAGAGCATTTTCTTTCCATTCTATTTGGTACATTATAATCCAAACCTTTTTTTAACTTCTTCATGAGATATGCTTTTTCCTTTTCTTGCTTCTTCTATTTCTTTTTTTGTTTTCTCATTTAATTCCAAATCATCTTCTATCATTCTTTCAATTACATCATTATATGTTTCTCTTTCAATCATTTTCATTCTATCAAGAATTAATTTTACATTATCTGAAATCTGTATTGTTGTTGGCATATTGTAATTCCTTATAATACCTTATAACAGATTATAGTATTTAAAGATTTAGTTGATAGAGAATAGAAATAAAAGTTTATATTAACTTATTAGAGCTTGGAAGTTCAAATGCAGGAACAATAATTGAAAAATCAGGATTGCAAAATTCTGTTGTTCATAGAGCTTTAAATTCCTTGATTGAAAAAGCATTAATCAATTTTATTTTAGAAGGAAAAAAGAAGATATCAGGGATAAGAAAAAGAGATTTGAATCAATATTGCCAGAATTAAAAAAAAAATACTAAAATAATTAGCGAGATTGCAAGCGTCTATAAGGGAAAAAGAGGCTTAACAGAAATATATAATTTTATAATAAATCAAAAAGGAAAAGAATATAACACTTTCGGAGGCGGAGAAGAATGTGCAAATAGAATGGGTGATGAATGGTGGTTAAACCTCCATAGGAAAAGAATTGCAAATAAATTGCCTTCTCGGCAGATTTTTGATGAAACTGTAAGAGAAATAGGTAGTGAGATTGCAAAACTTCCAAAAACAAAAATTCGTTATTTATCAAAAGAGTTTGCACAGTTTCAAGAAACTGTTATTTTTGGAGATTATGTTGCCATAAATGTATTTACTGAAAATTGTTATGGATTTTTAATAAAAGACCGGTAGTTGCCGATGGTTACAGAAAGCATTTTGAATTATTGTGGAAACAGGCTAAAAAATAATTTTTTATAATACAGAAAGATTTAAATATATAATTATACTAAGTATAATTATGGTAAAAACTGAAGTCATAACTCGTAAATGGGGAAACTCTATTGGAGTAATCTTGCCTAAAGAGATTATTGAAAAAGAAAACATAAAAGAGAATATGAGGATTGACATTTTAATCTCAAAAAATTCAAATGTTTTAAATGAAACTTTTGGGATGTTAAAAGGGAAACTAAAAAAATCCTCACAACAAATGAAAGAAGAACTAAAAGAAGAATTATACCCTGAAAATGGAAACCTACTTCTTTGATAGCTATGCAGTTATGGAAATACTTAAAGGAAATAAAAATTATGACAAATATAAAGATTCTGATATTGTGTTAACAAAACTTAATTTATTTGAAATTTATCATAATATATTAAAACAATTCAATGAAGAACTTGCTGAAGAGATTATAAATAAATATAAAGTATTTGCAATAGATTTTGATGAATCAGTAATAAAAGAAGCTGCAAAATTTAGGATTCAAAATATAAAAAAGGGAATTTCAATGACTGATTGTATTGGATATATTTTAGCAAAAAACATTGACATAAGATTTTTAACTGGAGATAAAGAATTTGAGAAATTAGATAATGTTGAGTTTGTCAAGTAATCCTTATATCTCCAGACTTAATATCTTGGAAATCCCCTCCTGCATGCTTACTCCATATAATATATTTGAACTTTCTGATATTATTGAATCATTATGGGTAATTATCAGGAACTGCCCGTCTCTCATATGTTTTTTTAATAAATAAGCAAGCTTTTCTGAATTTCTCCTGTCCAAAGCAGCATCAATCTCATCAAAAATATAAAAGCAATATGGTCTGAATTCCTGAATAGCAAAGATTAAAGCTAATGCAACTAATGTCTGTTCTCCCCCTGAAAGAGAAGTGACATCAAAATATTTTCCGCCTCCAACCTTGACTAGAACATCCAATCCTGCATTAAAAACTTCTTTTCTGTCTTCAGGCTCCAAAGTGACTATACCCTTGACACTCAACTGTGAAAAATTTCTTGAAAATAATTCATTTATTTTTTCCAATGTCTGAACAAAAACTTTTTTCTTTTTCTTGTCTATCTGCTCAATAACATTTAAAATTTCAAGTTTTTCCTTTTCCAATTGCTCGACTTTTTCCTTTATTCCCTCATATTCCCTTTTTATTTCATCATAGACTTCCAAAGCCCTTAGATTCACATTTCCAATCCTTGATAAAGTTGCTTCACTCTCATTTACTCTTTCTATTAATTTATCAACTGGCATTGAAATTATCTCAATACCCTTAAATTCTTCAAATTCCTGCACTAAACTCTCTCTCCTTGCATTAATCTGGGCTTTTTCAATCATGAAATTATTAATCTCGCTTTCAGAAAATCTTTTTTCATTCTGCTGGCTCATTAAATTGGACTCCAAAACTCTTATTTTATCCTGAAGTTGATTTTTATGTTCAAACATCTTCTGATATTTTTTCTTTAAAACTTCAGCCTGTTTTTCTTTCTCCTCAACAATTTTTTCCTTTCTGTTTAGATTTTCCTTGATATTTTTTAATTCTTCTGTTATCTCTTCCTTGTCTCTTAAGTTTTGCTTGATAGCAAGCCTTATCCTTTCCAGCTCTCTTTGTTTAGTGGTTATCTCAATGCCTAAATTTCTTTCTTCACTTCTCTGCAGTTCATTGACTTCTAATTTAAGTGTCTCATACTGTTCTTCGCTTATTTTTGCAGCAGAAAGCTTATTTTCAACTGCTTTTTTCTTGAATTCCAAATTTTTCAATTCAGCATCAAAAATCTGTATTTGCTCGTTATTTCTTATCAGTTGCTGTTTTTTTTCAATCATATTCCTTATTTTAACAATATCTATTTCTCTTATATTGTTTTCAAGGGACTGGTTTGCTATTTTATCCTTTAATCCTTTTAATTCCTCTTTAAACTTTTTTATATAATTTTCAGTTTCTTCAATTATTTTTCTGGAATTGTAAATATTAGAATCTGATTTTTTTATAACTTCTTCAATATGCTCTTTTGTTATTTTTGTCTTGCATAAAGGGCAAATATCCAGTTTTGCAACCTGCCCCTTTACATCATCGGAATCTTTTATCAAATGATGATTGACAGAAAGTATTTTTTCTTTTTCCATCAGCTCAATTTCAATCCTGGAAATATGTTCTTTGCTTTTTGCTATGGAGTTTCTTAAATGAATCAAAGACTCGTTGTGTTTTTCCAAATTTTCTTTTATTCTTATTTCAGATTCTGTTTGTTCAATCTGGTTTAACACAAAATTAGATTCATTTTTTAATCTTTGAATCTCTCTTTTTTTGTCATCTATCTGGCTGTTCAGAGATGATAAAGAGGATTTCAGATTGTAATATTCTCTTTTTAATTCTTCAAACTCATCAAGTTTCGCTTTCTTTTTTTCGAGTTCTTTTTTGGAATCTTTTCCCTTTTCTTTTTTTATTTCTTCAATTTCTTTCTCATAACTTTTGATTGATTCTTCAAGACCATTCCTCCTTCTTTCTAATTCTAACAATTGATTCTCAAAATTTTCTCTTCTGGCTATCATTGCAGCAATTTCCTGTTTTAAAGAAGATATTTCAGAAATAAGAGTATCTTGCTCCAAACCAGAGGACTGCTGTATTGTTTTGGAAATTCCATCAATCTCTTTGCTAAGATTGCTCATCTCCTCCTGAACCTTTATTATTTGCCCTTCCTTTTTTTCTATTTCCTTTTTCTTAAAGTCTGCTTTTTCAAGGATTTCTTTTAATTCCTTTTCTTTTTCCTGTAATTTTTTATTAATAATCGAGCCTTTTAATCTTCTTACATTTTCTTCTAATTTTTTGAATTTCAACGCCTGCTCTCTTTCATTTTCAAGATTTCTAAGGTAATTTGTCCTCTCCCTTAAAATGGCATTTATCTGCTTTAATTTTTCATCTGTCTTTTCAAGCTCTTTTAGGGATTTTTCTTTTCTCATCTCATAAACGGAAATTCCAGCAACTTCTTCAATGACTTTCCTTCTTTCTTCAGCAGGCATCTTGACAAATTTTTCAATTTCTCCCTGAAGGACTATGTTGAACCCATGAGGGTCAATTCCAGCCTGAGCAAGCAATTCCAAAACCTCTTGTCTTGTTTTTGTTTCATTGTTTATTCTATAAATGCTCAATCCATTTTTTCTTACAATCCTTCTTATTATTATATCTGCATTATCAAGAGCAAAAGTTTTGTCAGAATTATCAAAAACAATCTCAACATAAGCCTCATTTGCGCCTTTATAATTCTTGTTTCCTGAAAAAATCAAATGTGAGGCTTTTGCAGCTCTTATGCTTTTTATTGACAATCTTCCAAGAACAAAACATAAGGCATCTGTAATGTTGCTTTTCCCAGAACCATTAGGACCAACAACTACATTAGTATGCCTGTCAAAATTAATATCTGTTTCTCTAGCAAAACTCTTAAATCCTTTTATCACCAATTTCTTTATATAAGTCATGGACTATTCAAAGAAAGCACATTTTTAAATATTCTTTTAATTGTCAATAATAGTAATTAATAATAAAAATAAATAAGAGTGAGTTATTCAACAAAAGTTTATTCCATATATCTTACAAAACTTGATAAATGTAAATTAGCTAATTTTAGTTGATAAATAGGTTTAAAAATAGTTTTATATTTAATATACTATGAGAAAACAGCTTCATCCAGGAGCAAAATGGTCCTTTAGATTACGAACCTATTTTGCAATGATTTTCCTTTCATTTTTTATTGGCTGGTTTATAGCTCCTTTTTTTATTGTAATGTATGCGTTAATTTTCGGACAAAATTCAATTCCTGGAATAATTTTTGGAGTTATTGGATTTGGAATATTCTATATAATATTTACAATAATTATAGGAGAAATCTATGCAAGAATGGCTTACAATAGATGGTTTTATGAATTTACAGATGCTCAATTAAGAACAGAAAGAGGAATAATCTGGAAAAAATATTCTAATCTGCCCTATGAAAGAATCCAGAATATTGATATATCCAGAGGAATTTTAGCTAGGATGCTTGGTTTTTCAACAGTTCATATACAAACTGCTGGATTTTCCTATGCTCCTAATAGCCGTGGAATGGGTTCTGAAGGCTATATTCCCGCAGTAACAATGCAGGAAGCAGAGCATATAAGGGAATTTTTAATGAAAAAAATTTCTAAGAATGGAAGAAACCAGGGGCTGTAAATTTAATATATTTTATATAATATGAATAAAAATTCAAGAATAAGGCGAGAAAAGTTAACAAAAGCTCTTGCTCATCTTGCAGGAGGAGTTGAAAATATTGCTGAAATTGCAGGAAGAGTTGATAGAGAATTTAGAAAAGAACCAAGATATTCTTATCAAGAACTAAGATGCTGTGTAAATTTTCCTCTTTCGAGTTATAGCTTTTTTTCAAGAGATTATTTACGCTAATTTCCTCTGCCCCTTCATTTTTTCAACATTCTTGAATGTGCTCCACGAATGCCTGAATATTTCAGGATGCTTTTCCCAGTTTTCTTTTATGAATTTCTGGGTAACTGCATTTGCAGGATAACCAGGTCCAATATCTCCATATTTTTCTTTTAATTTCTCAATTTCCTCTTCTCTTCTGACTTTTGCAATTATAGAAGCAGCAGAACATACAGGATAATTAACATCTGCCTTATGCTCAACAATTAATTTTATATTCTTTAATTCTTCATTTAATAAATTTCTTAAATAATCTGCATATTTCTTGCAGTTAGGAGAGGGGCAGTCAATAATAGCAACATCAGGTTTTAATTCATTAATTATTTCAGCTTGTTTATGGGCTTCTAACCAATTTAAATTCATTTTTTTATCATCCCCATCAACAGCCTCATCAATTTCTTTAGGACTTACTTCTATTATTTTAAATTCAGAATGCTCTTGAATTAAATGGTTTAATTCAATCCTTTTTTTATGAGTAAGCAGCTTGGAGTCTTTCACAGCTCCAAGAAGAACCTCTTTTCCATCTTGTATCATTACACCCGCGACTATTAATGGTCCTATGACTGGCCCACGACCCGCTTCATCTATGCCTAGAACTTTCATGAACTATATTATAATATAAGAGTTATAAAGGTTATGAAATATCTGGCTTTGTCTAATAATTTAATATTGTTTAAAAAATCAAATTCTAGAAATTATTTCTAAATATTTTATAATAACTCTATTAACCATCTTCGTATAAATTTAGGGTAACTCTATTCCCATTTATTACTTTCATAACATCCCTTCTAGGAAGTCCGTGGTCCAATAAAGCCCTATAAACCTGATTATTAGAAGCACCAATTTGATTAAAAGCTAATCTAATATCTAAATAGTCAGGCCTTCCTCCATTATCATTTATTAGTAATTCTATAATTTCAGAATAATTTAGTTCACAAACATCTCGTAGAGCACAAGCTCTATCTTTTAAAGAAAATCCTGCATCTTTCAGTGAATAAGAGACTTCAAATGAATCACCAATTTCGCCTTCAGATAAAATTTTTGCAATAATAATTGCATCAAAACCTTGTTTTAATAATTCTGCAGCTATCTCTCTAGGTAACAAATCTCTATGCTCACTTGCAAATCTTAAAGCATCTTCTAATTTCATCATATGATGATTTATCAACTATTTTTAAATTTGAGTATCTCGAAATAATCATATTTATAAAGATTTATTTTAACCCTCAATCATGAAAAAACATATTTACATACTCATACAACTTATTCAGATGGACAATTGAGTCCGGAGGAGTTAATAGATGAGCTGGCTGAAAGGGATTATCAGGTTGTTGGAATAACTGACCACGGGTTTACTAGAACGGTAAGAAGCGTTGGAGATTTCATGCTTTCAAAATATGCTAAACATTTAAGGGAATTGCAACAGAAAGAAAAAAGACTGGAATTAAAAGTAGGTTTAGAGGTTGATCTTTCAATAGATGATGGTATTAATCCTGAGGATTTACCTTTTGATTTTTTAAATCAATTGGATTATGTTTTATTTGAAGCAGGAGGATTAGAAAGAAATAGTCTTTATCGTGGAGTTAAACCCATCGCAGGAATAATAAATAAATTATCAGTTCCTGCTGGGCTAGCTCATTATGATATTAACGATATTTATTTAGACCCTAAATCTTTGGAAGAAGTTATTAAACTCTTATCAGAAAATAATATTTTCTTTGAAATAAATACTGGGCATGGAATTCCATATCTTTCTAATCATTCTATTCAATTATTAAAAATGTTTGAAATTTCCTTTGTAATAGGAACTGATTTGCATGGAAGAAGAAGGCTTGATGAAAATGTTGATGAGGCTCATAGGTTTATAACCGATAATGGATTTAAACCTCATTATTTTGTTGCTTAATATATTATACGACATAATTAGATTTTTAATAATAATCTGAATAAATAAAACATGGAAAGAATAGGCAAATATTTTGAATTTGGGTATCCTCATTTTTATAGGGGGGTAGATTATAGTTGGCCAAATCAAGAGATAAATTTTGATAAAGGAATAAAAGAAAGAAGAGATGAATTAGGTGAATTTTTATTAGAAAAAACAAGAGCCTATATTAAAGATTTTTCAGCTGGAAAAGAAAGAGGCCCTTATCCATATCTCCAGACAGGAGAAAAAGGATTAGCCCTTCATATGGGTGATAGAGGAAGATGGATTGAAGTATGGAAAACAATCGGAGCAAATTTTCTTGGAGAGCATAATCTGGATTCTTACATTGATAGGATGGTTTGTTTTAATATTGGTTATGATACACTAGAATTTTTTGATAAAACAATATTAACTCCAAAAGCTGTCAAACAAAGAGAAAAATATTCCGTAGAATATCCCTTACCCAAAGGGCTTGAAGTTATTCCAGAAAGCTCTCATTTAAATCCAGAAACTCTTCAAAGATTATTTAGGCTGATAGGTTTGGATGCCAATTTGCAATTAACACTGACAACTAGTCATCAAGAAATAAGAAATTCCCAAGGAGTTATTGATATTAAAGAAGGAATTTGTGAAGCAAAAGATTTTGAAGGATGGAGTTTGCCAAAGGCATCCTGGGTGGCATCAAGATTAATGTCTTTATGCAGAGAATTTTAGTAATCACAAATCAATCTCAGGCATTTCTTTTGCTGATTGAGGAATTTTAAGGAATTCTTTTTTCTTCCTTCCATATAAATTGAAAAAGAAAACCCCTGGAAATCTTTCAGAAGCATTTTCCAATTCCAATACAGAATCATTATAATACTGCCTTGAATAAGCAATCTTGTCTTCTATTGCAGATAATTCGTTCTGCAACTGCAAAAAGTTTTCATTTGCCTTTAAATTAGGATAATTTTCAGCAATTGCAAATAATCTTCCAAGTGCATTTTGAAGCATATCACCTGCTTTTATTTTTTCAGCAACATTTCCAGCACCTACAAGATCGCTTCTTGCTTTTGATACAGCATCCATGATTCCTTTTTCATGCTTCGCATATCCTTTTACAACTTTTACTAAAGCAGGAACCAAATCAGCTCTTTTCTTTAATTGAACATCAATCTGAGCCAGGCTATTGTCTATCCTGTTTTCAAGAACTACGAATCTGTTGTAGTAATAAATAAAAATAATTATAACTAATGCAATTAATGCAGCAATCCCAATTAAAAGCCATGCAACCATAAATAACTATGTTTAATATTGTTTATAAATCTTGCGAAATATCTTATTTTTTGTTATCACCGTCGCAAAATAATTTATAACACAAACCTTTATATAGTATCAATTTAATATAAATTTAAGAAAAAAATGAGGTTTTAAAATGTCTGAGGATGATTTAGATGACATGGATGATCTGTTGGATGATCTTGAGGCGGACGAACAATAATTTATTTTTATTTCCTTTTTATTTGATATTCTTTTTTAGTTTAACAATCATTAATCTAATTTTTTCCCAACAAGTCTTAAAATCAGTTTTAATTCTCTTGAAGGTTCAACAGGAAGTTTTCTCCCAACCCTATCCGAATCTTTTGGATAAGGATATTTAAGTCCTGCTAATCTATCAAGTCTCTCAACATCATCTTCATTGACACCATATTCTTCTTCTGTAATAGTATGATCTTCATCTAATTGTTTCATTAATTTATCAGCTAATTCTCTTCTAAATTCTTCTCTTTCATTATGAAATTCATCATTGATTTGTTCGGTCTGTTCGTTTGCTTGTCCATATTCTCTTAATGTCTGAACATATTGTTCTAATCTCTGTTCAAGTCTTTCTGCAATAATGTCAATTCTTAATCTTCTTCCCTCTAATTTTTGAGTCAATCTTTGTGCCTCTTCTTGAGTTCTTTGTCTTTTTAATCCTTCATCATATTCGCTTCTTTTTTGTTCAATTTCATATTCTGCTCTTTGTCCAACCATTTCTAATTCTCTTTCTCTTGCCATTTGCTCTAATCTTGCCTGACTTCCTGTTAGAAGATTTTCTCCTCTTACTCTTTCTAATTCAGGAGCAGTTTGAGCTTGAATTTTTTCTAATTCAACTTCAACTCTTCTTTGCTCAAATGACGCAAGAGTTCTATCTCTGTCAATTTCAGCCATTCTTATTTTATAACCAAAACGAGATTTTCCTCTTAAATAACCAACTGCACCAGCTATTAATGCTGCGCCAGCTGTTGCTCCAGAATATATTAATGTTTCTACATTCATAAAAGTTTCAAGTGTTTCTTTGAATGTTGTATAATCCATTTTCATTTTTCTCAGAATTATCTGAGGTCCTAATCACCTCAATTTATTTTTATTTAAACCAATTTCTTTGCAACTAATTCAGTACAAACACCAGCAGCAACTGTTGCACCAGCATCTCTTATTGCAAATCTTGCCATATGAGGGTTAACTTTTGATGTTTCAAGAACTAAATTACCCATGGGTTTGATTTTAACAATAGCAACATCTCCATTCTTTATGAAATCTACTTTTCCAGGCATTGGCTGTCCGGATGTAGGATCTATTTTATGAAGAATTTCTAAAAATTGGCATGGAACTTGTGCTGTATGAACATGAAATACAGGTGTGTATCCTTTTGCAATTACAGTTGGATGATTTATTACTGCAATTTGAGCTGTGAATTCTTCTGCAATTGTAGCGGGCTGCGCAGCATCACAAATAACATCTCCTCTTGCAACATCTTTTTTTCCAATACCTTTGATATTGACTCCGACATTGCATCCAGCAGGAGCTTCTTTCATTTGTTCATGATGCATTTCAATTGATTTTATTTCTCCATCAATTCCTCTTCCGCTTCTTCCAGGCAAAATTTTAACTTTTTGCCCAACTTTTAATATTCCAGTTTCAACTTTTCCAACAGGAACAACTCCGATTCCAGTGATTTCATAAACATCTTGTAATGGCATTCTGACTGGCAATTCAGTTGGTTTTTTAGGTTCATCAAATAAATCCAATTGTTCGTAAATAGTTGGTCCTTTATACCAAGGCATATTTGTTGATTTCTTGTAAATATTATCTCCTTTTAATCCAGATACAGCTAAGAAAACTGTTTTTTCAGGATTAACTCCAACTGCTTTTAATAAAGTAGAAACTTCTTCTTTATTTTTCTTGAAGATTTCTTCTTTATAGTCAACAGCATCCATTTTATTAATAGAAACTGCAATTTGCTGAACACCCATTGTTCTTAATAGCCATAAATGCTCTTTAGTTTGAGGTTGAACTCCGTCTTTAGCTGAAATAGTCAAGAAAGCTGCATCAGCTTGTGAAGCACCTGTAATCATATTTTTAACAAAATCTTTATGTCCAGGAGCATCAATTATTGTAACCTGCCTTTTAGGCGTGATTATTTTTTTATAAGATAAATCAATTGTAACTCCTCTTTCTCTTTCTTCTTTAATATTATCCATGACAAAAGCAAATTCAAAACCAGCTTTTCCAAGCTTTTTAGCCTCTTCTGTAAGTTTTTTCATTTCCTGTTCAGGAATGATTCCACTGTCAAACATAAGCCTGCCTACGCAAGTCGATTTTCCATGGTCTACATGACCTACAAAAACAACATTCATTGTCGGTTTTTCTGCTGCCATTTTTAAATTTGAACTTTAGTGAAAATTTAAAAAGCCTAAAAAATCGCGAACAATTTTTTTTGGATTTTAATTTTAACTTAAATTTTTAGTAATTATATAACAAAAAACGAGATTTATAAACCTTTCTATTTTTTCATATTTTTACTCTCTGAATCCATTAAATTTCTTAAAAATTGCCAAAGCAATTAGCATAGCTCCAATCAGAAATATAAAAAATCCTGTAAAAACAACCAAAGGCATGAATATTTGGAACTGTTCTTCTACTTTAAAACTTCCTGAAATAGATATTATAGAATAAATCACAGATATGACTAGAAAAAATATGATTAACCCAAGTAAAGCGAGAACTGATGAATTATTATGAGATTTCATAAGATTAATAGAATTATAAAATATTTAAATATAGTTTGATTAGAACATATATAATAATATTTTGGAAGCTTCGCATAACCAAAATATATTCTAGTTTAGTTAGCATATAGAATTAGGAAGCGGTTCTTCAGTTTTCATTTAATTTATCTCTAAATAATACATACACCTTTACATTAACAACAAACTTAAAAAAACGAATTTATGAGTTTTTAATATAAATTTTGACATTAATTAATATTAGAGAGTTTTGCAACATTTTTTATATATTCAATTTCTTATAATTTCATGGAATCCCAAATCCCTCAAATCCTTAAGAAAGTAAAATCAAATAGAAAATATTCATCATTGGTAGATGAAATTGTTCTTGATGAAATCAGGAAATATCTAAAGAAGAATCCTAATGAAACTATTAACAAATCAATGATAAAAGATATAAGAAAAAATCTTCATAAGTTATATTCAACTTATTCAAGCAAGAAAAACAAGAGAAACAAACTTTTAGAAGAATTAAAAAATAATCCAAAAAACCTAAATATAATAAAACAAGTCCTTAAAACTTTTGTTTCAGCAAATGAAAGAATAGAAGATTATGAAATTATTTACAAAAATATATTCAATATTACATGCAAGCCCAAATCAATTATTGATTTGGGCTGTGGTTTAAACCCTTTATCTTTTCCATTCATGCATTTAAAATATCTGGATTACTATTGCTATGATATTGATGAGGAAGATATTAAATTTCTTAATGAATATTTTAATATAATGAAATCAAAAGGATTGAATGGAAAAGCGCAAATATTGAATGTTCAAGATTTTGAAAAAATATCAAAATTGCTACCAACAGTTGATATAATTTTCCTCTGGAAAATTATTGATTTAATAGACATTGATAATCATAAAACCAGCGAAGAGTTAATTAAAATTTTAATGGACAAATCAAAATTTTTAGTCGCAAGCTTTGCAACAAAAACAATAACAAGAAAACCCATGAATTTTCCAAAAAGAAAATGGTTTGAATTAATGTTAAATAGAATTGGATTATCTTTTGAAACTTTTTCAATAAATAATGAAATTTTTTATGTGATAAAAGAAATAAATAACAAAGATGCGCAGAAGATAGTTAATGATTTTTGTAATGCTCCTAAAAAATCTAAGAATTCCTCTATGAAAAAAATAAAAAGAATTATTATGAGTCAATATATGAAGATGAAATAAAATAAATTTATAAAAATAATTCTATCCTCAAACCCTCACACACAGTTTCACTTTATCATTTAAAGCAGCACTCAAAGCATAAAAAGCAATTCCATAAACATCTTTGAACATTTTTTCTTCTATTAATTCTCTATATTTTGTAAGAGTTCTTCTTGCTAAATGAACCCCCGCATTATCATCTCCGCCAGTTCTTTCATAGATTTGTTTTAGAGCTTCATTATCACCAGGATAACTTCCATCCTTTATCATTGAACCAATCTTCTCATAAGCCCTTAATCTGTTTATTGTATCTTCTTGCAGAACTAAAGATTTCAAAGGCATAATCTGCCCATCTAAACTTCTTACAAATTTTCCTTTCATAAGCCTGCTGACTGTTGAAATAGACACTCCCATTTTATTTGCAATATTCTCAAATTTTAATGGTTGCAAATTACTTGGATCATTTGTAGTTAGATATTCTCTTTGATGATTTAATACTATATCATACACATCTCTTACAGCAGAATCAACCCAGCAAATATTTCTTAACAAAGTTTTGCTGTTTCTTATTAATCCTTGTTTTTCTTCATTATCAGAAGGAGCAAAGTCTTCCCCAAGTTTATCAGATTCATATTCATAAACCAATTCTCCATCAACCATTCTTAATTTCACATCTGGGTTATTGATTTCACTTGCACCAAGCTCTTCCAGTAAATTCTCTAAACTAACATTATGAAATGCTTTTTTTCCAGAGCCACCTGAAGAAATAGAACCTATTGCTTCAACTTCTTCTGGACTTAAACTCTTTACATATTCTTTTAATCTTTTTAACCCACCTAATGTCAAGTCAAACAAAGGAATCAGGCAAAATATTTGTTTTGGAACTTGCATCTGCAACTGCTTTAGTTCTATTATAAAACCTTATGTTAAACCTAAGCTCATTTTGTATTAAATAATTTTGATTTATTGAATTCTCGTCCACAGACGAGCTTGCTATCTCACAGAACTCTCTTTCCCTTAGGTTAATAAGTTAAAAATTTATGATTTTTAAATCTTGTTATTTCTTTTCTTCCTGCAACCATTCACCATTAGAAAGAATCAATATTTCATAACCATTTGCTCCTGCATGAACATAATGCTTCGAATCTTTTTTATTAATAAAAAATTGTCCTGCATGATATTCTCCAGTCTGGTCTATTATACTCCCTTTTAAAACATACACCCATTCATTATTTGTATGAATATGTTCAGGAAATTTTGCATTAGGTTCTGCTTTATGAATATCAATCCTTAATTTTCCTAGAATTTCTGTTGCAAGATTTTTAGTAAATAGCATTTCTCTTATAGTCTGCCAAGGTAAATCATCTGGATTTATTGTTATATCAACCATTTTAGAATTTTTTAATTTTATTCATTCTCCGCCATTCCTTTTCTATCTCTAATTTTTTTAGTAACCGCAGGTTGTATGCTTGGCGGAACTCTTTCAAATGCCTGGTCAACCATGCTGAAAGTTCCTCTTCCTTCTGTCGCACTTCTTATTGCGCTTGCTAATCCAATCATCTCTGCAACAGGCATTTTTACCTTTATAATAACATGTCCTGCACCCTGTTCAATATTCATAACCTGCCCTCTTCTGCCTGAAATTAATTTAGTTAATTCTCCCATAAATTCCAAAGGCCCTTCCATGAGCAATGTTTGAACCGGCTCAAATAAAACAGGAGTTGCAGTTCCAATTGACATTCTTATAGAATCTCTTACAGCAGGATAAACCTGTGCAGGTCCCCTGTGAATTGCATCTTCATGAAGTTTCATATCAACAATAGAAATCTTTAATTTGGTGCAAGGCTCTCTTGCAAGAGTTCCAGCATCAATAACCTGTTCAATTCCATCTATAATCATTTCAATAACCTCTCCAATATGAACTTCTCCCTTGACAGTGCTTAATACAACACATTCTTTATAAATTTCAATATATTGCCTTGCTTCAAGATTAGGAACTCCAAGCTCATTTAATTTTTTCCAGATTTCTTCTTCTCTTTTTTTGAATCTTCTTTCAGGAAGTTCTCTTTTCTTGATTGCTTCATAAACAGCACCTTCTAAAGGTTCAACTTCAATGAAAAAATAATTATGTTTGTTTGGGGATTTTCCCTCTCCTGTCTGTCCTTTTTTCATAACTGTTTCTCTGTAAACAACAATTGGCTCAGAAGTTTTTACTTCAACTCCTTTCTCTGTTTTGATTCTGTTTTCAATAATCTCCAAATGCAATTCACCCATTCCGCTCATAAGATTTTCTCCAGTCTCTTCATTAATTTCAATTTTTAAAGTTGGATCTTCTTTTGCAACTTTTTTCAAAACTTCAATTAACTTTGGCAAATCCTGCGGCTTTGGAACAGTGATAGATTTTGTAATAACAGGGTCAAAAATATGCTTAATACTTTCAAATGGCTCTTGAGGGTTTAATGTAACTGTTTCTCCAGGTGCTGAAATAATTCCAGTAATTGCAAGGACATTTCCAGCTCCAACTTCTTCCAATTGCTCTGGTTTTATTCCATTGTAAACTAAAACTTGCTGGATTTTTTGTTTTTTCTTGTCATTATTTAAATAAACCTCCATTCCAGCTCTTAAAGTTCCTGAGAATAGTCTTCCTGCACTAAGTTCTTTTCCAGATTTGCCTTCTATAATTGTATTTGTAATAACAAAAGCAGGTTCTGCTTTTGGATCACAATTAATTAATCCTTTTCCAAATTCACTTTCAACATCTCCAGACCATATTTTTGGAACTCTATATTTTTGAGCTTCAAGTGGAGAAGGTAGATGTTTAACTACAGCATCCAGTAAAACTTCAAATAATGGTGCTTTATCCCAAACCCATTTTTTTCTTTCTTCTTCACTCATGCTTCCATCATATAAACTAATAACATCCTTAAAACCAACTCCTTTTTTTTTCATGAATCCAACTGATAATGCCCAATTGTCTCTTGCACTTCCAAAAATAACACTTCCGTCTGCAACATTAACTTTCCATTTTTCCCTGAATTGAGGTTCTGCAATTTGTTCAATCAATAAATTAAAATGATTTATTATTTTCATGAATCTTTCCTGCATTCCTTCAGGAGTTAATTTCAATTCTTTTATCATCCTGTCAACTTTGTTAATAAAAAGGATTGGTTTTACTCTTTCACGCAAAGCTTGTTTCATGACAGTTTCTGTCTGAGGCATTATTCCTTCTGAAGCACAAACCAGAACAATTGTTCCGTCAATGGCTCTCATTGCTCTTGTAACATTTCCTGAAAAATCAACATGTCCAGGAGTATCAATTAAATTAATTAAATACTCATTTCCTCCAAACTCATGTGCCATCGAAACATTTGCAGCATCAACAGTCAATAATCTTTCCTGTTCATCTGAATGCTGCCAGGTTGCCATTCCTCCCTCTAAATCTCCTGCAAGTTTTTCAGACATCATTCCAGCAGCAGCCAATAAATTGTCGGTTAACGCGGTTTTTCCGTGGTGTATATGTGCAGAAGTAGCGATGTTTCTAATATGAGCTTGGTTTGCAATCAATCTCTTGATTTTCTCGAATGGTGTTTCTTTCTTGGCCATATTAAAATTTATGTTTCTTTGATTTTTAAATTTTGATAGACAGGAAAATCTTATTTTCCTAGATGTTTGTTTTGCTTTAATATTAATCTCTTAGAAGTTGTTAACAACTTATTAATTAATAATTATCATTATCAATAGTGCTTTAAAAAGGTTTTTGTTGATCTTCAATATAAAGTTTTCTTAATCTTGCAATCCATTCGGCATGAGCTTCAAAACATTCCCATGATTGAAGTGCTTTTACAATACTTTCTTGTCCAACATAAAAATCTCTTAACCGTGAAGACACATTTATTAGCCCAGATTTAGTTTCTACTAATGGCACACATAAACCACCGAATTTTTCGCATCTTTTCAAAATGTAATAATTTCCTAAATCCATTTTTTTGGTCTTCTTTGAACTAAATTTTTGAACACTCCAAAGTAGGCTGATTTTCTATTTACGGAATTATCAAAAAGCATATCATTGGTTAATAACCCCACTTTGACAGTTGGGTAGACTCTAAAATATAATAATTCTAAAACCGAAAAATAAAAGTAAGGGTTCTTGTTTTGAATTATATGAACCAAACAAAACTCAAACCCTCATATGAAATAAAACCTA
>Ga0209542_10008929_pt1 | contig 18568 bp, 29 predicted proteins | sample RifCSPhighO2_01_FD_184028 | JGI IMG/M metagenome (GOLD analysis project Ga0209542, IMG submission 184028) | Soil microbial communities from Rifle, Colorado - Rifle CSP2_plank highO2_0.1 (SPAdes) (version 2) | ecosystem: Environmental > Terrestrial > Deep subsurface > Rock core/Sediment ...
CCAAGAAATCTGTCAAGCAAAAAATAGACAAGAATATGAGCTTTTCAGAAGTATTGAGCAAATATCCACAGTCTGCTGAAGTCATGATGAGTTATGGGCTGCACTGCATCGGCTGCCAGGTAGCTGCTTTTGAAACAATACAGCAAGGAGCAAAAGCGCATGGAATGTCAGATAAAGAGCTAAATAAGATGATAGATGACCTGAATAAAGCAGCAGAGAAAAAGAATGAAGCAGAAGAACCTGAAATGAAAGAAGAACCAGAAGAATTAGATGAAATAAAACCAAAAAAGAAGTCATTTTTTAAGAAATTGCTTGGAGGATAAAAATGCCAAAGCCAACAATACATTATAATAAAGTTAAGGATCCTAAAGTTTTAGAAGCGGCAATGGATGTCTGTCCAACAGGAGTTTTTGCAAAAGAAAAAGATAAGGTTGTAGTTAAAAAGCCAAATGAGTGCATTGGCTGCAGAGCCTGTGAAGCCCAATGCGAAAATGGAGAGATAACTGTTTCTGATTAGTTTTTTACCTCTTCAAAAACTTCTCTAATTTATCAATAGAATAAGTATTGATAATATCATTCTTATTTGCCCATCCTCTTCTTGCTACAGCAATTCCTAATCTATAAAAATCTAATTGGCTAGTAGAATGAGCGTCTGTTCCAATGCTTAATTTAACTTTATTCTCAACTGCTAATCTAACCTTATCAGAATCTAAATCCAATCTATCTGGAAAAGCATTAATCTCTAAAGCAATTCCTCTTTCTCTGGCTTTATCAAAAACTTTCTGCAAATCAAATTCATAACCTTTTCTCTTGAGTAATAATCTTCCTGTTGGATGAGCAATTATGTTAACATGCTTATTATCCATTGCAGTTAATAATCTATTAGTTATAGTTGTTTTATCCTGCTTAAATCCAGAATGAATTGCAGCAATAACAACATCAATATCTTTTAATATATTATCAGGAACATCTATTGCTCCATTTTTTTGTATATTTGCTTCTATGCCATGAAAAACCTTTATGCTCTTAATCTTATTAATTTCTTTTCCCTGAGCTGTTATTTCTCTGGCTGTCATTCCTCCTGCAATCTTTAAATTTCCAGCATGATCTGTTATTGCAATAAACTTATGGCCTATTTTTTTAGCGTATTGGGCCATCTCTAAAACAGTATTGTTGCCATCACTGTAGTTTGTATGCATCTGTAGATCTCCTTTAACATCATTGTAATTAATTAAATCAGGAAGCTTATTTTTCTTAGCTGCATCTATCTCTCCTGTATCTTCCCTTAGCTCTGGCTCTATATACCTTAATCCTAATTTCCTGTAAACCTCTTCTTCTGTCTTTCCTGAAACCTGTTTGTTTCCTTTAAAAATTCCATATTCGCTTAACTTTAATCCTTTGTCTTTGGCAATATTTCTTAATTTAATGTTATGCGATTTATTTCCAGTCATATACTGCAATGCAGAGCCAAAAGAATTTAATGGAACTAATCTTATGTCAGCATTAATTCCTGATCTAAGCCTTATGCTGCTTTTTGTCAGTCCTTTTACAAGTACTTTCTCAACATCATTCATTTTGGCAAAGAAGTCCATTGTCTTTCCAGGATCTGCAGAAACAGCTAAAATATCAACATCTCCAATTGTTTCTTTCATTCTTCTTAATGAGCCTGTTAATTCAATTTTCTTTACTTCTTTTAACTGATTTAATGCATTTTTTATTGCTTCTGCTTCTGGCAATATTAAGCCAAGTAGAAATCTTTTTCCTGTTTTCTTCTTAAATCCAATATTTTCCAGTATTTCCTCTTCCCTTTTCTCTCCCAAGCCTTCTAATTTTCTTATCTTTCCCAGTTTAGCTGCCTTTTCCAAGTCTTTAAGATTTTTTATCTTTAATTTTTGGTATAATTTTTTAATGGTTTTTGGGCCCATGCCCTGTATAGAGCCAAGCTCTTGTAAATTAACAGGCATTTTCTTCTTTAATTTTTCATAAGCTTTTAGCTTTCCTGTTTTGATTAATTCTTCAATTTTCTTTGAAATGCTTTCTCCAACGCCAGGAATATCTCTTAACTTTCCTTCTTTGTATATTTCCTTAATATCACGAGTTAAAGCTTCTATAGACTGGGCTGCTTTTCTATAAGCAAATGGCTTAAACTTAACATCCTGCATTTCTAAAATTTCAGCTATTTCATATAATATCTGGGCAATCTGCTGGTTATTCATATATTAATCTTAAACTAAGGAATATAAAAAATTAACTGATTGTCAAAATAAAATACAGGAAAAAGGCTAATCGAAACATTTTTAAATAACCATAATTCCCTTTTCAAAGTCATAATAGAAACTAAAATGTTTTCTTTTATGTCAATACATAAGGGTGTTAAAAAAAAAAAAAAAATGAGAAACTTTAACAAAGGCGGAGGCTTTAGAAGGGATTTCGGCGGGCCTAGAGAAATGCATAAGGCAATTTGCTCTGAATGCGGCCAGGAATGCGAAGTTCCATTTAAACCAACAGAAGGGAAGCCAGTCTATTGCAAAGAATGTTACGCTAAGAAGAGAAGATATTAATTCTTAGAAAACTTGGGGAATAGAATAATATTTTAAGTAGACTGAATTATTTTTCTTTTTTTTTTTTATTTTTTAACAATCATCTGCTCTTTTTCACATTAACTCTTTTGCAATACTTCCTTATTATGCATTTGCTGCAGAAAGGACTTTGTGTCTGGCATATCTTCTTTCCAAATAAAACAAATAATGTATTGAGCTCAAACCAGTATTCTCTAGGAACTATTTTCATTAATTCTAGTTCTGTCTTTTCAGGGGTTTTAGCTTTAACCCAGCCAAGCCTATTTGCAATCACATGAACATGAATATCGGTTGGAATGCAATCAGCAATACCAAATCCAAAAACCCTTGTTATAGTCGCTGTTTTCCTTCCAACACCTTTTATTGACATTAATTCATCAAGCTCAGAAGGAACCTTTCCATTATATTTCTCCAGTATAACCTTAGAAACATGCTTTATTGTTTTTGCTTTGTTCTTGTAATAGCCAGAAGAATAAATTATCTTTTCTAATTTCTTTTGAGGAATCTTTAATATGCCTTCAGGAGTATCTGCAACTTTAAACAGTTCTCTAGAAGTTTTATCTGTATTTTTATCCTGTGTTCTTAAGGATAATAAGCAGGCTATTAAAGTTTTATAAGGATTTCTTTCTCTAGAGCTTCTTCTTAAAGTAGGATGCTCATAATCTTCTGCCCATTTTTGCAATGTCTTAATTACAGGAATTATTTGATTCATATTTACTTGCTTCCATATGTATAAATAGATCTTGGAAATAAATTGCTTGTTATCAGGTGATCTGCTGTTGATGGATTGCAGGCTAAAGCTATTTTATATAACACTGCATTTCTCAGCAAAGATTTAACAGCAACATCATGCGGCTGCGGAGTAAGAGGATCCCAAAAATATATAAAATAGTCAAGCAGTTTAGCTACTAACAAACTTCCTATCTCCTTGTCTCCTCCTTTTTTGCTTTCCTTGAATCTTATTTTTAATGAAAAATCATCGCCTAACTTGAGCTCAGCTTCCTTTTCTACTTTTAAGCCAGTGTTATCTTCAATCTCATGGCCTGTTTCATAGGTTGCATAGATTATTGTATCTTTAAGGCTTCCTTCGTTGTATTTCACCCATTCAATGATATCTCTTTTATCTGTATGATGCGATATCATGCCTATATTTTTTTTTTTTGTCATTTTTTAATTGCATTCCAGTCATTGTCATTAAACTCTAATTTTACTTTTTGCAATAATGTTTTATGCCTTAACTCCTGCCTTGCTATTTCCTGGAAAGTTTCCCTTGCTTCCCCAAATTCAATATAGTTTGTGATCATATTGTAGTCATCATAAGCTTTTTGCTCTTCTGAAATCGCAAAATCAAGAGCATTATTTATATCTTTGATATTTAATCCAATAATTATTTTATCAATGCCTTTCAGCAGATTAAGGCTTTCCAATGGGGCTCTATTCACAATCTTCAATACAGAAAGGCTCATCTTGCTGAAAAGTCTTTCATGAACCAGTTCTTCTTCTGCAATCTTTAAAAATAAGTTCCTTATTATGTTTCTTTTAGCTTTTTGCGCTAATTCAACATACATCCTATGCGCGCTTTGCTCTCTTAACACAGCATTTTTGAATAATATTCTTGCAAATTCATCCATTTTTGCTTATAAATTTAACAATCGCTCCTTCATTAATCTCATTTATATTTAAAATATCTGCATTTAGATTATTTTCCTCTAATGAAATCCTGAAATCATCAAAATAATCATAAAAGCCGCAAGTATGGCAGAAGCTTCCCTGGAATTTTATTTTAAATGAATCTTTATTAATTGAAATTAAATCTGCCTTTGATATTTTTCCATGATACTTGTTAAATTCCCCAATAACTTTTATTATTTTTTTCTTGTCTTTCATTTTTCAACATTCAAAATCTCATCACAGCTTATGCATGAATCTCCCTGAAATACCTTAACTTTTTTATTGCAGTTTGGGCATTTAAATATTGATATATTTCCTGAATTAATACAGGTTGTGCATCTTCCTAATAAACTTACTTTCTGCATTTCTATATTGCAGTTGCCGCAGTAATAAAGCTTATTTAAAAATGTTTCCTGCTCATCATAGTCTCCTAAAATAGCCTCTTTCATTTACTATCAACTCCTTTCTTTCTTTAAGATTATATAAATTTATATTTATAGCTATCTCTGCAATAAAATGAGTTTTATCTGGTTTAGCAGAAATAACTAAGTTCAGATGTTCAATGTTTCTTCTAATTCGGCTTTGTCAAATCCGATTATAACCTTTCCGTCAATATCGATAACAGGAACTCCCATCTGGCCTGATTTCTCTACCATCTCCTGGGCTTTTTCCCTATCTGCTGCTACATCAATATCTTCAAACTTAATGTGCTTTTCCCTTAAAAATTCCTTTACCCTATGGCACCAGGGGCATGTTGGCGTTGAATATATTTTTATTTTCATTTTCTAACCTCCGACTTTAGTCATTAATGCGCTGTATAGATAAACCCTATTGTTATTCGGCTCTGTATGCGCTTCTTCTTTTATTTTTCCAATATTGAAATATTTTGAAAAAATATTTATTATTTCTTTTTTTTTGAGAGATTTGTCAAAATTATTCCTGTCGCTAAAAGCCATTAATTGGTATCTTCCATTCTTCTCTAAAATATTATATATTTTTTTTATGAATTTTGATCTGTCTTTTTTATCAATATGATGAAAACAGCCCCTGTCAAAAACAAAATCAAATTTATTTTTTTCTTTCAGCTCTAAAACATCTCCTGTTTTAAAGTCTATATCAGCCTCTTCTTTCTTAGCCCTGTCTTTGGCAATCTCTATTGCTCTTTCTGAAATATCAATTCCCTTAACCTTAAATCCATTTTTAGACAGATAAATCGAGCTTGTTCCTGCTCCGCAGCAAATGTCTAATGCCAATCCTTTCTTAATTTTCTTTATCGCTTTAGTTAAGCTCTTTGGAGCTTTATCTGAGTGCCAGGGGACTTTCCCTAATGGATTTAAATAAATTTCATTCCATTCTTCTGTTTCTTTTGGTTTCATCTTTATTTAACCCCATTCTTATTTCTTCTTCAGGACTTATTCCATTCATCATTTCATTTGTTATCTTCGTTTTGTCCTTCTTCATTTTTATTTTATTTTATTTTTATTTCAACTACACCTTTTTTTATTCTGCACTGGCAGGCTAGTCTTTCATTTTTATCCAAACCAGATTCTTTTTCAATATCGCTTAATCCTGACAAATTTTCCATTCCTTTTATAACTTTTATTTTACAGGATCTGCATACTCCTTCATAGCATCCGAATGGAACTCCTAATTCCTCGCATGCACTGATAATTGAATCTCCGTCATTAACTTTTATTTCCCTATTGCCTGCTTTTATTTTTGCCATTCTCTTTTGTTTTTTGTTTTTTTATAATCTCTTATAAATACATTGTCCTTCTAAACTCGCTCCATCACAATCACCAATGAAAAGGATTCCCTTATAATTCTTTTGCTCGTGCTCCCTTATTGCAGAATTTAAAACACCTTCCATATCGCTTGTCTTTACGCAGGAAGGAACTGAATTATCCCGTAAAGGGCAGTTTTCCGGAAGATACTCTGCATTTGGCGAGTGGGCATGGATAATAATTCTTGTAACTCCTTCATATTTTTTTTTTCATCTTCCCTTTTAATTCTTCTATAAAATCAAAGGCTTTTTTTGCATCGTTGAAAGAGTGTATATTATCATAACCATTTTCCTGTAAAATTGATTTTTCAAGCTTCCTCATGATTTCATATGTGTCAAATATAACTGCGGTTTTCATTTTATATTAATAAAATTCTTATTTACCTCATCCCAGTTTATTACATTAAAAAATGCTTCAATATACTCTGCTCTTCTGTTTTGATATTTTAAATAATAAGCATGCTCCCATACATCTATTCCAAGCACAGGAATCTTTCCCTGGCTTAATGGAGAATCCTGATTTGCAGTTGTAATTATTTCTAATTTTTTATTATTAACAACCAACCAGGCCCATCCGCTTCCGAATAAAGATATAGCAGCATTAGTAAATTCTTTTTTAAAATTTTCAAAGCTTCCAAACTGATCATTAACAGCTTTTTCAATCTTGCCATTGATTTTTACATTTTTCTTCAAAATAGGCCAGAAGAAAGAATGATTTACATGGCCTCCTCCGTGATTTCTTACTGCTAATCTAATGTCTTTAGGAATCTTGTCAATATTTTTAATAAGCTCTTCTGCAGTTTTATCCTTTAAGTCATCATATTTATCCAAGGCCGCATTTAATTTATCAATATAAGTTTGGTGATGCTTTGTATGGTGGATGATCATTGTTTTTTTATCTATATAAGGCTCTAATGCATCATATGCGTACGGCAATTTTGGCAATTCGTGTTTTTTCATTTTAATCTAAAGGGCTGCACTGGTAGCAATATTTCCTGGTTATGGATTTAGCTATGTAAATCTTTCCGCATGCCAGGCATTTCTTCTTTATTTTGTGGAATTTTTTTCTCAGGATGCTGCTGGATAATATTGCTTCCATTCTTCAGTACCTCCTTCATTTAAAGTTATATAATTAAATTATTAAATAAATAAAAAAGTAAAAAAAGCAAGCTTAGGAGAAAAGAGGTGATTAAAACCTAAGCTTGCTTAGTCATAAAAATCATTTTTGAACATCTCCAATTCAATATCATCCATATTGTTTAAGGAATATATTCTATTCCCTATAGTATCTGTTATGTCTTTACACTTGCCTGTTGTGTACATGCATTTTATTTTTTGTTTCATAAATATCACCTTCCTTTATAGTTTAATTATATTATAAAATAAAATAAAATAAAAATTAATTTTAACAACATCCGCTATTTTTTTTTTTCTTGGATACATTTTAGATACATTTTATCCACCTCCAAGTGTTTTATCTCCTGGCTTCCAGTCAACAGGGCATAACTCTCCTGTCTGTAAAGCCTTTACTACCCTTAATGTTTCATCAACGCTCCTTCCAACGTTAAGGTTTGATATAACTTCATATTGCAAAATTCCATTAGGATCAATAACGAATGTTCCCCTTAACGCAATTCCTTTTTCTTCCAGCAAAACTCCAAAATTTTGGCTTATTCTATGGGAAGTGTCAGCCAATACTGGAAATTTTACATCTGGCATGTCTTTCTCAAACCAAGCCTTATGGCTATAGGCAGAGTCAGTGCTGGCTCCAAGAATAACTGCATTGAGCTTTTCAAAATCCTTTATTTTATTTTGAAATCCTTTTATTTCGGTTGGGCATACAAATGTAAAGTCAGCAGGATAAAAAAACAATACAACCCATTTTCCTTTATAGTCTGATAATGAAATTTTTTTTATTCCCTTGCCGTTAGCATAAGCTTCTGTTACAAATTCCGAGACTTTTTCACCAATTTTCATTTTGATACCTCTCTGATATTTTACAAGTTTAAATTAAAAAAAAAAAAAAAAAAAAAAAATTAACAGCAGCAGCAACAGCTGCCAGATTCCTTACTCTTATCTTTTGCTTTTGGTTTCATATTATTCGCCTCCTGTTCTTTTTTTTTTTTTTTAGAATGAAATTAGTGTATAACCTAAAAAATATAAACATTACCACAAATATTATAGCTAATTTTATTATTCTTAACTATAAATTATAGAAAAATTTAAATATAATAACAATTATTCTTATTCATATGATAAAAGAAAGGTTAAATCTTGATGAAAGGGATATGAAAATAGTTTCCTGGTTTATGGAAGACCCATATATATCCCAGATTGAGATAGCAAAAAGGCTTAAATTAAGCCAGCCGAGCGTCAATATAAGAATAAACAAGCTAAAAAAAAAAGGAATAGTTAATGTCAGCGCTGGAATTAACTTCAATAAAACAAATTTATTCTTAATCAGGGTTGATTTTACAGCAAATGGCGGCCAGATTTTAGAGAGGATAAAGAACTGCCCTTTTTTTGTCAATGGATATGTCATGTCAGGGAAAAATAACATTTCATTGTATTTAGTAAGCGATGACCTAAAAAAAATCGATGAAATAATAAACTTGCATATAAGATCTCAGCCAGATGTCAGCGACATTAGCACCAGCGTTATTGTCTCTTCTGTAAAAGATAATATCCTCAATATTAATCTTCGAGGAGAAACAGATAATGAAAAATGCATGGAATTAGGAAATTGCAGGCATTGCTGCCCAAACATATCTGATAAATTAAAGGCCAAAAAATGAGTTTTGATGAAAAATTAAAGATAATTAAAATAATTAATGAAACATATGATGTTAAAACTTTTCGTTTAGAAAAGAAAAATATTGATTTTGTTCCAGGACAATACATATTAGTTTATCTTCCTTTTGATGATACCAAGGATGAAGACAGGCCATTTACATTTTCTTCTTCTCCTTTAAAAGAATATATTGAGATAACTGTCAAGAAATTTGGCAAGATAACAACCATAATGCACGAGAGGCTTAAGGTTGGAGAATATCTAAGATTAAAAGGGCCTTTTGGAGAATCATTGAATTTTGATGATTCCAAGGACGATATTGTTTTTATTGCAGGGGGCTCTGGAATAACGCCATTTAAAAGCATTATTGATTATATAATTGACAAGAAATTAAAAAATAAAATATTTTTATTTTTTTCAAACAGGACAGAAAAAGATATAATTTACAGAGAATATCTGGATAAAATAAATAAAAATAATATCAAGATTATTAATACATTGACAAATGAAAATTGGAAAGGTGAAACTGGTTTTATTAACAAAGAGCTGATTTTAAAATATATCAAGAATCCTAAAAATTATTTGTATTATATTTGCGGGCCTCCTGGAATGGTTATTGCTATGAAAGATATGCTTAAGGAACTAGGAATTTCTGAAAGCAAATTAAGGATTGAAGACTGGCAGCTGCCTGGAAAGCATGATGAAGAATAAAAATAAAAAAAAAAATAAAAAAATTAACCCCACTTGCCTTTGTTCATATGGCTTTCTAATTCTGCCTTAATTGACTGGATTATTTCATGGCTGTCCTTTAAAACTCTTTCTGCGATTGTTACGCAATATGGGTCTAGGTTTTCTTCTTTGATTGTTTCTGCCCATTTCTGCACTTTTGCCATTAAACCTGCAATTGCCAAATGCATTTCATTTGTTTTTCTTGATTTGTCTATTAATTTTTCTTTTTCTTTATCCAGCTTGCTGAACTTCTCTTTTGGAGATCCGCACTTAGGGCATTTATCAGGAGCTTCTGCTCCATCATAAATATAGCCGCATACTCCGCATTTGAATTTTTCCATTTTATCCACTTTTATCATTAGCTAAAAGCAATTTAAGCTCTGCTATATGCTCCTGCTCATCAATTATCACATGCCTAATTTCATGCTCTAATGTCAAGAATTCATAAGGAAATTCTTTTTTCGCATCATTAACTTTCTTTAATATTTCTGTATAAAAGTCAACTGCATCTTTCTCATCCTTAAGATTTATGCCAAGAATCTGCCTTATTGTTGTTCCTGACTTTGTTTTTGCAATTCCCATTGAAGGCACTCCCTCAAGAAAATCTCCAATTAATCTTCTAAATTTTTCCTCATGCTTTTGTTCATCTCCTGCAATCTCCTTAAGCCTGGAGATTATGGGTTCGGCATTTAAGCCTGATATTGTCTCAGCATGGCTCAGATATTGGATTCTTGCTGCATGCTCTAATTCTAATGCTTTATTTAACAATTTTAATATATCGTTTTTTGACACAATTCCACCTCCTGATAATATTCAAGAATTCAATTATGTTTATATATTTTTTTGTTAATAATCAATTCCTTTTCTTGTTTTATAAAACCTAGGATGCTTTCTTGCTTTGATTTCAGTGACATAATCCGCAATATTAATTAATTTCTTTGGAGCATATCTTCCTGTCAGATAAACAGTGATTTTATCTGGAATTTTTTTTAATTTTTCAATAACTTTGACTGTATCTAACAATTTTATTGCGCAAGCCAGATTAATTTCATCTAAAATTAATAAAAATGGTTTCTGCTTAACAGCTTTGTCAATAAATTCAAATCCCTTTCCAGCTAGTATCCTGTCTTTTAATGAAGGGTTTTTAAGATTTACAAAATCTTTTCTTCCAAACTGATAAATGTTATAATAAGGCTTTAATTTCTTGCTTATTTTATACTCACCAATATACTTTCTTCCTTTCATGAACTGGATAATTATAACTTTCTTTTTATGACCAATTGCTCTTAAAGCTACACCTAAGGAAGAGGTTGTTTTTCCCCAGCCGTTGCCTGTCCAGAGATAAATGTTCTTCATTAGCTGATTATCTGGAATTAACTATTTATAAATTTTTATTTTTTTGTTTTTGTTTTTGTTTTTTTTTAAATTATTATTATTCTTACTTTATTTTTAATAGCAGGAAAGATTTAAATAATATCTGAAAACACAGGATTTTGAAAATGGATGTTTTTGCGCATTATCTATGGAGTTATGGGATCTTTTTTAAGGAGAAAAAAGCATGGCTGTTTGGAATAATAGGCGTATTGCCGGATTTAGTATCATTCGGACCTCATTTCTTTTATTCCATTTTTAACGGCTTTAGTTTTGGCCCGCCAACAGATATTCCCAGATATATTTATGACATATACAATTTTACCCATTCATTTATTATATTCCTAACTGTATTTTTTATGTTTTATTTATTATTAAGGAAATATGCAATATTCCTAATCCCATGGGGAATCCATGTATTGATAGATATTCCTACCCATACGCAAAGGTTCTTTCCAACGCCATTTTTATGGCCTATATCTGATTTTACAGTCAGTGGAATATCCTGGGCAAGCTTATGGTTCATGGTATTGAATTATGGGTTAATATTCTTTTTATTCTTGTTTAGGTTTATTCAGAAATATAAAAAGAAATAGTAGGGGATAAAATCCCCTGATTTAATATTTTATTGTTCTTTTGGCTGTTCTTCTTCTTTTTTCTCTTCTGTTGCCTCTTCTTTTTTCTCTTCTGTTTTTTCTTCTTGCTTTTGTTCTTCTTCTTTTTTTTTTTTTTGTTCGTGTTTATGTTCTTCTTTAGTCTCCTCTTTTGATTCAGTTTTCTGTTCTTCAGTCTTTTGTGAAGTTTGTTCTTCTTCAGTCATTTTAACACCTCCAAGTGTTATTTAAAACAAAAAATTGTTGTGAGTTACTGGCAAAAATATAGAAGGTAATATCCTTAAACCAGTCTGTAAAAAGGAGATTTTTGTTATTTATATAGTTTTCTGTAATTAAATATATAAAAATATTTTAAGAATATCTGTCAAATTTTGAATTCAAATTTTATATTCAATAAATTCTTAAAATCTTCTTAAATAAAAAAAAAACGAAAGTTTTATATAGCAATACTACTACACAGTAACAGTACAAGTCAAATATAAAGATTAATAAAATTTATATATCAGTATACATATAAGTATACTATATGGAAACGGTACTAGAAATGGCACAAGACTGGCAATTTGGAGATATGGAGGTAGATAGTTTACTAAAGAAAGCAAAAGCTAGTATAGCTGAAGTTAAGAAGGGCAAAGCGCAACCAAGTTCGCCTCAATTGAATTCTTCAGAAAACTCACGCCCTTATACTAATCTAGACATATCAAAAATTACTGATCAAACTATTTTAGATAATTCAGATGTAATAGAGAAATTTCTAAATGGGCATGGCAAAAAGTTAAATAGTTATGAGCGTGAAAGACTAGGAAATACATTTGAATATTTGATTGAAAAAGGCTTTAAAGAGAGTGAAATTGATAGAGCTGGATTAGCTAGATTTGTTGGCCAAATACCAGAACCAAGCTCTACTTTTAAAGATGGAGTTGAAGTTTTAGTTGAGGACCTTATTAAATATCTTGGTTTCTTTATAAAAGAAGCAAAACATAGCGAGGCAAAATATAACGCAGATTATAAAGCTTTCAAAGAAGGAAAAGGCGAGATACCAGAAGTGCCAAAAATTACAACATTGTTTTTCGCAGAGCCTTTAGAAATAATTGTTGGAAAAACTGTTCATAAAATAGGAAATGGTGGCAATGGAATTTATAGGGCATTAATAGGAGATGCTCATGTTTATGCGCATCTATTAGCCTTAACTGAAACTTGCGATTACACACTTGGAAAAGAAAAGGTCAAGGTTATAAAAGTAGAAAGCAGGCCTTATCTTAAATTTAGAGAAGCATTAGATGATGGAAAGGAGGTGACATACTTTGAGCTTTTATTATACGCAGAAAGATATAAAAGAGAGAGAAATAAAGAAAAGAATGTGGTTGAGGTTAATACCAATACACAACTTAAAATTAAGTCTAATAATTTTTTGGCTATTGATTATAAAATAGAGTTACAGAGGATTAAGAACATTGCTGCAAAAGAAAGAAGGTATTTAGATTATGATATGCGCTTAAAAGTAAATGTTGTAAATGCGTTGAATGGTAATGGAAAAGTTTAGAGCAAGTGAAAAAAAAGATAAATTCTCAAATGGAAAACAAACAACTACACCTTAAATACGCAGAAGGCAGACATTGGGATAATCATCCAATAGAATATGCAGAATATTTTAGTTCTCTTTTATTTAGACAAGGCTTAGCAGGACCAGTAATTGATATTGGCTGCTCTTCAGGCAAAGATGCAGAAATATTGCAGAAAAAAGGGCATTGGGCCTTGGGATTAGATATTTCTCTTGACGAATTTGCTAAGCGTGAAAATGCAAACTATGTTGCAGCAGATGCTCACAAACTGCCTGTAAGAGACGCTTCATGCTCAGAAATATCTTGTTCTGGCTTTTTTATGATTAATGTGCTGCATTATTTAGATAATCCTCAAGCTGCTATGTCAGAAGTTCATCGCGCATTAAAACCAGGAGGATTATTTTATTTACATGTTAACAGGCAGATTACTGACAGATTTGGAAATATTGACTTGGCTTATACTGATTCGGAAATTGACAAATTAATATCCGCATTCAAACTGCAGCAGAGAAATCAATTCTCTAGATATGATCATGAGCCAATTCAACATACGCATGATATAATTGAATTAGTTCTCCAAAAACATTAAAAATAAATAAATAAAAATAAAACATAAAGGAATAGACTCAGAGAGAGAAATTCATAATGTTTATAAATAATTTCTAAATTAAATTAAAGTATGAAAAAACTATTTTTATTATTAGCCATATTCTTACTTTTACCTACGTCTTTTGCTCAAGAGCAAAAAGAAGAGAAAACAGAAATCATATTGTTTTATTCAAAAGACTGCCCTCATTGCCATGAGGAAATAGTTTTTCTTAACAAATTAATGAGTAAGTATCCAATTGAATTAAAGCTTTATGAAGTTAAGTATAATAGGGAAAATCTTGATTATTTCATTAAATTCGCAAAAGAGCATAATATCGAAGCTAATACTGTTCCATTAACATTTATTAACGGAGAAATAATAATTGGATTTAGAGATGAAGAGACAACTGGAAAGCAAATAGAAAGATTAATCCTTAAGCAGAATCAAAAGCAGGATATTGTTAATATTTTCGGAAGAGAAATAAATCTGCAATTATTATCATTGCCTGCTTTAACCTTTATTTTAGGGATAATGGACGGCTTTAATCCATGCGCAATGTGGGTTTTGGCTTTTATGCTTGCTTTATTGATCAGCTCTGGCTCTAGAAAAAAATTATGGCTTATTGGAGGAACATTTATTTTTGTTTCTGGAATAGTATATTATTTGTTCATGGCTGCATGGTTAAATGCATTTTTATTTATTGGATATATAAGAATAACCCAGCTCATAATTGGATTATTATCTATAGTTGCTGGCGTTTACTATCTCAGGGAATTCTACAAGCAGAGAAAAGCTCCTGTTTGCGAAGTTGTTCCAACAAAGCAGAAAGAAAAGATAATTGACAGGATTAAGAATATAGTATCTCCAAAAGCAATTCTTCCTGCAACAATAATTGGGGTAGTAATACTGGCATTTACAGTAAATTTAATTGAATTGCTTTGCAGTGTTGGGCTTCCAGCTATTTATACAAGAATTTTAACAATGAATAACCTTCCTGCTTTGACTTATTATGTGTACATGCTATTTTATATTATACTTTATATGCTTGATGATATTATTATTTTTTTAATAGCTACCTTTACTTTAAGCCATATTGGATTCGCAGGAAAATACAGCAAATATATGCATTTAATTGGAGGATTGTTAATTCTACTATTAGGATTTTCTATGCTGTTCAAGCCAGAATTATTGATAATGGGGATTTAAGATTATTAAAAAAGAAAAAACTGAACTAGTAATATTTTGGTTAAGAGTATATATCTAAAAACTGCTAAATTTTGAAGAAATCAACTCAAACAAATACCTTTCCTATTAAATCGCCAACATAATGGGTTATAACAATGACTATTAATGCAATAACTAAATGCTCTAAAACAACTCTCCATGGCCTTTTCTTAGCGATTTTATAACTAAAAATAGCAAGTATTGTTAACCCATAAATTACGCTTATTATGATTGCTGCTGAAAGAGGAAATAACAAAACAGGAATAATAAATGTTAATGCAAAGAAAAACTTGGATAAAAAAGTAGATAAGGTTGACTGCCATATCTCTTTTTGATTATGCTTGTTTTCTGATTCTTCTGAAATATGTATCCCTAGAGAATCTGAAAAAGCATCTGCAATTGCTATTATTAATATTGCTCCGATAATAACAAGTTTAGAATGAGTGCCTGCATTAAGGCCAACCATTAAGCCAAGTGTTGTGATTACGCCAGAGGTTAGGCCAAAGCTAAAGCCTACTTTTGTTGAGTGATTCATAGCTATTCACCAAATTAAGTAATATAAATAATTTTTGACATGTCAAAATTAAAATAATAATGTTTTTAAATGATAATAATAATAAATTAATTAATGGATAGATTAGCGTTAGATATATTAAAAAAGAGGCAACGGAAATGGTAGTTGCGAGTGAGCTCGCGAACTCGCTCACAATTACATGATTTCCTGGTCTCTTTTTTAATTAGATTATCCAAGATAATAAAAATGGACAAAATCGCAATTGAAATATTAAAAAAGAGGTATTTACTAAAAGGAGAAACATCTTCGAAGATGTTTAGAAGAGTTGCAAAAGCTGTTTCTAAGGGGAATAAAAAATTAGAGATGGATTTCTTTAAGATGATGAATGCTCTAGATTTCCTGCCTAATTCACCAACTTTAATGAATGCAGGAACAAAGATTGGACAATTATCAGCGTGTTTTGTTTTGCCGATTAATGACTCGATTGAATCAATTTATACAACATTAAAAAATTCTGCTAAAATCCATCAATCAGGCGGAGGAACAGGATTTAATTTTTCCAATATAAGGCCTAAAAATGATATTGTTAAAAGTTCTAAAGGCAAGGCATCTGGGCCTGTTTCATTTATCAGATTATTTAATGCTTCTACTGATATTATAAAGCAAGGCGGCAAGAGAAGAGGGGCAAATATGGCCTTGCTTAATATCAATCATCCTGATATTTTGGAATTTATCAATGCAAAGCAGCATGGATTGTTTAATTTTAATTTATCAGTTGCAGTAACAGATGATTTCATGAAGAGATTAATGAAGGATAAAAATATTAACTTGATTAATCCCAAAGATAAAAAAATTTTTAAAAAAATTAAAGCAAGAAGGATATGGAATGAAATAATAAATAACGCCTGGATTGATGGAGATCCTGGGATTATATTTATTGATGAAATAAACAGAAAACATCCAATTAAAGAGAAGATTACATCAACAAATCCCTGTGGAGAAGCTCCATTACTTGATTATGAATCATGTGTATTAGGAAGTATTAATCTATCTCATTTTGTTAAAAATGGAAAAATAGATTTCATTAAACTAAGGAAAACAGCGCATTTAGCAGTTGAATTTCTAGATAATGTTATTGATGTCAATAAGTTTCCATTAAAAGAGATTGAAAAAAAAACAAAAGAGAACAGGAAAATAGGATTAGGAGTAATGGGCTTTTCTGAAATGCTGATTAAATTAGGAATAAGTTATAATTCTGAATTAGCAATTAGATTAGCAAAGAATGTTATGAATTTTATTAATTTTGAAGCAAGAAATAAATCAATAGAGCTAGGAAAGAGAAAAGGAAGCTTTCCAAATATTAGAAAAAGTAAATTCAAAGCAATGAGAAATGCAACTGTAACAACAATTGCTCCTACAGGAACATTATCTTTAATTGCAGAAACAAGTTCTGGAATTGAGCCGTTGTTTGCTGTAAAATATAAAAGGCATTTTGACGGAAAGATGTATGAAATTGTAAATAAGCTATGGAAAAAGTATCCAAAGAAATTATTTGTTACATTTGACAAAGTAAAGCTAGAGCAGCATGTAAGAATCCAGGCTGCATTCCAGAAATATACAGACAATGCTGTCAGCAAGACTGTTAACTTGCCAAATAAGGCAACAAAGAAAGATGTTGACAAAATATTTAAACTTGCTTATGAATCAAAATGCAAAGGAATAACTGTCTACAGATATGGAAGCAAAAAAGGGCAAGTAATATGCGAGGTTTGCTGATGAAAAAAATAATTTTAGCATTAATGTTATCAGCATTGTTGGTTTTGGTAACTGGTTGTGCTGAAAAAAGAGGGCCGGAAGGAATTGAAGGAATGCGTGGCGGCCCTGAATGCAAAAGCTTGCAGGCAGGAGAATGGATGCCTCAGCAAGGTGAATGCAATAATCAAGAGATGCAGAATAAATGCAATGAATTTTGTCAAAAACATCCTGATTGCTGTCCAGGTTGGAGTGCAGAATATGTCAGTAGTGAAGGAGGCCCGGGGCAGACTCTCTTGCCATGGCCCTCTGAAGAAGAAGTCGCCTCTTTAACAAGAAATTATCCCTCAATAATAAAAGCCATTGATGAAGGCCCGTTAATCTATAATGTGAATACTGCAGCAGAGATTATTTCTGACGAGATGCTTGATAAAATGAAAGATGCTGGATTTAATACTGTTCAGGTTTTATTAATTGGAAACTTGGAAGAAGGCAAGATTGCCTTTAATGAGGTCAATAACAGAGCCCTTTTAAATGACATAGTTGCAATAAAAAAAAAAAAGATGGCTGTCTGGGTTGCATTGGATATGGCAGGGGGTCCGCCAGTGCCGGGTGTTTATATCGGAGATAGTTATCAGCAGTTCAAATCTACTTTTTTAAATTTAGTAGAAATATCTGCGCCGTTAATGGAAAAATATAAGGTAGAGTATTTGACAGTAAATAATGAAGCAGATAAATTTTTTAATGACCAGACAAAATGGGCAAGCACAAAAGAACAGATAAATGAGTATTTAATTGATTTTTATCCTGCAACAAATGATCTTGCAAGAAAAAAATTTAATGGAAAATTAATAAACAAAATAACTGGGCCAGAAAAACATACCAGTGAATTTTTAACAGCTACATTCAAAAATGTTGATATTGCCGGAGTGGATGTCGGCCCTTATATTGGCGATAAGTTTGACATGTCAATATACCGAGAAGGGCTTAGAGCTTATCAGGTCTATGCAACAAAAGCAGAGGAAGCAGGCATTCCTTGGATGAATGCAGAATATTGGATAAGCAATTTTGCAGAGACAACACCATCTCAAAAAGAACATCAGTTAGAATGCGTGAATGCTGCGATTGATGCTTATTCCAAAGCAACTCCTAACGGGCAAGGTTTTACATATAATGAATTTGCAACTTTCTCTTGGGAACCAAATGGTGAAGCTACACTTTTAGCGATAAAAGAATTTTTCAATAAGATATGAAAGGAGGGAAAAATGAACCTCCCCGCACTGAAGTGCGGGGTATCTGTGGTTAAGCAAAGGAAGTAACTTTCCTTTGTGGCACAAAATTCCAAGCACCTTGTGATTGTGCGATGTAATTTTGGATTACATCGGCAGT
>Ga0209542_10008930_pt1 | contig 18565 bp, 17 predicted proteins | sample RifCSPhighO2_01_FD_184028 | JGI IMG/M metagenome (GOLD analysis project Ga0209542, IMG submission 184028) | Soil microbial communities from Rifle, Colorado - Rifle CSP2_plank highO2_0.1 (SPAdes) (version 2) | ecosystem: Environmental > Terrestrial > Deep subsurface > Rock core/Sediment ...
CCTGCAGAATAAAGCTTTTCAATCACGAACCTCTCCTCGTCTCTAAGATGATGATATTTCATATATGACAGTTAATTAATATTTTCCCAATTAATTCTAACTGTCCTACTTCAAAGGTATCCAGTGGTCTAGGGGGACCCATGGAGCTCGTTGAGTTTGACCTTATATCTTCGCATATGCCAGAAATATTTCTGGTTACCACTCTTTCCTTGCTGGTACTTATCGTCATTAGCGTGTACCGTGCCTTCAAGGGGAGACGACTGAGGAAAAAGCTTCGAAGGATATTGGAGCAAAACAGACTCCACCACCACTGAGCTGGGCGGACCTCACGGTCCGCCCTTTTCTTATTTACTTTTTATTTCCTTGACATCCTATATATAACTTGCATAATAAATAGGTCAATCATTACGGTTGACTACTCTCTACCTTGGGACAGGAATCGTAGGCTACGGCACTTGATTTCTACCTGACGGACTGAGACAAGCTCCTACGGGAGCGGAGGTGCGTGATGGGGTTCTTTGAAATCGTGGGCTCTTCGTTGGTTGTGGTAGGTGTGTACATTCTTTGGTACACCCAAGCCGTTCGCAGATTCTATGACGAGGTGGTTTTGGTCAAACATGTCGGGAATCGTGTTGGGCGACTTCGCCCTTCGTTTCTGTATCGTTGGGCCACTTACCTTCTGTTGTTTGCTCTTGCTCCACTTGTTCGTTACAGGCTTAGGAAGCTTGACGAGCAGATGGAAGAGGAGAAACAAACACAGAGACGACTACGAGAGAAAGTGGAGCGTGAACAATGTCTCCAGGAGAACATACGGCGAGCAGAGGCTCGCAAGCTGTGGTTAGCCGAGAACCCGCTCAAGCTCTACTGCAAGACGGTCTCTGGCATTACAGCGGTCGTTCGTCCAAGTGAATATGAGGCTGGCCAAGTGCAGACTCATAAAGCGCGTCGGAACGAGCAGTGGACTGAGGAGCATGTCCTACTGCCGATCAATAACACGTTCCTCTTCGTGAACAAAAAGGGGGCGACGCTCTTTGGCACCAGTTTTCGCACGGGTTACCCCTTGGATTACTTATGCGGGTGGTTATCGGATCTTGATGACCTCGTCAAGGAATACGGAATCACGTTGGAAACGAAGGAGGACATCTTCGTCCCATACGTGAACGAGGCTTTGCTACCATTCGATGAGCATCGGTCCACGGGGAAGGAAAAGGACTATTCGTATGAACTCACGAGTGGTCAGGCACCGGCGGAAACGCAACGACTTCGTTAGGAATTTCAAGTTCTCGCAAGGGCGGACCGCGCGGTCCGTCCTTTTTTTATTTCTTTAGAGACCCGACGACTTTGCAAAAAATTTCGACGGCCCTTTTCACCTCATCTGGGGTGCTGAATCGGCCGAAGGAGAAACGTAGTGTTGATTCAGATAACTCCCCTTTTCCAAGAGCTTTGATAACCGGCGAACCACTCTCCATTTCATCATTGGAACAAGCACTACCGACCGAGACCATGACACCAGCCTTGTCCAGTTTGAGTAAAATAAATTCAGAAAGAGTTCCCGGAATAGAGACGCTGGCAATGTTAGGCAGATGACTATGTGGTGAACCGTTTACTATTAAATTCGGTAAGCGTTTTGTAACTGCATCGACAAAATACTTCCGTTGAGATTCAAGTCTCTTCGATTCTTTCTCTCTATCTCTTATAGCAATCTCAAGTGCTAGGGTGAGGCCAGAAATGAGGGCGGGGTTCGGAGTACCAGAACGCAGGCGATGCAACTTCACTCCCCTTCTTAGCGCCAACACTCCAACCCCTTTCGGACCATAAATTTTCGAACCATCGAGAGTCATGAGATCTGCTTGGAGACTATCCAGATCAACATTTAGAAAGCTTGGTGCCTGACTGGCATCAGTATGAAAGTATGGATACGGACTCTCCTCTTGTTTCCTATATTCGCGCACGATGCGGCCAATTTTCGAGATCGGTTGAATGGAACCGATCTCATTATTCGCATATCCTACAGAAACAAGAAAAGTATTTTTCTTTAGAAGTTTTTTTAGTTTATCTAATTGTATGAGCCCATACTCGTCAACCTCGCAGGTTGACATTTCCCCACCGCGGCGGACTACATCTTCGGCCGCGGCGACTACTGCTGGGTGCTCAATGGCTGAGATGATGATGTGAGGTTTCTTTTGCAAGGTTAAACCTTGCTCAAAGACACCTAAGATAGCTAAATTGTCAGACTCTGTGCCACTGGAGGTGAAGATAATATCTTTCGGCTGGACCCCAAGGGAGCGCCCGATGCGGGCGCGACATTCCTCGACTTCCCTTTTAACCCTTATTCCTTCTTCGTATATGGCAGAGGGGTTATGGAAGTCGCGCGACCAATACTTCTCCATCACCTGCTGCACATCTCTCAAGACCGGCGTAGCCGAAGCATAGTCAAGAAAAATCCTCCTTGCCCCGCGAAGCTTTAGCGAAGTGGGGTTTTGTCTAAACCAATTAAACATTGGACTTTTACAATACCTTCTTGTGGTGAGCTTGTCGAACCAGATTTAAAGCCAATTTCTAGTGCTTGACTTTTATACTAATTTATGATAAGATTGAAGGTAGTTAGAGTTTATGTGGGACAATTTCGTCCCCTGTTCTTTGAGGAGGTGTGGAGTGATTCAAGTGAACATCGGTAGTGGATGTAACAAGAAGAAGTATGGCGGAAAGATGGGAAAGGAACTGAGGAGAATCTTAGAAATTGACCCTATGGGTCCGGTTTCGAGGGTTCTTTGCGGGCTTAGTAAAAACTTCTCTTTTCACCCGCTATACATTGGGCAAGCAATGAAGCAAGAAGCTCGAATCGGTAACGGCCGCTACTGCGAGAAGGATAGTTGGTGGTGGAAGCCAGAGAAACGCCGAGTGGACTGCTATGACAACGTCCTCTATGTCACGAAGGAAGAAGATATTCTTCTGGCATGGGTACGTCATCGTCGATGTGATCCGTATCGTCTCTTCATCTTGTTAAGTGAGGAGTCGCTTGAACTGTTTTTTGCCAAGCTGTATGGGTGGGAATACATTCCGACCTCATCACTGTGGCAAGGACTTGAGTCCAAGGAGGTAATCGCACATCTGGAGTGGTAGTTCGTTCACTTGCGACAAGAATTTCTTGATATTTAAATCAAGATACTTGTTTGCTCTAGAAAGTCTCTATTCGTTAAGGATAGAGATTTTTCATTTATTTACACCGTGTTTTAAGAACATTTTTGCCTGCACTGAGTAGCAAGAGCGAGTCGAAGTGTGATAAGGTAAAAACCTATGACCCGTTCGACAAGCTCAGGGTCATGGTGAATAAAATTGAAACCATGAAAGAAGTTCGTCCACCAGTTGTAGCTATTTTGGGTCATATCGATCACGGCAAATCGACTCTTCTCGATTATATTAGAAAGACCAACACCACCGAGAGCGAAGCGGGAGGCATCACTCAACATGCCAATGCCTACGAGATTACCCATACTTCGAAAGACGGTCAGAGTGGTCACATCACATTTCTCGACACACCAGGACACGAAGCTTTCTCCAGCATTCGGACTCGATGTGCCAATGTGGCTGACATCGCCGCACTCATCGTCAGTGCCGAAGATGGCGTCAAACCCCAAACTCTAGAAGTTTTAAAACAGATCAAAGAATGCGGGCTCCCCTATCTCGTCGTCATTAGCAAAATAGATAAACCTTCGGCCAATGTAGAACGGACTAAACAAAACTTGGCCGAAAACGAAATTTATGTCGAAGGTTATGGCGGCAATACACCCGTAGTTGAACTGTCTTCCAAAACGGGTAAGGGTGTGGATGAATTCTTGGATATGATCGGCCTTATGGCCGAACTTGATGCTAAGGCGGGAGACAAAGATGCGCTCGGTTCAGGGATCATTATAGAGGCCAGGCGCGATGCCAAGAGCGGTATTGTGGCTGTGGGTATTATAAAAGATGGCACGATACGACGAGGTCTATTTGCCGCCTCTCTTGGTGCCACGGCTCCAATGCGCTTCCTCCTTGATGCGGAAGGAAAGATGGTTGAGGAACTTACCTTCTCTTCTCCAGTCCAAATTGTGGGTTGGGATAAGATGCCAACTATCGGAGAGGAGTTTAGAACTTTTTTGAAAAAAGATGAAGCCCTCGAGTTTACCAAGACCCAAAACGCAAGATCCAAGATTAAAGATTTAGGCAAAGATGTAGCAGAAGGAGTTTCGATATTGCCTATTGTTTTAAAAGCTGACACGGCAGGAAGTCTAGAGGCCATCACTAGCGAGCTCGGGAAACTCTCGAGAGAAAAAATTGTGCCGAGAATTATCCTTTCAAGCGTTGGTAACGTCAACGAAAACGACGTCAAAGCGGCACTGACCACTGTCGGCACAGTTATCCTCGGCTTCAATACCAAGATAGATGCACAGGCGGCTAGTCTTGCAGAACGTTCCGGCATTAGTATTCTCACTTTCAATATTATTTATGAACTTACAGATAAGATCAAAGAACTTCTCTCTGAAAGAGAGCCGAAAACGGAGGTGGAAGAGATAGAGAGTAGTTCGAAAGTGCTTAAGTTGTTTGGTACCTCTAAGGGCAAGCAGGTCATCGGCGCGCGAGTGCTCTCGGGCTCTATTAAACGCGGATCTCAGATCAGGATCATCAGACGCGAAGCAGAGATTGGTAGAGGCAAAGTGAAGGAGTTACAGCAGTCCAAAATTGATACAGACTCTGCTATAGAAGGCACGGAGTTCGGCGCCATGATTGAATCTAAAATGGAGATCGCTCCGGGAGATGTGCTTAACTCCGTCATTTTGATTACAAAATGAATTTAAAATTTATAATTTAGAATTTTCATTAAAAATTTATTGAAAATTGGAAATTGATAATTGAAAATTATGAGAGAAGTCAAACGCAACCGAACTGCAGAGATACTACACAGACTTGCTGCGGAGTTCATTCGTGACAACTCCACCAAAACTTCTCTCATCACCGTCACTCGTGTCGAACTCTCGCCGACCGGAAAAGAATCTAAAATATTTTTCACTACCCTACCAGAAAGCCAAGAAGATACGGCCCTCAAATTCTTAGAAAGGAAAACTCAAGAATTTAAAAGATATGTCAGAGACGAATCCCGCCTCGGTATCGTTCCCAAGGTTGACTTCAAAATCGATTATGGTGAAAGAAATAGACAGAGATTAGACGAATTGAGTAAATAGACTTTAAAGAATATTGATTAAAAGTTGACAGAATGCTATAGATATTATAATTTTCAGCTAGAAAGCTCACCCAAAAGGAACCATGAAAATGAAAAAAGAGTCATTGATGCTAGGAAGGCTATTCAAGAAACTGGCCCCTCGCATCGGGGCCAGGGTTCACTTGGAGCCTGAATGGGGCATTGTCGGTCGTATCACCTTCAAAAGTGGTCGCCATTCCTACTTCAGGTATAACACTCTCGACATCAACTCTACCGGTAGCGCAGATGTGGCTAGAGACAAAGATTACTCGAACTTCTTCATGAGTAGTCTCGGTTACCCTACCGTACCTGGGAGTAAGACCTTCTTTTCTGACGAATGGGCTGAGGCAATCGGCTCACCTCGTCGTAAGATCGATGCCGCCTATCGGCACGCACGAAAGCTGGGTTTCCCAGTCGTCGTCAAACCAAACAGCGGAAGTCAGGGCACTGCAGTCTCGATCGTCTACAACAGACAAGAGTTCTACGAAGCAATGCACGCGATATTCAAAAAGGATCGCATAGCACTCGTTCAGCAAGTGGTCGGCAATCGAGACTATCGCTTGGTAGTACTCGATAATAAGATCATCTCTGCATACGAGCGGTTCCCTCTCAACGTCACTGGTAATGGTCGACACTCCATCAGGAAACTCTTGGAGAAGAAGCAAGACCAGTTCCACGCTGTAGGCCGTGATACCAGGATCAAAGTGGACGACCCGCGGATCAGGAGAAAGTTGAGACACCAAGGACTTAGCCTCAGATCCGTGCCTAAGAAAGGTAAGGTAGTCTACCTACTCGATAATGCAAACCTCTCGTCGGGCGGTGACTCGATCGACGTGACGAGAGACGTGAACCCGGCATTCAGGAAACTGGCTATAAAGGTGACCCGCAACATGGGATTGCGCCTCTGTGGCGTTGACCTCATGGTCGATGGGAACATCAGCCAGAAACCTAGGAAGTATTGGATTCTTGAGATTAACGCCGCCCCTGGCCTAGACCACTACGCGAAGATAGGTCCGGAGCAGGAGGAAGTAGTCGAAAGACTATATCTTGAGGTCCTCAAACACATGGAGCGCTAGTAATATTATGGCGCTCCATTTCTAATATATTTATAAATGATGGACGAATTTAAAAAACTTCTAATAAAATATGATTCCGGTATTTTATACAAATCTCTTGAGAATGAACATGATCCAAATGGGCACTCTTTTCCCATTACCTTACCTAGGAAAAAATTAATTTTACCTAATAGTAAAGATAGTGATCCATTTGGATGGGCAGCAAAGTGTATTGAGGAGTTTAGAAACCATAGACCTTATATTTTAATCCCTGGCACAAGTTTTGATTTATATGGAACGCGTCATGGTAGAGGAGGAGGATGGTATGACCGATTTCTTTCTAAAGTTCCTGCGGAGTGGCTTAGAATAGGAGTAGCTGATAAATCTCAAATATCAAAAACGAGGCTAGAGAAAAAGGATTGGGACCAATCAGTAAATTGGATCCTCGTTTTCGACAAATCTACTTGGAAAGCACATTTGTGCGAGATGCCGGAATCGGACCGGCGCCCGATGCTTGGGAAGCACCAGTTCTACCACTAAACTAATCTCGCTTTACTGTGCCCGGGGTGGGCATCGAACCCACACGATCTTGCGATCACAAAATTTTAAGTCTTGCGCGTATACCAATTCCGCCACCCGGGCATACCCAAAGGTCTAACCATTGGGATGGTGCGCCCACCAGGGATCGAACCTGGGACATTCTCCTTAAGAGGGAGCTACTCTACCAGCTGAGTTATGGGCGCAAAATGCTTTTGTCTAGTAAATTCTACATGTTTTCTTATATCTGGCAATGCTTCTTCCAACCAGCCAAACATTTCAAATTTAAGGTTAGTGCTCTTGGGAATAGAGACTTTAATCGTCCCCCAATATAAGTTATTTTTCTTATATCCTTTGCTGTTCGGCTTTATATAACTCTTTCCAAAAGAAGACACTGGAATACCCAATAAATCTGACCAGAAAGATTTGATTACTTTATCATTTTGATTCTGATGAATATTTAAACATGCACTAAGACTAGCCGGCGGAATATTAAAGATTTTTTCAACCCACTTAACCATGAAAAGAATTAGGGCAGGATCAGAATTAGTTATTGTAAAGCGTGTACCTTTAGTCCCCTCCGCCCAATACAGAGCTACTCCCATAAAACGCAAAGCATCATTCGACAGTTTGCCGGAAACAGCTTTTCGCGCTGCGTCCATGATATTTTTTACTTCTTTCTGTCTTCTAACTTTCTGGCTATATTTCCCAACAGTGATTAATTCCACTTGTTTTGTGTAAAGTTTTGCACGGTATTTTTTGAGTATTTTAAAATCTTTTAACCACCAGCTTAAAGTACTTTTGGGTACACCTATTTCCCTTCTTATCTTTCCATAGCTTAGTCCTCTTCCTCGTAACTTTTTGGCTATTTCCTTTTGTAACTCATATTTCTCTTTCTTCATGTAATAATTATACCAGACCAATTTCCACAGTTGACTATGTTCCAACAAAAGCTGTGAATGTGTGGTAGAGTATAATTTATTGGCGTAGTGGCGAAGTGGTAACGCAGCGGTCTGCAAAACCGCGATGCGGGGGTTCAATTCCCCCCTACGCCTCCCTGCCTTCGCCAAGGCTACGGCGAGGCAAATGGGCGGGTGGCGAAATGGCAGACGCATCAGCTTTAGGAGCTGACGACCGCAAGGTCATGGAGGTTCAAGTCCTCTCCCGCCCACTTTGCAAAATGAAAGAAGATAAAAATAAAATACTTGAGGGTATTATCCGAGTGACTGGTAAGGGTGTTGGTTATTTCTCTGTGTCTGAAAAAGAAGATGACTTGGAGGTTCAGCCGGAGAATCTAGCTGCTGCGCTAAATCGCGATAGGGTCAAGGTGACTCCTTTAGGAAAAGTAGTTCTCGGTAGGAAACAGGCCAAGGTACTTGAGATTGTAGAGAGGCACAAGACAGAATTCGTCGGTACTTTGGTCAAAGATGGTGATCCGCCAACTGGCGGATATTTCCTCGTACCAGATGACAAGCGCATGTATCGAGATATATTCGTACCGAGCGATAAGGTGCAAAATGCGAAGGAGGGTGACAAAGTCCAGGCGAAAATAACTGAATGGCCTGACCCGTCGAAAAGTCCCAAGGGTGAGGTGGTTCGTGTCATCGGCCGCGCTGGTGAACACAATGCCGAAATGCTCGGTATCGTCTTCGAGAGTGGCTTCGAAGTCGACTTCCCTCCCGAGGTCGAGCGAGAAGCTGAGGCCTGGAAAGAAAGATATGTAAAAGAGGATAAACTTAAAGATCGCAAAGACTTTAGTAAAACTACCACCTTCACCATAGACCCTGTGGACGCCAAGGATTTCGACGATGCTATCTCCTTCAAAGCCCTGCCAAATGGTAACTACGAAATAGGTATTCATATCGCCGATGTCTCCCACTTCGTAGTAGAAAAGACTGAACTCGATAAAGAGGCTCGCAAGCGCGGCACCTCCATCTACCTTGTAGACCGCACCATACCCATGCTCCCAGAAATACTTTCCAACAATCTCTGTTCTTTAAACCCCAACGAACCCAAATATGCTTTTTCAGCTGTGTTTGTGATGGATAAAGAGGCTAAAGTCAAAGAACGCTGGTTCGGCAAAACTCTTATAGAATCTGACAAACGCTTCACTTACGAAGAAGCGCAGGAAATTCTTGACCTGCCTACCGGCAGGCAGGCAAAAACTCCTTTTTTCGAAGAACTGAAAACTTTAGACGAACTGGCCAAAAAGCTTCGCAAAGAAAAGTTTGCTAAAGGGGCAATTGATTTCGAAACTGACGAGGTGAAGTTTGAACTCGACAATCTCGGCAAACCAACGAGAGTTTATAAGAAAGAGCGCAAAGATACTCACAAACTTATTGAAGATTTCATGCTCCTCGCCAATCGCGAAGTGGCCACATATATGCACTTGGTTAATGGTAAAAATAGTCGAGCGGCTTTCGTCTATCGCATCCACGATGCGCCAGATAGAGAGAAGATTATAAACCTGGCTCTCTTCGTTAAGGCGCTCGGCTTCGAGCTCAAACATAAAGACGGTGAGACTACGGGCGAGGATATTGCCAAGATGATACGTTCGGTCGAGGGCACACCGGCGGAGGTACTTATCAAGACCGCGGCTGTCCGCTCTATGTCTAAAGCGATTTATTCTACTGCCAATATCGGCCACTTCGGCCTCGCCTTCGAGTTCTATACCCACTTCACCTCTCCCATTCGCCGTTACCCGGACTTAATGGTCCACCGACTACTACTGCGCTTCCTCTTGAAGGGTCAGATTGAACAAGATGAAATTATCAAATACCAGAGGCTCTGCGAAGATTCGAGCGAGCGAGAAGTGGAGGCGGCCGAAGCCGAACGTGCTTCTATCAAATACAAACAAGTTGAATATATGAGCGACTTCGTGGGCAAAGAATTCGACGCCACTGTCTCCGGTGTTTCTGAATGGGGTATTTATGTCGAAGAGGTCAACACCAAAGCGGAGGGTATGGTCAAACTGCGCGATATGAATGATGATTTCTATGAACTTAACGAAAAGCTCTATGCTATAGTGGGCAAAAAGACGGGCAAGAAATATTCCCTCGGTGACAAAATCCGCGTCAAACTAGTCGCCTCTGATCCAGAGCGGAAAACTCTTGACTTCCAGTTCGTGTAGTTGCAAAACATAACAAAGATGCTATTCTGCCACTCGGAGGTGTGCTGTGAGTATGACACGGAAATGGTTGTTGATCTGTCTTGTCCTGGTCCTGGGATTCGTTGCCATCGTCTTTGTTGTCTACGGGAAGCCATTTGATGAGACCTGGGATACTCAGATTGTCAGTCTGAGAAACTCCAACGAGGCTGGTGGAACGTTCTTCCTCGGCGCCGGAGTCACCGAAGGGCACGAGTACTACTACTTCTACAAAACTCTGCCAAACGGCGGATTTCAGCTCTCAAAGATCTTCTCGGGTGAGACGACCATTTTCGAGGAGAAGCGCAATGACGGTGTCATGCGAGTCTCTTACAACGGCGGTCGTCGAGTAGACATAAGAGGGTACGGGATTGGATTCGGACCACAAGTGGTTGTAAGTTTCCACATTCCTACGGGATCTATCCAACGCCACTTCGTTCTACACTGACCTGCCCCGAGTGGCACGACGGAAATCCGTCGTCGACCAGATCGGCGGCGGGTTTTCTTTTTTCACAAGGTGTCAACCTCGCAGGTTGACACCTTTGCTGTCCTCAAGTTCTATTTCTAACTTTTTCCTATCATTGATAAAACTTCTTAGATCATCTTTATATCGAGTAGGATTAGTTTCGAAAATTTCGTAGAAAAGCTCTTGATTAATTATTTCACCATCTCCCCTTTCCCCATAATAATTCTTCAAACTTGACCATTCGTAAGATTTTAGAAAATTAAATTTTTGTTTTGAACTTACCGATACTAAATCGATTGGATTTAAATCAATGTAAATAGGAAGATATGGAAAATGCTTTTCGTCTTGTATAGGAATAATCTTAGCTCTATTTTGAAACAGGTAACCACTCCTGCCGTTATTTTTTAGATTGAAATATTTGGTATAAGCATTTCCAAGTCTCTTGGTAAATTCGAGAATACCTCCTTCAATCTTTTCATAAAGAAGAAGGTGAAAGTGATTAGGCATCAACGACCACTTAAATATTTCTACTAACTTATTTCTGTCAGGCAACTTACCACTTAAACCAAAAATACTTTTATGCTTAGTTCTGATCTTTCCTTCTAAATTGTTTAATAGAAACAAATTATCACGAAAACGCTGATAATCTCTATTACTATTAAATATCTTTCTTTTATCTACACCTCTATTACAGATATGGGCAACGTCTCCGACCATTGATTAATCTTCTCATTAACAACAAAAGTGTCAACCTCGCAGGTTGACACTTTTGTTGTTATCGCGGGGGCTCGATCTTGAAACCGGCTTCTTTCAAACAACGAGCAAGAAAACTGTAGCCGACGGCTGTGCCCAACCATTGGATTACAGTAGCAGCGACCTCGGCATCACGTTGAGTAGCACCTTGGTCGTCATGTTGATTGTATACCAACTTATCCAAGACACACCATTCTTGGTTATTTTCTTCCATCCAACAGAAGGCAAAAACCCGCTCAAGAATGGCCATGGGAGATTGGGCAAACACAACACGCTGTGCCTCGAATCCTACATGTTCCAGAGAAGGTTCTTTCTCAACCTTTTCTCTCACGTCATCATCTTCCATACACCACCTCTTGAAAGAAAGTCTAACGATATATTATTCTTTTATACAACAAAAAAACAAGGAGAGTGTCACGGTGTCAACCTGCGAGGTTGACACCGTATTACTTCGCGACCTCGGTGGCTTGGTCGAAAGATATTGAGAGAAGTTTGGAGACGCCATTTGAACCCATGGTCACCCCATAGATAGTGCCGGCTCGAGACATAGTCTCGCGGTTGTGGGTAATGAGAATAAGTTGAGAATGTTTGCTAAGCAATTCGACTAGGTCACCATATTTTTTAGAATTAGATTCATCAAGAGCGGCATCTGTTTCATCGAGAATTATAAACGGCGGTGGATTGACTTGAGAGATGGCAAAAATGAGCGCGATAGAAGTAAGTGCCCTCTCCCCGCCCGAGAGCATCATCAGACCGCGAATTTTCTTCTTGGGTAAACTCACTTTTATATCCAGACCCTCTTTCCCGACGTCAGCTTCTTCAAGCTGAGTCGGGACCCCGACCTCGTCATCGAGCGTCGGGGCTTCCGGAACTTCTTTAGTCAAAACCAGACTTGCATCCCCTCCCCCAAACATAGTGGTGAAAAGTTTCTCAAATCCCCTATTGATACTCTCAAGTCCTGATGCAAACTCGACCGCCAGACGCGTCTCTAACTCTTTGATAAGTTCAGCCAGAGTCTCAGCCGACTTCTCGAGGTCGGAGAGTTCGCGGGCTAGGAATGTATCACGTTCGGAAGTATCTTTGTATTCTTTCTGAATCTCTTCTGTTCCAGAAATGCTTGAGTCTTCGAGACGAATTTTGAACCTCTCCATCAAGCGCTTGCGCTCTTCTTGTTTAGATCTGTCTTCCGGTTTTGACTCCTTATCGATCTCGAAGTTTTTGTATTGTAGTGTCTCTGGACCAACAATGTGCCCGACTTCTTGCAGTTCTCTTTTAAACTCGGCTTCTTCTTGTCTAACTCTCTCATCACTCGCCTTGATAAGATTAAGTTTGGAAACTAACTCATTTTCAAGTGCTTTGGTGCGAAAAACGGCTTTCTCCGCTTCAGAAATCTCCTGCTCCTTGGCCTTGGCGACTTCCAGAGACGCTTCTAGCTTGGTCTGTTCTGATTTGAGTTCTTTTATTCTTACTTCAGACTCTTTGATCAACTTCGAATCTGTATTGTGTTTGCGACTTTTTATAAACTCTCCAATCTTTTTAATAATCTCGGCCACATTAGACAAAATGCTGACCTCTTTGTGCAGATCCTCAACCTCTTTGAGTCTAACAGTCTTGAGTTCATCAGAAGCGGCGAGTCTTTTCTCACTCTCTATCATTTTCTCTTCAGCCATGATGAGCCCCTCGAGTTTGCCGAGTTCTCTGGTGATCCCATCTTTGCGCTTCTGGGCCTCGCTTAGTCCAGATTCTAGTTCGATGACCTTCTTGGCCTCCTTGGATTCCTTGGAAAGTTTTTCTAACGCTTCATCTACAGGTTGCCTTGCTTTTATAATCTCAGATTTCTCATGGGTTAGATACAACTCTTCTTTTTTAAAATATTCTTTAGACAAAGAAAGGAGTTCTTGGCGCATACTCTCTGTCTTCTCGAGCTTCTCCACCTGTTTATTTAGAAATTTGAGATGTGGGGCGATCTCCTTTCGCAGAGCTTGGACTTGTTCGATATTTTCGAAAGTTTTCTTCAGTTTGCGCTCACTCTCCAGACGTTTGTATTGATAGAGTTTGAGCCCGAGTGCGTCCTCGACCATACTCTTTCTATCCTTGGGACTAGCGGAGAGAATTTTGTCCGCCTCACCTTGAGAAATGATGTGGTGGCCAGATGCGCCTATATGAGCCCGAGCTAGAAGTTCTATCACATCCTTGAGACGTACTACAGAACCGTTTATAGAATACTCATTTAGGCCATCTCGATGAACTGTTCTCTCAATAGTCACTTCAGAAAAGTCGATATCAAAAATCTTTTTGGAGTTATCGAAAAGTACTTTGACAGAAGCCCTGTTGGAGCGAGGCTCGGTGGTGGCTCCGTTCCAGATCAAGTCCTCACCACGCTTGCCACGCATGCTCTTGATAGATTGCTCTCCTAGTACGAAGCGGAAGGCCTCAGCCACATTGGACTTGCCCGACCCGTTCGGTCCCACAATAGCCGAAATAGGTGACTCAAACTCAAAAGTATTCTTTTTCGCAAAAGATTTAAACCCAGAAAGCTCTATACTTTTTAAATACATATTACTTGTAGTGAGCGTAGTCGAACTATTTCCATCCCTTAGCAACGAGGGCGGTGCGGGCGGCTTCTTGTTCGGCGTCTTGTTTGGACTTACCTTCCCCTTCGCCATACTTCTCCTTGCCGACATAGACACCGACGACGAAATGTTTGTCGTGGTCTGGACCGGATTCGCGCATAGTCTCATACGACGGAGTCAGTCCGACATGTTCTTGGACCTTCTCTTGGAAAAGACTTTTAGAATCTATCCAAACACCACCCTTCAAAATATCGTCCGTCAGAGGTGCGATGTGGGTTAATATAAAATTTTTGGCTACATCATAACCTTGATCTAGATAAATAGCCCCAATAAGAGCCTCTAAAGTATTGGCGAGAATATACTGACGCGCCCTCCCAGTATCCTTCGACTCGCCTTTGGAAAGAAGAAGGAAATCGTTCGCTCCCAGTCTCTGTGCCACCTGTGAGCAAGTATCGGCATTGACCAAAGCTGATCGAAGTGAAGTCAATTCGCCTTCGTTAGAATCTTTGAGACGTTTATATAGAAAGTCGGTGATCACTAATTCCAAAACAGCATCGCCAAGGAACTCCATGCGTTCATTGTGCTCAAGTGCTGACCCTCTGTTCTCGTTTATATATGAGCGATGGGTAAAAGCCTGCTTCAATAAGCTTTTATCCTTAAATATTACCCCCGCCTTTTCTTCAAATTTTTCGAAAGTCATCCCGTACGAAGTTATTGCTTATTAACCGCTAGATAATAATGATTGTTCATGACTTGTACAAGGTTACTTCGTACGGGATTCATTTCCTTATCTTACCTTTACCCTCCGCTAGCATTGTTATAGCCTTGGTAACTATAGGTAAGATATCATCGTAAAAGTTGAGGTCCAAGATGTCTGCCAGTTTAAACCAGCGGACATCATCGAGCCCCCCTTGTTCCTCCTTCTTTTCCAAAGTGAGTTCTTGGAAAGGCGCCTCGGCGAGGAAGTATTCAATATCTTTCCTTATTTTTCCTTTTTCTGGATGAAAAGTCGAATATGAATTATTACCAATGGGTTCTACTATTTTTATAGAAACTCCCAGTTCCAAAGGCACTTTACGCGTAAGACACTCCTCATGAGTCTCTCCTTTATCAAGACGACCTTTAGTAAGCGTCCAGTGTCCAAAGACATCATGCACCAAGGCAATATAAATATCTCCTTCGTGGTGAGCATAGACCATGGCTCCGGCTAAGCGTTCAACAGGAAGTTTATCTAAGGGAATGTTGCCATATTTCTTCTTGGGCTTGGGTTGGTCATTCTTCCCCGGCTCTCCCATCTCCTTATAGACAGCACCAAGGACTCCGTTGATAAAACGGCCGGAAGTCTCGCCGCCGAAAGTTTTGGCCAGTTCAATTGCTTCGTTGATGGCCACTTTCGGCGGTACCTCCTTACGATCGGCGAAGAGGAGCTCGGCAAGACCGATGCGCAAAATATTTCTATCAACCACAGAGATCTTGTCGATCGGCCAGTCCGGTGCCGCTTTCTCTATCAAGGTGTCGAGGTCCTTCTTTTTCTCCAGGACCTGACGAAGCAAATTATTTATAAACGGTCGGTCGTTGGTACCTGGGGCAAATTCGGTAATAGTTTTTTCTAAAATGGGATAGATTTCTTCTACCTTCGCTTGCCCCGAGCTGGTCGAGGGAAAGTCCCATTCGAAAAGGGTTTGGAGGACGACCGATCTAGATAGATGTCGATTGGACATAAAGAACCCGCCCGAACGACTGAAGTCATTCAGTCGGGCGGGCAAAAGAACTAATTAAACTTTAACTTTCCTGCCACGATATTGACCGGTAGCAGAAGCTCTGTGGCGCAAATGAAAATTGCCTGACTCATCTTTGGACAAAGCAGGCTTGGCTAGCGCGTGGTGAGATCGTCTGTTTTTGGTATGAGACCTCGTATGTCTCATTCGTACTGTCATGGATTCAATATTAGTTATTCACCATGACCCTGAGCTTGTCGAACGGGTCATAGGGCCATTATAGCAGATAATTATAAAAACGAAAGCCCCGCCGCACCTGTAGCGCGACGGGGTTATGTCAGCCCATCTAACTTCTCAAGCACCGGGCGGTGTGAGTCGCAGATGATGAAGTGCAGAGTGTCGAGGTCCACCCACTCTGGTCGATAGAGCCGTGTGTGCCCATCATCGATCGTCTCGGTACGCAGACGCCCTCTGCAAGCACTTCTCCAGATCAAGAAGAAAAACTTATGGTGACCTTCTAAATCCTGCTGCAACAGGATTTTGATATTCGCACCATCTCTGATGCGAAAACCCGTTTCCTCCTCTATCTCTTCGCGAAGGGTTTTTTCAGGATTTCCATTGTCCGGCGGCTCTTCCATGCCACCAGGGAACTTGGTCAACAACAGACCAGCATCTGGTCCATAAAGTTTTTCAGTCTTCATGACCAAATATTCGATCTTGTTTTTTCTACGGCGGGCAATGATGCCCGCCGCAAAGTACGACTTTGACAGCGTAACCATCATGCCCTCCTCCTACCCACTACTATACTACACTTACTTAGTCTTTGTCAAGCGGGTCAAAAAACTCCTACGGTGGATTGCAGTTGGGCCATATTTTCGTATCGCTAGTCGGTGCAAGAGAGTGCCATAGCCCTTGTGTATATGTAGATCAAATTCTGGAAACTTTTTTGAAAGCCCAACCATCCTACGGTCACGAACCACCTTGGCCACAATCGAGGCCAGCGAAATTACTGGTATTTTCTCATCCCCTTTTATAACCGTTAGTTGGTGTCTAAATTTTTCTGGTGCCTTTATCCCCCCATCCAAGAAAACTTGTGAGTCTTCTGGCGTACTCAGGGCAGCTAAACATCTCCTAATACCAAGTCTTATAGCATAGGCTATACCCTTACGATCTATCACTTTTTCTGATACCAAAGAGACGGCAAAATCTAGTGCTCCCTTCCTCCGCGCCTCCAAAGCTAGTTCAAACCATAATTCCCTATCATCTGAAGTGAGCTTCTTTGAATCCCGAATGCTCTTAAAGAAATTCTTACTTGCCCTGCGAAGCCTTGGCGAAGTAGGGTTGGGAATGGAAACCGCCCCTACTGCCACTGGACCCGCCAGTGGCCCGCGACCTGCTTCATCGATACCTACGATGTAATTCATCCCGTTAGAAGCTCGTTCATATAAAGCAATTATGTAATATTATAACATTGTTATCCCATTATTAGGCTTCTAACGGGACAAGTTTATACCTTATAATGACTTTGCAATGTCTAAGTTTGTCCACCTACACACCCACTCACACTACTCACTCCTCGAGGCTCTGCCAAAAATCCCAGATCTTGTAAAGAAAGCCAGCCTCTCGGGTATGGAGGCACTGGCTCTGACTGATTCTGGCAACTTATACGGCGCTATAGAGTTCTACAAAGAATGCAAGAAGCAAGATATTAAACCGATTATTGGGGTCGACTTCTATGTAGCGCTACGTACCAGACATGACAAAGAGGCACGTATAGATAACGAACGCAGCCGCTTGGTACTTCTGGCCGAAAATGAGATTGGCTACAAAAATTTACTTAAATTGGTGAGCGCTTCGTACCTGGAAGGCTTCTACTACAAGCCGCGCATAGACCGTGAACTCTTGGAAAAACATAATGAGGGACTTATCGCTATAGCTAAAGAAGAAAAGTATTACAAAGAGATTTTCCAAGACAGATTTTATCTAGAAAGTTCTCTAGCTATATATGATGTCTACTATCTCGAGCCTACTGATCGACCAGCCTTCAATACTGTCCTCTCTATACAAGAACATTTGAATCGAGGAGCTTGGGACGTTGAGCAGGACCTTCATTTCCGTTCAGTAGAAGAAGCTAAACAAGACTTCAAAAACTTTCCCGAAAAACTTGCGAATACCGCCAAGATCGCCGAAAGGTGCAATGTGGAATTGGAACTCGGTAAATGGGTTTTCCCGAACTATATAGTCGAGAGTGGCAAGTCATATGATGAAAAGCTTCGCGACATCGTTTACTCTGGACTCGAGAAGAAAAATCTTAAAAAAACCACAGAAATAGCAGAGAGGGTTGAGTATGAGTTAAAGATTATTGTTGATAAGGGCTACTCTCCTTACTTCTTGGTCGCCGCCGATCTCTTGCGTTATGCCCATGAGCACGGCATCTTAACAAATACAAGAGGTTCGGCGGCAGGCTCGATGGTCACTTACCTTTCAGGTATTACTACTATTGACCCTATCAAGTACACTCTGCCTTTTGAAAGATTCCTTAATCCAGACCGACCATCACCTCCAGATATTGACCTCGATATTGCAGATAACAGACGAGATGAGTTGATCGAATATGCTAGAGGCAAGTATGGCGCAGACCACGTGGCTCAGATCGGTACTTTCGGTACTATGATGGCGCGCGGTGCGGTGCGTGATGTCACTCGGGCTCTCGGCTTCTCTTACACTTTGGGCGATCAGATTGCCAAACTCATACCGATAGGGGCACAAGGATTCCCTATGACACTAGAGCGGGCGATGAAGGAGAACCCAGATCTCAAAAAGCTGTATGAAAGTGACGCCGATACCAAGACTATTGTGGACATGGCCCAGAAGATTGAGGGCAACGCCAGACATATCTCCGTACATGCGGCGGGGGTTGTGATCTCGCCAGAACCACTGGTCAATTACACTCCACTCCAATACGATACGAAAGGTGAACAGAAAATTATCACTCAATATGACATGTATTCTATCGAGGAAGCCGGACTTTTGAAATTCGATTTTCTGGGCATCAGGAATCTTTCTATCATCGCCGAAACTC
>Ga0209542_10008931_pt1 | contig 18563 bp, 15 predicted proteins | sample RifCSPhighO2_01_FD_184028 | JGI IMG/M metagenome (GOLD analysis project Ga0209542, IMG submission 184028) | Soil microbial communities from Rifle, Colorado - Rifle CSP2_plank highO2_0.1 (SPAdes) (version 2) | ecosystem: Environmental > Terrestrial > Deep subsurface > Rock core/Sediment ...
CCAGCGCTTGTGGCGCAATTCCAGACGGCTTAAGTCGGGCTTGGCATTGGGAGTATATACAGTAACGATATATAGGGTAGGGAATTCTGCCGCAATAACACGGCCCTCCTGGTTGGGGTTTCCGTAGTGGTCGCCATCGAGCTTGTATTTTTTGACTATGCTCTCCGGCAGGCCAAGAGCGACACTTATTGGCTTGAGTTTCGTAAAAATAGCAGTGCCACTGTAGCCCTTTTTGGAAGCGCTGTTCCAATATTCTTCGTAATCGGGGAGGTCTAGCTCTGCCTGGCCCTGTTCTGCTTTTGTTTCTTGCAGACAAATAATGTCGGGCTGGTATTTTTTAACAAAGGGTACAAAAAGCCCCTTTTTATGCACAGCCCGGAGCCCATTAACGTTCCAAGATACCAATTTCATACCTGCATAATAGCACCACTATTTTCGTCTTTTCCCGTGGAAGGCCTTGTGCACCTCGCGGAGGTGTCGGTCGGTGACGTGCGTGTAGACCTGGGTGGTTGCTATGTTTTGGTGGCCAAGCAGTGCCTGTACGCTACGCAAATCGGCCCCGTTTTCGAGCAAATCGGTCGCAAACGAGTGACGGATAATGTGAGGAGTGACTTTCCGTGTGATGCCGGCCTTGATTGCGTAGTGCTTAACCATCCTTTCAATACTACGCGGAGTAAGACGCAAGTCTTTTGCGCTTTTGGCAGACTTTCCAATCTGTACAAACAGCGCCTCGTCCATGTCGGTGCGTTTGGCAAGGTAATTTTTTATGGCCGACTTGGCGGCCGTGGAGAGAAAGACCACGCGCACCTTTTCGCCCTTGCCGCGCACAGAAAACTCGTCGCGGGTTAAGTCGAGGTCGCGGTTGAGCCCGCACAGCTCCGAGACTCGCAGGCCGGTAGAAAAGAAGAGCTCCAAAATCGCCTTGTCCCGCAGGCCCGGGAGGGAATTGTTCTTAGTTGGCCCCTCCATGAGACGCTCGAGTTCGGCCGCGGAGATTAGGTCGAGGTCGCGCCCGCCAACCTTGGCAAGCTCTATGCGCTCGGGGTTGAGTGACTCGATATTGCGTTTGCGCAAAAACTTAAGGAACGCGCGCAGTGCAATAAGATAGTAGTTTACAGTTATTAACTTAAGGCCTGCTTGGCCCGCCGAAGCCTTGGCGGAGGGGGTGCGGTTGAGGTGGAGCCGGAACTCGCGCACCGCTGGCTCGGTTATGCGGGCGGGGGAGCTTACTTTTGCATGGGCAAAAAAGCGCACCAGGTAGCGGTCATAGTTTTCGACCGTTTTGACACTGCGGCCTTTCTCTATCTCCAAATATTCCAAAAATTCCGTTTTTAGAGCCCTAAGGTCTTGTGATGCCATACTCTGCCTATTGTAGCAGAAGCGTCGCACAACATTTTCCCACTCCCACACAAAACAACCAAGCCCCTTGCAAAGTAAGAGGCACTGTGATATGGTGTTTTGAGCAGGGCGCTTATATAGCCCTGCATTTATATATGCTTACGAAGCAGAAAAAGGCCAAGACCATGAAAGAGGTTGGTATCCACGAGACGGATACCGGCTCTGCCGAGGTGCAGGTCGCTCTCTTGACCAAGAGTATAGACGAGCTTGCCTCGCATTTGAAGAAGCACGCCAAGGACAAACACTCCCGTCGCGGGCTTTTGCAAATGGTTGCGGATCGCCGCACCCATTTGAAGTACCTAGAGGGCAACCACAAGCGCCGCTACAGCGCATTGGTAAAGAAGCTCGGCCTCAAGAAGTAAACACTTTTCTTTTTTGTAACACCCTTACTCTTCGTACGTCGTATATACTGAAGGAGTTTCCTTCAGCCGTTCTGTATTTTGTGCACTTTTTATAATTACGTTCATTCATTTATATGGCTATCATCAAACATAAAAGCCAGCGTGTCGGCATTTTTATTGACACGCAAAACCTCTACCACAGTGCAAAAAACCTTTACAAAGCAAAGGTAAATTTTGGCCAGGTGGTAAAAGACGCTCTTGCCGGCCGCCAGCTGATACGCGCCGTGGCATACGTTATACGCACAGAGTCGGAAGACGAAAAGGGCTTTTTTGAAGCGCTCAACAAGCTCGGCATCGAAACCAAAATAAAAGATATTCGCATTTTTGCCGGTGGCGCCAAAAAGGCCGACTGGGACATTGGCATGGCGATAGACGCAATTGCGATGGCCAACAAGCTCGACACAGTTATATTGGCAACCGGCGATGGCGACTTTGTGCCTCTGGTGGAGTACCTGCGGTTTACCGAAGGATGCCAGGTAGAGTGCGTTGCTTTCGGAAAATCCTCAAGCGGACAACTGCGAGAGGCGGTAGACGACTTTACCGACCTGTGCGACAACCCAAAAAATTATCTCATCGGCTACCGCGGCGGCGGGCGGTTTATGCCGTCATTTTCCCGCAGTGGAGCAGACGATCGCGCCCAGAGCGCCGACACCAGCCCCGACACTACCGAAGCGCCCGAGGATTTTGACGGCTATGGCGAAGACCCGGCCGTCAAAATGTCCGGGGAAATATAGTGCCAAGCGAGGGCGAGTGTGCCATGCGAATGGCACACTCGCCTGAACACTGTTTTTTTGCTACAGTTTCAAAATGCAAAGCAAAACATATTCGATAGACATCGGCGGCAAAATACTGACCGCCGAGTTTAACGACTGGGCCGACCAGGCAAACGGCTCGGTATTGGTGCGCTACGGCAACTCTGCTGTGTTGGCCACCACTGTCATGGATACAAAGGAATCGGCTCTCGACTACTTTCCGCTTTCGGTCGAGTACGAAGAAAAGTTTTACGCCGCGGGCGCTATCCTAGGTAGCCGCTTTATGCGGCGCGAGGGCAGGCCATCGGACGAAGCAGTGCTCTCCGGCCGCATCGTCGACCGCACTATCCGACCGCTCTTTCCCAAAGGGCTCAAGCGCGAAGTACAGGTCATCCTCTCCGTGCTTGCCATAGAGGATTACGACACCGACGTGCTCGCGGTTGTAGCCGCTTCGCTCGCACTTTCGACCTCAAACATACCGTGGAATGGCCCCGTGTCGGCCGTACGTCTTGGGCTTGAGGAACCGTCCGACTCTGATAATGGTAAAGACGAGAATGATTTTATTGTCTACCCGACCTACCGGCAACGTGACGAAGACCTCCCGCCCAAAGCCCGCATGGACCTAACCGCATGCGGCAAAGACGGACTCATAAACATGATAGAGGTTGGTGCGCGCGAGGTAGGTGAAGATGTGCTTGAACAGGCATTGGCGCGCTCATCGCAAGAGATAGAAAAGATACAGGATTGGCAAAAAGAAATAATCAAAGAGCGCGGGGTTGCAAAAGCGGTTTTTGAACAGCAAGAAAACGGCCCGGAAATAACCGGTGTATTCGCCGAAATTGTCGAGCCAATGCTTGCGTCTCATGGAGGACTCTTTGGCAAAGATGAAATAGGAGCTATGAAAAATGAGTGGGTTGTGAGTGCCGCAGAAAAACTCCCAAACATTGCCGCGGGACAGATAGATGCCTACTTTGAGGAACGGCTCGACGAATATGTACACGACATGGCTATAAAGGAAGGGAAGCGCGTCGACGGCCGCGCGCTCGACGAGATACGCCAGCTATATGCAAAAGCCGGCGGTATTTCACCAATGATACACGGGACCGGCCTGTTTTACCGAGGCGCCACGCACGTGCTTGGAGCACTCACCTTAGGCGGCCCGGGCGAGGCGCAAGTTGTCGACACTATAGAAACAAGGGACGGCTCCAAGCGTTTTATGTTGCACTACAATTTCCCTCCATTTTCGGTGGGGGAAACGGGCCGGATGGGCGGCATGAACAGGCGCATGATAGGCCACGGAGCATTGGCCGAAAAAGCATTGCGTGCGGTTATCCCTGCAAAAGACCTCTTCCCCTACACTATACGCATCGTGTGCGAGAGTCTCGCCTCAAACGGCTCAACCTCTATGGCCTCTGTGTGCGCCGGAACCTTGGCGCTTATGGACGCTGGCGTGCCAATTACCAAACCGGTCGCCGGGATTGCCATGGGTATGATGTCAGAACCCTTCGATATTGCTCAGGGTAACGCTCCGCGTTACAAAATACTTACCGATATACAAGGGCCCGAAGACCACCACGGCGACATGGACTTTAAAGTTGCCGGCACTCGCGATGGTGTCACTGCCGTGCAGATGGACGTCAAGGTGGCAGGGGTGCCGCTTGCCGCACTTTCGGAAGCGTTTATGCAGGCAAAAAAAGCGCGGTTGGAAATACTCGATGTGATAGAAAAAGAAATTGCCGCTCCGCGAGAGCTCATTTCGCCGCGTGCTCCGGAGATAATCACGATGAGGGTCAAGCCGGATCAAATAGGCCTGGTTATAGGCGGTGGTGGCAAAACCATAAACGGCATCAAAGACGCAACGGGCGTGGAGGACATTACTATTGAAGACGACGGAAGCGTGTTTATCACCGGCAAAAACGGCTCCGCGAAGAAAGCAATGGGGATGATAGAGCAGGTGGTAAAAGAATATCTTGCAGGAGAAGTTTACGATGGCGAGGTAACACGACTTATGGACTTTGGCGCGTTTGTTCGCGTCGGCCCCGGCAAAGATGCAGAAGGGTTGGTGCATGTGTCTGAAGTTGCGCCGTTCCGTATCGACAAAATCGGCGACGCGCTAAAGGTGGGGGACAAAGTGCGGGTTATGATAAAGGAGATAGACGAAAAAGGCCGCATCAACCTTTCTATAAAAGCGGTTGACCCGGACTTTGGGACACGCCACGGGCTCAAACCATCACAAAACCCTAATGGAAACGGACAAAGAAACAGCGGCGAGCGGCGAGAAAGGCCTCCCCATAGACCCTAAAAGCGTTCTGCTACCTAAAAAAGAAGGGGCCGTGCCGGCCAGTACCGAGCGTGTAAACGCCGGCATTTTGTTTGAGCAGGAGACTTCGGCGAAACTTGTTCCGCAAAAGTCCTCGGTGTCCTCGTCCCGCCAAGGGCGGGACTTGCGCCAGACTTTTGCGCCCCAAGTTTCGCCGTCGTCTGCAGGTGGTTCTGCAGAGTCAGTTCCACAAAAAAAAGAAGAGTCGACCGTGCGGCCGATAGAAACCTACCAAGGCGACATAGAAAGCTTGGTGCAAAATAAAAACCTCTCTGTGGTGTCTATTGCCGCAGCAGAGGCGATACGCCGATCACAAACACCGCAAGCGGCAATAGACACCACAGGTGTCGCAATGGCTACCGAATGGCTCAACTGGCTTGGGGGCCGGTTGGCCATGGTTATTGGCGGGGTGTTTTTTTTCGCGGCGGCGGCGGGATTGTTGGCATACTTTTTTTTACGACCAGTACCGAGTGTTCCTTCAAACACCGCGGCTGACGCGCCTTTTATCTTGGTTGACGACACAAAAGGTATCGCCTTTGCGGAAGCGGATTTTACGCGCCCGATAGCTATGGGCGCGTTCAACGACATGCGCAAAAATGTTGCGCTTTCACTCGGACTTATCGAGCGCATATACCCCGCCACCATGTCGACCGATGTGGATGATGGCACTGCGGTATACACGCTTATAGACGCACAAAAACTTTTGGCGCTTTTTGGGCCCACAGCGCCACAGGAGCTTGTGCGTACAGTGGAGCCGGCGCCATACCTTTTTGGCGCACATGTGTTTGACGACCATCAGGCGTTTCTCATACTCACCGTCGACTCATACGAGCAGGCCTTTGCCGGGATGCTGGGGTGGGAGGCAACCATGCAAAGCGACCTTGCGCCACTATTTACCCGCAGGCCACGGCCGCACATCAAAGAAGAGGGTTTGGCAACATCTACCCCGGCACAGGGGACTATCGTCACCGGGTTTACCGACGCCGTGGTTGAAAACCACGACACGCGCGTAATAAAAAACGAGTATGGCGACATACTCTTGCTGTGGACATTTCTTGACCGCTCGACCCTGCTTATCACCACAAACGAGTACACACTGCGCGAAATTGTAAGCCGCATTTCAAATGCACCTGTCCGGTAACCACACCAAAATAAATTGGCTAAGATAAACCCACTACCAAATCTATTTTGATTATATAAAAACAGCAAACTTCCAACACAATTGAGAGTATTCTTATCACTTCACTTATACATGGGAGAGTCTTGCTTAATATTGAGTACTGTGTGAAAGTTTGTTTGTAACAATAAGTATTTTTATACAATCCATGAACATATCAATAATCAAAAAGGGGATGGTAATTACCTGGTTAATCGGTCTCGTCTTTGTCATTATAGTGGAATCCAACCTTAAACCCGGAGAAGGGCCTATGGGATTTTTCTATTTTATGTTTGGAGCATTATCCATTCTATACTTTGCACTTTCCGTTTTAATAATCACTTTGCTTGAGAGGCGTAAACCCATGCAGTCCAACACATCAGTAGCACCAGTAGCACCCAAAAAGAAGTCGTTGCTATTCTATGTCTGCGTCACTCTATTACTGCTCTGGGGTGTGTGGCTACTTGGAAGTACTTTTTAAGTTATATATTTCGATAATTTAAATTCGAACCTGTATGGTGGTTGTATAAAAGAGTGGAGCGAACTCTATAAGTCCCGAGGTTTAACCTCGGGAGGTAGGTCCGCGTAGTACGCTCGCGCGTCCTCAAACATCGCACCAAAACCTGGCAACGTATCATAGTATTCCCTGATGGAAGCAGACGTTATGCGGCCCTGCTCTTTATTGCTGTCACCGAAGAATTCACGTACGCTCACGTACGGGTAGGAGAGGATTTCGCGGCGGAGCGTACGAACGTCACATTTTCCGCGTTTCCATTCCGGCGCAAAGAGATCAGCCGGATTTAGGAGAATGTAGGGCACGACTTGCTTTAAATAGCGATCATTGCCTATGTGCTTTGCCTTGTATGTTCCGCTAAAAAGCGAACCGGTTCGCTCGTTTCTACTGTTGAAGTACATTGTGTAACCAGTGAATAATTTTTGCATGAATCGCGCGATGCCGTTGTCTTCTCGCTGTCGGAGCAGTATATGAACGTGCGTAGGCATGAGGGCAAACGCACCGATGTCGACTAGTTGCTTCCCGCGGTCGACTCGTTTGTCAGCGAGTATAGATTGCAGGTCGATCTTGAATCTTTCCGAGACCGTTTCAGTCTTTGTTCCATTGCTCAAATACAACAGACTCATGAATCGTTCATAATCGCGACGCTGGCCAAATACCTTTCGCTTATCGACACCTCTGTTGTAGCAGTGATACCACTCACCAGTAACACACGGTTCTCGTGTTGACATGGCACCCAGTATACAGCATCCCACCACCTCCCGAGGTTTAACCTCGGGTACGTAGTTCAATCATCATGACCTTTGGTATAACTCCAAAAAAAAGCCCCCACTAGGGAGACTTCTTGAGTTTATCAATTCTTCTCTTTTCGTGTTGTACACAAAACCACATTACGAGAATTATTGCCACAATCATGAGCAAGACCACCAATCCAGTAATAGGCTGAACGGCAGCAATTACCAACGTTGACACGCTCGAAAGAACAACAAATGGCAATGTAATTGCCCAACCTAGTTTCGGTTCTGAGTTCATTGCGGTACTCCTCATGTACAATTGCATTGAGGTAACTAATATTAGATTAACATAATATTTCGGCAGCGTTGCCTTGACCACGGGCAAGTTAAGTAGCATAACAGTTTTGTCAGTTCGCTGACACTGCGTGGTCGTCGTATAACTCTTTTATACGAATTCCGACTAGCCGCAAACTTTGCCAGTTGCGCTCCAGGAGGAGCTTGCTACTATTTCCCTATGTCATCACACAACACCGCGCAGTATAAAGAAAAACTTGAGGAGGAACTTAGAGCGGTAGAAGGTGAGCTCAAAGCTATTGGCCGGCAAAATCCGGAAAATCCAAATGACTGGGAGGCGACAGAGAAAAGTATGGACGTGATGACTCCCATGGCCGACCCAAACGAGTCTGCGGACAAAATAGAAGAGTACAACGAGAACCGCGCCATAGTAGACGAGCTGGAGATACGTTACAACAATGTCAAACGTGCGCTCAAAAAAATAGAAGATGGAACCTACGGCCGATGTGAAGCGGGAGGCGAAGAAATAGAAGTGGCGCGGCTTGCGGCCAACCCTTCCGCGCGCACCTGCTTGAAGCACATGGCAGAGGAAAAAGGGCTCTAATCGGCGGGGCTTGCCTAAATAGCTCACATGCGTACTATAGCGCGATGCAGTATGCGCGCGTCTACGGGGCCGAAATGCTGGCGCTAACTCCATACCTGGTGTCGGTAGAGACAGACCTCTCGCGCGGCCTCCACGCTTTTACTCTGGTCGGACTCCCCGACAAGGCGGTTGAGGAAAGCCGCGACAGGGTGGCCGCGGCAATAAAACATGCCGGCTTTGACTCTCCAAAGAGCCGCAACCAAAAAATTGTAATTTCGCTTGCGCCCGCTGACCTTAAAAAAGAAGGGCCGATGTTTGACCTTCCCATTGCTCTTTCATACCTGCTGGCTGCTGGGGACGTACGCTTTGACCCGGAGCGGTGTCTTTTTATAGGCGAGCTTTCGCTCAAAGGAGAGGTGTGTGGCGTGCGCGGCATTTTGCCGTTGGTTGCAGAGGCAAAGCGGTTGGGTAAGCGGCAAGTATTTGTCCCGAAAGAAAACGCCGACGAGGCCGCGTTGGTGCCCGGCATCACCGTGTTTGGTGTTTCTACCTTGCGCGAAGTGGTTGAGTATTTGGATACTAAAAAAACAAGCGCCAAAGGTTCGGCCTTAAACCAGGGCTCTACAAGGTCGAACCTTAAACCAACTCCGCAAACCAAATTGGAGCCGGGTGAAACAGAAACACAGTTCGCGTTTGAAGACATTCGCGGACAGGAGTCTGCCAAGCGCGCGGCGGTTATAGCCGCGGCCGGCGGGCACAACCTTGGGCTCTCGGGGCCGCCGGGTACCGGCAAAACCATGCTTGCTCGCGCTCTTTCCTCCGTATTGCCGCCGCTCACTTTTGATGAAATGCTCGAGGTCAACAGCATACACTCGGTTGCCGGCACCCTGCGCGGCAAACTTTTGACCATGCCGCCAATGCGCGCGCCGCATCATACCGCATCCTACGTTTCTATAGTCGGCGGCGGCGCCACTCCGCGCCCAGGCGAGGCCACGTTGGCACACCGAGGTGTTTTGTTTTTAGATGAGTTCCCCGAGTTTGACAGGAGAGTTATCGAGGCACTGCGCCAGCCGCTTGAGGACAGGGTTATATCTGTTGCCCGCGCGCGCGGCTCTGCTATCTTCCCCGCGCGGTTTTGCCTGGTAGCGGCGATGAATCCGTGCCCCTGCGGCAACTGGGGACACCCAAACATCGCGTGCATCTGTACTCCTATGAGTTTAGAGCGGTACCGCCGCAAAATCTCCGGCCCCATAGCCGACCGCGTGGACCTGTGGGTTACCATGGGGCCGGTAGAGCTTAGAGAGCTGGGGTACCGCAACAAAGAGGGGAGCGAGACAAAAAATGCTCGAACACAGGTACAAAAAGCGCGCGCCGCGCAGGAAAAAAGATTTAATACAAAAGGTCCTCCTGCACAGACAACGAAGATGAATAGCGACCTATCGCCTCGCGAGCTCGACTTGCTGGTGCCATTGTCACCCGAGGTGCGCACTACTCTAGAAAAAGCTGGCGAGCGATTGAACCTATCTCCGCGCGCCTTCCACCGAGTGATAAAGGTGGCGCGTACCATAGCAGACATCTCTGGCTCCCAGGAGATATTAGAGCCGCACATACTAGAGGCGCTCCAGTACCGAGAGCACAAAGTATAAACTTGATTAACCTCTCAAGTATCGAATAAGGGTGAGTGCTACTCCAGCGTGCCGACCGGCAGATTGCTAAGCGGGTTCTTGGCACCGCGGACTTCAAAGTGCAGGTGGTTGCCGGTTGCAAGGCCGGTTGCACCGACAAGCGCTATAGTTTGTCCTTGCGCGACACGGTCTCCAGCGGAGACAAGCACCTTGCTTGCGTGCGAGTAGAGAGTTTGTGTTCCATTGTCGTGCTGGATAACCAGGTAGATGCCGTAGCCGCCATTCCATCCGCTCCTGCGTGCAACCAGCACAATACCGCTTGCAGCCGCATAGATGTCAGTGCCTTTTGGCGCGCCGATGTCAACGCCGTTGTAGCCATGGAGCCCTTGGGTGATTATGCCGCTTGCAATGGGTAGTACAAAGTAGCCGCCGAGGTCGGGCCCGCCAGCGCCATAGAGAGGCGCGGAAGGGACTTTTGTTTTAGAGCTCTTGGCGGGAGTCGGCGCTGCGGCTATCTCGCCATGTGGGATGATTATAGAGACCCCAACCGCAAGCGGCGCGCCCGCCTCAAGGCCGTTGTATTGTGCAATTTCTGTAGCGTCGCTGTTAAACTTTTTAGCAACAGATGAGAGTGTTTCGCCCTTGGCCACCGTGTGCTTTATGCCTGTGATAGGTAGTATTACTAAACTGTCGCCGGGGCGTATAACACCGCCTGCAATGTCATTTGACCAAATAATGGTGTTGACAGAAACGTTGTACATTTCCGCGATTTGCGACAGCGTGTCGCCTGTGCGCACAACATACACAGACACCTGTGATGAGGTCGGCCACTCTTCTATGTCGGCCGCAGTGCCTGATGGGCCCTCTTCCGGCAAAAGCGCGGTGCCGTCAACTACTGTGATGCCGCCGCCTCCTTTGGCGGGGTTCGGGTCTATGTTTACCGCCGGCGCAAGCAGTGGAAGTGTTTGCGAATTGAGTGCGAGAACTTGAGTGGCCACAGCTTCTGCCGGAGGAGCAAACAGCCCATTAAAGAAGGAGAGTATTCCTGCTGGTATAAAAAGTGGCGTAATAGATAAAAGAATAGGAGCAACCCCTATGGAGAGCTTGTAAAATAACGGCTTTTTTGCCTTTTCCGCAGAATATGACTCAACCGCAGGAGAAGGGTCTGTTTGAGGGGAGTTTATAAGCCTAAATCGAGCAAGCCACTGTAGTTTTTTCCAATCGGTGGCTTAACAGAGCCATTTTCGCAACGGCCAGGCCCTGCACTTATCCACTATACTTCCATAGCGCTTGCCGTCAACTAAGTTGTTAACCTGGTGTGGACAGCAATTTGCAATACTATAGGTATGTGTCAAAACATTTAGAAAGTCTTAATGATGCTCAAAAGGCGGCAGTGCTTCACACAGAAGGGCCACTCCTTGTACTTGCAGGAGCCGGAGCGGGAAAAACCAAGGTTATTACCCATAGGATACTAGAGATAGTGCGTGGCGGAACCGCCCCCGAGGAGATCTTGGCGGTTACCTTTACCAACAAGGCGGCGCGAGAGATGAGGGAGCGTGTGACGTATTTGTTGCAGACCCAAGGCGGCGTTGGAGTCAAGGGCTCTTCAAGGCATCACCATAACACACCGTTTGTGTCTACCTTCCACTCGTTGGGGCTCACCATAATAAAAGAAAATGCCAAAGCGCTTGGGTTTACTCGCACACCTGCGATATACGACCGAGCCGACTCATTGCGCGCTATAAAAGCTGCGCTAAAGAGCGTGGGGATGGAAGACATCGAGGCGCGTGCGGCGCTTTCGTTTGTATCTCGCCATAAGGGAGACGGTGTGACCGCCGAGGCCTATGCAGAAGACTCGCCGCAAGGGCGCGAGAGCGCGCTTTCGCTCGCGTGGCTTGCTTACGAAAAGTCGATGCGCTCCGAAGGAGCTCTGGACTTCGACGACCTACTACTGTGCGCAATGCATTTCTTGCGCAAAGACACAACCGCACGGGAAAGATATCAAACGCGCTGGCGCTATGCGCACATAGACGAGTACCAAGACACCAACAATGTGCAGGCACAGCTGGCAACTCTCCTTGTTGGTCCACAAAAAAATATATGCGCCGTGGGCGACATCGACCAAACAATTTACAGTTGGAGGGGTGCCAAGATACGCAACATGCTCGAGTTCGAAAAGACATACCCGAATGCACGTATCATCCTGCTTGAAGAAAATTATCGCTCGACTAAAAATATTCTTGCTGCTGCAAACGACGTCATAGCTAAAAATATGTTCCGCCAGGAAAAAAACTTGTTTACTAAAAATCCGGATGGTAAGGTATTGTCGCTTTATCAGGCGTTTGATGAGGTGGACGAAGCTTCGTTTGTTGTGAGGAAAGTTTTAGAACAGAGCGCGCTTGGCCGTTCGCCAAAGGACTTCGCAGTGTTGTACCGCGCCAACTTCCAGTCGCGCGCGCTTGAAGAGGCCTTTCTTGCGGCCGAGGTTCCATACCAAGTGGTTGGGACGCGTTTTTTTGAGCGTAAGGAAGTTAAAGACGTTCTTGCACTTGTCCGCGCCGCGCTTTATGACACCCCGCAAGACATAGCGCGGGTGGCAAATGTCCCTGTGCGCGGGATAGGGAAGGTCACTCTCTTAAAAATGTTGGCGGGGAGAGAAGGCGAATTGTCAGGAGCGGTGCGCGAAAAAGTTGCGGCTTTCCGCACGTTGCTTGCGCGCATAAAAGATGCCGCCAAAAAACTGCCGCCGTCTAAACTTGTGCAGTATGTGGTTGCAGAGAGCGGCATCGAGCGTATGCTCAAAGACGACAAATTGGAGGGCACCGAGCGGCTGGAGAACGTGCGCGAACTGGCTTCGCTTGCAACACGCTACGACTCTCTGCCTCTTGGCGAAGGGGTTGAGACACTGCTGGAGTCGGCGGCTCTTGCAAGCGACCAAGACGAGCTTAAAGATGACAAAAACGCCGTGCGGCTTATGACCGTGCATGCAGCCAAGGGTCTCGAGTTCCCGATTGTGTTTATCACAGGGCTTGAGGAAGGGCTCTTCCCTTACGCAAGAGACCCTTCGACAAGCTCGGGGCAAGGAGGTGCGACGGAAGACAAAGAAGAGGAGCGACGTCTTATGTACGTTGCTATTACGCGCGCCAAACTCGAGGTGTACTTGACCTACGCCGCCTATCGCACTATTTTTGGCTCTAAGCAGGCCACACTACCATCGCAATTTCTCTCTGACATCCCCGATCACCTGCTTGAACTGGAGACACCAGAGCGCCTGGGCAAAACTATTTATCTTGATTAGTTCGGCTACGCTCACTACAAGTACCCTATGGAAAAGAAAAAATCGCTTGGGCAACACTTTTTGTACTCGAAGCATTACCTTGCAAAAATTGCTGATGCGGCCGAGCTTGCGGCAGGCGATCTGGTGCTCGAGGTTGGGCCCGGTGATGGGACTTTAACATGTGAACTACTTGCACATGGCACAAACGTCATTGCAATAGAGAAAGACCATCGGCTTATCCCCCTCTTGCGGCAAACATTCGCAAAAGAAATCGCCAGCGGGAAGCTGCGTGTCGTCGAAGGCGACATTCTCCACTTTGATATATCAAAGTGTTTCCCGACAGTGGAGTCGCGCGAGTCATACAAAGTGGTGGCAAACATACCGTACTACATCACAGGCGCGATTTTAGAAAAATTTCTCTCCGCACGGCACCAACCAAGCAGTATGACGCTCTTGGTGCAAAAGGAGGTCGCTGAGCGCATTACAGGCCACCCTTCGACAAGCTCAGGGTCACCGAAAGAGAGCATTCTCTCTCTTTCGGTGAAAGTATATGGAGACCCTGCTTATGTCTGCACGGTACCGCGCGGGGCGTTTGCACCGCCACCGGATGTAGACTCTGCGGTTCTTGTTATAAAAAATATTTCACGCAGACATTTTTCCACTGAAAAACAAGAGGAGAGATTTTTTGCGCTCCTGCATACCGGCTTTGCGCATAAACGCAAGCTTCTTGCACGCAACCTCGAGCCGCTCCTTGGCAAAGAATATCCTCACATACTTGAGAATGTTGGGGTATCAGCAAACGCGCGGGCAGAGGACCTCCCGCTTGAGCAGTGGCTCAAACTAATCACCTATTAAAAACAAGAGGGTTAGGGGCTTGTGCCGACTATCTGCATCCGCAAACCGTGGAGAGGTACTGGGGAGGAAAAAAATCCTCCGCCGCCGACAAAACACACAAAAGGGATGTCCGCCACTCCAAGAACTTGCTGGCCCGGGCGCCTTGGCGCTCCGACCGAGTAGGTAATGGTAAACGGAGTCCATATGTAGGAGATGGGGAAGACCCCCGCCGGGATGATAGTTATGTGACGCATCCCGCCGGAGCAGGGGATAACGGAAATTATCCGCCCACCAAAAGAAGTTCCGAATGCCGACGCGACAAACGGAACACCCATTACACCAATAAGTGCCGCGAGCATAAATATTTTTTTAAAATAAACCATATAGACAGTATACCGCGTAGAAACTCTTGTATACTTATAGTAATGAGTATACGGGAGTATCTGCCCAGTGCGCAGTTTGCATTCATCTTGGGTGCAGTGGCGCTTTCTGCAGGGCTTGTTTTTGCTGCAGACTACATAACCGGCAGAGATGCGCGAGAGGTGCCGGGTGGGGTCGCGGTGTCTACTGGGAGCCAAACACAAGACAACTGGCTGCAAACCCTGCATGACATACAAGCGCAGAGCGGCACTTCACTCCCGCCAAGCCCAAACCCCGAAATCGTCTCGAACCTCCTTGGGGCGGCGCAGAGCGAGAATCTGACCAACACCATAGGCCGGAGCATTTTTATAAAACTGTCAGACGCTAAAGCACAAGGACTCGGCGACGACATACCAACACAAGACGCTCTTATTGCCGACGCTCTCTCGCAAGTAAGCCAAAACAGGGGTGCCGGCGTGTACACGGCCGCCGACATAAACACAATAACCACAACACCAGACACTCAACACACATACGGCAACGCCGTTATTGCTGTAGTACAAAGCCGCCCCAAGGCGAGCTATGTCGACACCTTGGTTGCAGTCGGACGCGCCACCGACAACAACGACCCGGCATACCTTGCGCCACTTGCCGCCATTGGGGCCGAGTATCAGGCGATAGCCGATGAGCTTGCTGGGCTTTCGGTGCCGCAAACGCTGGCACCATTGCACTTGCAGGTGGTAAACAACTTCGCGCGCATGGCGGAAACTTACCCCGACATGGCAATGGTGGTTGAGGACCCCTTGCTCGGACTCTCCGGGATACAGCTGTACCAGTCTTTGGTGCAAGAAACGGAGCGCGTGTTGACAAACATCGCACAGCAACTGGCTAAAAACGCTATACTTTTTGACAAGAGCGAGCCGGGGGCTGCCTGGAGCGCGCTGTTGGCATTGCCACAATGAAACGCAAACTTATTTTTATCATCGTTGGGGCTCTGGTGGTGCTGGGGCTTATCATTTTTGTATGGTTTTGGTTCTTCGGCCAAGGTTCAAAATCACCCGAAGATTTTGGTTTCTTTAACACGGCAAGCAGTACAGGCACTACTGGCACCGGCACTTTGAGCGGCGGCAACCAACAAACGCCTTTTGGACAAAACACCGCGGTAAATAGTGGTGGGTCGGTCAACATACAAACCCCGCTGACAACATACACGGTAGGCGGGCAAACAGGTGGGGTAGCGCCGCCAATTACCATTACAGTTACAACGACTACCGTGACTGATGTTACCTGGCTAGACGGCAGTGGTGGCGGCACGGGGAGCACCAAAACTTTTACCCCGACTCCAATAAACCAAATAAACAACGTAGGTATAAGCGGAACCGGATACTTCAACAACGCTGTCGGGCCAAGCGGGCCCGGGCTGCTTGAAACACTTGTTGGGACTGGGGTGGCTGGGGCAATTGCCTGCACGCCCGGGCTCTTGAGTGGCATTGCTGGAGGCACTGGAATAAGTGCGGCGTTGAGCGTAGTTGCAGTTACCGTAAACGCGCCGGTACAAAATGCAGTCGACACCTCTAACACCGTGCGGGACAACTTTCTTAACTGCATCGCGCGCACAATCGCACGCTCGGTGATACAGCAAGTAACCGCGAGCGTGGTGGACTGGATAAACTCCGGCTTTGACGGCAAGCCGGCGTTTGTACAAGACTATAAGCAGTTTTTTACCAACGTGGCCGACAGAGCCGCGGGCGAGTTTATCCAAGGTAGCGACCTGGCCTTTTTGTGCAGCCCGTTTAAGCTCCAAGTGCGCATCGCCATAGCGCAAAGCTATGCACACCAAAGGAGCGGGAGCAACGCCGCCGCCACCTCTTGCACACTCTCGAAGGCGGTAACCAATGTGGACGACTTCCTCAACAACGGCTTTTCAAGCGGGGGGTGGGGCGGGCTCTTGGCCTTTACCACCGAACCGACCAACAACCCATATGGGGCTACAATGTATGCACAGATGCTACTCAACAACAAAATACTTGCAGACAGCAGGGATGCCGGGCTCAAAATATCCCCAGGCGGATTCCTTTCGAAGGAAGAGTGTACAGGCCCCATAAATACTGTGCCCGGCACTCCAAACTACGGAAAGCAGACATCGTGCAAAATAGTAACGCCAGGCCAAACCATAGAGGCCGAACTGCACAAAACGCTTGGCACAAACATAGACTCGCTCAACCTTGCCGACAACTTTGACGAAATTATAAGCGCTCTCATAAACCAGCTTATGACCCGCGTACTCTACCAAGGGCTTGCCAACATAAGCGGGCAAAACGGCTACGCCGGCAACTTTTCGAGCGGGCAAGATGTGCAGGCACAAATTGCGGCGGAGGCGCTCCTTACCAAACTACAAGGCGCAGTGGGGATGGCCCAGCAGTATGGCACAACCAAGCAGGGGAGCATTACTGACATTCAAAACGCCCAAGCACAGTTGGTGGGGCTCCAAAACTGCTGGAGCGCGGCCGCTTCATCGACCGGGCTAACAGCATCACAGCAAGCGCAGGCGCTCGCAAGTGTCGCGGCTGCAGATGCGGCGGTGCAAGCACTAGAACTGCAGGTCGCCTCATACAACACGGAGATTACCCGCGCCAACGCCGCCATTGTTACCGTGCAAGAGATACAAACAGCGGCACTTGCGGCGCGCACGCTCAAAGAGGTGCGGGCGGCGGATGTACAGTTTGCCACGGCGGAGGCGGCGGGTGAGTTTATTACGCAAAACGACGTTACCACCGCTCTGCAAGACCGCACCACCCTGCAAGCACAGCTGGCGGCTCAAAACCAAACAACTCAAGCAGAGCTTACACAATGCTATGCCTTTGGCCTATAACATAAAGAAAAATATTCTGCGCGTAGGAGCAAAAACGTTGCTCGCTGGAGTTATTGTGTTGCTCGCATTTTCTCCACTAGCACCTATTTTTTCTACACCAAGCGCACTGGCGGCAGGAGAAAGTTTAATACAAACAGGAGGCGGTGGTCTCCAAACCCTAGCTGAGTGGTTGGCGAGTATTTTTTACTACGTGTTTGTGGGGCTTTTTAGCTCAATCGCCTACATCAGTGCGGCCTTTTTTAGCATGGCGGTTGCGGTAACACTCAACAGTAGCGCCTATGCATTGAGCTTTATCAACACCGCCTGGGAAACAACGCGAGACATCGCCAACATGGCGTTTATCTTTGTACTCGTCTACATTGCCTTTACCGTGATGCTCAAGGCCGAAACAGCCAACACGATGAAGATGCTTGCCGGCGTTATAGTGGTTGCGCTGGTTATCAACTTTAGCTTCTTCCTCACACGAGTGGTGATAGACGGCGGCAATGTGCTGGCTGTGCAGTTTTACAACCTTATCGAGTACCAACCTATCGGAAAGAATAATTCCGTCAACTCTGGAGTAACAACCCCGGCATCCGCAATTGCTTCAAAACTGATTGGTGCTGACACCAAAGACCTTACGTACAGTATTATGAGCGCCTTGGATGTAACCCAAATTCTTAATACAAAAAGTTATGAGGATTTCCAAAAAAGGGTCGCGGATAGCGGCGGTTCTTTCTGGTACACGCTTACCGCCCTTTCGCTCATATACATTATGGTTGGAGTTGCCTTTGCTATACTGGCTGGCTCGTTCCTCTTTGCGGGGGCAAAGTTTATGATGCGCACGGTGGGGCTTATATTCCTTATTATTGCGGCACCATTGGCGCTTGTTGCACGAGCCATCCCCACTGCAAAGTTTAAAAAAATGTTCGACGACTGGCTCGACTGGCTCATCCGCCTTTCGTTCTACCCGGCTATATACCTCTTTATGTTCTGGGTCCTTACCAAGTTTATGCACGAGCTAAACCCAAGCGGCAAAGGGAGTTTTGTCGCGGGAGTATTTGACATAGATACAACGGGGCTTAATTCCAACTGGTTTACTACCAACATTGCCATAGCCGGCGCCCAGATAGGCATCCGGCTGGGGTTTGTCATTGCGATGATGTATGTAGCGCTTTCCGTAGCTGACTTTGTGGTGAAGGAAGGAGGGTCTGGTGCTGCGAAGGGCCTGCAGTGGGGGCTTGGGCTTACAAAACGTACTGGCGGATACGCTTTTCAACAAAGTGCTGGCAGGGGTGCTGCGTGGGCCAGCAAGGGCCTTGCTACGGGCCGGGCAGGGGCGTTGCTTGAAAGATTTACCGGCAGAGGCGGATATTGGGTGGGGGATAAGGTACGGAGATATGTCACACAACCCGTTGCTGAAAAATCTTTTGGCGGGGCAGAGTCGCGCCAACAACTCCTTGA
>Ga0209542_10008934_pt1 | contig 18554 bp, 21 predicted proteins | sample RifCSPhighO2_01_FD_184028 | JGI IMG/M metagenome (GOLD analysis project Ga0209542, IMG submission 184028) | Soil microbial communities from Rifle, Colorado - Rifle CSP2_plank highO2_0.1 (SPAdes) (version 2) | ecosystem: Environmental > Terrestrial > Deep subsurface > Rock core/Sediment ...
CAGGCGATATTGATGAACTCGAAGAACTCAGAGGTAAGCTGGATGTCCTGCCAAATTTTGGTTCGGATATCGTCCAACAAGCGTATGAATCGGTTTTTTCCAACGGAAATATCCGAGGGGCGATGAAGTTATACGAGCTTACAAAAATGCGCCCGATTGTTCCAGAAATTTCAAAAGAGGTAAAAGAAAATGCTTGCAAGATTTTTGTGAAAGCTGCGGTGAGAAGAGATGCAGCTCTCATAGATTGGGAGGATCATAGGACGGATCAAGAACGGCTAAGAGAAGAGCGCGATGTCGCGAAAGCGTTATTTGCGGATGAAATCAAGGTTGAGATACAGGCATATATGAGGGAGTTTGTTGAGAACGGCAAGCGCAGGCAGGTGGAGCGTTTTTCGTTCTGGTGGGGAATTGATCCTCTGCCCGAAGAGCAGTATGTGTTGGCTTGTTTGGACGGTAATTGGAAAAAAGCAAGGGAAGTCTATGCTAAACATAAGAAGGAGATTGTGAAACGATATCCTGAATATGCGCAAGTGTTGAATATAGCTCCTTAGTAGCTCTTCGCGAACAAAGCTATGGCTGCTGCCTTTTTGTCGCACTGAACGCAGTCTCCAACCGGATGTTCTAATTCGAACGGCAATGTGAGGCATTTTGCGCCTTCTGTTTTTTCTTTGATTTTTTCTGCGCATTCGGCGGTGCAGCACCAGGGTGCGTAGATGAGTTTTTTCTCTTTGATTGCTTTGACAAAATCAGTCCACGTGCTTACGTGCACTGTGTTTTCGGTCAGGAAATTTTTCGCTTTTGTGAACATGTCTTTTTGCATTGTTTCGAGCTGTTCTGCGAGGTATTCTGGCAGTGTGTCGAGAGGAACGAAGGTCTTGGCTCCAATGTCGCGTCTGACTGCCACTGCTTGTTTTTTCTCGATATCTTTAGGGCCGATTTCTACGCGAATGCACGCTCCTTTGAGTTCCCATTCGTTGAATTTCCATCCTGCGGTGTAGTGGTCGCGGTCATCAACGTAAACTGATATGTCTTTTGAACGGAGCACGTCTGCGATGTCTTTTGCTTTCTTGATTACTCGTGCTTTGCTGTCATCAAAAAGTATTGGTACTATGACGACGTGAAGCGGAGCGACTTTTGGCGGTATGACGAGTCCTTTGTCATCTCCGTGGTAAAGTATCATTGCGCCGATGCTTCGCGTGCTAAATCCCCAGCTGTTCTGGTATGGGTGTTGTTTCTCTCCTTTTTCATCGAGATATGCTATGTTGAAGCTTTTGGCGAATCTTTGGCCTAAATGGTGGCTGGTCGCGGCCTGTACTGCTTTGCCGCTTGGCGTTAGTGTCTCAACTGATGTTGAGAAGTCCGCGCCTGCGAATTTTTCATTCTCGCTTTTTCGTCCTTTTATGACTGGCACGGCAAGGTTTTCTTCGAATACTTGGCGATAAAGTTCCAGTATGGCGAGGACTTCTTTTTCAGCTTCTTGTTTGTTCGCGAATGCGGTGTGGCCTTCTTGCCACAGGAATTCTCGTCCTCGAAGGAATGGCACTGGATGCTTGAATTCCCATCTAATGACGTTGACCCATTGGTTTATTTTGAGCGGCAAGTCTCTGTGGCTTTTTATCCATTTGGAGAACGCTTCGTACATGACTGTTTCTGATGTTGGCCTGATCGCGAGCCTTTCGTTAAGTGGAGTGTTTCCGCCTTGGGTGACCCAAGCGACTTCAGGGGCGAACCCTTCGACGTGTTCTGCTTCTCGTTTGAGAAGGTTCTCAGGGATTAGAAGAGGGAAGTATGTGTTTTGAACGCCTGTTTTTTTTATTTCCTTATCGAAGAAGGCCATGAGTTTTTCCCAGATGGCATAAGCTCGGGGTCTGAATATCATGCATCCTGAAACGCCAGTATATTCAACCATCTCGGCTTTCTGGATTACCTGCGTGTACCATTCGGAGATGTCCTGCGACTTCTTGACAGTTATCCCCTGTTTGCCTTCTTCCTTTGCCATAACTTTGTTTTACGTCAGGTTATTTATAAAGGTTTGGAGCAGGAAAGCTTTATAAGATGAATACTGGAAAAAACCGCCATGCAGTCATATGGAATCAACCAGTTAGAACGCGTAATCGAGCGTTCAAACGCTACAGATACGGATTGGAAAAAATACTTCGAGGCTTGCGAACAGGAGGGAGTTGATGCTCAGATTCGTTTTGTCGATAAATGCCACGCTCTTGGAAAATACGAAAGAGCGAAGCCAGTCGTATTAAAAATTCTCAGTGATATGTCGCTCTCGCCAAAATATATCTGCTTTGATTATGCTGACATCAAGTATAAATCCGCGAAGCGTCTTGTTTTCAATCAGGGTTTGCCTGTTATGGTTCGTAGGCTTGATGATGTTCTTGAGCAGGACAGGCGTCTTTTGAGATATCTTCAGTTTTCAAAAGGAGGAACTGATTTTTTCGCGCAGTTTTGCTGTATGGAACAAATTGGTCATAAAAGCCGCAGGGGTGATGATCAAGTGCTAAACGATGATGACGCTGAACGTATCGCGCAAGTGGTTTCGATTCATAGCGTGAATCTTCAATACAGCGACATCACTGATTATGGCGCGGATAAATTGCTCGCTTTGCCGAATATCAAAAGACTGAAACTTAACTATTCGAATGTTACCAACAAAATAGTATCAAAAGTGTGCGCCAAAGATTTGGCTGATGTTTCTCTTAAAGGCACGCGCATAAGTGATTCAGGCGCAAGATATTTGGCTAAAAATCTGAAGAGCGCGTCTAATCTTGAACTTTCGGACTGCAGAAAGATGACTAAAAAAGGCATCGACGCTTTGTGCGAAAGCGATTACAAAGCGCTAAGGATCGAAGGCGAGCGTTTGAGGAGAATTTATGACCGATGTTGAATTGCAGGAAATAAGAAGGGAGTATTCTCGTGAATGCACACCCGAGAATCTTGTAAGGCTGCTCAAAGCGACGAAAAGAATAGGACAGAATTGGCAAACGCTGTTCAGGCAAGAAATCGGATTGTTGTATAACTTGATAGACGTACCGCGATTCAGGGAATTGAGCGCTCCAATTCAGGATTTCTTGCGTGATGAAACTGATCTTGTCATGTCAGTGTACCCGCAAATGCATAACGGCGGTATCGATGAAGTTATTTGGGAGTTCAAATTTCCCCGCATTGATGCATATAGGGTGAATCGCAGCGGACTATTGCTATTGTCAGATTACCGTGCGCCGATACGCAGACTTGGATTGACTGCGGCGCTTAGTACTGGCGACCCGTTCGTCATTCGTCTTTGTTATACGCTCCTTCCAGTGGTTCAATTAAGCCTCTCAGACAGCAAAATAACCGACAGAGCAGTAGAAGAGCTTGTTTCTTCAGGGAAACCTCTAAGGCAGTTATCTCTGAGTGGAACAATAGTAACGAATAAATCATTAGAGTATCTGGCGAGGAGTAATCTTGCGCTGGAGAAACTTGATGTGCGAAGGACAAACATCGACTGGATTGCGATAGAGGATTACAAGCAGGTGAAAACTGATGTTGAAGTTTTCTATGCCTAGTCTAAAACCGCAAAGATGAATCACCGGTATTTGAATTAAAAAGCATTAAGGCTGATTTTGTTTTGATGGCCGTCCGGGCACATAGTGGTGTTCTCTGCATCTGGCTTCGTATTTTCTGCGGTTGTTCTCCTCATCGTTGCCGTTGACAAATAGAGGGTCTGTGTAAGGTGCGGGTTGTCCGTCAAGTAATCGTTGTGTGCAGTCTGAGTTTTTGGCACATATTTTTCCTGATTCGTTTCTGTACTTGCACACTCCGTATTTGAATGAGATGTCTGAGGCGTATGGCATGAGTTCGCCGACATGCGGTCCACTTTCTTGCATGCCGAATGGAATTGGTTCACCTCTAAAACTTGTCACCAACGTGCTCGCTACGATTGTGAGTGAATTTTCACGGTTGGAAATGACTTCTTTGCAATAATCTATTATGGTTGGATCGAACATCCATACTTCGTCGATGCCTATGAGGTCGTACGCTTCTTTGCCTGCGAGTTCGCGCAGTTCTTTGCTGCTTGAGACCCGAACTGCTGGAAGCTGCCTGCCGTTGTGCGCTCGAACGTAATCTGCGCCGAAGCGTTCATCGAAGCGCGTATCGGATGAATGTTTGAACAGTACCCATCTCGCGTCAGCGTGGATTCGTCTTTCTATTCTGGAGAGCAATTCTGAGGTTTTCTCCGCGAACATGCTTCCGACGATTAGTTCTAATCTTCCCATGATTATGCTAAACGGTGTTGTGCTGCATAAAAAGATTCGTTGTAACAAGCTGGTGATGGTGTCGCAGTGCTCGCGTGCGAATCTTTATAAATCAAATACGCTCTTCAATGAATATGAAAGTGGTGCATCATGCTATGAGTCACGTGCTTATACACGCGGCGCTGTTCTCAGGATTCGCGCTTCTTGTTCCCACAGTTAGCGCGGCGTTCGAACAGAAAACGAGCCCGTGGGTTGCATCTCCTAATGTTTTCTTTGGCGGAGTGATGCTTGTCATCGTCAGCGCGTTCCTTCTTTATCGTGTCAAAGAGACGCTCGCGGATACGCTTAAAACGCTCGGCATGACTATTTTTCTTCCTGGAGCTCTTAGCGTTGTCAGCAGTGTGCTTACGTTTCAGGATTTATTCTCTGCCAAAGGCATTTCTGGAATGACTGTCGTAAAGCCTGTGGCAGAATATTACGTGAGCCACAGCGTTCCGACCGTGCTTAGCGTGGCAGCGGTCTATCTTTTAATAGGTGGTGTCTTGTATTGGACTGGTAACAAGATGAATCAGATTAAGAACAAGTTCTCGTTCAATTAAACATATCGTATTTTGTTTCCACTATATGATTGTTTGAGAACATCCTCAAATGGCAGAAGATATTTCGGATCAAGTGCAGGCTGTTTCTTTTCACCGTCTTGCAAAGCGCATCGTGTCTGGATGATGACTGTCGAATCTACGATGTGCGAGCCGAACGTGCTTAGTATTTCGCGTAAATCGAATTGTCTTGCTATTTCATCGATTGTGATGACGCTTGTGGCTCCAATGCCGTTAGGCGCAGTGTAGCGCGGAACTGCCACTAAAAGCAGTCCGCTTGGCGTTCGCGCTATCGCCGCTTTGTGCGGTTGTTTTCCACGGAAGATGAATTCATAGACCATATCTGATGACAAGTATAAGAAATATAAATTAGTTTCTACGCCTATACTCGGGAATCCATCCTTCTTTGTCTTGGAAGAATCTTGTCGCTTTTATTTTTTTCTCTTGTGTAAGAAAGAAACGATGATATCTTCCGGCAGGCAGTCTTAGTAAGTCCCCTATTTCAACTTCGATACGTATCCAGTGATCATTATTGTCGCGGATATCAAAAATGCCTTCTCCGTTGGTGATGAATCTGATTTCGTCCTCATGGTGTTTGTGTTCTCGTTCAAATGCGAAGAGTTTTTCTTCGATGCCTCGCACTGGTGTTATGCTGACCGTATCGAGATGATCGTATCCTGCGCTTGCAAGGTCAGTAAGGAATGTGTCTGTGCTTGTGGGTCGCAAAAGCGCTATGCCGTGCTGGCGAAGTTCTGTTTCGGTTAATGGTGTTGCGGTGTCTAGCCTGTACGCGCGCTCATATCGACGTATTGGTTTTGAAAGATCCAGCCCTCGCGCTGATTCTTCAAGCGATATGCGGAATAGATAATCATAGCACTCCGCCTGTGTTTTGGCGTGTTCCCATGTTCTGCCCCATACATAAACTCCGTGTCCTCGAACTAATATGGCGCTCGTGTCTGTGTTTTCAGCTATTGTTTTGCCGACAACAGTTGCGAGGTCTTTTTCGTGGCTGACATTTTCAATTATTGGCACATGCAGAAGGTCGAACACGTCGTAGCCACCAATGCCCTTTTGCATCTCGATTCCGGTTATCTTAAATCGTCTGTCAAAGGCAAGCGATGCTCTTGCTGCATGGATGCTGTGGTTGTGGATGACCGCTCCTGAGTTCGTTCGATCGTAGATCTCAAAGAATATGGGGGCGCACGCTGAGAGTGTGAGATTGTCTGGGCGTGAGAGGATGTTTCGATTGCTGTCAAGCGTGAATATTTGTTCAGGCAGTATGCATTCTTTCTGCACTCCTGATGGAGCGATGTACACTTGTTCGCCATCCTTGATGCTGATTCCTCCTCCTGTTCCTGATACCCATCCAAGATTATAGAATGCAGCTCCAAGTTCGCAGATGAGTTGCTTAGGGTCTGTTGACATCACGTTGTTTTCAAAAGAAGAGTATTTATTGTGTGGTGAAAGGAATATTCTGATGAGAATTGTAAACTTTCCAACAAATTCTACGCAAGAAATAAAAAGAGCACTTGCCCCAATTAAAATATGACTCAATTACAGCAAATGGATTCAACGATTGAAAGATTGCAGAAACGCATAGAACTGCTTGAACAAGAGAATGGGGCTTTGAGGAAAAAAGTGCTTATTGTTCCGTACAATGATGCTAAGACACTCATCAAGGCGACGATACGCAAATTCAAAGAAGATGGCAAAAAATATTTTAACGTTCTTGATTTGCATTTCGAAACGCATCTTTCTTTTCCTATTTTGAATAAAATCATGACTGAATTAGAAAAAAGGGGAGAGGTAAGTGATGGAACAGAGGAATTTATTAAAAACGATTGAGTTGCCAATCATCCATAAAAAGGACGGTCGATGGATTTTGCTCAACGTCATCTGCAATGCAGAAATACTTCGCTCTGATCGCATAGATGGACCATACGAAATTGTCGATTCTGATGCTCATCACGTAAGGCAAGTCAACGCTAAAACCAGTGTGGAATATACGCCAAAAATGTGGAAAACGTGACGATTCAACGCAGCTCCTTCATCTTTTCCTGCAGGAACTTCGCGATTTCATCTTCCCAATATGCAGGGACTGCTTTTGAAAATAATTCCTTGAGCCAGGCCAAAGTCTCTTTTCTGAATCCTTCTTTCTCGTCATCTATCATATGGTAGACGTCATAACGGATTTGTGGGTCGAGTTTCGCTCTTTTTGCTGCTTTGTTGAATTGGTTGATAAGGACGAGTTTAAGGTCGTCGGCTTTTACCTGCTCTTTGTCTTCTTCGTCTTTCCAGAAGTCTTCGTAGCTAAAGTCGCCCTTTCGCAAGTCAGGAAGGACCGCGAACACGAATTTGGATAGCTCCGATGGCCATTTTGTTTCAATATCAGTTCTATTCTTCTCTATGCCTTCAAGGAATTTAGGGTCGATGTTAGTTCGTTCACCGTCTATGATGCGAAGTAGCTCTGCTCGCACGTATTTTGGCGCGTCAAGCGATGTCGCTTCACTGCGCAGTTGTTCCTTGAATTCTCCTCGCGCTGCCTGTGATTTGGCGACAAATGAGGAGCCGCTCACATCTTCGATCGGTTTGCCTGTTATTTTCGCGATTATTTGTTCGTGCATTCTTCGCAAAAATTCGTATTTGTCTTCAATTCGAAGGACGTCCATGTACCCCATAAGCGCAAGGTTCAGTGCGAAAGGTGATGGGACTGTTGTGTCCATTTCAACTACTTGGATTGTCTTGTTTTGTATTCCCTCTAGGATTTTTTTGGTGTTTTCTATGTCCATCAAATCTTCAAGGCATTCGCGTCTTGCTTCCTTGAGTATTGTGAAATCGTTGTCGATTCGTTTGAGCGCGCTCATTAATATCATAGAACTCACCTGTTGTCTGCCAACCCGTTTCTGACGTCCGAGATAGTTGCGAAGTATCATTAGCGAGCGTGTTGCGCAGTGCCTGAATCTTCGTTTGAATACTTCGCTTTTTTCTACTGCGATGTTCATTATGAGCGAGAGCTTGTCCGGAAGCAGAAGGGTCAGCGCTTTGACAGGCCGCAAAGCTTTCGTGCCGTTGATATAGAATCCGTTGTCGTTCATTCCCAGCTCTACGTCTTTGTGCTCTGTTCTGCTCATAGCGAACGCGACCGCTCGGCTTAGACAGTCGTTCACTCGTCTGCCAAAGAGAGTGTGGAAGATTATCTTGTTGTCGCGCCCGTCGCTATAATACTCGACTAAAATTAGTTTGTCTGTTGGCAGTTTTTTGCAGTAATCGTATTGTTCTTTGAAATATTCGTAGATTGCGTTCGCTGCTTTTTCATCGACGTAAAGGTGTTCGTTGACGAACTTGAGAATGGCGTCCCTGCTTTCACCCGCGTTGAAGCGTTCGAGCATATATCTTCTGAATCTGCCGATTTCCATCGCAAGATCAAAGCTCAATGGTAGCATTTCTGATACCCAGTGTGGAACTGTTGGCGGTCGGTTGACTGAGGTTCCTGCTTGCGCGACCATTCCTCTTGTGAATTTGAAGATATAAGTTTCGCCTCCAAGAACGAACACATCGCCTGGCTTCAATCGTTCGACGAATCCTTCATCAAGCATTCCGACGGTTTCGGTTCCGACTTTGACTGTGATGAAGCTTTCGTCAGGGATGGTTCCGATGTTGGTCATGTAGATGACTCTGCTGAGTTTGCCTCGTTTTCCTATCTGTCCGTTCTCTCTCCATATCTTGGCGTAGATGTGCCTGTCTTCAAGCTCTGAGAATTCTCCTGCGAGATATGAGAGTACGCTGTTGTAATCACCAAGTTTTAAAGTTCTGTAACAGTAGCTTTTGCGCGTGAGTTCGTATAGCTCGCGCTCGTTCCAGTTCTGCTCTAGAGCGGCGCCGAATAGCTGCTGGGCAAGCACGTCAAGCGCATTCATTGGTATGTGCACTCTATCGATTTTCTTTTCAACTGCGCTTTTGAGGAGCACCGCGCATTCTACAAGGTCGTCTCTGTCCATGACCATTATTCGCGCTTTGACTGTTTCGTGCAGTTTGTGCCCGCTGCGCCCTGCTCGTTGCAAAAAGCGCGCAACTGACTTTGGGCTTCCAAGGCAGATGACTAGATCGATGTAGCCGATGTCGATTCCAAGTTCAAGGCTTGTGCTGCAAACGACCGCTTTGAGTTCTCCCTTGCGCAGTTTCTCTTCGATTCCAAGGCGGTTTGTTTTGCTCATGCTGCCGTGGTGCGCGCCGATGTTTGCGGAGTATTTTGTTGGGAATTTGTGCTTTAGATGGTCGACGACACGTTCTGTCGCGCTTCTTGTGTTTGTGAAGATAAGCGTGGTCTTGTGCGCGTCAATTAATTGGTCTATTTGCTCGTACATCTTGTGGTGCATGTCCGCGTGCGTCGTCTCGATAAGGTTCTCGACTGGAGATATGACTTTGAGATCGAGCTGTTTGAGAAAATGGATGTCGATTATTGTGCAGGGCCGTCCTACTCCGACTAGGTACTGCGCTATTTCCTCAAGGGGCGAGACTGTGGCGGAAAGCCCGACTCTGCATAAGTGTCCGGATAAATGCTGCAGCCGTTCTAATGACAATGACAAGTGCACTCCGCGTTTATTTTCGGCGAGCGCGTGGATTTCATCTACTATGACCCATTCAACATCCGTTAAGTGATCGCGAAATTTTATGCTTGCGAGCATTATCGCAAGGCTTTCAGGAGTTGTTATCAGTATGTGCGGCGGTTTTGCCAGCATTTTGCTTTTTTCTGATTGAGTAGTGTCGCCTGTTCGAACGCCAACGCGTATTCCCAGCGCTTTGCCAGCTATTGATTCTATCTGTTCAAGCGGTTCTTTGAGATTTTTTGATATGTCGTTATTAAGCGCTTTGAGTGGCGAGATATAGATTGCGTAGACTTTGTCTTTGAGTATTCCTTTTTCTGCGCTGTCGACTAGTTCATTTAGCACTGAAAGAAAGCCAGTGAGCGTCTTTGTGGCTCCTGTCGGCGCGGATACTATGACATTGTTTCGCGAGTGTATCTCGAAGACGCCAAAAAGCTGGGGCAAGGAAAAGCTTGTGAACCTGCTGAAGAACCATTTATTTATTGTTGGGTTGAGTATGCCCTCTATCTCTTCTTTGGTATTGGGATTTTCCTTCCACTTCATCAATAAATTAGTATCCATATGGAAAATAATAAGCAGTGCTTATCCTCACAGCACCTATCAAAATAACGGTTTAAAAAACTTTGCCGAGCGATGATTCATCAAATTTTTATATCAGTCAATCCAACCGCGAATAGTGGACTACGTTATCTGCGCCCCGCAGGGTAAAGCGATGAGCTATGAGGGACAAAGGTCTCTTGAGCGCATAATCGCTCTTCGCGGCGTGCAAGTCATCCAGCGCGAATTTTTCAGTGCGATAATAACGTATGCGGGTTCTGATTTTGAGATAAAGCGTCTATCTAACGCGAAAGAGGTTTCGATAATGCCTCGCAAGCAATATGATGAGTTGATGCGGTTGAAACAAGCAATGCTCTTTTCAAACGCGAATAATGATGAATACGGATTCCATTTGCATGGCGAGTTCTAAATTTGAATTAGTATCATAAGAAGTGCCGAAGGTATCATTGCCGCAAGATACGCTGCTTTGTTCCATTGCCACACGCTATGACCATCGAACGGCGGGAACGGTATTAGATTGAAGACGGCAAGAAGAGAGTTTATTCGAAGTCCGTAAAAAACAAGTACGCTCGATGAATAAAAGCTAAGCGCGAAAAATATCAGCGCAAGCAATAAATTGACTACCGGTCCTGCGAGCGCTATTTTTCCGTGGGTGTTGCGCGAAGCGCCGTGCACCATTACCGCTCCTGGCGCCGCGATTATTATTCCTGTGACGCTAAGTAAAAGTCCTATAAGCAGCATCTGATCGTTTGAACGAAATTCCGCCCAGCACCGCGCTCGCTGCGCTACAAATTTGTGCGCGAGTTCGTGCAATACAAATGCTAGTCCGGCGATGAGAAGTGTAACTGGAAGTATGACTAGTGCGTTCAAGCTAAGGCCTGCGTACGCTACTGAAAACATCAAGCTTACGAAAAACCACGCGCGTGCGAGATGCGCAAGTTCTATTTTTGAGAATCTTAGCATGTCGCACTCTCTACTGAGGATGTCAGGTTTGCGAAGTAAGATATGTAGTCTGCGCTTCTATAACTGACAACTGCCTGTTCGTGATACGCTAAAGCCTGCCTCAAATCAGTGCAGGCGGAATATTCGATTGTCAGCATCGCAAGGCGCAAATCTAAATCAGCTAGTTCAACAAATTTTTTCCACGCTTGTTCTGCGACTTCAGGTGGGCACTGAGCTGTTGTTTGTGGGAAAGGCATTGGCGCTGATACGCTGCCATTTCCTGCCAAACCTAATAGTAAATCGAATAGTTCCTGTTCCTGCAAAAAGAATCGTTCAGAATCGGTAAGTCCGAGATAATTGTAATATCGCTCACTCGCTCCTGTTCGGATTAAATCTACTGTATGCTTGAGTGTTTCTTTGCAGTCAAAACCAGCTCCTTTCGCATGGAAGCTCTCTCTAGCGACTGTCATCCTATCAAGCCGTATGTTCGCCATCGTGTTGACTACTGCGCCCGTATTGGTATGCGCTATCTGCGAGAAGAGCGCCCCTATGGATACTGCTGACACGAGAAGGAATACTAGCAGCTCTTTTTTCATAATAATAAAAAAAGAAAGGAAGTATAAAAACCTACGCGTGCGCGTGCTGCTCTGCGATATATTCGTTTATGGCTCGCTCTAATTTCGCAGGGTCCAAAGAGCTTCCGAATTTTCTGGGGCTTCCGCCAATGGTGTTTCCTCCGCCCCAACCTGAAGGCGAAGTCATTCCCTCTAACGCGTTAAGATAGTCATATAGCCCGTCCACTGGGAATGGGATATAAACGCTTTGGCGTGCAAGAGTGTATGTCCATTTGCCGTCTGCGCGCTGATTTAGCACTGATGCGAATGCGTGTATTCCGTCTTTCATCATTTTTAGTCGGGCGCGCGAGCCTGTTTCTTTCACAAGTTTCCAATCTTGTCCTCCGCCTATAATTTCATATCTTGTGTCGACAGGCAGTTCTTTGCCTTTGCCAAGAGTGTACTCGTCGATTCTTCTTCCGACTGCTTCTATGACTCCTTCGACTTCTTTAGGGCTTAGTTGCGGCAATCTGCCCGCCATTCTCGCGGCAGTGTACGGCTCAAAAACCCAGTCGTATTGCCTGAGCGCTCTATCGTTTGGATCCATCGGATAACATCCTCCAGTCACATCAAGCCTGTCTGCTAGGTTGACAAGCATATTGATTAGAGGTTCGCTTCGCTCACCTCGGATGCGCTCATGGTTTCGAAGAAGCCACACTGCAAGCGAGACGTCTTGATCCGGGTCGTTCACGTAAAGATTTGCTTTCGGTATTCCTTGTTCGTCAAAGCATTCGAATAGTCCGTTCTTTATCGCGTAATGGACTTGAGCGGCAGTGCACCTTGTGCCTAGCCTGTCAACGTCTTCATGATGGTTGAAGTTCTGTCTTGGACCGCCTTCTTTTGCGTCTTGGAATCTGGGCGCTCCTCGTACGTATCCATCTAGCGCGATGGAATACGCAGGATGTGTTTCGCAGAACTCATCCCATTGAATAACTTCTCCTGGTTTTACTATTAGGTGTATCATTGCCACCACCCCAATGAGTGTTAAAATAAAGTCACATTAAATAGCTTTGTTGAACAGATTTGTTCAACAGCACAAGAATTATATACCGCCATATATTGAACTAGAGTGTGACTCTTGAAGGCCAGCTTCGGATGCTTGATTTCACTGATAACGAGATTAAGGTTTATCTCGTGCTGCTCAAGATAGGCACTGCTCAGGCAGGGCGCATAGCAAAGGAATGCGTGCTCGAACGCACGAGCACGTATAATGCGCTTAAGCGTCTGCAGGAAAAAGGGATGGTTTCAAGCGTCATAGAGGCGAATACTCAAGTGTTCGCGGCAGCTTCCCCTGAGAAGATTCTGGATGTGTTTAAAGAGAAAGAAGAGCGCGCGAAACTTCTGATTCCCCAGCTTGAACAGTTGAAAACTGCAAAGACGGAGAAAGAGACCATCCTTAAATTCAGAGGGTATGCGGGAGTTAAAACTGTCTTGAATGATATTCTAAAAACGTGCAAGTCGGGAGATGAATACCTGATTCTCGGTCCAGAGCGCCAGCTTTCTGAGAGGATGCCCACGTTCGCTAGGATTTTTGTTGCGCAAAAAGACAAAAAGCGCATAAGAGCAAGAATCATCCTTAGGCAGATAGCAGGCAATAATGTCATGAGCAAATACACTGAAGCTAGATATGTTCCGCAGGAAGTTTTCTCGCCTACTGTCACAAGCATTTATGGCGATAAAATAGCTCTAATAGTGTGGTCTGAGACCCCTGAGGCAATAATAATAGACAATGCCGACACTGCTAAGACGTATCGCACGTATTTTGAATTTATCTGGAAGCACGCGAAAAAAAGCCTATAATCCGAATGCTTCTGTGAACTCTTTCATTTGCTTGAACTTTTGCAGGAATCGTCTTCCTTCATCTGTTAATTCGTAGAACATCTTGTCTTTGAACGTGGTCTCAGCTATCATGCTTTTGCCCTTGAGTTCGTCAAGGTAGAGTTTCATTCTTTGGTGAGACAGGTTTGACTTATAGAGAAGATGCGTAGGAAGTATCTTGCCCCCTTTATCCTCTATTGCCTTGAGCATGTCGTAGATGATATCTATTTTGGTTCGTTTCATGAGTCATCATTTCTTGTGTGATTTCCGGTTCGCGCGCGGCACGATAAGCACTCTTGCAAGGGCGATTAACATTGTGAGGAACGCAGCCGCTTGTGTTATATTGCCGGCGATGTACCAGATGTCGCCCATTCTTTGCATCAAAAATTGCGCTTGTGAAAGCGTGAGAAGGGCGAACGCGAGGAATACAAGGCAGCTGCTGGCAGAGCAGACGTTCCTGAAGTTTTGAAAATAAGCGAATGTGACAAACCCGAGAAGTATGATGCTGATCGTATAGAAGCTTATGAAATAGCTTCCGCTCAAAAGTAGCGCTGGCAAGAGCAGGGCGAATATCAGCGCGATAACTCTCTTGTCTTCTATTTTATGAGTTATAACGAGGAGTATTGTGTACGCGGCTAGCGCAAGGAAGATGTGTCCTACATAGCCTGCGAAAAATATGGTTGTCTGCATTTTTTCGGCGAGCGGGACAAGCGTTCCTGATAAGATGCAGTCAGTAATTGATTTGACAAGAAAACTCAAGGAGAGCAAAATAAAACTTAATGAAAAAGATAGGTATTTGCGTTCGTTGGTCACACGGTATATCCTTGCCGCAAGAAAAGCTACAATGAATATGATGAGCGCGGCGAATGCCTCTATTGCTCCAGCAACGCCAAGAAACCATTGTGGACCGTTGAGATAAACGCTTATCATACAGGATATTTCGTGACCTCTGCTTTTAAGCTTTGTGGACGTGTGTTCTGAAGCAGCCCTTCATAATTGATATTAAAAGGAGTGTCTGAATGGAATGTATCAGGAGCGGCCGGGTTTAATCACCTCCCGTTTTTCCGGCCGCTCATCTGATTGTTTGGTGGCGGAGGAAAGAATATGAAATACAACGACAGCAAGGAAGATTTGCTCGCGATTCAAAGTCTGCTGGATGCGGGCCAGATTACCGAAGAGGAAGCAAAAGAGATGCGTGATTATTTCCGCGCTCTTGCGGCTTCCTGATTTTTTTATCTTTTTTATTGTTTTTTCTCAGGCAGGGAGATGCCGATTATGCTTTTTTGGGCGGCAAGCGCACAAGCTGCTAGACGTACATCTGCTTGCTGAATTGTGGAATATGTTTCAACCTTGTCGTTCAATTTAAGTCCGTACATCGCCTCATCCATGATATCAGATATTCCGAATGAATGTTGCTCGCCTAGCAAAGCTATTCTAAGGCCTTTGCGGTGTGATTCAAGGAACGGTTCAGGAATGCCTTTTGCCGCGATATCATCTAAGACCGATTCGTATGCTTTGATTAGTTCACCCGTTCTGTCAAGATGTGATGTTGTTGCTTGAAAGTCCACGAACGTCAATGGGCCTAATTCGTTAAGATTCATGCTAAATCCATAACAAAGCCTTCTTTTGTTGCGAAGCTCTTCGTGCAAAGGACCTCTGTGATTGCGAAGATACGCGCATAACGCTCGGTATCCTGCTTCCTCTCGGTATGTTCCGGTATGAGGATAATTTGGAGCGTGCTTTAAGACTACGATGGATGCAGCGTTCACTTTCTGTATGTATTCAGTATGTACGAGTCTCTCGTCAGAAATCGCCTGCGCTGGCCAAGTAACGTCGGCTGTGCGTACTCCGTCTGAACGTAGCGCTTCGAATGGTTCGATTATTGATTCAAGTTTTTCAGGTAATGTTCCTGCCAAGATAAGTATTGCGTTCGCTGGATTGTATGCCTCATTGAAGAAACGTTTGCAGTCATCGGCGGTGGTTCCCGGAATAGATGCGATTCGGTCATCATATGAATCATACATCAAAGCTACTTTTGGAGCCGACAAGTGCTGCAGTGTTCTATAGAATCTGCTTTCAGGTGTGTCTTTTGGCGTGAGTTCCTGTATTACTGCCTGCTTTTCTCTTTCAAGCACTTCTGTATTGCAGGTTGCCAGCACGTTGGAAAGAGCTCGTGCGCATTCATCGAAATCTTCAGGGACAAGACCGTTATAATAATACATGCTCTTGTCAAAAGCTGTTGTCGCATTCGATTCGCAGTAAGAAATGTGCAAAGGCCCATCAGAGATTCCTGCAGGCGTAGCTTGAAGATGCTCAAGTATGTGCGCAAGTTCAGGTTTATGTCCATGATACAGTCCTGCGCGTATGTATAACTGCGCTGCGGATTTCCCAAGGTCTCTTCTGCAGGTAAGCACTCTTAGCCCATTTGAGAGCGTTATATCGTCGGATATCATAAGAAAATCGCCAAAGGGGCAGTATTTAAAGGTTTGCAGAGTTTAGTCGGAAGCTTTTTAAATAAATCCTGTGCTTTTGAACATTGGGGGCTTGATAATATGACTGAATCAAAGAAGTTACCGAGTGTTCAAGAAATGTTTTGGTTGCAGAGCCTGCGATCTATGCAAGGTGAGTTATCTGACAAAGTATCACACGAGATTGTGTCCGCGCTTTTGACAAGAGGAGTTCAAAGGACAAATGAATATCTTGGATTTTCTGACCAGCAGATAAACGATTCAGGAATGACAAGAGATAAAGCAGACATAGGAACACCAAATGGTTATGAGCTTTATGCTGTTTTATTAAATCAAGACGTATCCCGTCAAGTTTTTGAGGCAGTAATCGGCTACACTGATCATCTTGGCTGCAGTCTTGTCAGGAATGGTTTGACTACTATGCCGCTTCCTCTTGATAGCGAGATTAATTATGAAACGATTTCAGAAAAGTACGGACCGTCTGTTCCGCTTATTCGTGATGTTGTCGCAAGGATGAACGTTCAAGCTTCATTGCCGCTGATTGGACGGCTCGAGCAAGGAAAGATGGTTCCTGATGTCGAGACGCTGAGCAAGTGGAAGGATATGTTCGATTGGAATTCGAAAGCTACAGATGATTGTGATCTAGAATAAACCCAATATTTTCTTTTTTCCTTCTTTTTCAAACTCTTTTAGCAGTTCAGCTTGTTTTTTGCTGATTTTTTTTGGTACTTCTATTGTTATTCGTACGACAAGATCTCCTTTGTGGCGTGATCGAAGTTCAGCAAGGCCTTCGCCGTCAAGTCGTAATTCTTCGCCGTTTTGTGTGCCTGCTGGAATGTCGATTTTTTTCGTGCCGTTCAACGTCTCAACCTCAAGTTCTCCTCCGATGCACGCTGTTACAAAGCTGATTGTTTGTTCTGTTACAAGGTCTGAACCTTCGCGCGCGAACCGTTCATCGTTTTCAACGCTGACGATGACATAAAGGTCGCCGTTTGGCGCGCCGAGGCTTCCGGCTTCTCCTTCGCCGTCAAGGCGTAGTTTCATGCCGTCTTCAATGCCTGCTGGTATTTTGACTTTGAGTGGTTCGCGCGAGGCCATTCTTCCTTCCCCGTCGCATTCTTCGCAGGTTTTTTCAGGCCTTTCGCCGGCTCCTTTGCAGGTTCCGCACGTGGTTGTTGAGGCGAAGACACCGAAGGGTGTTCGTCTTGCTTGTCTTACCATTCCTTGTCCTTGGCAGGTGCTGCAAGTGGTGAAAGAGTGTCCTCCTTTTCCATCGCACGCGCTGCAGGTTGTAAAGCGTTGCAGTTTGAGTTCTCGTGTCGTTCCGTGCAAAACTTCATCAAGACTGATAGTAACTTCTGCGGCGAGGTCTCGTCCTGCTCTTCCGCGGTTTTGCTTGAATCCCATTCCTGAGAAGAACTGGTCGAATATGTCGTCAAAGTTGAATCCTTGGGCGAAGTCTCTGTAATCGAATCCTGAGAAATTGCTGCCTTCTGCTGTTCCGAACTGGTCGTATTGTTTTCGCTTGTCAGGGTCTCCAAGGACCGCAGCGGCTTCGTTTATCTCCTTGAATTTGTCTGACGCGCTGGCTTCTTTGTTGAGGTCGGGATGGTATTGTTTCGCGAGTTTTTTGTACGCTTTTTTGATATCTTCTTGGCTGGAGCCCTTTTCTACGCCTAATATGGAGTAGTAATCTTTTGCCATTACTCGAACCTGCCTTTCACTTTATGCTCATCGCTGGCGATTATGTGGTCGAACTCGTCACTAACTAGTTTTGAGAACGCGAGCGTTCCTGCGACTCTTAGCCCTAAGTATAAGAAAAGCAGGGCGAATCCGCCGTATACAAGATAGTTGTATTCCATAGTTTCACCTCTTATAATCAAGTATTTTAATTGAATCTCCAACCGCGATTGGCCCATTCAATTTGTGGACTACGTTTTGTCCGAATTCGATTTTTCCATCTGCGTTGCGCCGATATTTAGTTAGTGTTGCTAGTGGTTCTTTTCCTAGCTGCGCGCTCGTCTGGTCAACTAGTGTGATATTGCACCTAACGCAAGGTTTGACGAAGCTGAACTCGACATCGCCGATTCTCATGTTCAGGATGGAATCTTCAACATAAGGCTTGCTTCCTGAAATCACGATATTAGGTCTGAACCTATCCATTGGGATATCATAGCCAACTTGCAAGCTAAGGTCCGCGCGTGATTCTTCGGATATTACGAGCAAGGGATATGCGTCTGCGAATGCCACGTATCCTTGCTCTGGTTTGCCGCCCGCGTATCGAACGCATTCATCGCTGAATCGAACCAGCCGGTAATCGCCTCCAAGGTAATTAGAGAACCATCGCGCGGCTTCCTCTCCTTGATCTACTCCTTTGCAGGGAATGTCGCGTACGAAAACATCCATTGTCTTGCCTTGTTTGCGTACAATGACGTCCAATGGTGTCATTCCTGGCGCGTTGAACTCTATGTAGTTCCCAGAAAGAGCCGGCTTGACCAGTGCCATTTGCGGCTTCTTTCTTTGGGTCTCGAATTTGCCTGATACCGCATCGACTACCATGAATTCGCGGTCGTGCTTGATTCCATTGCTGTCAAGCTCTGCTCTCATGAGCGGTGTTCCCGCGCATGATTTGACCGGATAATAGTTCAGTGCGCAAACGATCAGTTGGTTCAAGCTTTCTCTCCTTTGATAGTTTCGTCTTTTGGAG
>Ga0209542_10008935_pt1 | contig 18552 bp, 22 predicted proteins | sample RifCSPhighO2_01_FD_184028 | JGI IMG/M metagenome (GOLD analysis project Ga0209542, IMG submission 184028) | Soil microbial communities from Rifle, Colorado - Rifle CSP2_plank highO2_0.1 (SPAdes) (version 2) | ecosystem: Environmental > Terrestrial > Deep subsurface > Rock core/Sediment ...
CCGGACGGCGACGAACCAGTTCCGAGGGCATGCCGAGCGGGACGGCGGCTGGCACGGCGATGGACGCCAGGTCGATGTCCGGCGCGATCCAATCGCCCGGAGCCTCCCCCGCCAGCAGCGCCAGCGCATGTCGCGACGTAGCCAGTTTAGACCGTAGCGGAGGCAACCGCGCCTCGTCTTCCGCCAACTGCGCCTGCGCCGTGACAACGGCCGCGCGCGGCGTGCCGCCGTCCTCGACGGCTCGGCGGGTCATTTCCACGTTGCGGCGGCTGTCGGCAATCATCTGCTCCGAAGCCGCGATCTGCTCGCGAAGCGCGGCGACGTCGATGGCGCGCAGCACGACCTCGCCGCTGAGCGTGAGGTAGGCCGCCTCGCCCCGGGCCGCCAGCGCCGCGGCCTGAGCCTCGGCGCTTTCGATGCGGCGCCGCCCGCCGCCGAACAGATCGAAATCGAATGAGGCCGAAGCGCCGATTGAGTAGAGCGAGATCGTCGGGCTGGGGAAGCCTTCGATGCCGAACGAGGCGGTGTTGACCCGCTCGCGCTCCGCTCTCGCATGGCCGTCGACCTGCACGCCCGCGGCGCCGCGCACGGCGCTGGCGTTGGCGCGGGCGCGGGCCAGCGACGCATCGGCCGCGGCCAGGGTCTGATTCTGCGAAACCGCCTCGTCGACCAGGGCGTCGATCTGTGCCGACCCGAAGGCGGTCCACCATCGCGCCGGCGCCGCATGCGGATCGAGAGTCAGGCCGGGCGCCGCATCGCCCGCCATTGCGTATTTCGCGGTCTGTGGTGGACCCGGCGGTTCGAAGTCCGGACCGACTGTCGCGCAACCAAAGAGGGCCCCGGACGCCAAGAGACAGAAAAGGCTTCTAAGCATCCGCCGGCGCCTTCGGCTTACGTAACAATAGGATCAGCGGCGCCATTAGGATGCATAACCAGTAGAGGAGATGAAAACTGTCGATGTAAGCGACCATCGCCGCCTGCCGCACGACGCCGCGTGCGAAACTGGCAAGCCCTTGCACGGTGGTGAGGTCCACGCCGGCGGCAACGATGTTCTGATTGTCCGGCGTCGCCTGCTCGAGCAGGCGTGATTGTACGATCTTGGAATTATAGATTTGCAGCGCCCCGACCATGGATATGCCGACGCTGCTGCCAACGTTGCGCAACAGGGTGAAGAGCGAGGCCGCTTCCGTCCGTAGCGTAGGGGCGATGGTGGCGAAGGCGAGCGCGGAGAGCGGGACGAACACCAGGCCGACCCCCAGCCCCTGCAGGAAGCCAGCGAACAGCACCAGCCGCTCGTCCATCTGCAGAGAAAAGTGCGACATCTCGAAATAGGACCACCCGGTCAAGCCCACGCCGAGCAGCACGATGATCCGGCTGTCGATCCGCCCCATCAACCGTCCGACCAGGAACATCGCCAGGAAAGATCCCACGCCGCGCGGGATCTGAACGATCCCGGTGTGCAGCACCGGATAGCCGAGCAGGCTCTGCAGGAGCGTCGGCAACACCGCAGCCCCCGCGAACAGAAGGATGCCGACGAAGATGATCATCATCGAGGAGACGATGAAGTTCCTGTCGCTCAGGATCCGGCGGTCGAACAGTGCGCCGTGCGCAGTGGTGGCCAGGTGCGCGACGAATACCCACAAGCCGAGCAGGCAGACCGAAAGCTCGATCCAGATTTCGGTCGAGGCGAACCATTCCTGACCTGGCCCGCGGTCCAAGAGCGCCTGTAGGCCCGCAAGCCCTAGGGCCAGGGCGACATAGCCGAAAATGTCGAATTTGCGAGCGACCTTCGACCGTTCGGCCGGCAACGCCGCGCCGATCATGAAGAACGCGACCACGACCAGGGGCAGGTTCATGAAGAACACCCAGCGCCAGTTGAGGTTGTCGGTAAGCCAACCCCCGAGCACGGGGCCGATGATGGGCCCAAGCACCGCGCCCATTCCCCAGATCGACATGGCCTGGCCATGCTTATGCGGAGGATTAATGTCGAGCAGGATCGCCTGCGCCATTGGGATAAATATCGCGCCGCATCCACCCTGAAGCACCCGGAAAGCGACCATAGCGAAGATATTACTGGCAATCCCGCACAGCATCGACGCGACCCCGAAGCCGACGATGGTGGCCAGCATCAGGTTACGACGCCCGAACCTGCTCTCCAGCCAGCCGATCGCCGGCGTCACCAGGACGCCGGCGAGGAGATACGATGTCAGGACCCAACTAACCTGGTCCTGGGCGGCGGCGGTGCTGGCGCGGATCTGCGGCAGGATGACGTTGGCGATAGTCGATGCGATGGACGAAAGGATCGTCGCCAGGATCACCGCCGCGGTGATCAGCGTTCGCTGGGCGGGAGTGATCTCCTCGGCGTTCACACGCCGTCTCCGGATTTGGCCGGCGGATGAGCGCGCGTGTCCACCTTAACCTTACCGCTCAGGCCGACGGCCAGCGCAACGTCGGCCGGCGCCTCGTCGAAGGCGATGCGTACGTTCAATCGCTGCACTACACGGACCCAGTTCCCGGTGGCGTTCTCGGCGGGCAAGACAGCGAAGCTGGAGCCGGTGCCGGGCGACAGGCTTTCCACATGGCCGCGGAAGGATCGGTGGGGGTAGGCGTCGATCTGGATGTCGGCCGTCTGTCCGGGCCGCAGCAAACCCAGCTGATTTTCCTTGAAGGCCGCATCCATCCAGGGTCGGCCAGAGATCAGCCAGAAGACGGTCTGCGCCGGCTGCACATAGGAGCCAACCTGCAGCTGGGATACGCGTGCCACCACGCCATCGGCCGGCGCGACCACCTCAGTGTGGGCAAGGTCGTTACGCGCCTGTTCGAGCGCGGCCCGAGCCTGCTGCACCAACGGGTGCTCATCCGCCGAAATGTCGGGATCGCCGCCGAGGTCGGCCAGGGCGGTGGCCTGCGCCTGCGCCTGTGCAAGGAGTTGGCGCTCGGCGACGGTCGCGGCGTTGGCCGCCTGGTCGACATCGCGTTGTGAAGCGACGCCGGCGTTGAAGAGGTTTCGCTGCCGAACCGCCTCGCTCCGCGTGTAGGCGGCGTTGGTCTGGGCGACGCCCTGGTCGGCGAGGCTCTGACGATAGGTCGCGCGCAGGCCCGCAACGCGCAGCCGAGCACTCGCCAGTTCGGCTTCCGCGCGGCTCACGGCCGTCTTGAAATCCGCGTCGTCCAAACGGAACAGAACGTCGCCGGCGTGTACGTGCTGGTCCTCCTTGACGAGTATATGCACGACGCGGGCGCGGACGCTGGAACTGATCGGGACCCTCGCGGCGGCGACGGTGGCGTTGTCCGTGGAAACCAACCCGGCGTTCATCAGCAGCCAGCCGGCAATCGCCAGTGCGACGAGCACCGGCGGCACGATCATCAGCAGCAGCCGGCGCCGGTCCAAGGCGCGCAGGCGCTGGCCGAGGCTAGCGCCGGGGGGGGATGGATCCATGAGAAAACTGTTCCGCCGCGATGGATGCGATCACTTGGGGACACGGATACGGTTGACAGCTGATTGAGCCAATTGATATTTCATCACGCTTAAAATGAACGATGTTCAATTCAAATCGCTGGATCTCAATCTCTTCAGAACCCTCCTGGCTGTGCTGGAATGCCGAAGCGTCAGCATCGCCGCCCGCGACCTATCTATAACGCCATCGGCTGTCTCGCACGCGCTCACCCGGCTTCGTGCCGCGCTCGGCGATCCGTTGTTCGAGCGCCGAGGGGGCGGAATGACGCCCACCCCCTACGCCATAGAGCTAGGCCGCCGCGCCGCGCCGGCCCTGGAAGGCCTTCGCAGCGCCATTGATCCGTTGATCTTTGAGCCACGGGACTCGGAGCGCCAGTTCGTGCTCACCGGAGGCTCCTACGCGGCGGCCGTCATCCTGCCGAAGCTGCTCGATAAAATACGGGAAACCGCGCCTCGCGTGCGCATTCGGTTCCTGCCGATCGCGGCGGATTTCGTCGATTCGGTCGAGCGGGGGCGTGTCGATATCGCCTTCGGAACTGGCCCGCCGCGCTCGGCGCGGGTGGAGTGGTTGCCCTTGCTCCTGGACGACATGGTCTGGGTGGCGCGGCGCTCCCACCCGCACGTGCGCGCGCCGCTGACCATGGCGATGCTGTTGCGGGCGCGCCACGTCGTGCTCGATAACCTGCGCCCGGTCGTCGGCGATGAGTATCACGAAGCCCAGTTCCTGCTGGACGAGGTGCGGGAATTGCGGACCGCCCAGGCGCTCGATTTTGAGGATGGGCGGGTGGTCGCCAGCGCGTCCGACCTTTCCCACGCCTTCACCGCGGTCCTAGGATCCGACGCGGTAACCCTTACGCTGCGCCGCTATGCGCAGGCTGCCGCTCCGGGAGTCATACAATTGCTTGAGCCGCCGCACCGCACGCCCAAGGTGACGATCGGCGCGGTCTTCGCCAGTGGTCGCGATCTCGGCGTCAACTGGCTCCTCGAGCAGATTAAGGAGTTTCTGGCTAAAGACAGGTGAGCAGGGGGTCCACGTCCGGATCACGCGCCAGGAGTCATGCTCCCCCGCCCAGAAGGACGGCGAAAATGGTCTCCGAGTCGAAGCTCGGTAGCCCAGCCATTCCACCGCGCCATTCGCGGTGGACGAGCGCCGCGCTCTGCGTCGATCTGAAGATCGACCGCTGCCGAACGGCTGAATAGGCATTCTAAGCCCGTTTCACCGACAAGATCTAGTTTGCCTCCGCATTTCGTCCCGCAGCCGGATTGGTCCGGCAACGATACATGACCTCGTGGGGTGGCGCCTTTACAGGCCCGGCGGAGCTTGGCAAGGTGGGCAATATTGACCCACTTCTCTGCACTCCGGAAACGCCGGAAGCTGCTAGAGCGCGGCGCACGTGAAGCTCAAGCGGAACGCACTCAAATGTATAAGCGAGTCCTGCTCGCCTACGACGGATCGATCGAAGGTCGATCGGCGCTTCGCGAGGGGGCGTTGCTGGCCAAACACTGTGAAGCCCGGGTGTTTCTGCTGTCGATTGTGGCGGAAACTGCCGGCGTAAGACTTGCCGAAAGCGTCTATGCAGGCGTCATCGCCAAGGAAGGCGAGGTCTACCAAGGCATACTCGATGAAGGCGCGGAAAGGCTGAAGCAATTGGGCCTGTCGGCGGTGGCCGCGCTGGAATTCGGCGAGCCGGCGCCCACCATTGCAGGCTTCGCGAGGCGGGTGGAGGCCGATTTGGTTGTGGTCGGCCATAGGCATCGCGGCGCGCTGGAACGATGGTGGACAGGCAGCACCAGCGCCCATCTTCTTGACCTCGTCGAGTGCAGTCTGCTTATCGCGAAGGACACCAGCGCGGATCAGGGGCTGCAGGCGAAGACCCCGGTCGGTCGCTCGTAGACCTACGGGCGGCTCGGCGTCGGCCACATCCTGACGGTGAACTGCACCCGCGAGTGCCTGGCGCTGGTGGCCGACACCTCGCTGTCGGGACGCAGGGTGGCGCGCGAGCTGGACGCCATCATCGCTCAGCGCGGGCGCCCGGATATGATCGTCAGCGACAACGGCTCAGCCTACCGCTCCAAGCTCTTCGTCAAGACCCTGCAGACCGCCGGCGCTCGGCCTTGCCGTTGGTCTTGGGGGTAATGAGACGCTCTTCCGCTCGCTGCCTCATGCTCGCACCGCGCTGGAGAACTGCCGGCGGGACTACAACGAAGCCCGGCCTCACTCGAAGCTCGGCTGGCTGACGCCCAGGGACTACGCCAGAGCCATATCCGGAGACGCCGGCCGGCACGCTGCGGACCCTGACCTCTCCGCGCGCCGGCCTCTTCCAACACCAGCCGAGCAAGGCTCAGATCAACCCAGGACTCTCGTTATCGCTGGATGAGAATTGGGGATCATGTGTGGACGACCTCCAAGACGCAAGGGTGAAATTGACGTTCGGCGCTCGGTCGAGTGCAGTCATGTGTTCGGCCTGTTGCTGCAGCGGTCGAGGCTGCTGGCCTTGATGAAGTCCGCGGACTGGCTCCCTAATCACGTCAACGCGCTCGAAGCGCTCTGACCCCCTGGGTTTGACTGGTCCCCGGCTGCGGCCGGTTCGTCATCACGTCTCATCACTCTGGCGTCTACGGCGTCGGTCCGGGTGACCGTCGCCGATCTCTAAGCTGCTGCGGGCTTGTAGACCTCCTGCCGGGCCATCAGCACCCAGGCGATCCGCGCCGTCTTGTTCGCCAGCGCGACGGCGGCGGCCTTCGGCTTCTTGCGCTCGAGAAGGCCCTGGATCCAGGCGCCGCCGACACCGCGTTGGCGGGCCATACGGAGCACGGCTGTCGCTCCGACCACCAGCAGGCGTCGCAGATAGCCGTCGCCCATCTTGCTGATCCCGGCCTGCCGCTTCTTACCCCCGCTGCTGTGAGCGCGAGGCGCTAGACCGAGCCAGGCGGCGAACTGGCGCCCCGATCGGAAGAGGGCGGGGTCGGGCGCACTGGCGGCCAGGGCGCTGGCGGTGATCGGCCCGATGCCTGGGATCGTGGCGAGCCGCCGGCTGGTGGCGTCCTGCCGATGCCAGGCGAGGATCTGATGCTCCAGTCGTTCAATCTCCGCCCGAAGCGTCTCCAGCTGCCCCGCGAGTCCCCGGAGCGCGGCCTGCGCCAGCTCCGGCAACCGTTCCTGCTCCAGGATCAGTGACCTCAGCGCCGCCTGAACGCCTGCGGAGCCCTGCGCTGAAACCATCCCGAATTCGCCGAGGTGACCCCGAAGTGCGTTGATCAGCATTGTCCTCTGGCGCACCAGGAGGTCGCGGGTTTTGTGCAGCATCAAAATCGCCGGCTGGGCCTCGGTCTTGACGGCGACGAAACGCATGGTGGGCCGGGTGACGGCCTCCGCGATCGCCTCCGCGATCGCCTCCGCGTCGGCGGCGTCCGTTTTGCCGCGCTTCACATAGGCTGGCGCCATCAGCCGCACCTCGTGGACGACCGCCATCAGCTGCCGGCCCCAGTGATGGGCCGACGCACAGGCCTCAATCCCGACCAGACAGGGCGACAAGCCCTCGAAGAAGGGAAGAACCTGGCTACGCCGTAGCTGCTTGCGCACCACCACGACGCCTGCAGCGTCGATCCCGTGCACCTGAAAGACGTTCTTCGCCAGATCCCAACCCGAACGACGGCGACCTCTTGCATGATCCGCTCCCTAGACATGACGTCCCTATCGACGACACATCAGCGAACCCGGTTGGGTGGAGGTCGTCCACACCATCACGTCAATCGCCGTCCCTGGATATGCTATCGGGATTTGGTCTTGGAGGTCACTCCGAGCCGTTTGCGTTCTAGGGCAAATGGCCGTCAAGGGCGGTCCGGGAAACATTGGGCACCCTTTCGACCTGAGCGTCGATCTTCCGGAGCCGGTCGATCCCGACGAGGTGACAGCGACTCTCTAGGACCGCGTGCTGACGGTGAAAATGGTCAAGGCCGCATGGGCGCGCGGTGAAGCAAGACGCGTTCCCGTGCGCAAAACCTCAATTCCTCCGAAACAGGCGAGCCAAGAAGGCGGCCAGGCCTACACCTGAGAGGATGACGATGGCGATCCGGCCGATCGCGGCGGCCTGATCGTCCTTCGCGACGATGACGACGGCTGCAGCGACGATGAGGGCCGCGACCACGATCCCGAGCGAAACGGTATCGCTTGCCCGCCTGACCGCTCGCGGCAGGTCGGCCAAGTCTGGACTTGAGACTTGGACGACAATGCCGTCACGGCTGATGCGCCCGATGCCGCGCCGAATCGCTTCTGGCCCGATGGCAAGGATCTGATCCAGTTCCTTGAACGTCCGGAAGGCGCGGGTGGCCAGCGCTTTAGGCGCAAACCGAGACGCGAAAGCCCGGACAACTACGGGCGCGATAGCGGCGACGACATCCAGATCGGGATCTAGCGTCCTCGCCAGGCCCTCAGCGATGCCCAGAGCGCGCATGAGGAGCAGCAGGTCCGGCGGCAAGGTCAGTGCGTTTTCTCGGGCGATGGATATGAACTCGCTGATCGCCTCCGCAAGCCGGATTGGTCGCCCGGAATCGGCGGCGTAACGCAGGAAGAATCGCTCGACACCTTGTTCGAGGCCGGGCGGCGGGGGTCCCGAGCGGCCAGCCCATTCCATCAGCACATCAGAGACCGCCGCGACGTCGGCATCCACCAGGGAGCCGAGGACCACGAGGACCTGCTCTCGCCTTTTCGCCGAGAGCCGCCCGACGGAGCCGAAGTCCAACAGCGCCAGGCGACCGTCCGGAGTCACCAGAATATTTCCTGGGTGAGGGTCCGCGTGGAACACCCCGTCCAGCAGGATCATGCCCAGCAGTCCTCTCGCCGCATCGGGCGCCAAGGCGCGCGCCAGGGCCGGCTCTTCGTTGCGGAACGCGGGGTTGGGACTGCGGCCACGGACGCGTGCGCTGACCATGGTCCTTTCCGTGGTAAATCGCTCGTACACGAGCGGCACATGGAAGATGGTTGCGCGACTGCGGACCTCCGTCTGATTGCGAGCCTCGATCCGAAAATCGATCTCCTCGAGAAGCGCTTCGCTGAGCTCCGTCGCGACGCGCACAGGCTGATGTCGACGCAGAGGCGGCGCGCGACGCTCAATGACGCGAGCAGCGGCCAAGAGTAGCCGCAGATCAGCGCGCATGACTGCCTCGATCCCCGGCCTGCGAACCTTGAGAACGACATCTTCACCGGTCATGAGCCGCGCGGCGTAGACCTGGGCAATGGACGCAGCCGCAATTGGCGTCGTCGAAAATTCGGCGAAAAGCTCTTCCGGCGGCGCGCCCAGATCGATCGTCAGTTGTTCGCGCAAATGGTCGAAGGGCACTGGAGCCACGTCGTCGTGAAGCCGGCCGAGCCGCTCGGTCAGCTCTGGCGGAAGTAGGTCGGACCGCGTCGCCATGATCTGGCCTAGCTTCACGAATGTGGGGCCGAGGGCCTCAAGAGCCGCAACGAAGGCCTCGTATGCCGAGCCCTCACTCGCCTCGTCGGAAGCCGTGCCCCGGAGCAGACCCAGCCGCACCAAAACAGGCCGCGCGGCTGTAGGGGCTAAGGTGTGGATCACCTTAGCGAGACGACGATAGTCGTTGGGCGAAAGGGTCAAGGGTGCCATAGAGCCTCGATGCTTGATCGCTCCCCGCGGCGCAAGGCCGTGGGCGCGAACCGGTGGACCCCTCAGGGGTTATCTCTGGCGGCCCATGTGGAGGATCAGCTTTTGACTAGCTACATCATTGGGGGTCTAAGCGCTCTCATGATTGTGGCGGGCGTTGCGGGCCTGACTTTCGCCATTCGAGGCCTACGAGAATAGAATTCCGCGTGGCGAGGGCGTAACGTCTGCAAGGAATGCCTAGCCGGCGTGGTGCCGCCACGCAGGCGCCGGCCCCGTCGCCGTCTGACCTGGCCTCGAAAAACGCCCGTTTGCGGCGCGAGAACGAGCGGCTGCGGATGGAGCGCGACATCCTAAAAGCCGCGCTCATCTTCGGATCGGCCTCCCGATGAAGTTCGGGTTCGTCGATGAGCATCGCGCGGTGTTGCCGGTTCGGGTGATGTGCGCGGTCCTGGGTTGTCGGCCAGCGGCTACTATGCGTGGCGCTCGCGGCCGGAGAGCCGGCGCGCAGCGGCCAACAGCGCGCTGACCGAAGAGATCCGCCGGATCCACGCCGACAGCAGCGGGACCTACGGCTCGCCTCGGGTGCATGCCGTGCTGCGCGACCACGGCCGCCACGTCGGGCGCTCGCGGATCGAGCGGCTGATGCGCCGGGCCGGCCTGCGGGGTCTTGCGGCTCTGCCCCGGCGCACGCGCACGACAGACAGCCGCGACGGCTATCCGATCGCGCCCAACCGCCGGCCGCAAATTCACCACCCAGGCGCCGAACCAGGTCTGGCTCGCCGACCTCACCTACATCCCCACCGGCGAGGGCTGGCTCTATCTGGCCACCGTGCTCGACCTCTTCACCCGCAAGATCGTCGGCCGGTGCATGCGCCCGACGCTGCACGTCGAGACCGCCCTGGACGCCCTGCAGATGGCCATCGAGCGCCAGCGGCCGGCGCCCGGCCTGATCCACCATTCCGACCGCGGCATCCAGCACGCCGCCGAGGCCTACCGCTAAGCCCTGGCCCGATCCGGCATCACGCCCTCGATGAGCCGCAAGGGCGACTGCTAGGACAACGCCCCAATGGAAAGCTTCTTCCACACCCTCAAGACCGAGCGCGTCCATCACCGGGTCTACGCTGCGCATTCCACTGATCATGGGCGCCTATTCCAGGCGATGGCGGGCGCCGGTTCCACGTGATCGTGGGCAGTCAGGAAGCTGACCGACGGCGGCTATGGATTCAGGGGTTGAGGCCTTCGTCAAGGGCGCGGCGCCCAGTGATCTTGCGCATGCTGTCTCCGGTCATGTTGAAGCGGTGAGCGTTGTGGACGAGGCGATCGAGGATGGCGTCGGCCAGGGTCGGATCGCCGATCATCTCGTGCCATTGGTCGACGGGGACTTGGCTGGTGACGATGGTTGATCCGCGGCCGTTGCGGTCCTCAAGGATCTCCAGGAGATCTATGCGCTGGGCCTGGGAGAGCACGGCCAGTCCCCAGTCATCAAGGATGAGCAGATCGATGCGGGCGAGGGTCTTGAGCAGGCGGGGGTGACGCCCGTCACCACGGGCCAGGGCCAGGGCCTCGAAGAGCCGCGGGACGCGTTGGTAGAAGACGGACCGCCCATCGCGACAGGCCTTGTGGCCGAGCGCGCAGGCCAGCCAGCTCTTGCCCACGCCGGTTGGTCCGGTGATCAGACAGTTCTGATGACGGTCGATCCAGTCGCCAGCCACCAGTCTGGCCAGCAGGGTCCGATCGATGCCGCGCGGGGTGCGCAGGTCGATGTCCTCGACACAGGCGTCCTGGCGCAGGGCGGCAAACTTCAGACGGGCGGTCATACGCTTGGTGTCGCGCTCGGCGGCTTCGCGGTCGGCCATGATGGCGACGCGCTCCTCGAAGCTGAGAGCCGCCAGATCTGGCGAGCGTCTCTGCTCCTCGAAGGCCTTGGCCATGCCGGCCAGGCCGAGCGCGATCAGCCGCTCGTGGGTGGGGTGGGCGAGCATTCAGTCTCCTTGTCGTCAGTGGAAGTAACCGCGGCCCCGGATGTTGCCGTGGCGCAGGGGTTGGGCTTCGGGTTCCGGCTCAAGGAAGGCCCGGTCCAGGCCCGCCTTGAGGATCGAGTGGACCGAGCTCACGGATCGGGCCTTGATCAGTCCGGCCCGCTCACAGGCCGCTTCGAGCCTCGCGCGGCCATAGGTCTTCTCCAGGGCCAGGATGCCGGCGCAGGTCCGGAAGCCGTGCTCCGGGTAGGGCCGCTCGGCCATGATGGCCTCGAAGAGCGCCGCCGCGGCCGGACCGACCCGGACGCCCGACGCCATCATCCGCGCCGGCGTAGAGTCCGCCTGACGACGGTGGGCGCTCGGCATATGCTCGGCGACGGTGATATGGCCGCGGCGGCCAGGGGACCTGGCGTGGCTGGCCAGCCGCTGGCCCTTGTGGAAGGCCTCGACGGTCCGGTCGGTGATGCGGACCTCGACCCGCTCGCGGATCAGCCGGTAGGGGACCGAGTACCAGTTGCCGTCTATCTCCACGTGGTAGTCGGGCGCCACGCGGCAGAGCTTCCAGACCGCAAAGGCGTAGGGTTCGGGCGGCAACGGCTTGAGCGCCGGCGCGTCCACCGAGGCGAAGAGTTCGGCGCGACTGGCGCCGTAGGCGCGCATGATCCGGGCGTTGAGCTCGGCGACCAGCTCTGCGATCGCCAGATTGAGTTCAGCCTGGCTGAAGAAGCGTTGGTTGCGCAGCTTGGCCAGCACCCAGCGCTCCACCAGCAGCACCGATTGCTCGACCTTGGCCTTGTCTCGCGGCTTGTACGGCCGCGCCGGGATCACGCTCGTCCCGTAGTGCCGGGCCATATCCTGGTAGGTGCGATTGATCCCCGGCTCATAGCGGTCGGGCTTGGTCACCCCGGCCTTGAGGTTGTCGCAGACGATGATCGCCGGGACCCCGCCCAGGAAGGCGAAGAGCCCCACGTGGCAGCCGATCCAGTCCGCCAAGCCTTCGCTGGGCCGGGCCTCGGCATAGACGTAGCTGGAAGCGCCCATGGCCGCGACGAAGAGCTTCATCGCCCGGACCGCGCCGGTCGCCGGATCGATCAGATCGATGGTGTCGCCGGCGTAGTCGACAAACACCTTCTCTCCGGCCGCATGGCTCTGGCGCATGGTGGGCGACAGGCGGCCCTTCCAGATCTCGTAGCGCTCGCAGAACCATGCGTAGGCGAAGCCGTCTGGGTGTTCGGCTCGGTACTCCTGCCAGAGCAGCGACCGGGTCACCCCCCTTCCTTCGAAGTTCCTGGTCGACATAAGCCCAGTTGGGCTCCGGGCGCGGGACCGCCGTCGGCTTCGGCTCACCTGGAAACAATAGCCGCTCCAGAGCGGTGTCAGTCAGATCCTCCGGCAGGGGCCAGCCCAACTCCGCCACACGGGCGCGCTGCAGATAGCCGCCGACGGCGCCCTTGCTGATCCCCAGCGCAGTCGCGATCAGCCGCGTGCTCAGGCCGTTCTCATGTCTCAGACGTAGTAGGTCGCGTATGCGGCGCATCGACAATCTCTCGGTCGGCATCAGTCCCCCCCTGTTCAGAAAACAGGGGCTTCCTAGCCCGTTCAGACTGTCGGTCTTGCTTGCCTCACCCTCTCAATCGAGGGGCGCCCACGATGCCGTGGAATCCGTGCCCACCATCGCGTGGAATAGCTGCCCACCATCCCGTGGAATTCATGCCCACGATGGCGTGGAATCCGCATCTACGCCACACGCGACCAGGCCCGGCGCGATCTGTTCCAGTACATCGAAGGCTTCTACAATCCCCGCCGCCTGCACTCAGCCCTGCGCTACATCAGCCCAGCCGAGGCCGAGCGCAGAGCAGCCTAACCCCGTCCATTTTTTCCGGGGGAGGATCACTCCGCAGGAGACCGAGCGGAGCGCTACCCCGCCCATGGGATCTTTCTTTTGCGCCGCGCCGACGCGCGGCGGCAGCTTACGGTGTCGCGCTCGGCGCCACCTGGAATAGACCCAACACCGCCTTGCCTGCGCGCCAAAATTGTAGCCAATTGAGCATCTTGGTTGATGTCGCGTAATGGGGGCGGGGCGTGGCGGCGCGGGCGGCCTTGCCCTTGTGGCTGCCGAGGTTGTCCATGATCACCACGTCGCCGGGCCGCAGCGTGGGGGCCAGGATCCTGTCGACGTAGAGGTGGAAGGCCTCGCCGTTGATCGGCCGTCGAAGACGAACGGCGCGTCGATCCGGTCGCACCGCAGCGCGGCGATGAATGTCAGCGTCTTCCAGTGGCCATGCGGCGCATAGGCTCGCAGCCGCCGGCCGCGCGGCCCCCAGCCCCTCAGAGGCGCCATGTCGGTCTTGATCCAGGTCTCGTCGATGAAGACCAGGCGCGAGGCCTCGATCCGTCCCTGGTGCGCGCGCCAGCGGGCCCTGCGGCGGGCCGCGTCTGCTCCTCGGGCAGCAGGGTTTTTATGGAATGGCCCGCCCCACCTCTCCGGCATCGGAATACGATGTCGGTGCTTGAACAGAGAGGAGCGAGCCATGGGCATTGTTATGATCGGCATCGATTTAGGCAAGAACAGCTGCAGCCTCGCGGGGCTGGATGAACGCGGCAGCGTGGTGCTGAGGCGACGGATGCAGCCGGGCACAGTGGTAGGCTTCGCATCGAAGCTGGCGCCCTGCACGATCGCGATGGAGGCATGTTGCGGGGCGCATCATCTGGGTCGGCTTCTGGCCGCCCAAGGACACACGATCAAGCCGATGGCGCCGGAGTATGTTCGTCCGTACGTGAAGGCGCAGAAGAACGATGATCGTGACGCCGAAGCGATTGCTGAGGCGGCGACTCGTCCGACGATGCGTTCTGTCGAGCTCAAGTCGCAAGATCAGCTCGACATCCAGTCGCTGCACCGGGTGCGCTCGCGACTGGTGGGCGCGCGCACGACGTTGATCAACCAGCTGCGGGCGCTTCTGCTCGAGCGCGGCGCGACCTTCCCCCAAGGCCGCCGCAAGTTCGAGATCGGGCTCGACGCGATGCTCGCCGACGCCGAAGGCTTGCCGCAGGGCCGGATCCGCCAGCTGCTCTTCGATATGCGCGACGAATGGTCGGCGCTGGACGGGCGGATCGATGCCCTAGATCAAGAGTTCTCCGCGCTCGCACGCACCGATGAAGCGGCGCGACGGCTGACCTCGATACCGGGCGTCGGCGCTCTGAATGCGACGGCCCTCGTCGCCGCGGTCGGGCGAGCGGAGAGCTTCAGCCATGCCCGCGATCTGGGCGCCTTCCTTGGCCTGGTTCCGCGCCAACACACCACCGGCGGCAAGCCTCGGCTGCTGGGGATCAGCAAGCGCGGAAACGCCTATCTGCGCACCTTGTTGATCCACGGCGCCAGGGCGGCGCTGCCGTCATTGGCCAAAAGCGAGACCCCGCTCGGCGCGTGGCTGCGCGGTCTGCTGGCGCGATGCCGTCGCAACACGGTGGTCGTGGCGCTCGCCAACAAGCTGGCCAGGATCGCCTGGGCCTTGTTGCGTCGGGAAGGAACCTTCTTGATCGGCCAGGCGGCGAAGGTCTGATGTCATCGGTCGCCGGCATCCAACGCGCTGTGTGACCCAAGGAATGTCTGCGGGAGGACTTTGAAAGATGGCCTGACGGTTACCGACGTCCCGACAGCCTGGTTTAAAAGATGGCACATCGATGCCGAGGTTTTTATGAGGCCTGGGGCGTGCGGCTCTCCATCTTGGCGGCGGCCTATGCCGACACGCCGTATACGTTGATGCAGATCGGTCAGACGCCACCATCAATAAATCCCCTTGCGGACGGGGCGGGCCATACGTTTTTGAAGCTCAGGTCCTCGTCGTGGACGAACACCCAGACCGCACGCGGCTGGGTCTTCACCCCGCGCGCCGCCAGCTCCGCCGTCAGACCCCGCAGCGTGAACGGTCCCGCCCGCACCCGCCACCGAAGCCACTCGGCGTCCCCGGACAGCGTCCGCGGCTTGTAGCCGCCGACCTGCGCCGGAGCCACCGACCCCGTCTCGCGCTCGCGACACGTCCACTTCGACACGCACGATGGGCTGATCCGCAGCGCCGCCGCGATCTGCCGGTGTCTCACCCGCCGCCTTCCGAGGCAGCGCCCGCTCGCGAAGGTCCATCGAAATACGGAGCTGTCATCCAAGCTGCCTCCATCCAGCATCCCAGATGAATCAGCTTCACACTGATTTGAGAATCCCGATTCCGTCAGATCGGGTCACGCTCTAAACCCTTGATGGAAAAAACGTCGTCATCATTCAGGGCTTCAAAGAGTACCTTGCCTGGGCGCGATTGCGCGGACCACGACACGCGTCGTGGTCCGTACCTCTTTTAGGCGTCGCGCCCACACACGGCCCCCAGCGCGTTGATCGACACTGAACGAATGGTCGGCGCCCTGGGCATGGGCCAAGGCTTCGAGGGCTCCGCAATGGCCTGGGATGCCGCCTCAGTCCTGGCACCGCGCGGCGTCTTCGCCGGCAATGTAGCGAGAATGCTCCACTTCCGGGTCGCCGGGGGACGTCGGTGAGGGTGACCCGGTGCTCCCGCCGTCTCAGCAGATCGCCAAGCATAGGCTTGCAAATCAGAGCGCCAACCGGATCGGAACGGCCTCGGCAGGCCGTGGGTCAGCCGCAAAGGTCGGGTTGCGACCTGCCGAGGCTCCAGACGAGGAGAGCCAGTCTGGACACCCACAATGGGACGCCGGACAGCAAACATCAAGCCCGCCTGTTTCCGTCCCAGGCGAGTTGCGGCGAGCCCTGAGCCAGCCTGATGCGACCGGCGAGCCTGGGGCAGCGAGCCCGTCCGTCGTTCCGATCGGCTCTCGGAACGGTTCAAGGCGGACGCCATGTCAGGGGGGCCACAGGCGCCGGCGAGACGGTCCGAAACGCCGTCGCGGCTAGACCCTGCGGCTCGCCAGCCGCGAAAAGCGCCTGCATATGAGGCCGGCTGAAGTCCAGGAAGTTCTCGTCCAACTCGTCGGGGATCTCACCCACCTCCAGCTTCAGGCCCTTGTCGCTTGCGGCAAGCTTCACGTTGGTGAGCTCGGAGCGAGTGAGGGATTTCAGCATGGTGTCGAAGCTTCGCGCTATGATTTTGAGGCCGCCCACCGGAACGACGGCAAACCGCGGCGTGGTCCGACTGTTGAGGAGGATGAAGACACACGCCGCCCGCGTGGTGCGCGTCGGGTCGCCGAGCAAAGCCTGCGGCGCGACGAAGAAGTTGGCCACCGTGCCGCCATCGGCGTGCAGCTCAGAAACCGCCTGGCCGCCCCGTTCGAAGGTCAGCAATACGGGGGGAAGACGCCCGGAATGCTCGACGAGGCGATCAGGATGTTCTGAAACAGCTGACGGGACTCGGGATCGGTGCGCTGCGCCAAGGCCCCCATGTCCCACACCACCTGCGTCTGAGTGTCCAGGCTGGTCGTGGCGATATAGAGCCGCCGACCCTTCCGGTGCTCGGCTCCCACGGCCTCGACGAGACCGGGCGTAACGCTGTTGGTGATGAGCTTTCTCAAAGGTTCCGGCTTGAAGACGCCGGGCCAAAGCAAGGCGCCAAGGCCTCGCGATCGAAGCAGATTCTTCGCGCGGCCATCCGTGAAGGCTTCGCGAAGGGCCGGATCAAAGGCCGATCCTGCGAAGACGAACGGTGCAATCAGCGCGCCCGCGCTGACCCCCGTTACGACGTCGAATTCAGGCCTGTCGCCACGTCTGCCCCATCCGTACATGACGCCGGCGCCATAGGCGCCATTGGCGCCGCCGCCCGAAAGAGGAAGTAGCTGAAGCTCGCCACTGGGGTGTTCGCGCCCCACGCCGCCGATATCTCCAAGGAAACGGACGCGGGTCCCGGGCTCGATGAAATTGTAGCGGTAGTCCGGGCTCGCTGCGTTAAGCGTTTCGAGCCCATAGGGCACGCGCGGAAGGGTCTGGCAGCCCCCGAGGACGAGCGCCGCCAGCGCCAGCGCGGCGAGGACCCGTCTCATCGCCTAGGGCTTCACGGCCGGCCGCGTCCCGGCGATCGCCCGCGGCGCCGCGGGCGGCTTGCAGCCTCGCGCCTGGCCCACACCCTTCAAGTAGCTTCGGCGCGCTATACCCGCCGCGATGGCCTCTTGCACCTCGCGGTCCCGCCGCTCCGCCCCGGAGAGCTTCCTGATCCAGCTGCGCATCGGGATTACGTCGGACACCACGCTGGCGACGACGCCATACGCGGTTTTCCGATCGTTGCCGTCGGACCCCCGCTCAGGGCTTCGCTCGTCGAAATCGTCGCCGAGAACCTCATTCAGGTCACCAATGTCCTTTCGCAGCGCTGCACACCCGCGCTGGCCCGATCGCGCATAGGGATTGTTCACCGCCTGGACGAGGATCGGCGGGATATCGGTTTTGATCAGGTTCACGTCCCGGAGCGGCGACGTCACCGCGCCCTGTAAGCTTTCACGGCTCTGTTCCGAAGACGTGAGGGGGCGTTGCGCGGTCTTCCCCTTCTCAGCCTTGGGCCCGGGGGGCGCTGGCTGCGACTGCGCGACTGCTGGACTGGATATCGCCGTGACGGTGCTCAGCAAGATTGAGAGAATGACCGATCTTGAAGCCCTGCGCATCGTGCCACTTGAACCTATGGATGGTTTGAAAGACCGAGTCGCACCGCGACGAACTCGTGATGCAACGATTGCGGCGAAGCTTGGTTGCAGTTTTGGCGGGTCCTTCGTGGCCCAAGCCGGAGGCGGTTAGCTGTGAGCCACCTGATCGGCCTCGAATTCGCCGCCTTGCCGCCTATTCTCATAGACTAGCAAGATGCGCGGCCTACAGGCGAAGTGCGGCGAGGGCGGCGGACTGCGAGCCGCCGCGAAAGGTTCAGCTGTGATGTTCTCGGAGCACGCCGGCAGGGCGCGAGGCATCGAGAGGCGCGTCAGTCGGGCTGAAGTTCACCCCGTTCGGGGCTAAAGTGAATTCGGCGGCTTTTTGCAGCGCCCTTCTTCATGCTGCTAAACCTGTTTCGAGCCGACGTCGAGAATCGTGGCGACAGCGGAATCCTTGAGCTCGGCCAGGAATCGCGGGGCCCATCGCAGGCGTCGCGGGCGTTTTGAGCTTGTCGCGCGCCGCTATCGCAGCGATGTTTTTGCCGGAGGGCCGTCAATGTGGGTCAGTTCCGACGAAGCCATCGCCGGGGCGAATCCGACGAAGCCATCGCCGGGGCGAAGCGGCGGCTGCGCACCTTCGCCAGTGCGCCCGATCCGCATCGCCATGCGCGCGCGCTCCAGGCCGGCCTTGCAGCGGCGGACGACTGGCCCGCAGCCGACCGCGAGGTCATCGTCGCCTTGGGCGCTTGGCTGCGGGACAATCCGCCGTCCGATGCCCTGCGCGATAGGTGCGCCGCGGCCTTGGCGGTGCTCACGGAGTCCCGATCGCTGCGCGTTCCTTTAAGGTCGCGGGTCCCTGGCGACCGTCGCGGAGACCTGACGCCGAGGCGGTGAGCGGGCTGATCGCCAG
>Ga0209542_10008941_pt1 | contig 18537 bp, 14 predicted proteins | sample RifCSPhighO2_01_FD_184028 | JGI IMG/M metagenome (GOLD analysis project Ga0209542, IMG submission 184028) | Soil microbial communities from Rifle, Colorado - Rifle CSP2_plank highO2_0.1 (SPAdes) (version 2) | ecosystem: Environmental > Terrestrial > Deep subsurface > Rock core/Sediment ...
CGACGACAGGGACTTCAGACTAACAATGCAAACCTGCGTCGCTGCGCTCCGACTGCCTGGCCGGATGAGCGTGGAACGGGTGGCCGGATGTTGGTGGACTGGGTGGCCGGATGGCGTGGAATGCGCACCTTGACTGCATTGCAATTGAAATAGCGTCCTGCTCCTGCAGTAACTGAGTCTCGCCAATACTCACCAATCATTCTAGCCAAAACTCCATCCAGGCGATGATTTGATCCATTATAAAAAAGCAACAAATGAAAGTGAAACCCCTTTAGCTGACCATACTCCAGCTTACAAGCGAACCCTAACAACCCATCAACTGGAATGCCCTTATGTAGATCTTTCTGCATTTTTGCCCAATGCACCTTGACCTTTTTAATATCGCCATAAAAATCCTCGCGACCACTTACAAAGCCTGACTGATAAGACAAATCAACACGCACAACAAGCATCCTAGAGTGCCGGGCAAAAAGAGCATCTATATAACCTTCCAAGCTATTAACTCGCTTAAAGGACGCTTTACGGAATCGTTTCAAAACGGCTTTAAAAGCATCACTGGACAGCTCCAACCGTGCAAACTCTACGAGATCATTCATTAGACCTAAAAAAGCCTCAGCGGCTCCACTGCGTAAAGTCCGCCAGACTCTGAGCGAATGAAGATCATCGACTCGATCAACACATTTGAAAAAAACCTCCACATATGGGTTAACCTCATGAGAGGGGAAGTACCATTCAAACACCCCCTTCCTCCTCTTCAGCTTGTCAACAAAATTGCGACCAAGCCTCTCTGCCTTAACCTTTACCCCGTCACGTTGATGAGTACAAGAAGAAAACAAAAAGCCCTTACTATCTGAAAGTTCACACATTAATTTTTCAATAGAACGCAACTCCAACACCAAGCTTTCCTCAACCCTTAAAACAGGAAGCCCTGCAACCTCCTCAACCATCAGATCTAACGCACCTCCATTATCGATCCAATCAACTTCATCTATCACTCACTGACTCCTCAAGAAGCTAGCAGCATGGCTTTGGGGAGCCATGCTGCTGACAAATGATCAGTTGACATCACAACCGCCAACTACCGCTTCATTAACTTAATTGGTTAATTAACTAAATATCAGATAATTGATTTAATTAAACCGAATAAACCACTTAACCTCACTATTAAATAGCTACTTAATTAAATAGTAATCCATAATCAAGCAGTGACCGCCATGCACTCACCTCCTGACAAACCAAGACAAACAAACTCAAGCAACCCGTCAACCACCAAACACTAAATACCAGAAGCACTAAAAAGTTAGTACCCCGAGAAGAACCCAGCACCATCTACACACCACCTTGCCAGGGACATAGGTCGATATAAACAGCTTTATTACCAGAATGGTTAAAATACTTAATAACACCATGATTCACCAAGCGCAAAAGAACATGCTCAAGAACAGATTTCTTTCTAAATTTCCCAGGCCCGTACTGCAAAATATGATTCTTCTTAACAAATCGCTTACCCGTCATACGAAAACTATCCAGCCAGAAATTTAACTCCTGTTCCTCATCCTTTTCTTTAGAGTTCTGCCCAAATAATTTTATAAATTCATCGGAGTACCATTTAGCAAGGTCAATCGCCGCCTGCAAGGTTGACATCGAAATATCTCCCTTAAACCCTTCAAAACAATGAAGCAATGCAGCCAACCTAGAAATCACCTCAACCAACTTTGAGCCATGATCACCTAGCCCATCAAGTATTCCACCCGCACATATTCTTGACTCAATATCATTCGCAACCTCCACCCAAAGCCGAGCAGCTTCGGAGTCGAATTTGATCACTTGTTTTTCTTTTTTATTCTCCCTGAAACAAACAAGACCCGCTTCAAGAAAGTGCTCCAATCGCGAAGCAAATTGTGTTTGATAATGCCAGAACGGTGCCTGAGAGCTTATATACCTAGTCCCCTGTGTTGAAGCCGGGCGACAGATTAGAAAACGCGCCCACAAACCAGACCCCCTAGACTCCTCGCCTTTATGAGCCATGTACTTCAAAAATACGCTCTCCTGGACCATAAGCGAGACTGTCAGCCGTGCGCCAACAAGTTCAAAGCTTTCCGCCGTCTTACGATCAATCGTGATTGAGTCACCACTCCAAATCGCATTTTGCTTTGAGAGGTCATTAAAGGCACGCCCTTCTAAAACACCTCCACCTTCACTTGAAATCAAACCAGCCGTAGATAAATTTTCGTACATCCCATGAAACAAAGCTTCAGAGGTTGAGTCCTCATACAAGACCTTAAATTCTTTTGGCTTAGCTGGAGCTTCTTTCTCTAAAGCCAATAGAACCCTCTCCTCTTCGTCAGCTGGAAGACCTTTTAATGCTTTTTTCGTAATCGATTTTAATACTCCATTACGTCGAACCGTCCAGGTATCGTACTTAATTTTCCACACCAACTGGCTCTCCCTCACCTCCTCGCACTGCTTAGCCTGAAAGGCTCTAATCGGCCTCAAAAAAACATTCTCAACCGTTGACTTCCTTTCACCCGAGTCAGCAATAGCAAGAAGCATCAGCGAGGTCGGAGCGATTTGACCATTGGGTTTACGAACATCTACAAGGCCCTGCAAGACAACAGAGATTGCAGTTAGGGCCGCATTTTGAATCAATCCCCGTGGGGCCTGAATATTAGCTTGAGCCTCATTTATTGCAGCATCCAACAAGGGAAACTGCGACAAACTTGGATATGAATAATCTCCGAAATTAGATTTTTTTGCGTTTTGCTGCCTAAAAAAATCAATATACATACATCACCAAAAATATACAAAAACCAATATTAAACAGCCATTGCAGATATAATTGCCGCCATTGAGCCATGACTCTGCCTAGACAGCTTCACACACTCTTCCACCCACGAATTTATTTCGCTCTCAATCCAACGTACAGATACTTTCCCAACACGTATCTGCCTTGGGAATTTCGCATCATAATGACGAGAGGCCACGTTTAGTTTGTTATAAATAGTTGACCTAGAAAGACCCGTGCGCTTTAAAACATCTCTCAAGCGAAGCATAACCAACGTTTCTGATTTTTCATTAAACATCATTGCACCCTTTAGGACTGGACGAGGCAATCCTATAAGCAGCAACTCAAATCTCAAAGAACGTGAGCGTAACGCTTGCTAACGTTACGCTTTTGGAGCTCACCATTTTGACAGCAACTCTGCCCCTCCTTCAAAACAGAGTGCCTCCCCCCCTTAGCCAGTACTATTCCAGCTATTAATAGCAAAAATAGCAGCCCATAACGCCAAACCTCACATTCAGATACCGCCCACAACGTCCCTCGTGGGGACATTGTTTCGGCAAGCAAGCCTCATTCAAAAAAATCTCAGACCTATATCACCCAGATGAACGCTCAACGATGAGCGCGTCATTCAGCATTTCTGCGTGATACGTGGACTCAGCAAACAGAGAGGAATCATTTATGTACACCCCATGCCCTAGCTGCAATTCAGGACGAGTGGTTACTAAAAATGTGGGTAAGCAAGCAGGCGGTTTGATCGGTGCAGCGGGCGGTGCGGCCAGTGGGGCCGCTGGAGCACTAACGGGTGCGGAGGTCGGTGCCGTTCTGGGCGTGGTCGGTGGGCCGGTCGGGATCGCCATTGGCAGTATCGCCGGGGCTCTGCTCGGTGGACTATTTGGGGGTGTTGCTGGCGGGATAGCCGGAGCCACGCTGGGTGAACAAATGGATGAAAAAATCCTTAACAACTATCAATGTCTGCATTGCGGTTACAGCTTCAGCGTCAACCGTTAAGCCGTTGTGAACAGGCGTCGCTTGTTAATGAAGCGATGCTCTTTTACATTCATTCGCAAGGAATCATTCCCATGGCTCACCTCGTTGAACAAATGGCTTACGTTGGCGCTACGCCCTGGCATGGCCTGGGCAGCCGCCTCTCCCCAAAACAACCCTTAGAAATCTGGCAACGCGAAGCCGGGATGGACTGGCAGATCCAGGAAAGCCTAGTCCACTTCAAGGCGGATACCATCGGGCACCTAGGAAGTATTCATACCTTCCCTGAACAGAAGGTGCTGTATCGCTCCGACACCAAGGCCCCGTTGTCGGTGGTCTCTCAGCGCTACCAGGTTGTGCAGCCGCGTGAAGTGCTGGAGTTCTACCGGGATCTGACTGAGGTCTCGGGCTACGAGCTCGAAACCGCTGGAGTGCTCAAAGGCGGTCGCAAGTTCTGGGCTCTGGCCCGTACTGGGCAAGGCACGGCGTTGAAAGGCAATGACCAGGTCAACGGCTATCTGCTGCTGGCTACCTCCTGCGATGGCACCTTGGCCACCACCGCAACCCCCACCACCGTGCGAGTGGTCTGCAATAACACCCTGACCATCGCCCTGGATGGCACCACCCGCGCGATCAAGGTGCCGCACAACACCCGCTTCGATCCGCAGGCGGTGAAAAAGCAGTTGGGTATCGCTGTCTCTCAATGGGACGAGTTCATGCACCGCATGCGAGCACTGGCTGAACGCAAGGTGCAGTGGCATGAAGCGATGGGCTTTTTCATGAACGTGCTGTGTGACGTAACCCCCAATAGCAAACTGCCCGAAGTCCTGCCGAACGAGCGCGCACTGCGTAAGGTTCAAAGCCTGTACGAAGGCGAAGGTCGCGGCGCCACGCTAGAGTCGGCCCAAGGAACTGCCTGGGGCTTGCTCAATGCGGTGACCGAGTACGTTGATCACGAGCGGCGGGCCCGCAGTACTGAATACCGCATGGACTCGGCCTGGTTTGGCCAAGGTGCTGTCATCAAACAACGCGCCCTGCAGGCAGCACTGCAACTCGCCGCCTAGCTCCATTCACCTACTCAACTATTAAAGCGCCTGGTCAGCTTCTGCTGGCCGGGCGTTTTTTATGCCGCACAGGAAAACATTATGGAAACGCAAACGCTGCAAAACCCCAGCACCAAACCCCGTCCAGCCTTGCGCCTGGTGGGCACCAAACAACTGCCCCGTGAGGACTGGCTGGCCGTGCGTAAGCAAGGTATCGGCAGTTCGGATGCCGCCGCTGCCGTGGGCCTGAACCCGTATAAATCCCAGCTGGAACTGTGGATGGAGAAAACCGGGCGTGACACCTCACTGCCCAAGCTCGATCCGCAAGAAGAGGAAAGCCCGGCTTACTGGGGCAACATTTTGGAGCCTATCGTGGCGGCGCATTACACCAAGCGCAGTGGCCACCGGGTCCGGCGGATCAACGCTGTGCTGCAACATCCGGACCCGCAGTTGAAATGGATGCTGGCCAACATCGACCGTGAGGTTATCGGCGCACCAGAGGTGCAGATCCTCGAATGCAAAACCGCCGGCATAAACGGAGCACGCCTGTGGAAAGAAGGCGTGCCCGAGTATGTGCAGTTGCAAGTCATGCACCAGCTCGCCGTCACCGGCAAGCAGGCCGCTGATGTGGCGGTACTGCTCGGTGGTCAGCACCTGGAAATCCATCGCATCGAACGCGACGAGTCACTGATTGCTCGGCTGATCGACTTGGAGCGGCTGTTCTGGGATTACGTGGTCAGTGATACCCCGCCACCGGCAGACGGGTCTGTCTCGGCGGAGCAGGCGTTGCGGTGCCTGTATCCACAGGACAGTGGGCAAAGCCTGGACTTCAGCCAGGACACGCTGCTCTGTACAACCTTTACCGAACTGCAGAGCGTGCGCGAGTCGATTGCTCTGCAGGAGAAGCAGGAAGCTCAGCTCAAGCAAACGTTGCAACAGGCCATGGGCGATGCCAGTCGGGCGATCTTCGCAACTGGCTGCATCACTTGGAAGAAAGCCAAAGACAGCGTCGCCCTGGATATCCCCCGTCTGCTGAAAGAAAAGCGCCATCTGCAAGTGCGCTACTCGACCACCAAAACCGGCAGTCGGCGTTTTCTGCTGGCCTGAACGTTTGTTCGCTCCTCCCTTATTCCCATGCCCTTTCTCTCTAATGCCACCCTGGCCGTTTGCGCGGTCTCGGTGGCGTTTTTATTTCAGATACAGGAGAACTCTCATGCTCAAAGGTTTAGCCATCACGCCCCCGATTTTGGGCCGCATTTCCATCGGCAAGATCGTCGAAAAGAACGGCAAGCGTCTGCCGGAAAAGGACGATCAATTCACCCTCACCTCCCAAGTACAGAGCCGCGATGGCTGGTTACTGCATCCACTCAACGAGGAGCTGCGCAATGGCCAGGACGGCAAGCTGCGCAGCATTCCAATCCGGCTGCTGTTCAACGAGCCAGACCTCAACTTTCGGGCTGACTATAGCCTGTTCGACCGTAACACCGGACGACCGGTCTGTGTAGGCAATGGTGAGACCTGCAAGCGTTTGACCAAGGACGGCATTCAGTCGTTGCCCTGCCCTTCACCGGATGGCTGTTCATTGCCTCAAGGCAATGCCTGCAAGCCTTACGGCCGGCTGAACGTGGTGATTGGCGATGACGATCCGTTGGGCAGCTTTGTCTTCCGTACCACGGGCTACAACAGCATCCGTACCCTGGCGGCACGCCTACATTACCTACAAGCCATTTCCGGAGACCGTCTCGCCTGCCTGCCGCTGGAGTTGCGTCTACGCGGCAAGTCCACCCGCCAAAGCCACGGCACGCCGATCTTCTACGTGGACATCACGGTGCGCAGCGGGCTGAGCCTAGAAGACGCCTTGCTGGAAGCCAAGCAACTGGAGGAAACCCGGCAAGCCGCAGGCTTTGATCAGACCGCCTTGGATCACGCGGCACAACAGGGCTTTAGCAACGGAGCCTTTGAAGACAGTGATGAGGACACCGGGGCCATCGTCGAGGAGTTCTTCCCCGCAGCTGAAGATCAAACTAGCAAGGCAGAAGCCACCCCCAAACCAGCGCCCCCTGCCAAAACCTCACTGGTACAAAAGCTGGAATCCAAATCCCTCCAAAGCGGCAGTGACCACTCTGCTCGCGCCCACTGACCACACTTCCAACCTGACCCAAGGTCTTCCAATTCAAGAGAATACCCATGAAATATCACAAGCTCATAGCCGGTGAAACCACCGGTCCCTATGTCATGGAATCACCGGTCACCGAGGCCGACATCCTGCAGATGGCTCAACAACTCGCAATGAGTCGTCTGTCTAAAGGTCGGGCACTGACTGAGCCGAAGCAGGTCTTCAGTCACCTGCAAACACTGCTGCAATACCATGAGTACGAAGTCTTTGCTCTGCTGCTACTCGATACCAAACACCGGGTTATTGGCTTCAGGGAGCTGTTCCGAGGCACGTTGGATGGTACCAGCGTGTACCCACGGGAAGTGGTTAAGATCGCCTTGGAGCAAAACGCGGCGGCCGTGATCCTGGTGCACAACCATCCTTCTGGAGATCCCGAACCCAGACAAGCCGATCACATCCTGACCACAATCCTCAAGAACGCTCTCAACATGATTGGCACCCAAACATTGGATCATATTGTGGTGGGTCATGAAGGCTGCGTGTCGTTGGCTGAACGAGGTTACTTGTAGTTTCGAGGCTCACACCATCGATAGACTGCCCTGGCTGATGCCTGGGCGGTCATCGGCATGGTGCCCTATTACTTATTTTTTCTCGTGATCCAGCGGTTGTACTTAGCTCCGGCTGCAGCCAAAGCCATGGCCGCAATCCACAAAGACCCTGGTTGCGACTTGCACAGATAGCTAGCTGGAAGATAGAAGGATGCCTGTCCACCCAGGTAGTCACTGTGCAGGTGATAGGACGGGTTGATGGGGATCTCGACCAAACCGCTGACGGCGCCTACAGGTTCCCATGGCCACCGCGATGCGATAAGCGCTGTCGCCGTCCTTATTCGTGAACTTCATGCTCGCCCCATGAGGGCATGGCAGTTGTCCCGGTAGAGTTGGTAGAGACTGGCGATGTTGCTTGGGTGGGCTGCATATTAGTTGGGATCAACAGGAGCGATGCTCACCAAGACACCAGCTTAAGTTACAGACCGCATGTCCGGTGCAGAAATACTGTATTCCCAAACAGGTAAAAAAACTGCCCGGATCATTTGGCTAATCGAAGTTCCGTGGGGAATTTCAGTAGCAATTCGCATTAGATCAAGCTCGAATTATTGACAGTTCTCAGCAGACACCCAACGTGCCATCATTTTGCAATCCAATCCAGCGATAAAAGGACGTACCAATGGCACAGCAGTACTTCACCCCTGCCCTGATCGGGCTCTTCAGCTTGCTGTTTCTGGGGATCGGTTTCTGGATCAATAGCCGTATCGCAGCAGGCAAGCTGGCTCAACAATTCTCCGAAATGCAAGCCAGTCATCAAGCTGAACACCAGCAATTGCTGAACGATGTCGCGCTTGCTCGGCAACGCGAGCAGCAAATGCTCCATGAGCAATCGGAACATCAAAATGAGCTGAAATTGGCCAGTGAGGCATTGGCGAACCATCGAGAGATCGAAAAGCAGCTCAGCATTCAGCTCAGCGAGTTCAAGACTTCGCTGGAGGCCGAGAAGCAACGCACGCTCGATAAGGTGCAGCAACTCGCAGAGGCCGCCGCCCTCACTGAAAAACACAGCGTAGAAACGAACCAACTCCGGCTACAGCTCGGCGAATTAAAACAAGAGCTTGGGCAAGGCCAGGAGCAGACTCGGCAGTTGGATGAGTTGAAGCAGGCGCTGACGCAGCAGCAAGCGCGTTTTGAAGCAGCTCAACTACAACTGCAAAAACAAGGTGAGCATATAGGTCAAAGCGCGGAACAAGCGCATCAGCTCATGGAGGTAAAAACCGCCAATAAGGACCTCCAAAGTCGTCTCGACAATACCCAGGAAGAATTCAAAAAGCAGCGCGAACAATTGGGGCAGGCAGCAGAACAAAAGGACCAATTGGACACGCTGCGCAACACATTGGCCCAACGAGACAAAGAACTAGGCGATACGCGAGATGAACTCAGCCTTGCGAAGCAGAGTCTTGCCGAAATAAATATGCGCCACCAGCGCGACCAGCACTCAGCTACAGAGAAACTGCAGCTGTTGGAAGATAACAAGGTTCAACTCAAGCAGGAGTTTCAGAACCTTGCAAATCAGATTTTCGACAGCAAACAGCAGAGCTTCTCTGAGCAAAGCCGCCAAGGGCTGGACACTCTGCTAAAACCGTTCAAGGACCAGCTCGAATCATTCCGTCAGCGGGTGGATCAGGTTCACTCCGATACCGTGCAAGGCCAAAGCTCAATGAAAAGCGAGCTGGTCAAGCTGATGGAATTGAACGTCCAGATTACAACCGAGGCGTCAAATCTTACCAAAGCGCTTAAAGGTGACAAAAAACTTCAAGGCACCTGGGGCGAGCAAAAGGTAGAGATGCTGCTCGAGCAGGCAGGGCTGCGCAAAGGGTTCGAGTACCACCGCGAGGCGAACTTCAAGGACGACGATGCAGGAAACAATCGACCAGACTTCGTGGTCAATTTACCCGAAGGTAAACACATCATCATTGACAGCAAGATGTCGCTGGTGGCCTACACGGAGTACGTTTCCGCCGAAACCGACGAAGATCGCACCAAAGCCCTGTCCGCACACGTTCTGGCGTTGAAGAACCACATCAACGGATTGTCCGATAAGAAATACACCGACCTCAACGGCATCAACTCTCCCGACTTTGTGTTTTTATTCATGCCGGTTGAGCCCGCGTATTTGGTCGCGGCTGAGCACAGTCCGGGGGTATTCCAGGCTGCATATGAAAAACGTATTGCGATAATTACCGCCACCACACTGCTGCCAGTTCTGAGGGTCGTATCGAATCTGTGGAGCATCCAACGTCAAAACAGCAGCACGCTGCAACTCGCAACGATGGCGAGCAAGGTCTACGACAAGTTGCGAATCTTCGTGGATAAAATGGACAAGCTCGGTAATCAGATCGCTACGGTGCAGAAAAGCTACTCAGACAGCGTCAATACGCTGAAAGGGGATCACGGAAGCCTGACCAAGACCGTGGACAAGTTCGTCGCTTTGGGCGTCACGGTCTCCAAGCGTCTACCAGCATCAGCTGTGGGAGACGATGAAGAGATGGAAAGCGAGTTGGCAACACTTCCGGTGGAAAGTGCGGCCAATACCTAACCTAAACAGTGAGCGGTAACCCTTGCCGCTCATTTTGCCTCAACAGACCCCGAGCACTCGTTCGAAATCACTGGCTTGAATTTCCCCCGAGCCGCTCAGCATATCCCTCGCCAACGCCCGTCTTTTGCTCAACAACTCATCCAGCGTCGCTTCAAACGTTGGCATCGCCGCATCGCGCACTGTTGGGTAATACACGTAAACATCCTTCTCCTGTCCAATACGATACGCACGATCAGTGGCTTGATCTTCCTTGGCCGGGTTCCAGCAGCGGGTGAAGTGGATGACGTGGTTGGCAGCCTGAACGTTGACGCCAAAGCCAACTGCAATAGTCGAGAGGATGATCACAGAGAAGCCCGGCTGATCCTGGAACTGGTCGATCAGTTTTTGTCGGCTGTTCGCGCTCTGGCTGCTGGTGCTTGTGTCGCCGTTGATCACGGTTGCGCGGAATCCGAAATACTCCTGAATGGCGTGTTGGAGTTCACGCTGGATATCACGCAGTTCGGTAAAGAGAATGACTTTGTCACCCTTCCCTGCCTTTTTGATGGACTCAAGGGTATCGAGCAGCCAGCGCAGCTTCGGCGAGTTGTCACGCAGGCGTTTGTCCGGCTGAACACTATAGGGGTGAGCACAGATGAGTTTGAGCTTGTGCAGCAGGCCGAGCATGCCGGAGGTTTTCTGATCAAGCTGTTCTTCGATCTGTTGCTTCTGGCTATAGGCCGAAATTTCCGAGAGGTAAAGATTTCGCTGTAGGGCGTGCATCGACAATGAACGGCAACCCTTGTCTTCGATTTTCGCGGGCAGGTCTTTGGCGATATCCTGTTTTGTGCGGCGCAGGGTTTGCGGCTCAATCAGCCCACGCAAGCGTTCCAGGGCAACGGTGTCTCGCTCAAGTGCAGCTTCGATGGGTCGCTGGTACTCGCGACCAAACTGGTTCAACCCGCCAAGGAAGCCTGGCTGGATGAAGTCGAACAGGCACCAAAGATCAATCAGGGAGTTTTCCACTGGCGTCCCGGTGCAAGCGATCCGGAATCGAGCCGGAACAGCCTTAATTGCCTGAGTCACGAGAGCGGCAGGGTTCTTCAGTTTCTGAGCTTCGTCGCACACGACGATCGACCATTGTTGGCGAGCGAGGGAGAACTCTTGGTCACGAAGCGTTTCATAGGTGGTCAGTACGATGCGTGCACCGCCAACCCAGCCCGGACGAAGTAGGTTCTTGATACCCTTAGCCTTCAAGTCGGCAGGAATCTCATCTTTCTTGAACTTCACCGCGCTCAAAGCCGAGCCGTAAAGCTTCAGGACTGGGAGTGCGTCAGCAAAGAAGAACCGGTGCAGCTCTCGCTCCCAGTTATCGAGCAATGAAACCGGCGCAACGATCAAGGTCGGCTTGTCTTGAGGATATTGCTCCAGGTACCAAACCAGAAACGTCAGCAGTTGAATGGTTTTGCCCAGGCCCATGTCATCGGCGAGCAAGCAACCTGAGACGTCTGTCGGCGAAAGCCGGAAGAGATGTTGAAGCCATGCAATGCCCTGTAACTGATGTTCTCTCAAGATGACTTCGGGTCTTAGCAGGCTCGGCAGCTCAGGCTGGGCATCGAGGGCTGCTCGTAGGGCTTCCTGACGTACTTGAACGTACGTTGGCTCGTCGATGTTATGACCAATTTGGAGTACCGCTCGACCTACTTTTTCTTCAAGACTCGAAATCTTGGTCTCGGGTGTGGATATCTTTTTGGACCAGGCATCAAACAGCTGCTCTGCCGCCGCGATGGAAAGCGGCGTGTCGGAGAGTGGCATCAGCACCGTGTCATCACCTGCCGCGCGAGCCTCGTCCAGCCGTTGCTCGAACTCGTCAAACTGAGCCCGATTCGACGGATCCCAGCGTCCGAGTATTTCGGCGTCGATGCCCAAATCCGCGAGGTCTTTAGGTAACCAGTTTTCTGTCGCCTCCTTGACCAGAAAAGGTGACGTGATGCGCTCTGCTTCGCCGATGCCAGTGACACGATCGCCATAAAGCGACAAATCCAACACTGCGTCGAACTCCGCGCCAGCCGCTTCGTTCTGCCAGCGTTTGAGCAACTCACTGATGCCTGCCAACTGGCGTAAATCGAAGTCGCTTAATTCAAGCTCGTAACCCTGCCAAAAGCCCGCAGGCATGCCTGCAGCCAGCTTCAACTGAAGCTCATGCACGAGGGGAGCAAACTCATAGGCTTCGTTGAACGGCAGCTCTATTGATGCTTGAGGCGTTGACGAAATGGGCTGAAGGGTCAGGTTAATACGCTGAATGCGTAGACCGGTATCGTTGAGCTCGGGCTCAAGATGAAAACGGTGAAAGAAGATACCAGCGTCCGCCAGGTCGCTTTCATAGGTGTCAGCGTCCAAAACCTGACTGGCACTATCACCCAAAGCGCTATAGGGATTCCGGATAAATGAAAGCGCATCGTCGCCCGCCACCCGGCGTCCGTGCAGTGAACGCACATAATCGAGTACCGATTTTACTTCCGGCTCGATCAGCACATGGGTCAGTGATCCGTCAGCCCCAATGACCCGATAACGATCCTGCACTTGTTTGTGGGCATCGAAACTTTCCAACCAATTTTCAGGCTGCCCGTCGAAAGTAGGTTCCAGCTCGATGACTGGCGTATTGCCTACGCTCGATTTACGTGGATTGAGACGAAGGTTATCGGGCCTGACCACAACGGTTTTGTCGAGAAAACCGTCCATGCCCGCGCCAGCCTTGCGGGCCAGCTTGCGGACGCTGGCCCAGCCGATCTGGTTGGTAAGTTCGCCGGGGCTTTCTTGTTGCGATAAATGGAGCTGCCGAACAGCACTCACCAGTTGGTAAGTTGCCTCAGGCAGCAGCTCGATTTTATCGCCATGCCTGAGGACAGCGCCCGTGCGTTTGGTTTGCACTGTCGCGGCGGATTCGTGATCGCGCCAAGCACCTATCGATACCATGAAATCGTTCGAAGCAAGACTGCCTTGGCTGGTGAGCTGCGGCGTCAAGTTCGACTGCTTTGGCAGTCCGAGTAACGGTACGCTGCTGACGTGTCCTTCGTCATTCAATAGTCGATAAAGCTCGTCCCACGGCAGAAGCCATCGATCACTGAGTTGGGATACGAACTCTTCCTCTTCGAGCTGATCGAGGTAACTTGCCAGTGGCCAAAACTCAGTGCTGTCGGCAAGGCTCAGCGGGAAGCACAATCCCTGCTCCTCTATCGAGTACGTTGGCAAATTATTGAGCTCACCGGACTTCGGCAGCAGGCCTTTTCCAGATAGAAAACGCTTGAGCATTACTGCCTCCAGAATCTCAGTGGCTGATTGTTGACGGGCTTGAAGCCGAGGCGCTGCAGAGAAGCCATGGCAGCTGGCTCATGACTCTCAAGTTGTACTTGAAAGGCTCCGCCTTTGGCGCGGGAGTCATAAACCCTATGAGAAACTCCCTTCATCGCTTCCGCCAACTGCGCTTCGAAAGTAATAGATTTAGGTGGCGACCTGAATGGGTGATCACCTCGACTATCAATGTGCCCATCAGCCCGGATGCCGAGCTCCGCGAGGGTCTCGTCAAATTTAGCCAGCCATCCGCTAACATGGTTTGGCCTTGATGGCACAGCCATATGACCCATGGGCTTTACGGCTGATTTATTTTTCTGTTTCAACTCCGAGTTAAGATCCAGATAAGTCTGATCCGGATTGAACGGTGCGCTATCGGCCTTGTAGACGTAACAAGCGTTGCCCTTCTCCGAAAACTCGACGAACAGATAATTTGCAATTTGCATAATGACTGCGTTGTTGCTTGATTTACTGCCCGCCAAGTAGCTCAAACGGCCATTGTTTTTTCGGCGAAAATCAACGAAGTCAGACCCGGTATCCGTTTTGGCGTCTCCACCCAACACAATCCGCGTATAGCTCATTTGATTCGCGAAACGTAGCCAATAGAACAGGCGCGCCTGATCTACATCTGTATCGCCTTTGAGGAGATTGAAGAAGTGCTCAAGGTCTTCTTTCGCAAACCACGCGACCACCATCACACAAACGTCTTTCTCCACGTACTGAAGCCAGCTGTTTTGTTTGGAACGAATCTGTGGGCTGCCCCAGCTATCCAAAGCAGTCTGTTTGAGAAGGGACGACGGTTTTTCCCGATACGACGCTGCGTGATAACGCGTCAGGCAGGCGCTGAGGAGCGCATTCATGTATGTCGGATGCTGACGCCCGATCTCAATGAAGTCGGGGAATCGTTTCGAGAACTCGTCGTCTTCCAAATTGAAGATTCGAGACAGCAATACGTTAAATATCCGGTGCCATAACCAACTGCTGTTAGGTATCTGCGCGATTGTTTGCAGCACCGAGAGATCACTGATCTCGCCGTTGAACATCTGCTCACCGAGCGTCTCCCCTGCCTGTTCGGAAAACAGCTCCTTATGATGCTGGACGATGCGCATCCATTCTTTTTCACGAGTTTGTTGGGCCTTTACACAAGCGAAACCCTTGCGGATGTCGCCTTGCAACAAGCACCAGACGGGATTCGTGTCGGGCTTATCGGACTCGTAACCGAAGTAGCTGAAACAAAGCGCCAGCCAATCGCGGCGGCTCAGGCGCCGTTTTTCGATCCGCTGACTGACCTCGATATGGATTCGGCCATAAAGTTGCTCGTCCTCAAGAATGGGTCCTACGCGCTCGCTTTTATCTGCGAGACCGGCGAAGACCATGCGCCACTCTGAGGAGGTCAGAGGCAGGACATTCCTGAATTTATTGATGGCGGCTCTACGTTTTTCCTGAGGCGGTGGCAATGCTTTCTCTGCCCGCTCAAACCGGTCGTATAAATCGGCACTGGCAGCTTCCATTCGAGGAAAGCGAGCCAACGGTTCAGAACTGATCGCAATTCTACGGGCATTGAGCCCGAGCGCTATAGCTGACGACAGCCTGGCTAATGCACTTGTCATCGCGTCATCGCCAATTGGCATTTCTCGGACACGGTGCTGGCGAATACCGGAACATCTGGTTTGAGGTCTTCCTCTTTCTCCTTCAAACCGTAGAATTGCATTCTCAGTTCGACTCGGCGGCTTGCCTCGTTGGTGTCTTTTGCGTTGTTGAAAGAAACACCACCCGCCAGGAACATCGATCTGATCTGCTGTTGCCTCTCAGCGGAAAGGCCAATTTGCAGAGGACTGCGACTATCAAGCAAGCTGCACATGACCCACTCGGATCGCTGCAATGATAGGTGCAGGTTGTACAAGTATGAGCCGACGGTATCGGTAAACCCCTCAATAACGACCTGTTTGAACCACTTGCGACCCTCTTCGCTATCCGCCGCATCAAGGATGAGCGGCACTACGCCCTGAAGGGCACTTTGACCCTCGTCGCTCAATGAGTACTGGTTATGCCCAAAACGTCCCGCCTCACCGAAACTGATGCGGTTGTCCTTGCAGTCGACAACGATGGTTGCATTCGAGCCCTTAGCCTTGAGCTGCAAATGCTCGCAGAGCTGGCTAATGTCGCGACTGCGCTGTTTCTCGCCTTGCTCCGCCTGATTAATTCTCTGGGTGACCGAACTCAGGGCCGCGACCATCACTACGAGAAACAGGATCATCATGGCCGTCATCAGGTCGGCAAAAGAAATCCAGAACGGCTTCTCCGCTTCATCCTTGGCTCGGGCCACCGAAGGCATTTGCTTACCAAACATATGTCAGCCTCCGTTACTGCCTAATTCGTTCCATGATGTCGCCGAAGTCTTCAATGCTTTCCTTCACACCGTCGACGCCGCCAGCCAGACTCTTAACAGCTTTATCCAGCTCCGTATCCAGACTACCCAACGTCTGCCGGAGTACCCTGTCCATGCCGTCGCCAAACTCTTTGAAACCATCACCCAAAACACCACTGATGTTTTCCAGGTACTCATGAACCTCGCGATTGAGCGACTGCATGCGTTCCGATTGTTGCTTCAGATCCTGGAGGTATTGAGCACGTCCGCTGGCCTCAACTTGCGCGCTAGCCACCACACCCTCGATGACGGTTAGTGTTTTGCTCAACGATTCACGGTTGTTGCGATAGTCCGCGACGACACTGTTCAACTCTCGTGAGGCCTGAGCAAGCTCGGTACCAGCCCCTTGAACAGTGCCCAGCAAACTAGCCGTCGATTCACTGGCCTTCGATACACTCAATCCAGCATTTTCAAAGCGCTCTGCTGCGGCTCTCATTTTGTCTGCACCAAGTTGCATGCTTTGCAGATGCTGTTCGGTTTGCGCGCTTAATGCCTTGACGTTGTCTTGCGAGGCTTTATTTTGTTCCGCGACAGACTGCAGCAGCGTTTTGACCTGCTCGTCCAACCCCCCCACCAACTCGCGAGTGCCGTGATGAAGCTCTGCTTGTGCAACGCGAGTGGACTGATCCATTTGCTCGCGCCCACTTTCCAGTTTTTTGAAAACAGTAGAAAGCTGCTCGCCAAGCACTTCTACAGAGCCAGCAATCTTGGCCATGGTTTCTTGCTGACCCTGGCCCATGTTTTTTTGGATTGACTCGACAAACGACTGAAGACTCTCGGCCATCGCCAACTGACGCGCCTCGCTGTCGGCGAACATTTTTTCCAACTGCTGTGCCATACGCGCGCCAGCGTCTTCGCCCTCGCTGCCGATGCGAGCAATGGACGACTGCAGATTTGTCAGCATCTCGTTCATCCCCGCCTGCATGGCACTTTGGCCGGTCTGCATGTCGGTAAGCAGCTGTGCAATCATTGCTGAGCTGCTCTGATTCGAGCTTTCACTGGCCGAGCGCATATCTTGAATTAGACTGGAGAATCCTTGTTGCATTGACTGCATGGCAGCGACGGACTGGCCCATCATTTCGTTCAGGCCGTTGAATTGCTGGCCAAAGGTTCCTTCCAGCTTGTTCATGAAAGCAACCAGAACATCCTGAAGCAGGTTCTGCACTTGGCCGGATTGATCGCCGCTGGCAGCCTGTACCGCTCCAGCAATTGCTTCCAATGGTGACTTCAAGCTGTTTTCAATGGCACTGCTGACCTGATCCGCCAACAGCTGCCCGGAGTCACGATAGGTCGTAGATAACGTGTCTGCCAACTTGAGACTTTCGCGGACCTGCGTATCGACCAGGTTTTGCAGCATTTCCCGAAGGTCCGTAACCAGACTGTCTTTCAGCTGGCGAGTCTGGATCGAATTTTCAGCACTGGACCTTACGAGCGCAGCAAGATATTCCTCGCCAACACCACTGTCGAATAGGCTATCGATCGCTTCATTCAGCGATTCAAGGTGCTTATAACAGCGCCCCAATCGCCACTTTTCCGAGACAGTGACGATGATCGACGCCATGATGGAAAGGAATGAACCGATGAAGGCAAAGAGTACGTCCTTCAGGAGCTTGTCGACGCTCGCGTTGACCAGCTCCGGTGTGCTTGGATCAAAGTGCTGCAACCCTAGCATCAGGCCAAAGAAGGTTCCGACAATGCCGACACCCGTCAGGATGCCCGGCAGGTGCTTGAAGAACTCAGTAGCCAGCGGTGTATCGACAACACTCTGACCGGTAAAAAAATTTGCCGCGACAGTGGTCGCACGGGAGCGCACCAGACGCTCCTCACCTTCGTGATACTCAAACTGATTGTGGAGTGTCTCCGAATACTCTTTCCAGAGATGCTTAAGTTTTGTCGCGTTGAATACCTTTTCTAACTCAGTCTGGAGCTGATCGGCCGATTTTGCCTTGATAGCTGTAACGCTACGAGTGAGAGATTTGAGTCTTCTGCTCAACACGAACGATGGAATGAAATATCTTCCGACATACCAAAGGCACAAAACCGCCACCGCCGCCATGACCACTCGCGGCGCCATAAGCTGAGCAGTGCTGGCGTCGTCCCACAATTTCAATAATGTCGAAAAGTCCATATATCAGCCTTAAGATTCTATGCGCGCTGTAAACGCCTGCGCAGGAGACGTGCCCGGTGTAAAGCGGCAAGCTGTTCCCATACTTTTTTGGGGAGTGTTTAGTGTCTTACCCTTAGCATGACGCTAACGGTTACAGCGGGGGGAGACGGGCGTTGAGGAGGGCGTCGTCCATACTGACTAATATTTTTATGTCCTTTTGCCAGCACAATACGCTCCATCACGTAACTCGGTAAAGCGATACGCAGTGTCAACCGACTAAGTGCACTATCACCTCAACAGAGTTCAAGCTTCCCCTTTGCATTGGCCAAGAAGCGCCGCCAACGCAGCATTCTGCCAGCGTCAACAACACAGACCGGTTTTATCGACATGATCAGTCCCCCGGATAATCCATTTCGATATCAGCATCAAATTCACCTCCAAAACCCAAGTAATCCCGAGGCACCCGCTCAATATGCGCATTCCACGCCATCCGGCCACCCAGTCCACCAACATCCGGCCACCCGTTCCACGCTCATCCGGCCAGGCAGTCGGAGCGCAGCGACGCAGGTTTGCATTGTTAGTCTGAAGTCCCTGTCGTCG
>Ga0209542_10008943_pt1 | contig 18534 bp, 18 predicted proteins | sample RifCSPhighO2_01_FD_184028 | JGI IMG/M metagenome (GOLD analysis project Ga0209542, IMG submission 184028) | Soil microbial communities from Rifle, Colorado - Rifle CSP2_plank highO2_0.1 (SPAdes) (version 2) | ecosystem: Environmental > Terrestrial > Deep subsurface > Rock core/Sediment ...
ATCTGCCACCGCCATGACTGCCACAAGTGCTCCAAGGGCGTACAATATCAAGGATTTTTTCGGACGATACGCCGGCACGCGTAACGCGAGAATAATCCATGCGCCGGTGATAAGCTCAACAATAATTCTAAACGCAAAATTCTTCCCCGTGATGAACGGGAAAAACATGGAGTCGGATACGTAGAGCGGGAGAAAGAGAATTAAAAACAACCCTCCCAAGACAAACCACTGCAAAAATTTATTGATATTCATCCCGTTAGAGATAGGAAACACTCGTGTAGTGCGCCACCTTCATTGTTACCATGTTTAATAATAATTTTTTGCCAAACATAATATTTTAAATCGTTTCCGTAGATAGACCGCCTTGCTCGACCTTTAAATACTTGTGTATTTTTATAATCTTTGTGCTATATACCAACTATGTAATCTCTAACGGGATTCATAGTACTTATTGAGTGTAACTATATCATAGATTCAAAATTCATATCCAGTTACAAAAATCTCTTTGTGTAAGCCTTTATAACTATAACTTCTTTCTAAGTTTACCTAGAAATCGTTTCGCCATGTGTAATAATCTTGGATTGATCTTGCCCAAAAAGGGCACCACGAGATGCCATCTTTCGGAGTAATAAAGATACATGTGCGGGTGAACGAAAGGCAGGGCTTCATTATATCCTGCTTCAATTTCCCTTTTTAGCTTTTGGTATTCGGTTAGCTTATTTTTATTTACATATATAAGAATATTCTGGGCATAAAAAAACGATACACGACCGTCATTCCAGATTTTGCGTCGCAAACAGTCTACAGGAACATACCCATTTTTTCTAAAAATCTTTGACCAATAATCTGGCCATTGTTCATTAACATGGTGTGCACCACCTTGAAACGGTATGGCGGCTGAAAAAAGTATCACAGGAGCCATTTCAACCAAGCTACCTACCAACTGCTCGGATTTTGAAGAATCAAGATGTTCGGCAACCTCAAGACACACCGCAAGATCTGCTTTTTTACCGATATTAAGTGGTTGCTCTAAATCTCTCGGTGTAAATGCCTGTTCTGGTATTACAAGCATTTTCTTATCAACCCAGTTGCCATCAATCCCAGTAATTTCCTTAATACCGTTCTCGTTGAAAGCTTTCAACCACAGACCGGTACCACAACCTATATCTATAACTGACCTTGGATTCACAAGATCAATTACTAGCGGAACCACAACGCGAGCTGATACAAGGTTTGTATCTTCCATTTCATTATAAAATTCTTTAGAGTATGAAGTCACAGTGAATGTATCTTGTCATATTTATTACCTTTTTTCAACGTAACAAAAAAATAAAGTACCACTGTTTCGTATTTAATGAAAAAATACTATACTAATATCATCATTTCTGAATTATGAGCAACATATCACTTAAAGAAAGGTTGGTGCATATACTTCGTTGGTCTGAACGCTACACCAAGACTGATATGGTGTATTTTGCTTCCGGTAATTTTTGGCTTATAACCAGCCGGGTAATCGGTGTCGGAAGCGGGGTTTTGCTTACCATAGCTTTTGCAAACCTTATTTCTCCAACCGCTTTTGGGACCTATAAATACATCCTGTCCATCGCCGGGATTATCGGAGCTTTTTCTTTAACCGGCCTCAACCATGCGGTAATGCGAGCCGTGGCCCAAGGAAATACTTCCGTGATTCATGTTGCCTTTCGAATCAATATGATGTGGAGCGTACCGGCAAGTTTGCTTGCTTTAATGGGGGGAATTTACTATTTCGTCCAAGGAAATGTTATTTTGGCGACAGGTCTTGCTCTTATAGCTTTAACAAATCCTTTCCTAAACAGTTTTATATTTTCAAAGTCCCTGTTGATAGGACTTCAAAAATTTAAGGTTAATGCTTTATATAATGTTCCGCGCAGTTTGATACCGGTTTCTTCTCTCATTATTGTTCTTTTTCTGTCAGAAAACATAATTTTAATTATTTTAACCTATTTTCTATCAAATCTTATCGCCGGAATCATCACATATAAACTGGCGGTAAACAAGTATGCGAAAAAGTCCGACCAATCGGTAGAAAATATTGCTTTAACAAATGAAGTTGTGACATACGGGAAACATCTCAGCGTGGTCGGGATTATAACTCAAATTGCAGGGTATATTGACCAGTTTCTGCTTTGGCACTTTGTAGGCCCCATACAGCTTGCTATTTATATATTCGCACTCGCCCCCGTAAGAGAGATAAAAAATTTTTCTGAAAACTTTTTTCCTTTGATATTCCCAAAATTTGCCGTTAAGACTCGGGAGTCAATAAAGGAAGTGATGCCTCTCCGCTTAAAACAAGTATTTATTTTTTCCGCGATAATGGCCGGTCTTTACATATTGGCGGCACCTCTTATTTTCCGTGTATTCTTCCCACAATATCTATCTTCGGTATTGGGAAGCCAGCTTCTGGCTTTAGCCATAATTCTACAACCTAAAGGTTTAATTGATGTATTTATAACAGCGCACGGTAGGGTTAAGGAAAGATATGTCTACACAATTACGACCAGTGTATCCAGGATTATTCTTCTTGCTATACTTATCCCACTATATGGATTTATGGGTGCGATTTTTGCAACAATTACTGCCGAGATTATATCCGCAATGGTTTTGCTGATTTTATACAGAAGAATGTAATAAATATATGTTTTTACATAAAATAATTGTATTTTTAAGTGATATTGAGCATATACGCTTTTCGTCATATCCACAAAAAAGAAAACTGAAATTATTTTCCGATTACATACGCTTGCGAATTAAAGCGTCTATCAACAGGTGGTTTCATTTTCAACGGGAACATTTTCTTGATTATCATGTCTATGTTCCTGACTACGATACATTTCTTGCAATCTTTCGGCAAATATTCATTAGAGACACGTATTACTTTGAGACACGCAAAACCGCTCCGATAATCATTGACTGCGGGGGGAATATTGGAATGTCAGTGCTTTATTTCGCTCATCTTTACCCAAACGCAAAAATCACCGTTTTTGAACCGTCACGGGAGGTAGTGGAGATTTTGAATAAAAATATAGAAATAAATAACGTAAAGCATGTGCGTGTTGTCAACGCGGCGGTAGGGCCAGAAAATAGCGAGGCTGAGATTTATCCGCGAGGAACTGCCGCGTGTGGTAATACCCTTATATCGACAATAGCCGACATGTCGACAAAGAACGTTGCAAAACCATACAAAGTAAAAATGCTTCGCCTTTCTGCTTATATTCCTTCTGTTGTTGATGCTCTAAAACTTGATATTGAGGGAAGTGAGGGGGCCGCAATAAAAGAACTCGCTGATGCAAAAAGGCTTCGGTTTGTTGAAACTATCCTTATGGAATATCATTACTACCCGCAAGCAATATCAAACAATTTATCCAATATTTTCACTATCTTTAATAATCATGGTTTCGGAGTTCAAATATATAATGAGGATGTACAAACGACGACGGACCCGTTCGCGCTTTTTAACAATGGATCTTACGCACTTTCAATCCGTGCGATAAATTCAAATTTGCAGACATTATAAATAGTGAATCCATTGCTCAAATATATCCTGAGGATTTCTGTGGCGCCTTAATATGGCGATTGGGTCATTTTTATCTCATATATTCGGAAACTATTGTTTTCAGCGACAACCGTCGCAATAACATCTGCCCCTCCAATGATTTTCGTTATTTCCGGAATAGACTCCGCACTAACAATAATGTGTGTTGACCCGCGCACGAGTTTATACAATGATTCAATATTCTCCGGATATTCCATAGAGCCTCCTGAGACCCACTGCGGTAGCCATCGAAAATCATACGCGTTATCATAATCGACAAAAGCAGACATCGTCTTTGTGTCAGTAATAACCATCCCTCGCGGATTTATACTCATGAGTAAATTTTTCGTATCCCAAACTAAAGCCGCGTCTGCCGTACGAATATTACTGGAAATATACTGGTTATAAAATCCATGATTGGCTGAAAAATCAACAACAAGAGTAGCTGCCACGATACATCCTAACAACAAAACGGTTATTTCTTTCTTAAGTACGATTTTATACGCGGCACAGGCGGCATATAGACAAATAATAATCGCGATAACCGGCATATAATAACGGCCGAACACAAAAGTAAACACCAGATTTTTAAAAAAAGCACCCAAATCACCCGAGAAGTGAATGTCGGCAATGATTCGATGCCCGAATGCGAAAAGCGGCATTAAGTATAAAAGTGCTGCCCCGGTCAAAAAACTATTTCTTTTTATAGTTATGCGTACTATCGCCGCGATAGCCGTTATCGCAAGAAGTAAAAAGAAAACGGGTATGATCCAGGACGGGATGTCGCCGTACTCAACCGGCACAAAACGATACCCCGACCACGCAAAATAAAGAACGGTGGTGATTGCCGCTAGTAGCCATACACTTATATATGGCATCATGGCACGCCATATATGTGCACGATTTCTGTACGCTTCCAACCACACAACCCCAACCAAAGGAAGAGCGAAGAAAAGCCCTTCTTCCCGTATGAACGCGAGCGCGCCTAAAGCAGAAATTTGCTCCCATCGCGGCCTTTTAAAAAGAATGGCCGTGTATGTAATTAAAATAATTGGCGCGAATAGGTTATAGGGTCTTATATTCTCGGCAGATATATTAATAGAGGATGGGAAAAATATATACAGAAGAGATAGCAGTAATACGATTAAGCCGGGGATCTTTCGAACCGCAACATATGAAAAATATAAAAGCGGAAGAAAAAAAAGAATCGAATAGAATAAAAATAATATTTCAACATGCGGTATAAACCGATAGAGTGAGATCAATCCATATTTTATTGGCTCGAAATGTATTGATTTGTATAAATTATCTTTTGCTTCTGTTCCGCTAACGTCACCGACAAAAAAAATATTCCGACCGATTGTCTGCACGGGTAATTGTTGTACATAATTTAAATTCCCGGCACGCACCGCTAAACCGTAAAAATATTGGTAATCTTGAGGTACCGATAGAGACACCAGTCTTTTCTCTGCATACTGATAAGACACAATTACAGCAAGAAAAGAGAAGATGCCGACAATCCAAACTACGCTTAGACGCGATAGATACATATGCTTAAAAGAACCATTTTGCGATTTTTAGAGCTCCCTGCTTCCATGGAACACGGTGGGATATCCCGGACTGATTCTTGAAATCATTCATGTGTTTGATATACCAATCATAATTCCTCACAAGCGCCTGTTTATTTGAATACTTGGGAGCAAACCCGAGCACCTTCTCCGCTTTTTCAATGGAGACGAAACTGTCTTTTGCTGCTGTTTCATACACCCACTTATATAGGGGGGACAAATGAAAAAAATCCAATAAACGAAGAGTCATTATTATTGGCCACGCTGGCAGTCCTATAACTTTTTTTCCGAAACCTGCTCTATCAAGCACCGCTTGGTAATCTTCTTTCATTGTGGCAAATTCTTTTGCTCCTATATTGAAGACATCGTTCACTAAAGACTTTTCTTTAACAGCACAAAGATATACTGCGGTAGCGAGATCCTCAACGTCCAATAACTGATATCGGTTTTCTCCTGTCCCAATCATGGGAAAATTCTTGCCATCCTTCGCCCAATCATAGAAAAGCGCAAAGACACCCAGTCTCTCTGGTCCAATGAACGATTTGGGACGAATAATGGAAACACAAAGTCCCTTTTTCCGATACTCTTCACAAAGCTTTTCGGCGATTATTTTAGCTTTCCCGTAAGGACCAACGCCATCAAGTTTATCTGTTTCAAAAAGAGGGTGGTGGTCGGGAATACCGTAGACGGCGGTAGAAGAAATATGAATTACGCGATCAATATTATTTTTTAACGCACAGTCAAGAATATTTTTAGTTCCATCAATTCCAGTAGTAAGAATATCTTTTGTGGGATAAAGTGGAAGCGCCATTGCGGTGTGCACCACTATATCTATGTCTTTCATGGCGCGGTCAACCAAGTACTGGTTCCGGATATCACCTTGCACTACGTCGACTTTTTCTGCTTCAGGATAATGAAATGGCGCCACATCAAAAGAACGGACATGATGTCCTTTTGTAAGCAAATACCGGATAACGTTAATCCCCGTAAACCCAGATCCTCCCGTGATAAGATATCGTGCCATAATATAACAATATTAATTTTATATTCAGTAAAAAACAACAAAGACAAATAAAAGCCAGCACAAAACACTTCCTGCAATAACCTTATCTCTAAAAACTGCGATTTCTGGCGACTCCATAATCGGGACTGTGTATACGAGATAGAGATATCGAAAAATTCCCATCAAAACAAAAATATTCGAGTAAACAAAGATGGATGATTGAACTCCGAGAACACTATACATAGCATATGAAGCAATAACAAGTGTAATTGAAATTGTGAGAAGATGATCAAGTAAATTTGCTGTGTAATATTGAAGCACCTCCCTTTTATAAACTTGACCGAGCTCTGCTTTACGCTTGCCAATGATGATAAAAAGGGATCCAAAAATAATACACAATACCAACCAACCTGAAATTGGAGTACTGGAAACTAAGCCGCCCCCGACAACCCTCATAAGATAAAAAATGGAAATTACTAAAATATCAAAAATAACAATATGCTTAAGTTTGTACGTATAAGAAACATTCAATAAAAAATACGCACCAAGGAGCGGCAATAAAGTTGGCACCCCGATCCACGCAACAACCACAGCGACAGAACCCATTATAGCCAAAAGTACACGAGCTTCTTGTATGGAAATTTTTCCTGAAGCAAGGGGGCGATCTTTTTTCTTTGTATTTTTTTTATCGCTCTCACAATCAATAATATCATTCAATATATACCCGGCGCTCGCTGCAAATGAAAAAGAAAAAAAGGCAAAGATTGATGCTAGAAGTTTGCCCGTAATAAAAATTTCCCCGGCAAAAAATATTGGAATAAATACCAATAAATTTTTTGCCCATTGATGTAACCGTAAGAGATAGAAATAATGCATGATTTTTATACATTTATGACATAATTTTCGATATGAGTCGATCAACCGCATATAAAATTCTCGGGAAGAGAGAATCGTCGGGTGAAGTAATGCCGCGTACTTTTAAAAATTGAGCGCGGATTCGCCATGCAAAAAATCCATCAGTCATAATCTTGTCTCCTATGACAATTTTCTTTTTTTCTCGTAGTCGCACGGGGAGGCTCTCTAGCACGCGCGCACTTGGTTTTCTGGATACCGTCTTAAGATACAAAACCCCCAATGATTCGGCAATGCGTAAATTGCGATCATGAAGTTTCTTGTTTGAGCAAAGATAAATAATATTGTTTTGTCGTTTTAATATATTTACGCCACTCTTTATCTTTTGGTTAACAATATCTTTTCCATCAGGCACAATTGTTCCATCAACATCCAAAAATATCACATAGTTGTGCATTTCTAAAAAATCAATTTTTTCAAAATCTAACTCAATATTCATACAGTTGCACGGTTGGAAAAAAAGAAAACGAGTATAATTCCCAAAACTATCATCACATACCCAACAAATTGCATAGATGTAATTTTTTCACCCAAAAAGAAATATGCGTATAAGTTAATAATAAGGAAGCTCATAATAACCATAACTGGATATGCGACCGAGAGTGGGGTAACTCGAAGAGCAAGAAAATAGAAAATAACATTTAACACAAAAAGGGAAAGGCCGAGCAAGAAAGGCCAATTGTTTTTAAAAAATAAGATCGGTGAATATGATAAAAGAACTATTCCTTTGTCTGAGCCAACCTTAAGGAGTACGTTCGCTATCGCATTCAAAGTAAAAGCACAAATTAAATATATGTATGCCATATAGACTTAAGCACTTATCGTAGATTCCATTTAATTATATCTATATTCCCTTTATTCCCAGAATATCAATGATATTAAATCACATATTTATCGATATGTAAAATTTAAAACAATTACTCATTCTTTTTCTTTCTAAATGCGTTTAAAATTCTTCAAAATAGCCAGCTGTAAAAAGTTGGCTATTTTTTATTGTGCGTTATAGTCTTCCCCACAATAAAATGATATTCTATGTTAAATATGTATATAAATGTAGGCCTCTTGCAGAATCTCAGCAACTATAAGATTTTAAATGTAATCCGATTAAAGTTATCGGGAGGTGTTGTGCATCTTAAGCCAAACATTGGCGCAAGGGGCAACGTGCTCCTCTCCTACACCACACTCCCCTTCGTGACAAAAGAACGGGTGCTTGAAGGCCATACGAATCGATGGGAATGCAGAGAAATGGCGCGGCTTTTTTTGAAGCGCGGATATGCTGTGGACGTGATTGATTGGGAAAACAATTCTTTTGTTCCGAGGAAAGAATATGCCTACTTCATTGATATTCATAAAAACATTGAACGCCTGGCTCCATTTCTCAATAAAGATTGCATTAAAATCCTTCATATAACCACCTCTGAACCGGAATTTCAAAATAATGCTGAGAAAAATCGTTTATCAGAATTAGAAAAAAGAAGAGGGGTAAAACTCTCTCCCCGCCGGCAAGTAACAAAAACCAATTCAATGAAATACGCGGATTATGTCTCTATTCTTGGAAATGCATTTACGGAATCCACCTATAACTTAAAAAACAAATCGCTATTTCATATCCCCATTTCAACTACCCATACGTACCCATCTCCAGAGCGTAAAGATTTTAATTCGGCAAAACGAAACTTTATCTGGTTTGGCGGCGTAGGGGCGGTTCATAAGGGATTAGATCTGGTACTAGAAGCCTTTGCCGAAATGCCTCTATACAATCTTACTGTTATGGGTAAGGCATCAAATGAAAAAGATTTTGCTAAGGAATATACAAAGGAGCTCTATGATACTATAAATATTAATTATGTCGGTTTTATTGACCCAGGGAGTTCTGAATTTAAAAACATGATAAACAATTCCATAGGAATTGTTTATCCATCCAGCTCTGAGGGACAATCAGGTGCTGTGATAACGGCTATGCATGCCGGTTTAATACCGATAATAAGCGAGAATTCTGGTATTAACGTTCTAGACTTTGGTATTTTATTAAAAAAGAATACCGTAGAAGAAATACGGGAAGTGGTCAAAAAAATAGCGAGTGCAACAGAAGATGAACTTAAAAAGAAGGCTCTGGGCGCATGGACATACGCCAGAGAATACCACACGAGAGAAAGATTTTCAAAAGAGTATGATGCATTCATAGAATCACTGATAAAAAAGAATGAGAAATAAAATTGAAAAACCATTAATTTCAGTAATCATCCCCACATATAACGAAGAGGGTAAGATTGCTCGTGCAATTGCATCAATGCAAAACCAAACCTATAAAAATCTTGAAATTATTGTTGTTGATGACTGGAGTACTGACAATACTAAAAAAATTGTGGAGAAAATTGCTACGACTGATAAACGAGTTCAGTATCATGTTTTGCCCTTTAAGCCGGCATGTCGAACAAATTGGAGAGGATACGACATTAATGCCGGATTTTCGGCTAGAAATTACGGGTTTAAAATCGCCCGAGGGGAGTGGCTCACTACCCAAGACGCTGATGATGCTTCGCTTTTAAATCGTATAGGGGTTCAGTACGAGCTATCACAAAAATACGGCGCCTTGTTGGTCACCGTACAATGGCAACAGCTCAAGACGCCTGTTTTAAATAAAATTCTTGATGTTAAAAAAATATTTGAAGAGAAAGGGGAAGAAAATATTGTGGTTAAACCTGAAACAATAATCAATCTTGCCAAATCAAATAGGGGTATACTTATGAAAGATCCTATACATTCTTTTATACCTTTCCCCATAAAATGGTTCCCCTACACCAGAAAGTTATTTTACCGGCGAACAGATTCGTATTCAGGCGCCGATAATAGTATGTTCTTTCATAAGAGCATCAGAGATGCTGGATATTATTTTCGTCAGCGCAACAAAAGGACATGGGGTGTCCCCTCTGGGCGCGGAAGCGGTAGAGATTTTGCCTTTAGGGTGGCCGTGGATTTTAAAAATAGCTGGTCTTTTAATCTTCCGCTTTATTTATGGAATGTTAAAATTCAGAATCCCAACTTTATTGACTACAATAAATATTTAACGGATCAAATATCATGAAGTTCTCTATTGTTACTCCCGTATATAACATGGAACATTGGATTTCTGAAACCATTGAAAGCGTTCTTTCACAAGAAGGAGATTTCGAAATTGAATACATTGTCGTCAACGACCACTCAATAGACAAAACAGAATCAATAATCAAGGGGTACTTAAATAAAATTGACAAAGGCACATACCCTATTCGATGTAAAAATGTTTCGATGAAATACATATACGGGAACGAAAACAATGGGATGTATAATGCAATAAACGAAGGGTTCCTAGTTGCTACGGGAGATATTTATGCATGGATAAACGCAGACGATGTGTACGAGCCAGATGCTTTTAATATGGTGATAAAAACACTTACTGCCTTTCATAAAATAGCGTGGGTCAAGGGCATTACATCTACCATTAATGAACGCGGTCAACCTCTTCGGAGGGGGTTGTGTAAGATATACCACCAAGACTGGTTAGCCAAGGGCGTATACGGTCAAGAGGCGTATTTTGTTGAACAAGACAGCGTTTTCTGGAGAGCGGCATTATGGAAGAAAGCAGGTAAGATACCTACAAAATTCAAAAGTGCCGGCGACTACTGGCTTTGGCTGCAATTTGCAAAATACGCTCCCCTCTGGTCAATAAATATTCCGATAAGTAATTTTCGAAAACGAGAAGGCCAATTAAGTAAAGATATTTCTCGATACAAAAAAGAACAGTGGGAAGCCCGCCCAAAGAAATCATGGAGTGCTTGGAATGCTCGTCTATTTTTTTCTCCTCAATCACGCTTAACCGCAATATTCCCCCGCTTGAATAAATTTTTTATTTGGCTTTATCCTATTTTTTTCCGCAAAATCTTCCCTATTGAATATATTGAAATTAAAGACAATAATCCTGTAAAAAGAAATGCTAGTTCATATGTAATTTAAGAAACCCTTATGTTGATGAAAATAAAGAAACTGTTAAATAAATTCGGATTCGATGTTAAACGGCATCACCCTTTTTATGAAACAACGATCAAACCACTTAAGATAAAGACGGTTATAGACATAGGCGCAAACGTCGGAATGTTTTCAAAAGAGATGAGAGAAAGATTTCCTGATGCTTATATATACGCTTTTGAACCGCTCTCCGACTGCTACAAAGAGCTTGTAGTTAGAATGAAGTCCGATAATCGATTCAAGGCTTGGAATGTCGCACTGGGAGACAGCGAAGGAAAAACTGGGATGCAAAAAAGTTCCTTTCATCCGAGCTCTTCTCTTCTGGTGATGACTTCTCTGCATAAAAAACTCTATCCAAGAAGCAAAGACATGGAGAGGAAATCAATAGAAGTAAAACGCCTTGATGATATTGATAACTTGGTTTTAGAGAAGAATGTCCTAATAAAAATGGATGTGCAGGGGTTTGAGGATAAGGTTATTGCAGGGGGCAAAAAAACAATAGAAAAAGCAGCGGTTATCATTGTGGAGAATTCCTTTATAACCTTATATGAAAACCAACCTCTTTTTGACGATATTTATAAACTACTTACCGGACTTGGCTTCTCTTATTATGGAGATGCTGGTCGGCACTATAGTCGATTTTCAGGAAAGCTTATATATGAAGATTCTGTTTTTATAAAAAAAGATCTCATCACCCCCTAGATTCTTTGTAGATTTTTTTGAAGAAATCCGCGAGCACTGCGGTGCATTTCTTGGCATCAAGATTCCTTATTGCATACTCATACGCATTCTTTCCTATATCCTCTGCCCGTGCCGTATTATCCAAAACAAAATTGATGGCTTCTTTCATATCAGCAACGCTTCCCTCTTTCACAAGTAATCCATTTTCTTTGTTATTTACATATGATTCAATCGTCTTTGTTCTGGTTACAATGACTGGCCTACCCATTGCCATCCCCTCAAAAAGAGCTGAGCAGCCCATCGCATCATTATTATGAGACGAGGTGTTTAGTGGAACAATTACCACCGCAGATTTGTCATACTCTTTTACTAAATCCCTGCCGGAGAATTGCGTCACCTCTACATTAATCGGCAGTGGCAGATATTTTTCAACCCTGCTCATTCTGGTTGCTAAGACAACATGGATGTTAATATCTTTCACTGCCGCTAGTAATGTCCCCCAGTCGCGATCGGGATCAAATCCAACAGTAAGAATTTGTCGTTTCTTCGGAAGATTCTGCGGTTTAAAGAAATTGAGATCAACGCCAAACGGGATAAACACCACCTTTCCTTTCAAGTGTGGGAATCTTTTTTCCAACTTTTCTTTTTCGTCCTCACTCAACGTAACGATACCCGCCGTTCTGGACACCATGAAACGAAAAAGTTTCTGCCGTAACGTTTTTTCATTCCCCAGCAATCCGGTTATGCTAAAGTCATGCATAACCCAAAGAGATTTCTTGGGGTGTAGCAGTGCGTGAAAAAGCTGAGTCCCGAATGCGGCAGACGTAAAGACAATATCATATGACAACATCTTCCAGAAAAATGGCAGATGTATAAAATATATATTTATTGTTTTCCTTACGAATCTCGCTAACCACATGGGGAGGTACTGCTCAATTTCAAAATACTCCGCCTCAATGCCGTAGAGGGGAAGATAGGTCATACCCCAAAAACCGTTTACATGTGTTTCCCCCTTTTTTGCCTTGTCTAAAACACCGTATCGCGAGCCGCTGTATAAAAATAATACTTTCATATATTAGATTCATTATTAAGTATCGCCCTATAGAGACAAACGAGGGAGAAACAATAATTAGGATATTTTTCAATGAATGCACTTGTGTTTTTCATATATTTTACTGAAATTCCCCTTTCGTTTAAAAATTCTATCGCCTTCAATAAATCTGATTTTAGATACGCCGATTCCTTAAAGAACGTGGCCATATTAACACCGAAACCGCTCTTGCTCCTATAAACAAGCTCTTTGGGTAAATATTGAGACAGAACCTTTTTTAGAAACGCCTTAAGTACTCCGCCCGCAAGTTTTTCATCTTCAAAGTAATCAGCGTTCTTAATGATGTCTATATCCAGCAACGGAACCCTGCCCTCAATAGACGCGTACGAGGTGGCAAGATCTATTTTACGCAATAAATCGTCTTCCAGATAAAATTCTTGATCAAATGCAAGCGGTTTAAGACTTCTTTTCTGAAACTCCTTTTTAGCTTTTATCCAGCCACGCAACGTGGCTTTATCACGAGCGGGAGACATATGCAGTAAGTAGTAACTTACGGGCTTTTTAAATAGTACAAATAATTTCTGAAAAATATGATTCTTGAGCGTAAAAGAAGGAGTAATAAAAAATAATATATCAAACAACGAGATGCGATAGTCGGCACGCTCATTCAAATTATTAAGCACAAGGCTTCGCGGATATCCATAAAAGAATTCATCACCACCCTCCCCCGATAAGACCACTTTTACCTTCTCTGACGCTTTCTTTGAGACAAAATATGTGGGAAAAATTGAGTTATCCGATGTTGGTTCATCTATCTTATCCATAACCTCTTTGTAGACTTCCTCAAACTCCTTTATACCAAAACTATATGAATGAGACTTGATACCGAGGTGTTCGCTTATTTTTTTGAAGTAGTGTGCGTCATCAGTTTTATAATTAATATCAACACTAAAAGTCTCGAGGTTAATATTATGCTTATGAAGAATAGCGGCGATAAGCGATGAATCGGTCCCCCCCGAGAAGAAAACTCCGACTGGGACATCAGCCGCCAGATGAGCGAGCACTTTTTCCTCAAGAAGCTTTTGGAAATCGCCAATCCCAGTAATCTTTTTATAAGGGATATTGTATTCTCCGCTGGAAACAATGACATTATCGCGCAGATCATATTCCAAATATGAAGCCTTCGGTAGTTTATGTATGTCTTTGTACATAGTATACGGAGAAGGTATGTAGCCGAAAGTTACATATAAATCAATCGCATCTTTGTTAAGTTCTAAATTGACACCCTTATTTCTTAATATGTACGTTATTCCTTTTATCTCTGACGCAAAAGCAAAAAAACCATCTTTTGCATAGTAATAAAGGGGTTTAATTCCCCTGTGGTCACGCATTAAAAATAATCTTTTTTTATTACTGTCGTATAATGCAAGAGCAAACATCCCTTGTATGTGTTCTGTCATTTTTACCCCCCATTCCCTATACGCATATACCAAGACTTCAGTATCAGAGGTTGTTCTGAAATTATATTTCTCAGATAAATTACTTCTCAATTTTTTAAAATTGTAAATCTCTCCGTTATATACAACACTAATTTCCTTTTTATCATCCCAAAATGGCTGGTCGGAGCGATGGTCTGTGTCTATCACGCTAAGGCGATGGTGCCCAAGAGTGACATATGAATCTGCATAGTCGGCATACGCGTCAGGACCACGATACGAAAAACCACTGGAAGCTTCCTTGACCAACTGAGTATTCTTTTCATTAATTCCTATAATTCCACACATACCGGTCTTTAGTGAGTTATAAACGTAAGTATTGATTCAGCCCTTTTGGTCCAAGTATATCTTTTTACATCTTCATAAGCCTGCATTGTTATCTTTGCGGTTTCTTTTGACAGAACTTTTTCAATGGTGCTGGCTAGTAATGTTGGGTTATCTGACTCTATCAAATAAGAGTTACTTTGGTTTAAAACCTCTCTGATAGATTTTAAACCCGATGCAATAATCGGTCTCCCGCTTGCCATATATTCAAAAAGTTTCATGGGCGATGTGTATTTTTTTGAGATATCTTCTTCGCCTGAATTCGGCAGGACCAAAACATCAGCGGCTTTCAAGTATTTTGGTATATCTTTATACAACTTATGCCCGGTTATAATAATATTTTGAAGCTTATCTGCTTTATTTTTAAAACCAGTAATATCTTCAATGGTTCCGCCGACAAAAACCACCATAATATCTTTACTCAGATATTTTGAAGCATCCATTAAAACATGAGCCCCTTTCCAAGGATAGAGGTGCCCGGTGTACAACACTATCCTTTTATTCAACGGTAGCCTAAGTTCATTTTTTGCCTCCTCTTTAGACATGTGTATATCAAAGAAATCAAGGTCCACGGCATCTGGTGAAACTAAGATATTTTTATTGTTGTATTTCTCTTTCAAGTTCTTGGTGATAGTTATGATCTTAGCAGAGTATTTTAAGACCCTCCTTGAAACAAAAGAATTTTTAAAGGTGTGACTCTCCCAATGAAATCTTTTACCTAAAAAACTAAGAAAGTACAGCGGTAATTCATCTCTTGAGTAAATATTGTCTGGATTTTTAGTTAGACAATATAAGACGGAGAAACCGGAAAATAAAAAAGACTCTGCAAGAAAACCCAGATTTCCTAGCTTTACTGTATCGACTGTAAAAATGTACTTTATCTTAAAATTATTTTTAACTGAATAATACTCAAACGGATCTAATTTTATATGATTAAATCTTCGTGGGACAAGGAGAGTTACTTCGACCCCACGATCTGCAAACGCTTCACACATTTTCATTATTTGGATACCATGCGCTTTTTCAGTTGGTATTCTGGCATTGGCGATATAATAGAGTTTCATTATTATACTTCCTTAACAAGCACGCTGTCGCACATTTCTTTAAGAATTTTATCTATATCGTAGGTAAAATTCCACTCAGGATAATGTGATTTAAATTTTGATACGTCAGAAATATACCAAATATGGTCACCGATTCTGTTCGTTTCTTTATATTTATAGACAGCTTTTTTATTCAGAAACTTTTCTATCTTTTCAATGGCTTCGAGCATCGAAATATTCGATTGCCTGCCCCCGCCCGCGTTATACACTTCGCCCTGTCGAGGTTTTTGGTGGTAATGCCAAAACATATTCACTAGATCGTAGGAGTGTATATTATCTCTGACCTGCTTCCCTTTATAACCAAAAATAGTGTACTCCTTTCCTGTGGCTATACATTTTACCAAATAAGCTAAAAAGCCGTGTAATTCCGCTCCGCTATGAGCTGGTCCGGTCAAGCACCCACCGCGAAAGATTCCGGTATTTAAATTGAAATACCTTCCATATTCCTGAACCATAACATCAGCAGAGACTTTTGACGCACCAAAAATACTGTGTTTCGTTTGGTCGATACTCATCGTTTCGGGTATGCCGTTGCGATATGGATGATCTTCTGCTATTTCATATCTTTTCCCTAATTCAACCAACGGAAGGAAGTTAGGATTATCGCCATACACCTTATTTGTTGAAGTAAATATAAAAGTGGCTTTTGGAGAATATTTCCTGTAGTTCTCAAGAAGTATGAGTGTCCCTAATGCATTAACGGTAAAGTCAGTAAGAGGCTCTTTAATTGCCCAATCGTGACTCGGTTGCGCGGCTGTGTGTATTATGATGTCAAAGGAGTATTTCTTAAATATCTCCTCAACGGCAGCTTCATTCCGTATATCAACATCATGATGGACATATTGCTCTTTGTAGATTTCCTTAAGTTTATTATTATTCGCGGAAGTGCTTGCGTCCTCACCAAAAAAATATTGGCGCATATTGTTATCAATGCCTACCACCCGATACCCCTTCCGGGCAAAAAACTTAACCGATTCAGAGCCTATAAGACCGGCGGAGCCAGTAATTAATGCGTATTTCATACACCCCAATTTATCATTTTTCCTTAAAATGACAACCTAGAACAAAGAAGTGGTGGATTGGTTTTCAAACGGCACGAATTCTTTTTCAACCATAAAGTACTTCTGAATAATTCCTCGAATCATTCTTACAGAATATCCCTTCTTTCCTATCTCCCAATGGTGCTGACCATTGAATGTGTGCTTGCGCAGAAATGGAATCTTGAACGCAAAAGATGCTTCCGGAAGAAACGGGATCTTCAATAAAAATTTTACCGGCGGACCAAAGTGCGGAAGACTCAACACCACCGCATGGCGCGACACGCGCGAAAGCTCGCTGAGCGCCTTTTCAAACCGTTCAAACGGAATATGCTCAAGCACCTCAAATGCGCAGACCACATCAAATGAATTATCGGCAAAAGGAAGCTTTGTTACATCGCCCACCACGTCGGGGTGCAGGTCGTCGGCGACATCAACACTCGTATATGAAGTATTAGTATTTCCCTTAAGGTAATCTCGGAATACGCCGTCCCCTACTCCGATTTCGAGCACACTTCTTGGAGTAAGCGCAAGTACTTCAGCAAGCTGGTGATAATAACTCACAAAACGCCCCGGATGCGCGTAGGAAAAAAATTGATATGCTGTTTTATCGACTTGCTTCATTTTAATATTTCCGTAATATTTGTTATCAATTTCCCTATATTATGTTTCTTCACAACAACATCTCTTAAATTTCTTACCATCTCTTTTTTTTGTTGCACATCAAGATTTCTTACAAAATTAATTTTTTCGGCAAAACTCTTAGGATCACCCTTGGGGAACATCAGGACACTTTTGTATTTTCCTAATATGTCCGCGACAGCTTCATTACATGTGACAACGGGAACTTCCGATGCTATTGCTTCGAGCACTGCCTTGTCCAAACTGCCCGTATGACTCATGTTCACAAATACATCAGCTCCTTGTAAGTATTGCAATAAATCTTTATTGGGAATAGGCCCAATAAAAGAAAAAATGTTTTCGAGATCTTTTTCTTTTACCGCCCCCTTAATGCGATCGAGGTACTTTTTTTGTTTTGGAGTATCCGCACCGCCGACAACCTCAACGAATACGGAAACATTCTTTTGAGAGAGTGTTTCTACCGCATTAATAAGTGTCTCGTAATCTTTAACGGGAGATACTCTCCCAACAGTAATGATGCGAAATATTTTATTTTCTTTCTTTTCCACTGGCATAAACCGCTCCACATCGATGCCGTGCCCCGTCACGCACACTTTTTCGCTTTTTAAGCGAAAACTTTCTTTTGATGCGGTAAAAATAGTATGCACGAATTTTTCCGCGATGCGCAATTTTAGATCCACGGACTTGTGTGTATACCAAAGAGAAATCTTTTTCTTCCACATTCGCCATAATGCCCCGCCAAGCACTATATAAACAGGATTCATATGCACGAACACAACATCATAATTTTTACGTTCGCGCCAAATGAGGCGATAAAAATTAAACACATACCTTACCTTTTGCAATTGCTCCTCAAGGACTGACCTTGGACCCGGATTCTTAAGGTCAGACCTTTCCCGCAATTCCTTGCCGAGTGAATATACAGCTACATTTTTAGGCAGATCATACTCTCCTTGCTCAAGGCATATCACAGAAATACGATCGGCGTGTTTTGCAAACTCAATGATCCAGCGATGGAAAAATCCCAAGATGGGATCATTGCGGTCTACTTTTTGCGTGATAATCAGAAGTTTCATGATGCTAATTACAAATATAATGCCAATCTACAAATTGCGAATAGGGTTTATGATAGTGTTCGAAT
>Ga0209542_10008944_pt1 | contig 18530 bp, 20 predicted proteins | sample RifCSPhighO2_01_FD_184028 | JGI IMG/M metagenome (GOLD analysis project Ga0209542, IMG submission 184028) | Soil microbial communities from Rifle, Colorado - Rifle CSP2_plank highO2_0.1 (SPAdes) (version 2) | ecosystem: Environmental > Terrestrial > Deep subsurface > Rock core/Sediment ...
CGAATATCTGCAGGTCTTTCACTTTTGTCTCGATACCGATCTTCGTCAGCGCTTCAAAGAAGGCCTGCTCTTCCGCCGTGTCCGTCCTGATGACGTACGCGATGGCGCGCACGAGAATGCGCCCGCCGACCGCTTCTTCGAGGACTTTCGCGAAGTTGACGCGCGATTTATAGAGATGCTTCGCGCTGTGATAGAGATTTTGCGTGTCGATGAATACGCCCACACGCTGAGCTGGATGTTTGATGACTGCCATAAAACTGGTTACTTATGCAAACGTTCATTAAAACGGAGCGCGTGCTCCATTGCCATCCTACCACTTCCCAAAGACGGGATTATTTCTTGAGCCCGAGCTTCTTGATAAGGGCGTTATAGCGCCGCTTGTCGTTTTTCTCGAGGTAATGCAAATGCGAGCGGCGAGAGGCGACCATCTGGAGAAGTCCGCGGCGGGAGTGTACGTCCTTCGCGTTCTTCTTGAGGTGCTTCGTGAGCTCATCGATCTGCTTCGTCAAAAGTGCGACCTGCACGTCCGGAGAACCGGTGTCAGTGTCGTGTCGCCCGGCGCCCTTGATAACGGCCGCCTTTTTCTTAGTGGTAAGCATGACTTCGTCACTCTACCACACCTTGACTATTTGTGCAAGGGTTTCCTAATGAAACGTAGGTCGTTTAGAGCCGTTCCTTCGCGGCACGGATCATATTCCGGCAGTCGCCGTAAAACGGAAATGAATCGATTTCAGAAAGCGGGACCCATGTTATTTCCGCAATTTCGTCTTTGGCGAGCGTGAGCACGGGTTCGTGTTCCAGAAACGTTGCAGTGTACCCAATACTCACATGCGGAGCCTCTGGATTACTGAAGAGTTCGACGCATACTACCTCTTCGACCGTGATTTCCACTCCGATCTCTTCTCGCACTTCCCTCTTGAGTCCGTCTACAGGAAGCTCGCCTTTGTGGAGCCGGCCTCCGGGAAGACCCCACTTCTTTCCGTTGTGATTTAGTACCGCGAGCACGGCGCCGCCGCGGATGATGATTGCTTTTTGCGCCACGCGGCCGACAAAATGTTCCTCTAGGTTTTCTTTGGCCATACGGTTCGCACAATGATAGCGTTTTGCGTCGTGCTTTGAAAGCCACAACGCAAAACGTAGAAATATTGTGCAAAGTTTAAGAAAGCTTCGCACAATATTCCGCTACGTTATAATGACGATAATGGACGCCGAGACCGCGAAGCGCCAATTTCTTGAGTATATTGAGATAGAACGCGGCCGCGCGGTGAAGACGATTGAGAATTACGATCGCTACCTCACCCGCTTTTTCACGCACGCGAAGATACAGAAGGTCGGAAGCATCACCGAAGAGAGTGTGCGCGAGTTCCGGCTCTGGCTCAACCGCCAAGAAGGCGTTTCGGGGAGCATGAAGCGTCGCACGCAGAACTATTACATGATTGCGCTCCGCGCTTTTCTCAAATTTCTCCGTAAGCGTGATATCGAGTGCATTTCTCCGGAGCGCATCGAGCTTGCGAAACTCCCCGACCGCGAGCTCGACCTCATTTCTCCTGCGGAGCTCGACCGCCTCATGAAGGCCGCCGATGGCGGTGACGAGAAATCCTTGCGGGACCGGGCGATTTTGGAACTCTTTTTCTCCACGGGTCTTCGCGTCTCCGAGCTCTGCTCACTTGATTCCGACATAGACCTTTCTCGCGATTCCCTTTCGGTGCGCGGCAAGGGCGATAAGGTGCGCGTCGTGTTCATTTCTCCCACTGCAAAGTCCGCCGTCATGGTGTATCTCAAAGCGCGCAAGGATATGGAGGAGGCATTGTTCGTAAATGTCGCACGGGGTCCCAAAAAAGGCGCGCGGCTCTCGCCGCGCGCCGTCGAGCTCATCATAAAAAAGTATGCGATCAAGGCCGGCATCACGAAAAAAGTCACTCCACATGTACTTCGCCACTCATTTGCGACCGACCTTCTCAGCAACGGTGCCGATATCCGCAGTGTTCAACAACTTCTTGGTCACGCTTCCATCAACACGACGCAGATTTATACGCACATCACTGACGCGCATCTTCGGGAAGTGCATAAAAAGTTCCATTCCCGAGGGCGTTCCTGATTTTGTTATAGTTCTCTTATGCGTATCGTCTCGTGGAATGTGAATGGACTCCGATCCCTTTCTAAAAACGGCTATTGGGAGGCCTTTCTCAAGGGTACGAAGCCGGATATCTTCTGCCTTCAAGAAACGAAAGCCTCTCCTGAACAGCTTGATGAAGCCATGCGTTCCCCTGCCGGCTTCTCGTCCTTCTTTTCATCGTCCAAAGTCAAGAAAGGCTACAGCGGCGTCGCTCTCTACTCGAAAATCGAGCCCTTGTCCATTATCTACGGCATGGGGATTCCGGAATTTGACGATGAGGGGCGCCTTGTCGGCGCCGAATACGACGATTTCTGGCTTCTCAATGTCTACTTCCCTAACGGCGGCCAAGGGCCGCATCGCATTGAATACAAGCTCCGCTTCTACGACGCCTTTCTCGCTTTTGCCGAAAAGCTTCGGAAGCAAAAACCCGTCATTTTCTGCGGGGACGTGAATACGGCACATGAGGAAATTGATCTTGCGAGGCCGAAGGAAAACCAAGTAAATACAGGCTTTTTACCCGAAGAGCGGGCATGGATAGATGAAGTCGTAAATGCGGGTTACGTAGATATTTACCGCCACCAGAATCCCAACAGAACCGCCGCTTACACCTACTGGGATCTCTTTACCCACGCCCGCGATCGGAACGTCGGCTGGCGGATAGATTACTTCTTCGTTGCAAACGAACTCATGAGCCATGTGAAAAAGGCTGAAATCCATCCGGATATCTACGGCTCTGACCACTGCCCCACTTCCCTCTCGATTTCATAAAGGACATCGCCACAAGGGTTATCCCCATAGTGTCCTTTACATGTTCTATAGATAAGTATAATGGACAATGGTAGATGATCTTACGCACCTTGATAGGCGCGTGATCGTGCTTCATGGGCAGACGAACGATTCCGGAGCGTATCTCCGTCTTTTAGAGCGTCTTGTTCGTGTTACACGTGAAAGCGCAGTTCGGTTTGCTTTCAAAGCCGCCCGCTCAACACTCTTGGGACCCACCCATCATTTTGCCCCTGCTCCTTTTGGGTCTCCTGTTCTAGGGCGGCTTTGTTATATCTGCTTTCACGTGGAACGTTCCACGTGAAATGTCAACTACACTGTCTTTGAGTCTCCCCCTACCCCTCGCAGAGCCTCGGAGTCTGCTAATTCCACAGGAATTAGCAGACGTGATGCTTCTCCATTATTTTCTTTACTTCCGCATCTTCTTCGGCTTCTCTTCTTTTCTTCCCCGATTCCCCCAGTTTCTTGAGCTCGTGCTCTGAAAGACCAAGCATTTCGTTGGTTTTTTCATCAAGATACTCCTCAGTATTCTTCTTTGGGTCCTCAAGTACTTCCTCAAGAAGGGCATGGAGTATGAATCCTATTTTTGGTCCGGGTTCCACGTGGAACTTCTCCATTATTCTGTTCCCGTCCGTCTTTAGCATTGAAACCGATATCGGGTCACGGAGTGCCTGATCAACCATGGCCATGTATTTCCGGAGTCGGAATGGCTGCTCCTTTGGCCTACCGGTCCCTATCCGGTCGCATATGCGGAGTTTCAAGAGGTCGTCTATATTTTCCTGCCCAACGTTCGTTATGACTCTTCGTACTGCCGAGAGGGTAACTTGGTCAGGATCCGAAAAGAACATATGCCAGCGGACGAGCTTCACTACCTTTTCTGTAGTTTCACGTGAAAAACGTAGGTTTTCTAAGGCTTTTTTGGTTACACGTGAACCAACGACATCGTGACCATGAAAGGTCCAATCTTTCTTTTCATCGGACCACTTGCGCGTTTCTGGCTTAGACACATCATGAAATAGACCGGCGAGTCGTATATCAAAATTCCACCCCTTATCCGCGGCATGCTGCATTGTTCGCATAAGGTGCTCAAAGACATCATATGAATGTGCCTGATTCTGCGCTACTCCGACACCTCTCGTGAGATCGTGGGAGATGTACTTAAGGAGGCCAAGCTGTTGGGACAGTACTAATGCCGCCATAGGTTCGGCAGAACTCAGGATTCGCACCAGCTCGTCGCGTACTCTTTCACGTGAAATTTGGCCTAGATGCTCACTATTTTCCTTTATTGCGCCAGCTGTTTCCGTGTCTATCGCAAAGCCAAGCTCCGCGACAAGACGGACTGCTCGCATCATGCGAAGCGCGTCCTCGTTGAAGCGTTCTGACGGCTTACCGACCGCGCGAAGCACTTTGTCCTTTATATCCTTTTGACCCCCAAACGGGTCTACTAAATGTCCTTTATCTTCGTCAAGAGCGATGGCGTTTACAGTGAAGTCTCGCCTCGCGAGGTCGTCTTCAAGCGATACCCCGAATTCCACTTTGTCCGGCCGGCGTTTGTCGGAATAGCCGGACTCTTTTCGGTAGGGCGTTATCTCAACGATAGCCGTCGCAGAGTCTTCGGCTCCGCTTGCTTGCGCGGACAGGGTTTTTACGCCGACGGTCCCGTAGTCGTTCTCATAGAACGAATCAGGGAATATAGCTTGTATTTCCTCTGGTTTTGCGTTTGTCGTGACGTCCCAATCCTTCGGCTTCTTGGAAAGCAGGAGATCCCGCACGCATCCGCCGACAAGGTAGGCGTCAAAACCGGCGCCGCGGAGCTTTCTCGAAACTGCAGAAATCTCTTCCGGAACAGGGAAGTGCACGTCGTGGTGAGCTTGTCGAATCATGGGCGAATCGTAGCATGAGAAGCTGGTTTTTTCGGGTGTCTGCCCGTACTATGTGATGAGTACGCGCCCGTAGCTCAATGGATAGAGCACTTGGCTTCGGACCAAGGGGTTGTGGGTTCGACTCCTGCCGGGCGCGCAAGCGAGCTGTGTTATGATGCCGTGCGAAGCGGATATGGTTTAGTGGTAGAACGCGTCCTTGCCAAGGACGAGACGCGAGTTCGATTCTCGCTATCCGCACAAAAAACACGCAAAAACGCCTCGAGTGAGGCGTTTTTGCGTTGGGGATAAACCTGTTCACAGTGGGGATAAAGGACATAGCCATATGAGGAAAGTCCAAGAGATATCAAGTAAGTAAGCTGTTATTATAAAGGCCATACTTTCACATGGACCTGTCGGACAAGAGTCGGAAAGAGATAGGGGATATCGGCGAGCGGACGGCCGCGGAATACCTCAAACGTCGCGGCTTCAGAATCCGCGGGCACAATATAGGGAGAAAAACAGGCGAGCTCGACATCGTTGCGGAGCGTGATGGGACGCTCCATGCTGTTGAAGTGAAGACCATGCTTTGCCGCGATTTTCCGGAGGAGAGCGGCGACCGCGATGAGTACGACCCGGCCATGAATCTCCACGAAGCGAAGGTGAGAAGGGTGGCGCGAACGGCCGAGTGGTATGTTGCCGAGACGGACTGGGAAGGGGAGTGGCAGGTAGACGGCGCTCTCGTGTGGCTTCGGGAGCGCGATGGCATGGCGAAGGTCCAGTATCTGCCGCAAATCGTTTGAGGTGGTAGAGTGCGAGCATGCGAGGTGGCGTCTGATCACAGTACGCTTGCAGAGGGAATTCAAAATTGTGTCGGGGTGTCGTATACCGGTAGTACGCTTGCTTTGGGAGCAAGATGACGGAGTCCGATTCTCCGCACCCCGACACAGTCTTGAATCGGTTCTCCGAAGGAGAACTCGGCATTCCGATGATTATTGACCCAGGTTCTGAACGAGGATTGCCGTAAGAGCCGCCGCATCGCTCGCGAACGCTGCGACCAGGGGAGGGAGGGCGTTCGTTCCAAAATACGAATCGAAGTCGTTCCCGGTATCGGCGTGGTAGCTCGCGCGGATATGGGGGGGCGTAATAGCGCGGAGGTCACGCGACGCTGTCTGGTCCTCCATAGAACTGGTGGTGATAAGCCCGATGAGCTCCGCCTTCGCATTCACCGCTCCTCCGCCTGAAGAACCTTCTTGCGCCGCGACCGTTCCGCCAAGCGAGATGAGGTCGACCGTATTGTCGCGGAACGTGAAAAGGCCTTGCACGGAACCGAATACAAGGATCGGATACAGAGACGACTGCACTTCTGCTCCGGAAAGGAATTGCGCGCCGTATGAGCCGATGACTGTGGCGTCGCCGATGTCCGGACTATCTTCCGAAAGCGGAACCGAAGGGAAAGAATCCGGCAGCGGCGCGCTTGTAGCGCTTTTCGTTATCGCAAGCAGGGCGAAATCGTTCTCGCCGGTGCCGGACGGTTCGGATTCGAGGAGCGTTCTCGGATTTATGCGTACCCAGCTTTTCGAAATGTACGCAAGCTCCGCTCTATAAGCGGTTCGTGCGGGGCTTCCGATGCGTATCACGCACTCGACGTCGTCTTTTTCCGGATAATCGCGAAGGAGGAAGTATTGCGCGACGTGCGCGACCGTAAGGATAAGGCCGCGCGAATCCACGACGACCCCCGTTCCCGATATCGGCGTCACACTTCCCGGATCCGCGTAGCAGAGGATGTTGACGACCGCGGCACGGATCTTTTCCGACGCACGTTCGAGATCGTTCTGGGTGAAGAGCGGCGCGGGCGGGAGAATGAATGCCGGCACGATGACGGGCGGGAGCGAAACTACGATGGGGTTTGTCGTCGCGTCCGCTCCAATCGGAGTCGGGTCGACTTTTTCGGTCGTCGCCGGCGCTTCTTCCGCAGTCGTTCCTACGCGCTGGGCGTTAGGACTCTGAACTACCTCGAGTGTTTCCGTGCCGGTGCGAACGACTTCCGGCACGGGTTCTGGAACGGGAGCGCGGAAGGCCGCAGTAAGAAGAACGACGGCGATTGCGGCGACGACAGCGAGCCAGTTGAGGAGCGGCATAGGTACAATCTATCCGAGCGGTGCCAAAAAGTCCCGTCGATGGTATTCTCGTCCTGAAGCGGGATTAGTTTAATGGTAGAACATCAGTTTTCCAAACTGATAGCGGGAGTTCGATTCTCCCATCCCGCACATGGAACCACTGGCCGCTCGTCTGAGGCCACAAACGCTCGACGAGGTCGTGGGGCAAGAGCATTTGGTGGGGAAGAGCAAACCCCTCCGTGTCGCGGTAGAGAAAAAGCATCTCTTCTCATTCATTCTCTGGGGCCCGCCGGGGACGGGGAAAACGACCGTTGCGCGCATCTATGCGCGTGCGCTCGACGTCGAACTCTTCGAACTCTCCGCCGTTTCCGCAGGTAAAGATGACATCAAGAAGATTATCGGGAGCAGGAAGGACACGCGTCGGGAGATAGCGATGTTCGAGAAGGCGAAGGTGCTCTTTCTGGATGAAATCCATCGTTTCAATAAGGCCCAACAAGATTTTCTCCTGCCGTATGTCGAGAGCGGAGAACTGACGCTTATAGGCGCGACGACTGAGAATCCATCATTCGAGGTCATTGCACCCCTTCTTTCCCGTTGCCGCGTGTTCGTGCTCGAACCGCTTTCCGAAGAGGCGCTTCGCGCAATCGTGAAGCGCTCGAAAATAAAGGTGGATGCAAAAACATTCGACTGGATCATGGGATACGCGAACGGCGACGCGCGAAGAGCGCTTGGCATCATGGAAGGAGCAGAGTCTCTGTATGGGAAGGTGACGGCGGATACGCTCAACAAAGCGCTTGAATCGCCGCAGTTGCGCTATGACAAGAAAGGAGAGGAACACTATGACACCATCTCCGCCTTCATAAAATCCATGCGGGCTTCGCAGGCGGATGCCGCACTGTATTACCTTGCGCGCATGGTGGAGTCGGGAGAGGATCCGCTCTTTATCGCGCGGCGCATGGTAGTTTTCGCTAGCGAAGACATCGGTCTCGCTCAACCAACCGCTCTTGTCGTTGCGAATGCCGTCTTTCGCGCCTGCGAAACGATTGGCTACCCCGAATGCGCCATCAACCTCGCCCACGGCGTCGCGTATCTCTCGCAGTGCAAGAAAAACCGCGGCGCGTATGGCGCCCTTCGCGCCGCGCAAGCAGATGTTCGCGAGCATGGGAATCTTCCCATACCGAAGAAACTTCGGAATCCTGAAACGAAGCTGATGAAGGAGCTCGGATACGGTAAGGGATACGAGAAATATGATACCGAAAGTTACCTTCCCGATAAACTCAAGAAAAAGAAGTATCTAAAATAGCTTAAATAAAGCAAAAATCTCCCGAGGGGAGATTTTTGCGAGAAAGACGCTTTCTTAATTCGTAATATCAACGGGCACACCACTCTCAACTCGCTTGAGCGCGTAATCCTTTGTGAACGCACGTTTTCCGTCCGAAACAAGGGTTCCGGATACACCGTTGTAGGTTTTGATTGCCGCAAGATACTCTTTGACCTTCTCTGGATCTTCGGATTTTGTAGCCCGCATCGCCTCCGCAAGCATCATGACAGCGTCGTACGCAGAATCAGCTCCTATCTCCACTTCGCGGCCATACGCAGTTTCATACGTCGCTTCGAATGTCGGAGTTGGCGTAAGCGAAGTAGGGAAGACCATGCCCTCGCAATTCGCACCACATTCGACGAGAATGTGTTTGTCGACCGTGATGTTGAAGAGCGGAAGTCTGGAACCGAGTTCACGAAGTTGCCGAGCCGTGATGTATGTAAGATTTTGACCGTCAGTGGTCATCACGATCGCATCTATCGATGCGTCTCGGATCACTTTTTGGATTTCCGCTCGCTCGTCAGTCGTATCAACGGGCGGCTCGTAGACAAGCGCAACCGTACCGCCGAGCTCCTCGAATCGTTTCTTGAATGCCGCCGTTTGTTCTTTTACCCACACCTGTTGCGCTCCGAAAAGCACGACGTTCCGATAACCCTTTGCGTACACGATATCCCCCAGCTTTGCGGAGAGAATGTCGTCATGTTGCCACGTGTTGAAGAGGTACGGGCTGCTTTCATTGAATTCCTTAACACCAAGCGAGGGCGATATCATCACTACTCCCGCTTCCGCGGCTAGACCTGCTACCGCGACCCCTGTGTTAGACCAGTTTGGTCCCACGATGAATTTCACATCATCTAAGTTCGTAAGTTTATGGAAGGCGCTTATGGCTTTCTTTGGGTCACTGCCATCATCTTCATAAATTCCACGGAGCTGTTTTCCGTTTACGCCTCCGCTTTCGTTTACGTCTTTGATAGCGAGTTCCATGCCATTCCGAGAGGACTCACCCCAGACCGCTCCTTCACCCGAGAGAATCATGATTCCTCCGATTGGAATCATGAACGCTCCGGCAGGCGAAGCGATACTCGTGCCGCCAATCATTGCTGGAAGCAATTTTCCCCAGAGTGCAGCTATGAGAAGGAGCAGGAAGATCGCACCAAGACCGATGTATTTTTTCATAGTTTTATTGGGTTTTTGAGCCAAGAATATTGACTCTTGGCTGGAATGTTGCCCTATAAAACTACATAGTCAACGTTTGTCGGAAATTTGTTGACAAATTATTGACAACATCATACCCTTTTGGGGTGGATAATAGACTTTTGGAAGCACTCGACTTGCACAGCGGAGAGATTGCCGTTTATAAGGCCGTTCTTAAGACGGGAGGTATCGCTTCTGCGGCTCTTGCGAAAACTGCCGGAGTAAAACGGACGACGGCCTACAACATTGCTCGTGGATTGGTAGAAAAGGGACTGCTGATTGAAGACACAACGCGCCGACCACGGATATTTACTCCCGCGACGCCCGCTCAAGTCCTTGCGCTCATTCGTGCAGACAAGAAACGCATTGCTGATCGCGAGGAGCTTCTGAAAAAAGTCGCAAATGAACTCTCGAATCTCTCGGCAAGCACCTCATATCCGGTTCCAACCGTTCGTTTTGTCGAAGAGGCAAAAATCATGGACTTTTTGACGGAACAAGCGCACGTATGGGACAGAACTTTGACTGAAACGGATTCGGTGTGGTGGGGATTCCAGGATCACACGTTTGTTGAATACTATGGGAGTTGGATACGGTCGTATTGGAAAAAGGCGCCGAAAGAGCTCATGGTCAATCTCCTCTCCAATCGTTCGCCGGTAGAAATAAAATTCGCGAGCGAGCCCATAGAGCGCCGGAACATAAAATTTTGGGGCGAGGCGACGAACTTTATCTCGACAACATGGGTGGTGGGGGACTACGTTGTCATGATTAACACACGCACCAAACCCTTCTATTTGGTAGAGATACATGACAAGCTTCTTGCACACGATCATCGCGAGGTGTTCAAGAATCTCTGGCCGCTCGTGTAATTCTAGAAAATCGGGTAGACTCTGCGGATTATGAAAATCGGTCTCTCGGGAGCACGGGCGAGTTTCTCTGAAGAAGCGGCACGCATCTACGCGAAAGCCGCGAAAGTGAAAACGCCCTCGTTTCTTTACCTCGTGTCGGTTGAGAAGGTGCTTGCGTCGCTCGAGAAGAAGTCGATAGATCTCGGTATCTTTCCCATAGAGAACAGCAACGGCGGCGTCGTGATCGAGGCCGTGCACGCGATGGCGAAGCATCGCTTCGCGATAAAGAAAATCTTTGAGATAGACGTGCACCATAACCTCCTGGTACGGAAGGGCGTTCGCGCAGACGACGTGAATCTCATCACCTCGCATGACCAAGCGCTGAAGCAGTGCAGGATGTATCTCAAGCGCCAGTGGCCGGGAGTCGAAATCAAGGAGTATGCCGATACGGCGAAAGCAGCTGCCGATCTCGCAAGAGGAGTGCTTCCGAAAACGACAGCCGTTATCGCGCCCAGAGCCGCCGCGAAGCTTTACAAACTCGACGTTCTCGATGAGAGCATCCAAGATCTCAAATTCAACTACACGTCCTTCATTGCGGCTACCCACATTCTGTAAAACCAAAACGCCCCGAATGGGGCGTTTTGGTTTGCGGTTTGTGACTACGTTATTTGACCGCGTCCTTGAGTCCCTTTGCGGCGCGGAATTTCGGGGTGCGAGTGGCCGCGATGCGGATGGATTCTCCCGTGCGGGGATTGCGGCCCATGCGAGCGGGGCGCGCTTTCGCTACGAAAATGCCAAGTCCGGCGATCGAGACCTCGTCGCCCTTCTTGAGGCCTTCCGTGATGGAGGCGATGACCGTCTCAACCGCGCGCTCTGCATCGGCTTTCGAGGAGCCGAGGACGCCGTGAACCTTGTCTATGATATCTGCTTTGTTCATGGAGCTTTTTTGACTAGTAATCCCGCGCGGCCGATGGGGTGTCCTTCGGCACGAGCCTCGGGATGCCCAGGGGGCAGGTAGGGGAAAGTATAGAAAATGCGGTAGTTCCTGCAACCCGTCCCCTTTTGACTGGGGATAAGGGTTTTCTTGACCGTTTTACCTCGCGAATTCGACGACTCTGTTTTCGCGGATGACATTGACCTTGATTTCGCCTGGGTATTTGAGCTCCTCCTGTATCCGGAGCGCGATATCGCGAGCGAGCTTATGCACGGCAAGGTCAGGCACCTTGCCGGGATTCACGAAGACGCGTATCTCGCGCCCGGCGGCAATCGCATAACATTTCTCGACGCCCTCGAATGCGCCCGCGATGCGTTCAAGGTCGCCGAGTCGCTCAAGGTAGCGTTCTACCGTGTCGCGCCGTGCGCCCGGCCGGCCGCCGGAAATAGCGTCTGCGACCTGCACGATGATGGATTCCGGCGTCTCGTACGGATATTCTTCATGATGCGACTGCATCGCCTGTATGACGCGTTTATCAATGCCGAATTTCTCTAAGATGCGCCGGCCGATCTCGACGTGCGTGCCGGATACCTCGTGGTCGACGGCTTTACCGATATCGTGGAGGAGGGCGCCCGTCTTTGCGACCGTGACATCAGCGCCAAGCTCGCTCGCGAGCATGCTGGCGATGTGCGCCATCTCGATTGAGTGCGTGAGTACGTTCTGGCCGTAACTCGTGCGGTAATGAAGGCGCCCCAGAAGCTGGGTGAGCTTCGGGTCAAGCCCGATGACGCCAGTCTCATAGGCCGCTTCCTCACCCTTTTGTTTCACGATCTCGGCGACCTCCTGCTTCGTTTTCTCCACGAACTCTTCTATCTTCGCGGGCTGAATACGACCGTCAATGATGAGTTTCTCGAGCGCTATCTTCGCGATGTGGCGGCGAAGAGGGTCGAATGAGGAGAGGGTTATCTTGTCCGGCGCGTCGTCGATGAGCACGTCGACGCCCGTCGCGCGTTCGAAGGCCTTGATGTTCCGGCCTTCCTTGCCGATAATCTTTCCCTTCATCTCTTCGGACGGGATGGCGACCGAAAGCGTCGTCACTTCGGCGTTGACCGCGTTTCCAAGCCGGTGAATGACGGTGGTCAGAATACCGCGGGCTTTTTCTTCAAGACGCTCGCGTCCTGTCGCCTCAAGTTTCTGGAGACGGGCAAGAAGGGCATTCTCGTGCGCTTGTTCGAGGTCAGTGGTAAGACGCCGAAGCGCCTCGTCTTTTGAAATATGGGCAATCTTCGCGAGCTCCTCTTGTCGTTTCTCAATGAGCGTTTCCGCTTCTTCCGTCAATCGTTCTGCTTCATTCTCGCGACCCCGGATATTTTCAGCTTCCTCGACCATGCCGCGCTCGCGCTCGTCGAGAAACTCTTCTTTTTTCGAAAGACGCTCCTCCATCTTCGTGAGTTTTTCCTCACGCTCTTCAAGCGGAGCGAGCCGCTCTTCTTCTATCTGCGCGGCGCGAAGCTCCGCTTGGGCCTCTATCTTGGTCGCGCGCTCTTTTGCCTCAAGCATCTGCTGCTTGATGTCGAGCTCCAGAGAGCCGCGCTGACCGAGCGCGACGAGCCAACGGAGTATGTAACCGAGCACAATGCCGGCTGCGCCCGAAAGCGCAAGCAGCATCAGAACGAGTTTTATCGACATACGCCCTTTCGGTTAGCCTCGCGCCATGGGCGCGGGTAGTTCGTCTAAGAAAGTTCGGACGGGGAAGCGGTCGGAGTCAGTCGTGCGGCCAGTCGGTGTTTTCTCACTGTATCATACGTTCGCCCTGCTGTGCTCAGTATTTCGTCGCCTTCGCTCCTCAACACGAGTCCCGGCATGCTAGGACTCTCTATCGTCTACTGTTCACTGCTTACCGTCCCTTGTAGATTTGATCCACAAGGCCGTATTTCTTGGCTTCTTCGGCCGTCATGTAGAAATCGCGGTCAACGTCTTTTTCGATGCGTTCCAAAGGCTGTCCCGTCGATTTCGCCAATATCTTATTCAGCCGGTCGCGGGTCGCAACGATATGCTTCGCGTTTATCTCGATATCGGAGGCCTGTCCCTGTGCACCGCCCCACGGCTGATGAATCATCACTTCGGCGTTCGGAAGAACATGGCGTTTTCCCTTCGCTCCCCCGGCGAGAATGACCGCAGCGCCCGAAGCCGCTATGCCGACGCACACGGTCGCGACGTCCGGCTTGATATGGTTCATGGTGTCGAGCATCGCAAGTGTCGAGGTGACCGACCCTCCCGGCGAGTTCACGTATATCTGGATGTCCTTCTTCGGGTCTTCCGCTTCAAGGAAGAGCAACTGTGCGATGACAAGGTTCGCGACGTCGTCATCGATTGGGCCGCCAAGGAAGACGATGCGCTCCTTGAGGAGCCGCGAATAGATGTCATACGCGCGTTCGCCGAACTGCGACTTCTCGACGACGATAGGCACGAGCATGGAAGAGCGCGCTGGGCGACTTTCCCCGTTAAAGTTATGTAAGGCGGTATGCATGGTGCATGGATAGTATCGTAAAGAGATAACGTACGCAAAACGGCTCTGGATAGCGGGGCTATTTCCCCGTCTCGCTCGCGGGAAAGGGAGCCGGTTGTCCTTCTGAGATCCGTTTGCCCCAGACGTAGAACGCACCGATAACGATGATGGCGACGATAATGATGATGGAGATAAAAGCGCCGTAGGATTGCTGTTTTTTCGTCGGGTGGCCGCTTGCGTATGCTCTGCCGCTTTCCGGGATGCCGACGGGGAGCTCCGGGGTCTGAAGGGGATTCGGCAGGTTTTCCATGGTTAATGAAAGTATAACAAACCACCGCCTCGCCTATGTTTTTCGAGAAAGATAGCGTAGCAAGACTAGGGCACTTCGTTCCTCGCTGATAGAACCATCAAGACACATCTTCTTCGCCGCTTCTTTCGAGACGCGCATCGTTTCTATATCTTCGTGCTCTTCCAGAGCTTGCGCACCGATCTTGACGTCCGTAACGACAAAATAGTGCAGGTCCCAATCCACCGTCAGTCCGCTCACGGACGTATGGATATGCGTGAACGTCCCGTCGTCGATGCCCGCCTCCTCTTTCGCTTCGAGACGTGCCGCCGCTTCTATAAGCGGCGAAAAATCCTTGTGTTTTGCAAGCGCATCAAGATAGTCCGCAAGCGAATCGTATACCTTCCCGCCCGGAAGTCGCACATCGTACTTTCCAAGTTCCGAACGATGTTCCCGCGTGAGAAGCAACGAGCCGTCAAGAAGCTCAATAATAAGGCGAACTCCTGGCGCGCGGCGCGCAATCTCGAGCGTCCGCTCATGCCCGTTCACGCTGTCCTTCCTCTCGACTATCGCGAAGAGGTGCCCCTTGTAGACAATGCGCTCCGTGAAGTCACTCATCGAACTTCGGCTTGTAATCCTTCTCGTATCGCTCTTGCGACTCGCGAATGACCTTGACTGCTTGCTCGGTACCCAGAAACTCACCGATGACGCCCGTAAGCGGCGTGCCGGGTTTCTTCAGCGCCTTGTAATTCTCCAGGTAGTATTTTGTTTCCGTCTTGAAATGCTCTCCGAGATCTTCGACCGTCCGTATATGGTCTACCCGCTTGTCGGCAGCGAGAACCCCGATGATCTTGTCGTCCACTTCGCCCTCGTCTGTGAACTTGACGCCTCCGATGACGCGCATCTCCACGAGACACCCGGCTACTAGGGACTCGGTTACGTTGACGAGCAGCGTGTCGAGCGCGTCGCCGTCATGGTCAAGCGTCTGCGGGATCGCGCCGTACGTGAAGGGGTAGGCGAGCGTCGAGTAGCCCACCCGATCAAGTTTCAACTGACCGGACTCGGTGATTATTTCGTATTTGTTGATTGACCCGGCTGACACCTCGATGATGTTATTCACAATACTCTTCTTCTCATCCGCGAACGCGGGAAGCACATGCAAGAGGTTCAGCATGTACCTCGACGGCTTGTGATTGATGTTGGCCATGGAGAAAAGAGTACCCTACAAATTAGTTTTCGTCCTTCGCCTTGTCCCGGTCTTCTTCTTTGTCCGCAGCTGTTTCGTCGGAGGCGGGAAGGATGGTGAGTTCTTCCTCCGCGGGAAGCACGGTCTTCTCTGTTTTTTCTTCCGTTACGATTTCCGCGCTCTCGGTCGGCATAACGCCGGCCGCCTCCGCGGGATTTTCGGGAGCGATCTCGACTCCTTCCTCGCTCGTCTGCGCGACACTCTCTCCTTCGGACGAGATGATGTCGATGTTCCAGCCGGTGAGTTTTGCGGCAAGGCGTACGTTCTGTCCACCGCGCCCTATCGCGAGCGACTGTTGGTCCTCGGATACGGTCACCGTGGCGCGGTGTTCCCTTTCGTCGAGCTTGACGCTGAGGACGGACGCTGGAGAGAGAGACTCCTTGATAAAGTCTCCGACCGTGTCGCTCCACTCGATGATGTCGATGCGCTCGCCGCCGAGCTCGCTCATCACGGTCGAGACGCGCACGCCTCGCTGCCCGACCAAGGAGCCGACCGGGTCCACGTGCGGGTCGATCGAAACGACGGCGATCTTGGTGCGGCTTCCCGCTTCGCGCGCAAGGGCTTTGACGACGACGCTTCCCGCGGCAAGCTCGGGCGCCTCGAGATTGAACAGTTTTACGAGAAATTGCGGATGCGCGCGGGAAAGACGCAAGTAAACGCCGCGAAACCCTTCATCAACCGCGTAGAGATAGGCGCGGATACGCTCGCCCATGCGGTAGCGTTCACCCGGGATCTGTTCCTCGTAGGGAATGATGCCGGTCGCGCGGCCAAGGTCGATGAAAATAGCGCCGCGTTCGACTCTCTGTACGACGCCGGAAACGATCTCGCCCTTTTTGTGGCCGAACTCGTCCAGGATGGAAAGCTTCTCCGCTTCGCGGATTTTCTGGATGACGACCTGCTTGGCCGTTTGCGCCGCAATGCGGCCGAAGTCCTCCTGCGGCTCAAGCGGAAAGACCAGTTCGCCGCCGACAGCCGCATCGCGCTTGATGCGCCGCGCGTCCGCAAGCAGGATATGTTTCTCCGGATCAAATCGGGGAAGTTCTCCTTCGGGAGTTTCTTCCTCGCGCAATCGCTCGCGGTGTTCCGGCTCGGAAAGCTCGTCCTCGCCCTCTTCGGGAAAACGCACCAAGGTCTCATCGACCACGGTCTTCACCTGTTCGAAGGAGACCGTGCCGGTGTCCATATTGAGCTTCGCGCGCACGATCTGGCCCCGCTTCCCGTATTCTTTCTTATACGCAGTCGCCATCGCCGCCTCTATGGCGTCGACCATCGTCTCTTTCGTGATGCCGCGATCCGCGAATTCTCCGAGAACTGAATTGATTGTTTTCAAATCCAACATATGGGTTGTGTATGTCGCCCGTTTTCCTAATAAGAAACGCCCGCAGCGCGGACGTTCCAGGGTGAAGACAGTGTAGCGGAAATGGAGCCGAAAGTCAACACTGGTTTTTCGCGACGGCATCTGTGCGCCCTCCCGCGGTGCTACAATCGAAAGATAACGCATGAACGTTTCGGAATCAGAACTCAAGGCATTCATTCTTGATTCGGGGCTCGTCTCCCGCAAGGAGGTCGAGTCTGCGGCAGAAGAGGCCCTGAAGCGGGAGCAGTCCGTAGGCGACATCCTCGTCTCGCGCGGCGCGATAAACGAAGACGCCCTCCGGCGCATCAAGGCCTATGTGCTCGGCATCCCATTCGTGAATCTGAAGGACAAGAAGATACCGTTCGAAGTCCTGTCGCTCATTCCGGAACCTATCGCCCGCACGCACTCAATTGTCGCCTATAAGAAGAGCGAAGAGGAGCTTGAGGTCGCGATGCTCGATACCGAAGACCTCCCCTCCATCGATTCCGTCCGGAAGAAGACGGGGCTCAAGATACTTCCGCGTCTGACGGATGACGAATCTCTCAAGCACATCCTCTTGCAATACCAGAAATCCCTCAAGGAAGAGTTCGGCGACCTCATCACGACCGAGGCGGGACGCCTGAAGCTCGTGAAAGACATCGGCGGTGAGGAAATGTCGGGAGAAGACCTCAAGAAAATGGCCGAAGACCTGCCTATCGTTCGCATCGTCGACACCCTGCTCCGCCACGCCATCATCCAAGACGCATCCGATATCCACATCGAACCCGCGGAACAGGAAGTGCTGGTACGCTATCGTATCGACGGCATCCTTCACGATGCCATGACCTTGCCGAAAGCCGCCGCCGCAGGCATCACGGCGCGCATTAAGGTGCTGGCGAATCTCAAGCTCGACGAGAAGCGTCTGCCGCAGGACGGGCGTTTCAAGATGGAGACTGAGAACGACAAAGTTTCATTCCGCGTTTCACTTCTCCCGACGTATTTTGGAGAGAAGGTCGTTATGCGCCTCCTGCGCGAGACCGGTGAAGGATTTACGCTCGACGTACTCGGGTTTCATGGAGAAACCATGGAGCGGATACATCAAGCGACCAAGCAGACGACGGGCATCATCCTCATTTCCGGTCCCACCGGTTCCGGAAAGACGACGACCTTGTATACGATTCTCGATATTCTCAACACGCCGGATGTGAATATCTCCACGATTGAGGATCCGATCGAATACCAGATGAAGCGCATCAATCAGACGCAGGTAAATCCTGCGATCGGCTTCACGTTCGCGAACGGGCTTCGCTCTCTCGTGCGCCAAGACCCCGATATCATCATGGTGGGCGAGATCCGCGACGGCGAAACGGCGTCCTTGGCTATAAATGCCGCTCTTACCGGTCATTTGGTCCTTTCCACGATCCACACGAACAGTGCCGCGGGCGCGATCCCGCGCCTTATCGACATGGGCGTCGAACCGTTCCTCCTCGTCTCGACCGTGAAGGTCATCGTCGGCCAGCGCCTCGTCCGCAAGCTCTGCGACGGCAAGGAAGAGTACACGCTCTCGAAGGTCGAGCGGGCGAAAGTGACGGGCGAAGAGCATTTCGAAGCGGCGCTCGCCTCGCTGATGGCAGAGAAGCTCGTCAAGCCGAACACGAAGATAGATGCGCTACCGTTCTACCACCCGAAGCCGTCCGCGGAGTGCGAAGACGGTTACGCCGGCCGCATCGGCATCCATGAGATTCTCTCGGTATCGTCGGCGCTTCGCGAAATCATCCTCCATAGCGGCACATCGGACGCGATAGAAACGCAGGCGCGGAAAGAGGGTATGCTCACCATGCTTGAGGACGGCGTCTACAAGGCGGCCCGCGGCACCACCTCGCTCGAAGAGGTGCTCCGTGCCGTGAGCGAATGACCATGAAATTCAAAGCGACACTCAAGAAGGGCGATGGGACGGAAGAGCACCGTATCATTGACGCTG
>Ga0209542_10008945_pt1 | contig 18530 bp, 29 predicted proteins | sample RifCSPhighO2_01_FD_184028 | JGI IMG/M metagenome (GOLD analysis project Ga0209542, IMG submission 184028) | Soil microbial communities from Rifle, Colorado - Rifle CSP2_plank highO2_0.1 (SPAdes) (version 2) | ecosystem: Environmental > Terrestrial > Deep subsurface > Rock core/Sediment ...
TAATTGATCTTTTCATTGTAGCTACAATGTAGCTACACAGATATAAATAGATTTCGCTAGTAGAGAATATACTTCAAAAACAGCTTCAGAAAGCTAAGCAATTACGTTTTTGTAAAGTAAACCTTAAAAATATAGTTGCCTGAGATTAACTTCTTGTGAATGTATAAACAATAAATGCCAAGGGTAAGAAAATAATGATTACAAAGAATATATGAATAAATTTATATAATAAATTGCTTAATTTTTCTATATGAAGAAGCTGTTAAAAGAAATTTTAAGAGAAATCAAAAAAAAGAAAATAACAAACCAAAAACAATTGGATAGTTTAAAAAAGGAAATAATCAAGAAATATAAATTTAAAGAGGTTCCAACAAATTCGGATATACTGGCAGTTGCTGATTCTGATGAAAGAAAGAAATTAAAGTGGATGGGAATAAAGCCAATAAGAGCTATCTCTGGAGTAAATGTTATTGCTATAATGACAAAGCCAATAGCATGTAAGCACGGGAAATGCATCTATTGCCCTGGAGGAATAGATAGTTATTTTGGCACTGTTCCTCAAAGCTATACAGGAAAAGAGCCTGCTACCAGAAGAGCAATAAGAAATTTCTACGATCCATATCTTCAAGTATTCAATAGGTTAGAGCAGTATGTTGCAATGAACAAGATTCCTGAGAAGATTGAACTAATTATAATGGGAGGAACATTTCCAAGCTTTCCAAGAGCATATCAGGAAGAATTTGTTTATTATGCATTTAAAGCATTAAATGACTTTGGAAAATTATTTTTTATTAATGATAAATTAAGTATTAAAAAATTCAATAACTTCTTTGAGCTTCCAGGAGATATTGAAAATGAAGAAAGAGTCAGAAGAGTCCAAAAAAAAGTATTGGAATTAAAAAATAAAAAAGAAAAAGGAAAGAATAAGATTAATCTAAAAAAAATACACAAGGAAAATGAATCATCTAAAGTTAAATGTGTTGGATTAACAATTGAGACGCGTCCTGATTACGGTAAATTAAAGCAGGGAAATGAAATGCTGGAATTAGGAGCAACAAGAATTGAGCTAGGCATTCAAAGTGTTTATGATGATGTTTTGAAGTTTATAGAAAGAGGCCATACAATCAAGGATTCGATTGAATCAATCCGCATTTTAAAGGATCTTGGATTTAAGATAAACTTGCATTATATGCCTGGATTGACTAATCTTAAAAGAGATTTTGAAGGCATGAAAGGATTATTTTCTCCTGAGTTTAACCCAGACATGCTAAAGATATATCCGTGCATGGTACTGAAAGGAACAAAGTTATATGAGCTATACAAACAAGGAAAATACAAACCGTTAACAACAAAAGAAGCTGCTAAATTAATAATTAGATTTAAAAAAATTATTCCAAAATACTGCAGAATAATGCGCATACAAAGGGATATTCCAAGTTATGTTATAGAAGCAGGCGTTGATATAACAAATCTAAGGCAGTACATTGATGAATTAGGAAAAAAATGCCAATGTATAAGATGCAGGGAGATTGGTTTATACTTAAAGAATCATCCAAATTATAAAATAAAAAAGAAAAATTTAAAATTAAATTCAATTTACTATAAAGCAAGCAAAGGAATTGAGTTTTTTATTTCAATTGATGATGTAAAGAATAATGTTTTGTTTGGCTTCTGCAGGTTAAGGTTTCCATCGCAATTCTTAAGAAAAGAAATAACAGAAGACTCTGTATTAATAAGAGAACTGCACGTATATGGAGAGGCTGAATCTATTGGAACTAAAGGAAAAATACAGCATTCTGGATTTGGAAAAAGATTATTAAAAGAAGCAGAGAATATTTCCAAGATGTATAGAAAGAATAAGCTCGTTGTTATCTCTGGAGTAGGTGTTAGGGGCTATTATGCTCGGTTAGGTTACAAACGAGATGGTCCTTATATGTCCAAGAGATTATAACAAAATTTAAATACAAAGAATTGTGAAACAATTCGTGTAATTTAAAATAAAAGATTTTAAATAAATAAAAAATAAAATATAATGGTAACAGAAGAAGAATTAAAAGATATGACTCCTGAGCAGATTGCTGAATTGCAGAAAAGAAACTGCATCTGCTGCCTTATTTCCCAGGGAAAAGTTTCTTCTAAAATAATTTATGATGATGATAAATGCGTTGCTGTCTTGGAGATAAATCCTGCCAATCCAGGGCATATCATATTATTCCCAAGAGAGCATTATATTATAATGCCTCAAGTTCCTGCTGATTTAGTAGGATATTTGTTCACTGTTGCTAAGCATTTAAGCCAGGCATGCTTAAGGGCATTAAAAGTAGAAGGTGTTAATATTTTCTGTTCTAATGGCGCTTTGGCAGGCCAAAGAGTTCCTCATTTTATGATTGAAATTATTCCAAGAAAGGAAAAAGACGGCTTAGATGTGTTTAATATAAAACATAATGAAATTCCTGAATCTGATTTGAATGAAATATACAACAGATTAAGAAAAAAAGTTAATGAAGTGTTTAAGCTAGGAGAAGAAGTTGTTGAAGCTGAGTTTGAAGAAAAAGAAGAAGAAGAGAAAAAAGAAAAAGAAGAAATCGAGAAAGAAAAAGTTAAAAAAGAAAAAATTAAGGGAAAGAAAGCTAAAGAAAGCAGGAAGAAAGGAAAAAGCAAAAATGGAGAAGAAAAAGAGGAAGTAAGCTTAGATGATATTGCTGGATTATTAAAGTGAGAATATGGCGTGCGCAATCTGCGAGAAAATAAAGGAAAAAAAGGTTTACGAAGATGAAAAAGTCTTTGCCTTTCTTGATGATAAGCCCATGTCTCTAGGCCATGTAGTTGTAGCAACAAAGCAGCATTTTCCCATTATTGAGCAGGTTCCTGATTTTATAATTGATCATCTATTTAAGATAACCAATAAGATAGGCACAGCTGTTTTTGAATCCTTAGGAGCATTAGGCACTAATATATTGGTTAATAACGGCGTTCCAGCTGGCCAGGAGCATCCTCACTTCCTTATTAACATTATTCCCAGAAGGCAGAATGACAATATTAATTTAAGGTTTAAGCCAAAGCAGTTGAATGAAGAAGAGATGTCAGCCTTGGAATTAACTTTAAAAGAGCAGACAAAAAACATTGGCGCTTTTGAAAAAGAGTCTGAAGGGCCAATAAACATAGATAGAGATAAGGAAAGGATTTCTGGAGAGAATTATATGACTAAAATTCTGAAAAGGATTCCTTAGGTTATTATTCATCATCAAAACTTTTTCCAAGAACTTTTTTCTCTAATTCGGATATCCTTCTATTAATCTCAAAAATATTATTGTAGTTTGCAGTTGCATGATAAGACTGATAGATTGAAAAATATCTGTCTGAGAAGGTGTTTAAAACAAGTCCTATAAAATATGAAGCTACGCCTGCTATTAGATAAGATGGCTTTTCAGAATGATATCCAGTGCTGATTCCAATTACGCCCATTATTTCAAGAGTGATGCCTCCTGCTTTTGAAAAGAAATCAAGAATATAATTTCTTTCAATCTCAATGTGGTTGTTGTTGTTTAATTGTTTTTCCATGAAATCTTACTCCTTTTTTTTTTTTTTTAAAACTAGTAATTCTAATATTTTCTAATAATCCTTAATCTGGTGATATGCTTTAATTAATGGATGATAAAGGGGTCCAAATAATTCCGCAAGAAATTTACTTGAGATTACAATATTTCTTTTATTTACGACATCGTTCTTTAGTTCCTCAAGAATCTCAGGATTAGGTTCGCAATGATGGTTATGGGCTCTAATGATTCGTGTAGAATATGGGTCTATTCCCACACTCCAATCATGAACATATTTTACACCATTGCTTTCATCAACATCATCTGGATTGTCTAGTTTTCCATCAAATAATTCTTTAATAACTCTATCAGTCAATGTTTCTTCTCCAGGGACGTTGCTACCTAATGCTTTAAAGAATCTTAAATATGTCTTCCCATCAATTCCATAATTATCTATTTTTATTTTTTTAAAACCCCCTACGTACATTCCATTATCAACTATTATCCTATGCTCTGGATTTATCTCTGACAGGGGTTTATTTAACACTTTAATATGATCAGAAATATCCAAAACGGTACTATAAATAACCAGATTGTTAGATATTTCACGAGTTAGTTCGTTTGCCATTTTAATCACTTTGAAGAGAATGTAAAGGTTATTATTAATGTTTGTAGTATCTTTATACTACCACAATATTTATATATCAAAAGATTATCCTCTTTTTATGAACATGCAAATATTAAAGGAAATCGGATTAACAGAAACAGAAATCAAGGTTTATACTAATTTATTATCGTTAGGAGCAACCTCAGCAGGAAAGATTGTAGAAGCAACTGGAATCTACAGGAAAAACCTTTATGACGCATTGAATAAATTAATTGAAAAAGGCTTAATTACTTATGTAGTTGAAAATAAAAAGAAGATATTCCAGCCAAAAGATCCTGAAAATTTGATTAGATATTTAGATGAAAAGAAAGCAAAGATAGACGATAAGGGAAAAGAATTAGAAAAAGTGCTTCCAGAACTAAAAAAAAGATTCCATTCATTATCGCCAGAAATAGAGTCTGAAATTTATAGAGGTATAGAAGGCATAAAAACAATCCTGAAAGAATGTTTAAATTATAAAGAAGTTTTATTTATCGGCGCTACTGCGGATGTAAGGGAAAGATTGCCTTATTTCTGGCCGCATTACAATAAAAAGAGAATAAAAAAAAAAATTGTGTGGAAATTGCTTGTTATACATGAATCAAGGTATAAAGCAACAAAAATGAAATATCATAAAATTAAGATATTGCCTAAAATATTAAGCGGATTGAATGTTATCTATATTTATGGAGATTATGTAGCTAACGTATTGTGGCTGGAAAAGCCTCTTGCTTTTGTTATAAAGCATAAAACACTTGCAGATAACTATAGGAAATATTTCAATTATTTGTGGAAAAATGTAAAATAAGATTATTTTTTATAAACATTATCATGATGGTCGTAATCTTCTAAAATTATTATTTTATTTTTTTCATCTATTGAAAAAGCAAGAACAAAGTGTTTATCTATGTGTATTCTTTTCCAATTATTCAATGGTGCTCGCAAATTCTTATACCTATGTGGATTTTGAACTATCTCTTTAATTTTTTTATAGATTATTTCTAATTGTTTTGGATTTTTCTTTCCTAATTTAAGGAATATTTTATCAATAATTGGTCTGGTATAGATAATGTACATTTTTTACTTTAACCCATACCTTTTTTTAAATTCTTCTAGAGTTCCAATTCTAATAGGCTTTTGTTTCATTATCTTTTTAGCTTTTTCTATAAATTCAAGCCTTAACTCGGGTTCATCTTCTACTTCAACATATTTGTTCACTACAAACCCTATAGCTTCCCCTTTGTCTTTTAAATTATGCTGCGCTTTTACAATATTCAATACTCTGTTTGTATTTTCATCAATTTTTACCAATGCATTTACCATCTTAGTTCACCTTAGTCTAACTAAGTTAAGCTTATATTTAAAGATTTCGTATTAATTTTTTCCAATCTTTCATAGCCAATTTATAACTAAAAATTCCTTCTTTGTCCATTGAAATAACGGGTACTTGCTCATTTTTTAACATAATTGACTCGTATAATTCCACAAACTTATAAGGAGATAATAGTATTATTTCTTCGATAGGTTTATTTTTATTAAAATAAAGAATTGAAAAAATCATATGAAAACCTATTCCATAACAGCAATGATTGATATATTGAATAAAGTCGCTAACAATAAAAAGCGATTTTTGTATTTTTTCTTTACATCTTCTTAAAGTTAAATCATAAGTTATTTTTAATTCTTCCGCTAAGTTTTTTGCATTATTATAATAATAGTCATAACCGCCTTTATCAAATTTTATTTTATTATCTCGCTCTAGTTCAATAAACATGGCTATTCCTTCTTCTAAAAATTTAATAAATAAAATAAAAAGTAGATGCCGTATATCAGCAATATTAATCATTGAGCTTTTAAATTTTTTTTTCAATTTTTTATTTAAAAGCTTATCTTGTTCAAATAGAGATTCGTATCTTTTTCTTGCAATTCTTATATTTTTAGAAACATCATGATGCCATAAATGACAAAATTCATGGAAGATTGTCATACATAAAAAATCAATAATTGTATGGGTTATATCTTTTCCATTTTTTTTCTCATATTGCCACATCTTATATGGAAGACCTAAAGATATCTCTATTACTCCATTTTTTATTTTAGAATCAAAGCCTTTATTCGCATAAATCTGTTTTATAAAAAGTGGCAACATTAATTCAGTTATAGGTTCTAATTCACTAGTAAATCTTATTTTTAAATAACTCAGATTTTCGAATTTAGGCTCAGAAATATAAAATTTTTCAATGCCTCCTATTATTTTTTTTAACCACGTTTCATCTATGTTTTTAGTATCATCAATTATCTCTAATTCTCTTCCTTCTTCTTTTAGTTTAATTTTTTTACTAAATAATCCCATATTGTTCATTTAAGAAGTTAAATATAAAAATTATACTATTTTAACTCTCTTGATACTCCTTAATCGCATTCAAAAAATCTTCTTTTGTGAATTCAGGCCACAGCTTGTTGCTGTAATAAATTACAGCATTTCCAGAATCCCAAAGGAGCAATCCAGAGGTTTTTTTTCTTTTCCCGGTTATAATCAGCAAGTCTGGCGGCAAAAAATAAGATGAATATAAATTATCCTTGATTAATTCCTTGTCTATAGAATCTATGTCTAATTTCTCAGCCTTGATTTTCCTTGCTATTAACTTGCATGAATCAACTATTTCTTCCTGGCCTTCATAATTCACGCATAAGTTAAGGAAGAATCTATCATAGTCTTTTGTCGCATTGATGATTTCTTTGACAGGCTCAACTATCCGGGTTAAGTCATACCATTTCCCCAATACTGAAACCTTTATCTGGCTTTTATGGATTCTTTCATCATTTTTAAGCTCCTCAAAAAATTTAATCAGGGAGTCAATCAGAATAATAAATTCCCCTGTGTCTTCTATTTTTCTTCTTGTTAAATAAAAAGTCAGTATTGGAATCTCTTTTTTTATCTGCAGATCAATCATCCTGTTCAGAATTTCATATTTCTTTCTATACATCAATTCCTTAGGAATATTATTCTTCCTGGCCCATATTGTATTGCCCATCATTGTAACAGCTATATGCCTGGGCTTTTTCCTGGCCGGGATTGCTTTTTTGTTTAGAATATCTTTTATATAAGGTATTCCCACCATAATGTGAAGAATGATTGCTAATCTTATAAAATTTGTTATTTTTTTTTTTTTTTCCCCCCTCTCTCTTCTTTTCTTAAAATCAATAAACTAATTTTCCGCTTTCTGGGATGATTCTTCCTATTTCTTTTCTGTATTTGATTATTATTTGTTCTAAGCTTTTTTCAAGATATTGAAGAATTCTTGTTTGTTCAACAGTGGTTGGTTCTTCTATATCTAAATAAAAATTAATTTCACGGGATATTCCAGAAGTAAATACTTCTAGGTTTTTAAGTTTTTTTGAGAGTGTTCTTAATCTATTCCAGTAAACACCTTCCTTAGAGTTATACCTTCTTATTTCTTCTGAGGATTCTAAAACATCTTCAAGATAGTCTTTAAACCCACCTATTATGTTCCTAAGAAGAGCAGGATTAATCTTTTCTTTGTTTCTGAGCTCTTTTGATTTTGGTAGTATCTCGTAATCATTTTCTATATCTCTAAATAGGTCTGTTAGGGAATTTAAAGAATCTTCTAAAGATGGTGATGGTTTTTTTTCAGGTTCTAATCCAAAGGCACCTATTAATTCTTTTATTAACTCTTTTTTGTTTTTATAATCTACAGATACTCTTTCTCTTCTTTCTAGTTTTAATTTATTTTCTTCATTCCTGCGTCTAGCATTTTGTTCTAAAGCTATAGCGTAACTAACCATTGACATAACAATAATAATGTTCTAAGTATTTTTAATACTTTCTAAAACTAACCTCTAAACAAAAAATAATATAAATAAATAGCAATTTCCTACGATTATGATTCCAATTTTATACTTGATTGCTTTAATTGCCTTGGTTATTGCTTCTTATACAGATATTAAAACAAGAGAAGTTCCTGACTGGCTTAACTTCAGCCTGATTGGAATTGGGCTTGGAATTAGATTATTGTACAGTGTTATAGAAGGAAATTACTGGATTTTTCTCTATGGTGTTTTTGGTTTCTTAGTATTCCTCATTATTGCTTTAGCGATGTATTACCTAGGCCAATGGGGCGGTGGAGATTCAAAAATGTTAATGGGCTTAGGAGCCTTAATAGGCATTCCACTGGGTTTTTCCAAGGAGATATACATTCAATTCCTAAACTCATTTTTTGCCCAGTTTATTATCTTAATCTTATTAGCAGGAGCTGTTTACGGATTATTATGGAGCAGCATATTGGCAATAAAACACAGAAAAAAATTTTGGAAAAAATTCATTGAATTAAACTTAAAATATTTAAAAGTAAAGAGAGCATTGTTAATCTTTGTTGTAATATTATTTGTAATTTCATTCTTTGTCAATATTTTTTTTAAAATTTACCTATTGTCTGTAATCTTAGTAATCCTGCTATTCTTCTATACATGGATATTTGCAAAATCAGTTGAACTAGCCTGCATGTATAAAACCATTCCTGTAAATAAATTAACAGAAGGAGACTGGATTGTTAATAATATAGAGATAAAAGGAAAATATATTACAGGCCCTAAAGAACTAGGCATTACAAAAGAGCAGATTAAGGAATTAAAGAAGTTTAAAGTCAAGGAAGTTCTGATCAAGGAAGGAATTCCGTTTGTTCCAAGCTTTTTGATTGCTTTTATTATCAGCTTAATATTGGATTATTATAATGTTGTTTTGATTGGTTTTTTTTTTTTTTTAATTTAAGAAGCATTATATAGCTTTTTCATTATCAGTTTCTTTAAATGGTTTAGGATATTTAATAATGTCAGTGCTATCTATCACCCTTTTTTCCAATCATCTTTTCAAGAACTCCATCTACTCCCTTCTCAATTTTTTTGGCAATACCTTCATACATTCTAATGATTCCTTCATAATCCCTTGGATCTGTTTTTCCGAAAAAATAATAGGCAAGTTGCCTAAATTTATGCGGTGTCTTTTCTAACATAGAAAATAATTGGATTCTGCCAACTAATCCATGCGGATCGTCAATTTCACCGCTCAAACCAGCGTATCCAAAGAGCGTATTAATTTTCTCTTTTTTTAATCTTGGAAATCTTTCAGAAATCTCTTTAACTTGCTCTCCTGTCATGCAAAGGATAAGATCTTGCTCATATAATAAGTCTTCAGTCACCTTTCTTGGAGTGTGTTGTTTAGAGGGATATCCTAATCTTTTCAAAGCTTCTTTCATTTCAGGTTTAATTCCTGGATATGAGGTATAATTAATGCCTGCTGAACTAACAACTAAATCAGTAATATTCCATTTTTCAGTATAATTTTTTTTTTCTGTTATGATCTCAGCTGCAGGACCTCTGATTATATTTGCGCGACATATATAAAGTAATTTCATATGAAAACATAATAAAACTATATTTATAAGCGTTTCTAAATATAACTACTAAAAAGAAATAAATAAATAAAAAAACATAAAGTAAAAGACGGTTTAATTAAGGAAGGAATCCCATTCATTCCAAGCTTCCTGATTGCTTTTATTATCAGCTTAATATTGGATTATTATAATATTATTTTGATTGGTTATTTTGTTGTTTGATTTTTTTTTTTTTTTTTTAACACTAATTCACCAAAACCTTTATAAACAATATACAACCACTTTTCTAATACCAATGAAATAATGAAGGCCTTTTAATTTTTAAGGCCTGAATGAGGAGAATTATTCTTCTCGGAGGATTAAAGATGGAACTATCAAAAGAATTACATGAAAAAGTTTTAGAAGCAATTGAAGCAGCTAAAGCTACAGGAAAAATTAAGAAAGGAGTTAATGAAGTAACAAAAGCAATTGAAAAGCAGCAGGCTAAATTAGTTATAGTGGCAAAAGATGTCTCTCCAAAAGAGATAGTCATGCACATTCCTCTGCTGTCAAAAGAAAAAGAAATCCCTTGTGTAGAGGTAAACAGCAAAGAGGAATTAGGGGCAGCAGCTGGCCTGGAATTAGGGACAAGCGCAGTAGCAATTGTCCAAGAAGGAGAAGCAAAAAAAAACATTAAGGAAATTGTCGATAATCTAAAGTAAAATGGGAAAGGTAAAATTAACAAGAGAAAAAAAAGAAGAAGAAAAAACAGAGGTTAAAGGCCAGATTAGATTCAGCTCTGCTGTCCAGGCAAGAGTTGAAGAGCTGGTTGGAAGGACAGGCATGAGAGGAGAGGCTGTTCAGGTTAGATGCAAGATTTTAGAAGGAATTGACCAAAATAAAATCATAAGAAGAAATGTCAAAGGCCCTGTCCAGTTAGGGGATATTTTAATGTTAAGGGAAACTGAGATTGAAGCAAGGCAGCTAACTAAGGGGGGAAGGGGCGCTGTATAATGGCAAGATGCAGTTTTTGCGGCGATGTAATTGAGAAGGGAACAGGAACAATGTTTGTTAAGAAAGATGGGAAGCTATTAAATTTTTGCTCTTCAAAATGCGAGAAGAATTTATTAAAATTAGGAAGGGTTCCAAGAAATATTAAATGGACAAAGGAATATAAGGATTTTAGAAAAAGAGGTGTAGGAAAATGATTGAAAGAACCTTAGCTTTGATAAAGCCAGACGGCATTGAAAGGGGATTGATTGGAGAGATAATAAAGAGATTTGAGAATGTTGGACTGAAGATTGTTGGAATGAAGATGCTATGGATAGACAAGAATTTTGCTAAAAGATTTTATACAGATGACATCACAAAAAGAAGAGGAGCAAAAGTTAGAGAGAATTTAATGAGATATATAACAATAGGGCCAGTTATTGCAATTTGCCTTGAAGGAATACATGCTGTTGAATTAGTAAGAAAATTAGTCGGAGATACAGAATCAAGAAAAGCATTGCCAGGAACAATAAGAGGGGATTTTTCTCATCAGAGTTTTGCTTATGCAGATAAAAAAGGGATTGCAGTAAGAAACGTTATACATGCTTCTGGAAATGAAAAAGAGGCAAAAGAAGAGATAAAATTATGGTTTTCAGCTAATGAACTGCATGATTACAAAACGGTTTTTGAAAAGCACGTATATTGAAAATGAAAAGAATATTAGTTGTTGATGATCATATATCAAGTGTAAATGTTCTTCGAAATATTATAATATACAGCACAAGGAATATAGCAGAAACAAGCACAGATCCTTTAGAAGCTTATGAATTAATAAAAAAAAATCATATTGATTTGGTAATTAGCGATACAGAAATGCCAGGAATGACAGGATTAGAATTAAAGGCAAGATTAAACAAAGAAGGTATAAATGTTCCATTTATAGGAATGTCTGGAAAAGATGAATATGAAGAGAAATGGAGAGAATTAGGATGCACTTTCCTACAAAAGCCATATTCCTTAGATGATTTAAAAGCAGCAATAGAGGCAAACTTATGAACATTATCTTATTAGGACCGCCAGGAGTTGGAAAAGGAACTTACGCAGAAATACTGAAAGAGAAATTAGAGCTTCCGCATATTTCAACAGGCGACATCCTTAGGGAAATGGCAAAAGAAGAAACAGAAGAAGGAAAAAATATTAAGGAAATCATGGACAAGGGAAATCTTATTCCAGACGAGCTGATAACAGAAATATTGAAAAAAAGATTAAAAAAAGAAGACTGCAAAAATGGATTTATCCTTGACGGATATCCAAGAACTATTCCCCAGGCAGAATCTTTAAAAAAAATTATTAAGATGGACAAGGTAATAGATTATGCTGCAAAAGATGAAATTATTTTGCAAAGATTAGGGGGAAGGTTAACATGCAGGAGCTGCGGAGCAATATTTCATGCTAAAAATAGCCCTCCAAAAAAAAACGGCATATGCGATAACTGCGGCGGAGAATTATACACAAGAGAGGATCAAACAGACGAAGCGATTAAAGAAAGATTAAAGGTTTATAGAAACCAAACAGAGCCTTTGATTGAGTACTATCAAAAAGAAGAGCTATTAATTGAGATTGACGCTAATGCAGGCCTAGACCAAGTTGATAAAATAATTGGAGAAAGTTTAGATGCAATAGAAGGTGAAGAGTAATTTGAAAAAAGGGTCATTACAAAAAATTCAGGATACTTACGAAAATTTAGGGTATAAAGGGGATAAACTCAGGGAAATTTTAAATAAAGATAAAGAATTTAAAAAAATAGTCAAAGAAAGAAAGAAAGAGCTTACACAACAATTTAAAATAGCACCAACAGAAAAGAAAAAATATGTTTTATCAACAAATGAAGATTATGAAATATTAAGTAAAATAAAACAACTCGAAAAATTAAAATTAACAAAAGAAGATAAATATTTGATAAAATTTGTTAAAACGCAGTTAGAGCATGATTGGAGAAAACCGATTTTAAAAACATTAAGCAAGGTTTTGAAAAAGTATGAAAGAAAATGAAAGAGCAATTCAATGAAATGATGGATGCTATTGAAAAGAATTTAACAAACTGCCCATGGGCTAAAAATATCACAACAGAAGAATATTATAAAGAAATAATCGAAGAGGCAAATGAAGTCAAGGAAGCAGTGGAAAAAAAAGATTATGAGAATTTAAAAGAAGAGCTGGGAGACTTATTATGGGATGTTTTAATGTTAACCAAATTGTGCGAGAAAGAAGGATACTTTAAATCAAAAGAGATCATGGAAGGCATTATAAAAAAAATGAAAAATAGAAAGCCTTTTATTTTTGAAAATAGAACTGTAACCTTAGAAGAAGGAAGAAAAATTTGGAATGAAGCTAAAGCAAAAGAGAAGAGGAAGAGATAATGGCTGAGAAGATGGTCGATAGGGTTATGAGGATAAGCAGGATTCCAGACCATATAAGAAATATTGCTATCTGCGCTCATATCGACCATGGAAAAACAACTTTTTCTGATAATCTATTGGCAGGAGCTGGAATGATGTCAAAGGAAGATGCAGGAAAGGCATTAAAATTAGATTTTCATGAGGATGAAAAAGAAAGAGGAATTACAATAGACACAGCTGCTGTTTCTATGGTTCATGAGAGTGAAAGAGAGGAATATTTGATTAATTTATTAGATACTCCAGGCCATGTAGATTTTGGAGGAGATGTAACAAGAGCTATGAGAGCAGTTGATGGAGCAATTGTCCTTATAGATGCTGTTGAAGGAATAATGCCCCAGACAGAAACTGTCTTAAGGCAGGCGCTAAAGGAAAAGGTAAAGCCTGTTTTGTTCATAAATAAGGTTGACAGGCTAATCAAAGAACTGCAGTTGACCCCGGAAAATATGCAGGACAGGTTTGTTAAAATTATAACTAATGTTAATAGGTTTATAAGAGAGATAGCTCCTGAGGAATGCAAGGAGAAATGGCAGGTAAATGTGCAGGAAGGAAGCGTTTCTTTTGGCTCTGCATTTCATAAGTGGGCTTTATCAATTAAATACATGCAGAAAAAAGGCATAACATTTAAAGATGTCATAGAGGCTTATCAGAAAGGAGGAGAGGAATATAAAGTATTGGCTGAGAAAGCTCCTCTGCACGAAATTATTCTTAACATGGTTATAAGGCATCTTCCAAATCCTGTTGATGCGCAGAAATACAGGATTCCAAATATATGGCATGGTGATTTAGAGACTGAATTTGGAAAATCATTAACTAACTGCAATCCGCAAGGACAGTTAGCATTTATCATTACAAAGATTGTTGTTGATCCACAGGCAGGAGAGATTTCAGCTGGAAGATTATTCTCTGGAACAATGTCAAAAGGAACAAATGTTCACCTTAATCTTGGAAAACAAGATGTAAGAGTGCAGCAGGTATTTGTTTATAACGGAGCAAAAAGAGAGATTGTTGACAATATTCAATGCGGAAATATAATTGGAATAGCTGGCGTTAAGGCATATCCGGGAGAAACAATAACATTGCAGCCAGAAGAGCCTTTTGAAGAGATAAGGCATATATTTGAGCCTGTTGTTACTAAAGCTATAGAAGCTAAAAAGCCAAGTGATTTGCCAAAATTAATTGAGGTTCTAAGAAAAGTGCAGAAAGAAGATCCAACAATACAGATTGAGATTAATGAAGAGACAGGAGAGCATTTAATGCATGGAATGGGAGAGCTTCATTTAGAAGTTATAGAAAACAGAATCAGGACAGAAAAAGGGGTTGAGGTTAAGACCTCTCCTCCAATTGTTGTTTTCAGGGAAGCAGTAACAAAAACAGGGCCAGAGGCAGAGGGAAAATCTCCTAATAAGCATAATAAATTTTATATGTATGTTGAGCCTTTGGAACTAGCTATAACTCTGGCTATAAAAAATAAGGAGCTGCCAGAAGGAAGAATAAAGAAAAAAGATTTGCAGTTAAGGGATAAATTAGTTGAATGCGGAATGGACAGCAAAACAGCATTAAAGGTCAAGGATATTTTCAAGGGAAACATGTTTATAGATTCAACAAGAGGAGAAGTCCATATTCAGGAAATCATTGATATGGTCTTGGATATGGTTGAGGATGTTATGAAGTATGGCCCATTGGCAAAAGAGCCCTGCATTAATGTAAAAGTTGTTTTGGCAGACACAAAGCTGCATGAAGATGCTATTCATAGAGGCCCTGCGCAGGTATATCCAGCTATAAGGGATTCAATAAGAGGAAGCTTTATGCTGGCAAGACCAGTTATATTTGAGCCAGTGCAAATAATCCAATTTGAAGCCCCTATGGAATATATGGGAGAAATTTCAAAGTTAATTGCCAATAAAAGAGGCCAGTTATTAGATATGCAGCAGACAGGAGAGCATGTCTCTATCAAGGCAAAGATGCCTGTTAATGAAATGTTTGGAATGACAAATGACTTAAGAAGCGCTACTGCTGGAAGGGGGGTCCATTATCTAGTTGACCAGACTTATGAAAGATTGCCAGCAGAATTACAGGACAAAATAATCAAGCAGATAAGAGAGAGGAAAGGATTAATGGTAGATGAGATGGGGGTAGCAAAATGAGCAACACTTTTTATTCTGAAAGGTATGATTACAGCTGTGAAGATGGAAGAGGCAGGAAGAGAAGGCCTAAAACTTTTAAAAACAAAGAAGCTGCGCAGAAATATGCTGAGCTGCATAAAATTAAGAATTACGAATTAAAGAACTTAAGATTTAATGAAGAAAGGCCAAAGTACAGGATTGTTGTTAAGTGAGTTTATTTTTATTTTATTAATAATTCTATTTTTATTTAATATATTTTATTTAATATTATATTCATTTCTATAACTTTTTTATTTTTAATATGTCAGAAATATACCGCTGGTTTTATAACCAGTGGACAAAGTCCACTAACATGTCTTGGGAGATGGTATATTTCTGAGCATGCTCAAGAACCACTATTCTATTAATGTGAAGATGAAGTCTTCGCTTCATGCTACTTGGTCTGTGATCGGTGGTTCTTGACAAATCAAAAACGCCATTAACTATCGTTTAGTCTTAGGGATATGAATAAAAAAAAAAGAAAAATTAGAAAAGGAGAGAAAAACTTCCATGTTGTTCTCTCCCTTATAGATGCCTGTTACCTGATTCTATATTTCGGTGTAAAAATATCCTTTATAGTACTAATAAAGAATATTACAGAGATAAGAAAAAAAGCACCAAGGCCAACAGCTGCAATCCAACATAGAGCAGCATAAAGAGAACCAGGATAACAGAAATGAACTAATGCAAATATTCCTGTGATTGCTAGCAGAAACTGAGAATGTCTTACTGGGTTCTTACTAAGGTAATACAGGATGCAAAAGGCAGGAAACCCTGTGATCATGACAGTCATTGAAGGTGCAATGAACAAAGAAATCGCAATTACATTGAACGCAATCATAATTTCAGGGTAGTAATACGGAAAAGACACATTGGCTTCAGCCCATGGAATCATAAACGCTATGAACATAAAGACTGAAAAAGCCAATGAGGCAATAATAATAATTGCTTTTGTAGCCTTATCATGATGCATAATAAAACTCCTTTCTAGGAAAAAATAAAAGAAAATAAAAAAGGAGAGAATCACATTCTCCCTTAACAGTTAGTTAATCTTATCCCAACTTACGTTCGATATGTCCTAACTTCTCTTCGATAGCTAAAAGAGCCTGTGCTACAGCGCTAATAGCAAGTGTTATTGCTCTATCGCCTGTAGAGGGAGTGGAGGTGTCCTCTGCCTCTTTAATCAGTTTTTCAGCCATAACTCTGCTCATTTGTTAACTCCTTGTTAAAAATTAAAAGAAAAAAGAAGAAAAAGAGCAGCTGCCCTTGTACCCATATCATTTAGGAGTTAACACCCTAGCCTTAAGTCCAGTGCCAAATCAAAGGGCAGCTGCTCATCTAATTCTGATTATCTTCCAGTTGATGTGATTCGTAATATGATGAGATTTCTAGAAGAATCACCAAAACTGAAAAAACACCTAACAACAAAATCAAATCAAACAAACTACTCCCGCTTCGATCGAATGTCCATCCTGTCTCAGTGCGCAATCCATGTCCTCTAATAACCTGTGAGATGAAATGGATTATAAAAGATAAAAAACCAGCGACTGTTGCAGTCATAGCAATTTCTTCACCTCTCTTCTTCATTAAAAGAAAAGGTATCCAAAACAGAAGGATTAAACCACAGGAATAGTAAAGTCTTGTAGCATCTAATTGGGGTGTAAAATCAGAGGTTCTTGAATTCATCGCATCAAGTATTCTGACAGCTTCAATAATAACAAAAACAATTAAAAAAGAGCCAATGAGTTTCTTAATGAAAGAAGGCAGTATTCTATACATCTCTGCTCCTTATGTTGAGTAGATGGATATGGAAAGAAAAAAAGAAAAAAGAAAAGAAAGGAGAGAATAATCAAAACAGACTTATCTCTTTTTATTCATCAGAAACAGAAGAGCTTAATGGTGAACAGCTTCTTTTTCTCCAGGATGAAAGCAGTAGAGAGTAGTGAACTGGCAATCAACTGGAGTGGAAAAGGTATGTCCAAGAAGAGCCCGGTGCTGGCGAATTGCTCTGGGAATAATTCTGGAGAAATCATCACCAGTCCTGGCAGCGAGATTGTGAACAGCACTGTTCCAAGTGCATAATCAACTATTGTTCTCCCTTTATCCAGGAGGTGAAAACCGATTGCCAATGCTGCAAATAGAACAATGTAAAATCCTGCTGTCAGGAGTTTGATTAAATAATCCGCAGGAAAAGTGAGAAGTATAACTGCTGCTGCAATCAGCGAAAAGAAGTCAATGAGCAACATTCTATTGCAACTTTCATTTTCCATAATCTTTACCACTCCGAATTTGGTGTCTAACTTTTCGTACTTCTTGACGCTCTTTGGGTTTTTCTGCGACCCATTTCTTTCTTTGCTTGACATTGTTGCCTCCTTGAAAAGGAATAAATAAAAGTTAAGATTCTTCTCTCTCTATATTTATCTTCATGCCTAAAAAAACTAAAGTTGTTAAAATAAAATAAATAGCCATTAACAACAAGGCAAAAGAAAATATTGTTGATATATAAAATAAAACCAGAGAATTGATAATAACCAAGAAGGTCAGTTCCAAGGATTTTTCAATTAATCTCAGCTCTCTCTGCCTTCTTTTTATAAATCGCCCTTTTTTGTCCCTAATATAATACATAACTCTTTTGCTCTTTTGCCATTTTCTTGAATAAATCTCCTCGCTAGTCCTAGCTAAATTATATGCAACATATCCGCACAAAAAAACAGATAAAGCAAATAATCCAATCAATATTATCTTAAAATATCTTGGAAGCAATAAAGTATTATTACTAGACCTTATAAATAATCCTTCCAAAACAATCATTGAGGCAAAGCTAATCGGAAAAAGATATTCTCTAAACATTGTAATCTCCAATTTATAGTTAATTGAAAGAAGAAATCTGAAAGAAGAAATTTTAATTTTAGGTTAAGCAATTAATTTTTATTTTGAAAAGGAGAGAATCACTTCCTATGAAACTCTCCTATCTGTGTAAAAGTAAAAATTGTTAAACTTTATCCTTCTTGCTGACCGATAGGGTTATATCACCGTTAAGGATTTCAGCGATTACCTTAGCGGCACCCTCCTTGTCCATGCGCTTCAGCAATAATTTGGTCATGGCGCTGAAAAGTAAACTTTTCAGACGGTACTTACCAACGCGTTCTTGCAACTCAATGTAAAGTTCTTTATCAATATCAACTACAATCCGGTACCGTTTCTTATCCCTATCTTTCTTCTTCATTTCATTCCTCCTTATGTAGTTTATTAATAATGTATAAATGAAGGATAGGGGGGGGAAAAAAAAACAAAGAAGGCGGCTGCCTGAGTTTGCTTGCTTGGTTGAGGGGAGTAGATATGGCCTC